>LNFM01004614.1_pt1 | contig 52139 bp, 54 predicted proteins | sample 596031 | NCBI WGS metagenome assembly LNFM01 (sample SAMN04254537, study PRJNA301005) | activated carbon metagenome | isolation source: dual media filters at the Ann Arbor, Michigan drinking water treatment plant | place: USA: Ann Arbor | reverse complement strand
AGCACACGCCGTTGGGGTTGGTGAACTTCAGGCTGGGGGCGAAGGACTTCACCTCGTCGGCCACGCCGTCGCTGTTGCGGTCGGTCACGGCCCATACCGTGGTCTTGCGGGTGCCCACGAACAGCATGTTGGTGCTGGGCGCAACGGCCATGTGGCGGGCATCCGGAACGATCGCGAACAGTTCGATCTTGAAGCCGGGCGGCAGCTTCACGCGTTCCAGGTTTTTCTTGATGGCATCGGCGTTGCGGCCGGTCTGCGGCACCACCGGGATGTTCAGGTCGGTGGTCGCGACCTTCATCTGCTTGAGCTTCTCGATGTTCTGCTGCGCCATGGCCGGCAGGGCCAGGCTGGCTGCCAGCGCGGCGGCGGCCAGCACGGGCCGGCGCAGCACAGCGCGAGGACGGGGGCTGGTCTGGGGTGATGTCATCGGAGGTCTCCTGGTGTTGTGAACTGAAAGGGATCGCGCCGCGACGTCGCGCGGCTGCCACTCCCAGTGCAATTGGTGTTCCATTTGGGGAACACCCGCAGTGCGCGCAGGGTCACCCTGGGTGAAGCTCTCGGCCCTTGTGCACATCCCCTGAACAGGTGTGGCCAATGTGTACAGAAACTGGACGGCCACAACGCATGGCCCACCGCAACGAGGAGACCCACGCATGGCACTTTCACACGCACAGGCACTGCATGCCCGCGGCAGCACCTTGCCTCCCGAAGGCGTCCCAGGCGCGGTGGTGCTGGACAGCTGGGGCCGTTGTGCCCAGGCCGGCCTGGACCCGCACGCCCTGCTGTCGGTGCCCGTGGTCGAAGCCCAGGACCTGCGCCAGAGGCAACTGCGCAGCGAAGTCGTGCGCAAGCTGGCGCAGGCAGAGCTGGAGACGCTTTCGCGCCAGATTGCCGGGTCGAACTTCCTGCTCGCCTTCGCCGACCGCGACGGCATCATCCTGGATCTGTATGCCGACAACCGGTTCTCGATGTCGGACCAGGGCGCCGGCATCGTGGCGGGCAGCTGCTGGGCTGAAAACCTGTCCGGCACCAATGGCCTGGGCACGGCGCTGGCCACTGGCGCGCCGGTTGCTGTCACCGGGCTGGAGCACTATTTCCTGTCGCTGGGCAACGTGTCGTGCACCGCCGCGCCCGTGCGCGACGCACGGGGCGACATCGTGGGCGTGCTCGACGCGTCGAGCTACTTCGAATCCCGCCAGCGCCACACCCAGGCCCTGGTGCAGATGGCCGCCACGCACATCGAGAACGGCCTGCTGCTGCACCAGATGCGCCAGCACTGGGTACTGGCCATCCACCCGCGGCAGGAGTTCCTGGGCACGCTCAGTGCCGGCCTGCTGGCCTTCGACGACGCCGGCCGGCTGGTCGCGCTGAATGCGCGCGCCGGGCAACTGCTGCAGGGGCTGGACGCGACGCCGGGCACGGCTTTCGATGCTCTTTTTGGCGAGCGCTTCGAGCTCGTGGCCGCGCGCTTGCAGCGCCAGGGCGAGCACGGGCTGCGCGATGCCTTCGGCAGCACCCTGGTGGCCATGTGTCTGAGCCGACCCACCCAGCGCAGCCCGTCGATGCTTCGCCTGCCCGTCTCGGCGTCGGCCCAGGTCGCTTCGCCTGCAGCGGCCATTCGCGCGCCGGGGGATGCGGTCACCGACGACCCGGCGGTGGCTCAGGCCTACGCCCTGGTGGAGGCTGCGGTGCGCCGCAGCCTGCCCTTGCTGCTGACCGGCGAAACCGGTACCGGCAAGGAGATGCTGGCGCGCCACGCGCACCGCAGCAGTGGCCGCACGGGGGCCTTCGTTGCGGTGAATTGTGGTGCGCTGCCGGCCGAGCTGATCGAGGCCGAGCTGTTCGGCTATGTCGGCGGCGCCTTCAGCGGCGCCCGCCGTGAAGGCAGCATGGGCTTGATCGCCAGCGCCGACGGCGGCACGCTGCTGCTGGACGAACTGGGTGAACTGCCCTTGCACCTGCAGGCTTCGCTGCTGCGCTTCCTGGACGACCGGCAGGTGCGGCCCGTGGGCGGCACCGCATTCCGAGCCGTCGACGTGCAGTTGTTGGCCGCCACCCACGCCGACCTTGACGCCGAAGTCTCGGCCAGGCGCTTCCGCGCCGACCTGCTGTACCGGCTGAACACCGTGAGCGTGCAGTTGCCGCCCTTGCGCGAGAGAACCGACTTCGCCACAGCCGTGCGCGCGGTGCTGGCGGCGGTGGATTCGGCCGCCAGCATCACCGACGAGGCCATCGAACGCCTGGCAGGCCATGGCTGGCCAGGCAATTTTCGCGAGCTGCGCTCGGTGCTGACGCGTGCGCTGCTGCAAGGCAGCAGCCGGGTCCAGGCCGCCGCCGTGGCGCCCTGGCTGCCGCAGGCAGCGGCTGCGCCCGCGGCCGGGACGGTGTCAGCACTTCAACAGAACGCGGCCGAACTGGTGCGGCGCGAGTTCGAGCGCTGCGGCAATGTCAGCGCCACGGCGCGGGCGCTGGGCATCAGCCGCACCACGGTCTATCGCCACCTGCGTTAGCGGTCGCTCTCGGCGCGGTCGTGGGCAGAGGGGCTGGCTGGGCAGGCACTTCGGCCCTTGCCAGCCGGTCGTTCACATCGGCGCGTCGTTGCCGTCGAGGTTGGGCGCGTCCTTGCGGATGCGCGACAGGCGCTTCGGGGCTGGCGCGGCTGCCGTCGCCGGTTTGCCGCCTTCCACGAAGGCCTGGGTGGCGTCGGGCTGGGTGGCGGTTTCAGGCGTGGTCACGCCGATGGCCGCCGACTTGTCGCTTTCCTTGATCACTCGCGTGTATGGCGCCAGGATCTGCACCAGCTGGCCGTAGACCTTCGGATTGCCCGCCACCACTTCACGCTGGTACAAGAAATCGGCCTCGCCGGTGAAGTTGCCGATCAGGCCGCCGGCCTCGGTGATCATCAGCGAGCCGGCGGCGATGTCCCAGGGGTTCAGGCCGGTCTCGAAGAAGCCGTCGTAGTAGCCTGCTGCCACGTAGCACAGGTCCAGCGCTGCAGCGCCCGGCCGGCGCAGGCCGGCGCAGCTCTGCATCACCTCTTCGAACATCTTCACGTAGCGCTTGAAGTTGTCGCCCTTGCGGAAGGGGAAGCCCGTGCCGATGAGCGAGTCGCTGATGCGGGTGCGCTTGCTCACGCGCAGGCGGCGGTCGTTGAGAAACGCGCCGCGCCCTCGCGAGGCGAAGAACATGTCGTTGCGGGTGGGGTCGTAGACCACGGCCTGCTCGACCTTGCCTTTGTGGGCCAGGGCGATGCTGACGGCATAGACCGGAAATCCGTGCAGGAAGTTGGTGGTGCCGTCGAGCGGGTCGATGATCCAGACATATTCGCTGTGCCTGGCACCGCGCTCGCGGCCCGATTCCTCGGCCAGGATGGCGTGGCCGGGATAGGCTTCCAGCAGCACGTCGATGATCGCGTTCTCGGCCGCCTGGTCGACTTCGGAAACGTAGTCGTTGGGGCCCTTCTGGCCCACCTTCAGAACCTCCAGGTCGAGCGCCGCCCTGTTGATGATGGAGCCTGCTGCCCGTGCCGCCTTGATGGCGATGTTGAGCATGGGATGGAGCGCTTGCGACATGGGTCAGCCTGAGGTGGTGCGATGAACTCGCGATCGACGGAAGGAAAGAGCGGTGGTGCCGCACGCGAAGACAATGCGCGCTCAGCACAAACCCGGAGTTTACCGTTCATGACCACCCGTTTCGTGCTCGTCGAACCCAGCCATGCCGGCAACGTAGGCGCTGCTGCGCGGGCGATGAAGGTGATGGGCTTCCACGACCTCGTGCTCGTGAACCCGCGCCGCCCTGACGTGCTGTTGCTGGAAGAGACCCAGGCCCTGGCCAGCGGTGCTGTCGACGTCTTGCAGGGCGCACGCGTGGTGGCCACGCTGGACGAGGCCCTGCACGACATCCATCACGCCTGCGCCACCGCCATGACGCCGCGCGACTTCGGGCCACCCACGGCGGCGCCCAGGACGCACTTCGCCGCGCTGGCGCCGATGGGCCGGCGCGTGGCCCTGGTCTTCGGGCCAGAACGCACCGGCCTCGCCAACGACGACGTTTACCGCTGCCATGTCTGCCTGTCGATTCCCACCCACCCCGACTACGGTTCGCTGAACCTGGCGCAGGCGGTGCAGTTGCTGGCCTACGACTGGCGCCAGGCGCTGGGCGGCTTCGACGTGATGGAACGAACACCGGCCGTGCAGCTGGCCGATGGCGCAGCGGTCGACGGCCTGCTGGCCCATTGGCAGGAAGTGATGGTGGCCAGCGGCTTCCTGAATCCGGCCGCGCCGAAGAAGCTGCTGCCCCGGCTGCGGCGGCTGGTGCAGCGGGCGGCGCTGTCGATGGAAGAGGTGCACATCCTTCGCGGCATCGCCCGCAGCGTCGACCCGCGCGACCCGAAGCACTGAACCGGGGCCTTGGCTACACTGCACGCACCATGTTCAGCCGCCTGCGTGAAGACATCCGTTGCATCCTGGAACGCGACCCGGCCGCGCGTTCGAGCTTTGAGGTGCTCACCTGCTACCCCGGCCTGCATGCCTTGATGCTGCACCGGCCGGCCCACGCGATGTATCGGCGCGGCTGGTTCTGGGCGGCCCGCTTCACCTCGCAGCTGGGGCGTTTCCTCACCGGCATCGAACTCCATCCGGGTGCCACCATCGGCCGGCGTGTGTTCATCGACCACGGCATGGGCGTGGTCGTGGGTGAAACCGCCGAGATCGGCGACGACTGCACCATCTACCAGGGCGTCACCCTAGGGGGCACTTCCCTCGCCAAGGGCGCGAAGCGACATCCAACGCTGGGCAAGGGCGTGATCGTCGGCGCCAACGCCCAGGTGCTGGGCGGCTTCACGGTCGGCGACGGTGCCCGGGTCGGTTCCAGCGCGGTCGTCGTCAAGCCGGTACCCGCTGGCGCCACGGCAGTGGGCAACCCCGCTCGCATCATCCAGGCCGAAGCCGACAGCCTGCGCGAGGAAGTCGCGGCGAAGATGGGCTTCTCGGCCTATGGCTTGACGCAGGGCGACGACCCGGTGTCGCAGGCGATGAAGGGGCTGATCGACAACGCCGCCGGCCACGAGCACCAGATCACCCTGCTCTGGCAGGCGATCGAGAAACTGTCGGCGCGCGCCCGCGAGCTGCCCGCCGAGGACTGCGTGCCCAGCGGGGCCCAGACCACCGAGTGTTTCGACGCCGAGAAGCTCAACCGGCTGGTCAAGTGAAGCCAGGCGCATTTGGCGCCTGGGCATTCAAAGCGGCACGTCCACCATCATCTGGCTGTCCAGGGGCTCCACCTGATCGGCCACCAGTGCGATGCGCTGGTGCAGGTCCTGCGCCCGCACCGGGCGGCCGAACAGATAGCCCTGGCCGTTCTTGCAGCCCAGGTTCAGCAGCAGCTGCGCTTCTTCTTCGCTTTCCACGCCCTCGGCCACGGTGTCCACGCCCAGGCTGCGCGACAGGCCCAGGATGGCGTCGACGATCTTGGTGCTTTCAGGCCGGCTGCGCAGGGTCTGCACGAAGCTGCGATCGATCTTGATCTTGTCGAAGGTCATTTCGACCAGGTAGCTCAGGCTGCTGTAGCCGGTGCCGAAGTCGTCCAGCGTCACGGTCATGCCCGCGCGCTTGAGCGCCAGGATGACCTCACGCGCCCGCGCCGTGTCGTTGACCAGCGCGGTCTCGGTCAGCTCCACGTCCAGCCGGTACGGCGGCACCTGGTTTTCCTTCAGCACGGCCAGCAGTTGCGGCACCAGGTTCTCGTCCTGGATCTGCTGCGGCGCCACGTTGAACGACAGCCGCCATTGCACCGGGAAGCGCAGCATGTCCTGGCAGGCCTGGTTCAGCAGCGACATGGTCAGCGGCCCGATCAGGCCCGAGTCCTCGGCCAGCGAAATGAACTTGTCGGGGGTCAGCAGGCCGCGCGTGGGGTGTTTCCAGCGGCACAACAGCTCCAGCGAGATCACATGCCGCTTCGACAGGCTGACGATGGGCTGGTAGTAGGGGATGAGCTGGCCCTGGGTGATGCCCTCGCGCAGTTCCTGTTCCAGCGCTGCCCTTTCCGCCAGCGCCTCGTCGAGCCGGGGGTCGTAGATGCAGACGCCGTTCATGCCCGACTTCTTCGCCCGGTACAGGGCCGAGTCGGCCTTGCGGATGAGTTCGTCGTCGCTGGCGGCGTCGCGCGGGTAGCGCGCCACGCCGACACTGGCACCGATGGTGATCGTCAGGTCGCCGAAGAACATCGGCTCGCCCAGCGTCTCGATGATGCGCTCCGCGGCGGACAGCGCGGTGCGCTGGCCTTCGGCCTCGTCGATGACGATCACGAACTCGTCGCCGCCATAACGGGCGCGCAGGTCGCTCTGGCGAAGACAGCGTGCCAGGCGCCCGGCCACTTCCTTCAGAACCAGGTCGCCCACCATGTGGCCGTTGCGGTCGTTGACCGGCTTGAAGCGGTCCAGGTCGACCATCAGCACAGCCAGTTCCTGCTTGTGCTTGGCAGCACGCGCCAGCCGGGTCTGCATCGCGTCGTGCAGCGCTGCGCGGTTGTCCAGGCCGGTGAGCAGGTCGCTGGCCGCCAGCCGCTGCACCCTGACTTCGGCTTCGAGTAGCGAGCCACGAGATTCGTTCAGCCCCGTCGACAGGCGACGCCACAGGAAGAAACCGCCACCCAGGGTCAGCGCCAGCACCCTGCCGGCCACGATGTAGCTGCGCGTGCGCAATTCACGCATCTGGCGTTCGGTGGCTGCCAGCGAGATCGCCGTGAGTTCTTCGGTGGCCTCGCGGATGAGTCTGGTCCGGCTGGTGTAACGCTCGCCGTCGAAGAGCGATCGTGCCGCATCGAGAGCGCCCGAGTTCAGGGCGTTCAACGCCGACTGCCGCATTTGCGCGATGTCGGCGCTGGCCTCCTGCGTCTTGTCGCGGTAGCGCTGCGCAACGGTCAAGGGCACCAGGAGGCTGGCATGCTCGACCTTCTGGGTGAGGTTGGCGGTGAGCCGGTCGTAGCGCTCGATCCAGGCGGTCTCGCCCGTCAGCGCGGCGCTTTGCGCCGCCTGCAGCAGTTCCTGTTCCACCAGCCGGATCTCACCGGCCAGGCGGTTGGCCTGGGCGTGCCTGTCGGCAGCGTGTTCCAGCTGTGCACTCGACCACAGGCGTTCGGCCAGCAGGGTCCCGGTCAGCAGTGCCGTGCAGGCCAGGGCCAAGGCCACCGCCCGCAGCGCCTGGCGCATCGTCTCTTCGACGATGGAGACTGTAGGCAACAGTCGTTGCGCGGGTTGTTTGGCTTCGGGCATGGACAAAACAGGGGCGGCAGTTCACTCGGTCTGCTCCCTGTATCGGCCACTCGCGCCCCGGACTTGAGTGCGCTGTCGTGCCGGTCTCAGCTCACCTTGGGACGTTGCGCCGACTTGGGCCGAAAGGCCTTGCAGATCTCGGGGTCCGTCTCCAGGTACGGGCCGCCGATCAGGTCGACGCAATACGGCACCGCCGCAAAGATGCCGTGTACCGCAGGCGTGGCCTGCGGCAGCCCCTGCAGGGTTTCGGCTATCGATTTGGGCTGGCCAGGCAGGTTGATGATGAGGGTGCGGCCGCGGATCACCGCCACCTGGCGCGACAGGATGGCGGTGGGCACGAAGGCCAGGCTGATCTGGCGCATCTGTTCGCCGAAACCCGGCATCACGCGGTCGGCCACGGCCAGGGTGGCTTCGGGGGTCACGTCGCGCAGCGCCGGGCCGGTGCCGCCTGTGGTCAGCACCAGATCGCAGTGCAGGTCGTCGGCCAGCGTGCGCAAGGCGGCACTGATCCGGCTTTCCTCGTCCGGCACCAGATGTTCGTGCCACTCGACCGGGTTGAGCAAGGCCCGTGACAGCCAGTCCTTCAGCGCCGGAATACCCTGGTCGGTGTAGACCCCCTGGGATGCCCTGTCGCTGGCCGACAACAGGCCGATGCGCACGCTGTCGAAACGGGGGGCGGCGGGTTCGGTCATGGTGAGGTCGGTCCTTCGGTGGTGCTCGCGCCGGTGCTTGCGCGGTCAAGCAGCGGGCGCAGGAACTGGAAAAGTTCACGGAAGCTCCGCGGCTGCCGGTCTTCGGGTTTCAGGCCCGCGGCGTCGCGTCGCGCGGCGCGCACCAGGCTGCGCAACTGCTGGGTGTCGGTTTCCGGGTGCTCGTGCAGCCAGCGCGTCATGGCCTCGTCATCGGTGATCAGCGCCAGCCGCCACTGTTCAGCCTGGTGCAGTGCCAGCGTGTTCTGGGCCGAACCCAGCGTGGCAAGGGCCACGGCTTCGCGCAGCACGGCTTCGTCGGCGTTGTGCATCAGCTTGCCGATGTACTGCATCTGCCGGCGCTTGCCTTCGAAGGTCTTGGTGCGGCGATAGTCCTCGAGTGCATCGCGCAGCGACTCGGGCATCTCGATGCGGTCGAGGCGCTCGCGCGACAGCTCGGTCAGCTGCACGCCGAGTGCCTGCAGGTCGTGCGCCTTCTGCTTCAGCCGGGTCTTGCTGGGGCGGATGTCGAAGGGGTCCACGTCGGGCGGCAGTCCGGTGTCGGCGCCTTCTTCGGGCTCGCCGCCGTAGTGCACATCGGTCCCGCGGTGGGGGGCGGCGCGTCGGCTCATGGGGGAAAGGCGCGTGCCTGCTGCTGTGGAGGGTGCCGATTATCATCTGCTGCTTGTCTCCAACGCCGCGGTCATCGCGGGCCGCTTCGATGTCCTCCTCCCGTCCAGACCAGGGCTTTGCCTATCGCAAGGACCAGTTTCAGCAGATCGTCGAAGACACCCTGGCCCTGGCCAGGAAGCTCGGTGCCAGCGACGCCGGAGCCGAAGTCTCCGAGGGCGTGGGCCTGTCGGTGTCGGTTCGCAAGGGTGAACTCGAGAACGTCGAGCGCAATCGCGACAAGTCGCTCGGCGTCAGCATCTACCTGGGGCAGCGCCGGGGAAATGCCAGCACCTCGGACTTCTCTGCGGCAGCGCTGAAGCAGACCGTGCAGGCGGCCTACGACATCGCCCGATTCACCGCCGAAGACCCCGCCGCTGGCCTGCCCGACGCCGAGGATCTGGCCACGCCTGAAGAGGTGGCGCAAGACCTCGACCTGTTCCACCCCTGGGACATCGACGCCGCAGGCGCAGCCGACCTGGCCCGGCGCTGCGAAGCCGCGGCGCTGCGTGTCAGCAAGAAGATCAGCAACTCCGAAGGCGCTGGCGTCTCGGCCCAGCAGGCCCATTTCTGGGCTGGCAGCACACGCGGCTTTCGCGGCGGCTACGCCAGTTCACGCCACTACGTTTCAGTGTCGCCCATCGCCGGCAAGGGCCGCGACATGCAGCGGGATGCCTGGTACACGTCGATGCGCAATGCTGCCGACCTGGCCGACGTCGAGGCCGTGGGGCGGTATGCCGCGGAGCGTGCACTGGCTCGTCTGAAGTCGCGCCGCGTGGCCACGGGCGAAGTGCCGGTGCTGTTCGAAAGCACGGTTGCGGCCGGATTGCTGGGTGCTTATGTTCAGGCCACCTCGGGCGGTTCTTTGTACCGCAAAGCTTCGTTTCTGGAAGCCAGCCTGGGCAAGACCGTGTTGGCCAGGCACATCGATATCCGGGAAGACCCCCACATCCCCAGAGGCAAGGGCAGCGCGCCTTTCGACGACGAGGGTGTTCGCACCCGCGCTCGCAGCATCGTGCAGCGCGGGGTGTGCAAGAGCTACTTCCTGAGCAGCTATTCGGCGCGCAAGCTGGGCATGAAGACCACGGGCCATGCCGGCGGCTCGCAAAACCTGTCGATGACCAGCCGCCTGACCCAGCCTGGCGACGACCTGCCAGCCATGCTGCGCAAGCTGGGCCGGGGCCTTTTTGTCACCGAGCTCATGGGGCAGGGCGTGAATTACGTCACGGGCGACTATTCGCGCGGCGCCGCGGGTTTCTGGGTCGAAGGGGGGGTGATCGTGCACCCGGTTCACGAGGTCACGATCGCGGGCAACCTGGGCCGGATGTTCAAGGACATCGCCGCCGTCGGTGCCGATGTCTACACCAGCGGCAGCAAGAGCGTGGGCTCGGTGCTCGTGGGTGCCATGAAACTCGCGGGTAGTTGAGTCGCGAAGGGGAAAACCCGCTCGGGCGGGCAATGACCCCACTTTTAGAATCCGGCGCGTCACGCATCGTCCCCGCAAAGGACTCCCAGGAGAAAAAAAGCCATGGAACGTCGTTCCTTCGTCCACGGTGCCGGTCTCGCCGGCATCCTTGCAGCGGGTACTGCTCCCGCAGTCGTCCACGCCCAGGCCAACATCCGCTGGCGGCTGACCTCGGGTTTTCCGAAGGCGCTGGACACCATCTTCGGCGCCGCCGACACCTTCGCCAAGAAGGTCGGCGAACTCAGCGGCGGCAAGTTCCAGATCACCACCCACGCCGCGGGTGAGCTGGTTCCGATGCCCGGGCTGGTCGACGCCGTGCAGGCCGGCACGGTCGAGATGGGTCACACCGCGCCCTACTACTACTTCGGCAAGAACGACGCCTTTGCGCTGGGTTGCGCCATCCCCTTCGGCCTGAACAGCCGCCAGATGACGGCCTGGATGTACGACGGCAACGGCCTGAAGCTGATGCGCGAGTTCTACGCTGGCTACAACATCATCAGCTTCCCGATGGGCAACACCGGCGCGCAGATGGGCGGCTGGTACCGCAAGGAGATCAAGACCGTTGCCGACATGAAAGGCCTGAAGTTCCGCGTCGGCGGCTTTGCCGGCAAGGTGACCGCGCGCCTGGGCACGGTGTCGCAGAACATTCCCGGCGGCGAGATCTACCAGGCGCTGGAAAAAGGCACGATCGATGCTGCCGAGTGGGTGGGCCCGTACGACGACCAGAAACTGGGCTTGAACAAGGTCGCGCCCGTCTACCATTTCCCCGGATGGTGGGAAGGTGGCCCGCAGCTGGACCTGTACGTCAACACCCGGGCCTATGCCGGCCTGTCGGCCGAATACAAGGCCATCATCGAATGCGCCGCGGCTTTCGCCCATACGGAGATGCAGGCCAAGTACGACGCCCGCAATCCGGCCGCGCTGAAGGCGCTGGTCGCGGGTGGCGCCCGCCTGGTTGCCTTCCCGAATCCGGTGCTGGCGGCGGCCTTCAAGGAGGCCATGGCGCTGTACAGCGAGGTCAGCGCCAGCAACCCGGCATTCAAGAAGATCTACGACGACTACTCGAACTTCCGCCGCGAAGCCAACCTGTGGTTCCGCTTCACTGAGGCGCGCTTCGACAGCTTCATGCAGCAGCAGCGGCTGTAACGGGCTTGTCAGCTCACCCATCAAAAAGCCCCGCAGTGCGGGGCTTTTTGTCTTGGGTGCGAGTACAGGCTCAAGGACGCTTGGGCTGAGCCTGGGCGTCGTTCTTCATTGCTTCCTCCAAAGCCTTCATCGGGTCCTGTTCCCCGGGCTCGCTTGCCGCAGGATCAGAGCCCTCGGCTTCGGACGCGGCGGGATCGGGGTCGGGAAGACCCATGCTTTCCAGCGCCTTGGTGGCGTCGATGACGGGTCCCTTGCTGATGTTGCCGCTGACGAGTTCGGGGTTGAGCACGACCGTCACCACCATGATGAGCTGCAGGATGATGAAGGCGATCGAGCCCTTGTAGATCTGCGCCGTGGTCACGGCCGGGATGCGTTCGCCGGTGATGCGGTCGTCGTAGTCCTTCTTCGCGGCCACGCTGCGCAGGTAGAACAGCGCGAAGCCGAAGGGCGGGGTCAGGAAGCTGGTCTGCAGGTTCATGGCCAGGATCACGCCGAACCAGATCAGGTCGATGCCCATCTTGTCGGCCACCGGCGCCAGGATCGGCACGACGATGAAGGCGATCTCGAAGAAGTCGATGAACATGCCCAGGACGAAGACCAGCAGGTTCACCACCAGCAGGAAACCCAGTTGGCCGCCGGGCAGCTTGTCGAACAGGTGTTCGACCCAGATGTGGCCGTCGGCCGCGTTGAAGGTGAAGCTGAAGACGGTGCTGCCGATCAGGATGAACATCACGAAAACCGACAGCCGGGCGGTGCTGTCCAGCGCCTGCTTCAGCAGGTTCAGCCCGAGCTTGCGACGTGCACCGGCCATGATCAGCGCGCCCAGGGCACCCATGGCGCCGCCTTCGGTGGGTGTGGCCACGCCCAGGAAGATGGTGCCCAGCACCAGGAAGATCAGCACCAGCGGCGGGATCAGCACGAAGGTGACCTGCTCGGCCAGCTTCGACAGCAGCCCGAAGCCCAGCAGCCGGTTGGCCAGCGCCAGGCTCAAGGCCAGCAGCGAAGCGATGGTCATCGACAGGATGATCGTCTCGTCGTTCGGGGCGGGGGTCTCGCGCTCGATCCAGCTGTTGATGATTCCGCCATGCACCTGCGACCAGGCCCAGCCCGCCGCTGCACAGAACAGCAGCAACACGAGCAGCGAACGGTGGCCTGAGGCGCCGTCGGCTTCACGGTAGATGCGAGCTTCGAGCGGCAGCGCCGGCACCCACTTCGGTCTGACCAGCGCCACGCCCATGATGAACAGCAGGTACAGCCCGACCAGCATCAGCCCCGGCACCAGCGCGCCGGCGTACATGTCGCCTACCGAACGACCCAGCTGGTCGGCCAGCACGATCAGCACCAAAGAAGGCGGAATCGCCTGCGCAAGCGTGCCGCTGGCGGTGATGGTGCCGGTGGCGATGGTGCGGTTGTAGCCGTAGCGCAGCATGATCGGCAGCGATATCAGCCCCATGCTGATCACGGCGGCCGCCACCACGCCGGTGGTTGCTGCCAGCAGCGCGCCGACCAGCACCACGGCCACGGCCAGGCCGCCGCGCAACGGCCCGAAGACCTGGCCCACGGTTTCGAGCAGGTCTTCGGCCATGCCCGAACGTTCGAGCACGATCCCCATCAAGGTGAAGAAGGGGATCGCCAGCAGGGTGTCGTTCTGCATGATTCCGAACACCCGCAGCGGCAGCGCGCCGAACAGGTTGTCCTGGAAGAGCCCGGCTTCCATGCCGACAAAGCCGAACAGCAGGCCGGTGGCGGCCAGCCCGAAGGCCACCGGAATGCCCGTCAGCAGGAACAGCAGCAGCCCCGCAAACATCAGCGGGACGAAGTTCTGGACAACGAAGTCGATCATGGCTTCTTGCCCCTGGCCGCCAGCAGGGCCTGCTCACGGCGCGCCGCCTCCTCGGCCAGGGCTTCGGCGAACTTCAGTTCCTCAAGCTTGTCTTCGGCTTCGGTGAAAGGGTGTGCACGCCGACCGGCCAGGAAGGCCGCGCGCTTGATGAGTTCCGACAGGCATTGCAGCAGCAGCAGACCGAAGCCCACCGGGATGAGCAGCAGCACCGGCCAGCGGATCAGGCCCCCTGCGTTCTGGCTCATTTCGCCAGACACCCAGGCGCGCTCGAAGACCGGCCAGGACAGGTACATCAGGATCAGGCACAGCGGAATCGTGAACACGACGATCCCGAGCAGGTCGATCAGCGCATTGGTGCGGGCCGACAGCTTCGTGGCGATGAAGTCGATGCGCACATGGGCGTTGCGCAGAAAGACATAGCCCGCGCCGAGCATGAACACGGCGGCAAACAAATACCACTGGATCTCGAGATAGGCGTTCGAGCCGATGTCGAAGGCCTTGCGCATGATGGCGTTCGTGGCGCTGATCAACACGGCCGCAAGCACCAGCCAGCCCACCATCTTGCCTATCAGCTCGTTGAGATGATCGATGCCCCTGGACAGGGCCAGCAGCGCGGCCACCACGTTCTACCGGGCGCTGGCGGCGTCGAACAGGCGGGCCGACCTCCCGCCCGAGCGGCAGAAGGCCAGCAAGGGGCGCGGAAGTTCAGCCAGCATCTGGGCGAATGCCGCGATCTCCTCGGGCGACTGGTAGCCGCCGTCCACGGGCAGGTGCCGGTAGACCAGACCGGCGGCGAGGGCTGCAGCCTCGATCTCGGCGCTGGTCGGCTGGTCCGGCCCGTGTTCGTGATCAGGCCGGTTGTTGACGACGCTGCGAAAACCCGCGCGGGCGGCCTCGGCCATGGCTTCGGGGGTCAGCTGGGGGGCGACACAGACGTCGGCGGCGACGGCGCGCAGGGGCAGGGTGTGGCTCATGGGGCTCTACTTTGCCAGACCTGCGGACAGTGCCGCCTTCACCGCCGCCGACAGCAGCCCCATGTCGGCTTGTCCGGCCAGACGCGACTTGGCCGCAGCCATCACGCGCCCCATGTCGCCGGGGCCGGGCGCGCGGCCCAGCTCGGCCGTCAAGCCGGCCACGATCTCGGCGACGGCCTGGCCGATCTCGGCCTCGGACAGGCGTTGCGGAAGATAGGCCTGCAGCACCATGATCTCGGTCCGTTCCTTGGCTGCCAGGTCCTCGCGGCCGCCGGTCTCGAATGCGCCGACCGAGTCCTTGCGCTGCTTGATCATCTTGTCGACGATGGCAATCACGGCAGCGTCGTCGAGCACGATGCGCTCGTCGACTTCGCGCTGCTTGCAGGCGGCCAGCAGCATGCGGACGGTCGAAAGCCGCTCGGCGTCCTTGGCGCGCATCGCGACCTTCATGTCTTCGTTGATCCGGTCTTTGAGGCTCATGCGGGTCTCCAGGCCCAATAGGAAAGCCCGCGGCGGAGTTCCGGCGCGGGCCTGTCGATCACGTTGTGCGGGGCATGCACGGCCATTTGGCCGACCATGCCTTGTCGCGCTGGATCAGTAAAGCTTCTTCGGCAGCTGCATGCTGCGAACGCGCTTGAAGTGGCGCTTCACTGCCGCAGCCTTCTTGCGCTTGCGCTCGGACGTGGGCTTCTCGTAGAACTCGCGCGCGCGCAATTCGGTGAGCAGACCGATCTTCTCGATGGTGCGCTTGAAGCGGCGCAGGGCGACGTCGAACGGCTCGTTCTCTTTGACGCGGATGGTGGTCATGTATGAAGCAATCCTATGGTGCTGCGCCCTGGGGAACCCCGGATTTCCGGAGCCTTTCGAACCTTCGAAAGAACCGGTCTTGACCGAGCGGCTGACGCAGCCTGTGCCAGCAAAGCCCGCGAGTATAAACCGTTCGCGCGTCAGAAGGCTACAGGGAGCGGGCACAGGCGGCTGCGCTGGCCCAGGCCCACTGGAAGTTGTAGCCGCCCAGCCAGCCCGTGACGTCGACCACCTCGCCAATGAAGTGCAGCCCGGGCAGGCGCCGGCTGGCCAGGGTCTGCGAGTCGAGTTCCCGGGTATCCACGCCGCCGGCCATGACCTCGGCCTTGCGCCAGCCTTCGGTGCCGGTGGGCTGGACCTGCCAATGCAGGAGGCTCTCGCCCAGCCGCGCAAGCTCACGGTCGCGCACCTCGGGCAGCGGGCGCTGGGCTGGCAAGTCGTGCACCTGCAGCCAGGTCTGGGCCAGCCGGTCGGGCAGGTGCAGGGACAGTTCGTTGCCCAGCTGGCGGCGGGAAGTCAGCTTGGCCTGCCGCAATGTGTCCGCCAGACGTGCGTCGGCCAGTGCCAGACGCAGGGGCGCCCCGGGTCGCCAGTAGCTCGAGACCTGCAGCACCGCCGGGCCGCTCAGGCCTCGGTGCGTGAAGAGCAGGTCTTCGACGAAGCGGCCACGCTGGCGGCCTTCGCCTGTTTCGATCCGCACTTCCAGCGACAGTCCGGCCAGGGCGGAAAAGGGTGCCCAGGCTGCCGGGTCGAAGCTCAAGGGCACCAGGGCCGGGCGTGGCTCGACGATGTGGTGGCCGAACTGCCTGGCCAGGCGCAGGCCCCAGTCGGTGGCGCCGATCTTTGGCACCGGCAGCCCGCCCGTGGCCACGACCAGTTTCGGGGCCGTCACCGGGCCGCGCGAGGTGTCCAGTTCGAAGCCGCTCGGGCTGTGGCGGACCGCGTCCACGCTGCAGGGCTGCCAGTGGCTGACGCCGCCGGCCGCGCATTCGGCCAGCAGCAAGCGGATCACCTGGTCCGATGACTCGTCGCAGAACAGCTGGCCCCGGTGCTTTTCATGGAAGCCGACGCCATGACGCTGGAGCAGGGCGATAAAGTCGGCGGGCGTGTAGCGGGCCAGCGCCGATTTGCAGAAAGCCGGGTTGTCCGACAGGAAGTTGGCTGGCGTGCTGTCGCGATTGGTGAAGTTGCAGCGGCCGCCGCCAGAAATGCGGATCTTCTCGGCCACCTTCTCGGCGTGGTCGACGAGCAAGACCTTCAGGCCGCGCTGCCCGGCCACGCCGGCACAGAACAGGCCGGCGGCGCCAGCGCCGACGACGATGGCGTCAAAGTGTTGCATCGAGCCGATTATCGGCAGCGTTGCTGCATCGCGTCAGAGCATCTGCCGGGTTGGCGCGGCCTGGCCCTGCTCCAGCACCCGCAGCGCCTGGAGCACGGCATGGGCCTGTCGTGCGAGCGGCGCCGGCGCCGGCCGCTCACCTGCGAGAACCGACTGGATGTACAGCGCGGTGCTGGCAGAGTCGTTGTCGCGGGGCAGAAGTGGAAGCTCGGTCACGACGCCTTGCTGCGCCGCCACGCAGGCCTCGGGGCACGCTTGCCCTTCGGCATAGGTGTCTATGCGTGGCTGCCGACGCGGGTCGGCCACGGGTTCGCCTTCGGTGCCGCGCAGCAGCATCGCGTCAGCCCGTTCGCGTTGCGCCCACTGCGCCATCAATGCCGTGAACTCGGGGTGGGTGCTGTTCACCAGCCGCAGGCACCGCAACGCGCCCAGTGGATGCAGCATCTTGGCAATGCTGTGTCCACTGTTGCGCAGGCCCACCGTCCAGCGCACGTTCAGCAACCGCTGCAGCGGTTGGCACAGGGTTTCCAGTGCCATGAAGGCCGGTTCGCGGCGCGCCCAGGCAGCGTGGATGTCGGCCTGGTCTTGCGCCCGTGGCAGGCCCAGGTCGTGGAAGATCTGGGCGCTGCCGACGCGTTGCGGGTCGTGAACCGGCCCGTGCACGAGCACTCGCGCACCGGCCCGTGCGAGTTCCATCGCGAGCAGGGGTGTCAGGTTCGGCAGCCGCCGCGAACCGTTGTAGCTGGGAATCAGAACCACCGGGCGGTCGCTGCGCAGCCGCAGGCAGCGTTCGTGAGCAGCATCCAGGAAGCCGCAGAGTTCGTCCAGCGTTTCCCCCTTCATCCGCAATGCCATCACGAACGCGCCCAGTTCGAGATCGCTGACCGCGCCGTCCAGTACCTGTGTCATCACGGCATGGGCCTGGGGTCGGCTCAGGTGCCGGGCGCCCTGGGCGCCGCGGCCTATGTCCTTCAGGATGGGGATGATGCTCACGACTCGTCTTCCTGCGCCGGGGGCGCGCGCTATTGCCGGTTGTCGGGTGCAAGAAGCGGGCCCGGTTGCATCCATCCCTAACTTGTTGCCGATAATGACGGTGTTAGGGACATGGGGCTGTTTGCCGCTTGCCCTCGGGCGCGACCACCACCACCATTGGTGCCAGAGGGCATGTGCCGGAACACTTCACAGAGATCCTCTTTCCCATGAGCCAAACACCCGTTCTCTTGCCGCAGGTCCCGACAGGCCTGGTGGGCGAGATCCTGCCCGCGTTCCTGGCGGCGCGGGGCGAAGCATGGGCCTTGAAAGACGTGGCTTCAGGTCGATACGTGCAGGCCAGTTCCGCCTGGCTGCAGTGGCTGGGCCGCCATGCCGACATGGTGCTCGGTCACACCGATGCCGATGTTTTCGACGCTGCGCTGGCCGGCGCATTCAGGGCAGCCGAAGTGACGGCACTGGCCCAAGGTGACCCGCTTCACAGCGAACACCGTTTCGATTGGGCCGGACAACGCAGGGCCTTCGACGTGCTGCGTGTCGTGACGCCGGCCGACGGTGAGGGCCGGCGCTGGATTTTCAGCACCTGGACCGACCTGGGCGAGTCGCAGCGCCAGGAAGCCCAGCTGCGCGCAGCGCTCGAACAGATCGAGCAGCATCAGCGTGCCAACGAGGCCTTGCGACGCGAACTGGCCGACCAGGCTTTGCGCGATCCGGCCTCGGGCCTGTATTCGCGTGCCCATTTCGAAGACCAGTTGCGCCGCGAGGCGGACCTGTCCACCCGTGAGCACCGCGAATTCGCCCTGGTGCTGATCGCCGTAGACCCCGCCAGCGACAAAGTGCGGGCACTGGGCCAGGCCGGCCAGACCCGCGTCCTGGAGGCGATGGGCAACCTGCTGCGCAGTGGCACCCGAGCGATGGATGCGTCATGCCGCCTCGACGAAGGGCGCTTTGCCGTGCTGTTGTCGGGGGTCGGGCTCGCTACGGCACATTCCCGCATGGAAGGCCTGCGCCGCAAATGCGCCACGCAGATCGTCATGCATGCCGGCCAGGAACTGGGATTCACGGTGGCGATGGGTGTGGCCAGCTTTCCGCACACCGCACATTCGCAGGATGAACTGGTGGCTGCGTGCGAAGCGGCCCTGACGGAAGCCCAGCGCCGTGGTGGCAACCATGTCACGCTGGCGGCCATCCGCTTCGATCCGGCCCGCTGAACGACTGGGGCGGGTTCAGCCGAACAGGCCTTTTTTCAGCATGTAAGCCGCCAGGCCCAGCAGCAGCAGGCCGAACAGCCGCTTCAGTCGCGTCGTGTCCATGCGCTGTGCCACTCGCGCGCCCAGCGGCGCCATCGTCACGCTGGCCATCGCAATCACCAGCAAGGCCGGCAGGTAGAGGTAGCCGAATACCCCCGGCAAGGCCGGTGGCAGTGACCATCCGCTGATGACGTAGCCAGCGGTGGCTGCCAGTGCGATCGGAAACCCGATCGCGGCGCTGGTGCCAACGGCATGGCGGATGGGCACGTTGCACCAGACCATGAACGGCACCGCGATGAATGCGCCGCCGGCGCCGAGCAGGCCCGACAGGAAACCGATCACGCTCCCGGCAGCCGTCTGCCCGGCCATGCCCGGCATGTCGCGCCCCGGCCGGGGCTTGCGGTCGCGGAACATGTTCAGCGCCGCCCAACCGATGAAGGCTGCGAAAAACAGCGCCAAGCCCTGCCCCTTGAACAGGGCGAAGGCGCCGGCCCCCGCGGCAAGGCCACCGAGCACGATGCCCGGTGCCAGGCCACGTACCAGGTCCCAGCGAACCGCGCCCAGCTTGTGATGAGCGCGCAGGCTGGACAAGGAAGTGAACAGAATCGTTGCCATCGACGTGGCAATCGCGATCTTCACCGACATCGCCAGTGGTACGCCCCGGTTGCCGAGGATGGCCGTGAGGAACGGCACCATCATCATGCCGCCTCCGACCCCCAGCAGCCCGGCCAGGAAGCCGCCGACCATGCCCAGGGCCAGAAGTTCGACGACGAGCAGCAGGCCGAGTTCAGGCAAGGGCGGCGCTTTCCAGCAGGGCCAGGACCGCACGCCACTCGGCAGGCGTGACCGGTGTGATCGAGAGCCGGTTGCCGCGCTTCAGCACCTGCATCGTCGCCAGGGCGGGTGTGGCGCGCATCTGCTCCAGACTCAGCAGCCGGGTCTTGCGCACCAGGCGAACGTCGATCTGCAGCCAGCGCGGCTGCTCGCGTTTCGAGCGGGCGTCGAAGTAAGGGCTGGTCGGGTCGAACTGTGTCGGGTCCGGCTGTGCGCCGCCGATGACTTCGGCAAGCCCTGCAATACCGGGCTGGGCGCAGGACGAGTGGTAGAACAGCACCCCGTCGCCCGCCTGCATGCCGTCGCGCATGAAGTTGCGTGCCTGGTAGTTGCGCACGCCGGTCCAGGGCAGTGTCTGGCCCGGTGCCGACGCCAGATGGTCGATCGACGCCTCTTCGGGCTCGCTCTTCATCAGCCAGTGGCCGGGCCGCGGTGGGGATGCGCTGGCGCTGGACATCGGGGGCGGGGAAATAAGGTGTCCGTCGTGAGCCGTGAACCGCATTCCTGAACCCTCAGGGAAGTTCAGGTGGGCGAGGTCAGCTGTGCTTCGGGTTCATCTGACGCGAGACGATCACACCAGCTCAGCAATGTTCCAAGCCCTGGCTCTATGAGCATCGGTCCAAGGAAATATAGAGCTCACGCATTCACGACGGACAGGCGCATTCTAGGCACATGCGCTTGGCCCTGGGGTGCGCTGGATGTCACAGCAGCCTGCCGTCTTCGGCCAGCACTTCGTCGACCCGGCGGATGAGCGCACTGATATCGACGGCCTGGCTGCTTTCGCCCTGGGCTGGGGGCTTCGTGGCTTGCAGGCTGGGGTTGCCACGTTCGGCCAGCTGATAGGCCAGATTCAGCGCAGCCAGCACCGCGATGCGTTCGCGTGCTTTTACCTTGCCGGCGTCGCGAATACCGACCATTTCGCGGTCGACTGTGGCTACTGCCGTTCGCAGCAGGGCTTCACCGCCTTCGGGGCAGCCCAGTACATACGCCTGTCCAAGAATGGACACCTCGATCTGCTTCATGTCGCTCCCTGCTGTTCACCGGGCCCGCCGGCCGCAGGCACCTGGCCATCGGCAGGCAGGCGTTGCAGCAGGGCGTCGATGCGCGAACGCGCCGCACCGAGCCGCGACTTCAGGCTGTCGCGTTCGGCCGTCATTGCCACCAGTTGCTGTTCGGTCAGCGCTGCGCTGCGCTGCAGTTCCCCGTGCCGCAGGATCAGGCGTTCGACCCGTTCGGCAAGATCCTCGAGCTTGGACATGGTGGCTGGCCTCTTTCCTCTGTCTTCATTGTAGGAGCCACCCTTCAGCCGACAGCCTTCAGCCGTTTGCGACCTTCGTCACAGCAATCGCTGACGCTGCAGCGTTCGCACAGCGGCTGGCGCGCCTGGCAGACATAGCGTCCATGCAGGATGAGCCAATGGTGGGCATCCACCAGATAGCGTGCAGGCACCCGGCGCATCAGCGCAGCTTCCACGACCAGCGGGTTGCGGCCACGCGCGAGGCCAGTCCGGTTGCTCACCCGAAAGATGTGGGTGTCCACGGCCATCGTCGGCTCACCGAAGGCGACGTTCAACACCACGTTCGCGGTCTTGCGCCCGACCCCGGGCAGCGCCTGCAGGGCTTCGCGTGACCGCGGGACTTGTCCGCCATGCCGACTGACCAGGATCTCGCAGGTGGCCAGCAGGTTCTTCGCCTTGGTCCTGTAAAGACCGATGGTGCGAACCAGTTCCGTGACCCGTTCCAGTCCCAGGTCGAGCATCTGCTGTGGCGTATGGGCCAGCGCGAAGAGCGTGCGCGTGGCCTTGTTCACGCTGACGTCGGTGGCCTGCGCCGACAACAGCACGGCGGCGAGAAGTTCGAATGTGTTGGTGTAGAGCAGCTCGGTCTGTGGCTGGGGGTTGGCGCTTGCCAGCGTCGCGAAGAACTGGTCGATCTGGGTGGAGTTCAAGTCTTTCGGGGGCCGTTGGCTTCGGGCTGTTGAACGTCCCTGAATGATGCTGCAAACCCTGGCGTCGTGCGCAGGCTGCGTACGCAGCGGCTGCGGATCAGGGGCCTTCGTGCTTGCGGCGCGCGCGCGCCAGGGCCGCTTCGACAACCGCACGCTTGGCGCTCAGCGCCTCGGGGTCGGTCAGGCGACTGTGGCTGGCCAGATCGGCCAGCTTGGCGGTGGCCTTGGCGGCAAGGCGCTCGTCGTTTTCGCGCCGGTCGCGATCCAGGCGCACCTGACGAGCCTGGTAGCGCTGCTGTGCTTCGCTGGCCTGTGCGGCGGTCCAGGCCTGCCAGCCGCTGCGACCGGGCGTGACCGGGACCAGACTGATGCAGTCCACCGGGCAGGCCGGCAGGCAGAGCTCGCAACCCGTGCACTGTGCGTCGATGACAGTGTGCATCTGTTTGGGTGCTCCGACGATGCAGTCCACTGGGCAAGCCTTGATGCACAGCGTGCAACCGATGCACCAGGCTTCGTCGATCACGGCCAGGGTCCGTGGCCCTTCCGTTCCATGCGACGGGTCCAGCGGCAGCACAGGCCTGCCGCTGATGGCCGCCAGCCTCAAGATGCCTTCGGCGCCGCCCGGTGGGCAGCGGTTGATGTCGGCGTTCCCGCTTGCCATGGCTTCGGCATAGCGCCGGCAGTCGGGGTAGCCGCAGCGTGTGCACTGAGTCTGCGGCAAGGCGGCATCCAGCCTGTCGGCCAGGATGCTGCCGTCGACGGTCGTCGTGTTCAGCGGCTGCGCGCCGTCTTCACGGCCGATAGCTTGGCTCCACCCTTGGCAGTCGGGCTGCGCACAGGTTGGCTGGCCTGGGCGCTGCCGAAGCGGGCGATGAAACCGCGAACTTCGGGGTAGACCTTCTCGCGCCAGCGGCGACCGCTGAAGATGCCGTAATGGCCTGCTCCTTCGGCGTCGTAGTGGAGGCTGCGGTTGGAGGGGATCCCTTCGCACAGGTCATGGGCCGCCTTGGTCTGGCCGGCACCCGAGATGTCGTCGAGCTCGCCCTCGATGGTCAGCAACGCAGTGGTGGTGATGTCTTGCGGGCGCACGAGTTCGCCGCGCACGTACCAGTTCTGGTTGACCAGCGCAAAGTCCTGGAACACGGTCTTGATGGTGTCCAGGTAGTACTCCGCGGGCATGTCGAGCACCGCGTTGTACTCGTCGTAGAACTGGCGGTGCGACTCGGCGCTGCCGTCGTCGCCCTTGATCAGGTCCTGGAAATAGTCGTAGTGGCTGGTGACATGGCGGTCGGGGTTCATCGCCACGAAGCCGGTGTGCTGCAGGAAACCCGGATAGACCGCGCGTCCGGCGCCGGGAAAGTTGCCGGGCACCCGGAAGATGACGTTGTTCTCGAACCAGGCATGGCTCTTGTTCATGGCCAGGTTGTTGACGGCAGTCGGGCTCTTGCGGGCGTCGATGGGCCCGCCCATCATGGTCATGGTGAGTGGCGTGGCCTCGCCTCGGCTGGCCATCAGTGACACCGCAGCCAGGACCGGCACCGTGGGTTGGCAGACCGAAATGACATGCACATCGGGGCCGATCAGGCGGATGAAGTCCTGCACGTAGTCGACATAGTCGTCGAGGTGGAAGGGGCCTTCTGTCAGGGGCACCATGCGGGCGTCGGTCCAGTCGGTGATGTACACCTTGTGGTCCTGCAGCAGGCTCTTGACGGTGTCACGCAGCAGGGTGGAGTGGTGGCCCGACAGTGGCGCCACGACCAGAACCCTGGGCTGGATCTTCATCAGCCCCAGCGCAGATTCGTCGTCGGTAAAGCGCTTGAAGCGCAGCAGCCGGCAGAACGGCTTGGCCATGGCCACCTGTTCCTGCACGGCGACATCGACATTGCCGACACGGGCGCTGGTGATGTTGAACGGCGGCTTTTCGTATTCCTTGGCCAGGCGATGCAGCAAGTCGAAACTGGCTGACATGCGCTGAGCCATGGGCAACTGCGCGAAGGGCGACAGCGGGTGGTCATAAAGCTTGGCCGAAGCGCTCGCGAACTCGGAGAACGGCGCCATCAGGGCGCGTTGGGCTTCGTACAGCTGGTAGAGCATGTGTGTCTCCGTTTGCAGATCGTCGACCAAATGTAAAGCAAATGCTGCACTGCAGCAAATCTGGCCGACGACTTTATTTTTCGGCGATCACCCGGGCCAGGGCGGCGACCACGGGCTCGATGTTGCGGCTGTTCAGGGCGGCCACGCAGATGCGCCCAGAATCAAGACCATACACACCAAACTCGCCTCGCAAACGCTGCATTTGCGGGGCGGTCAGCCCGGAATAGCTGAACATGCCCTTCTGCCGCGTGATGTAGTCCAGGTCGCCAGCGACACCGGCAGCCCGCAGCTTCTCGACCAGGGCGGCGCGCATCGCGCGGATGCGCAGGCGCATTCCGGCCAGTTCTTCTTCCCACATCGTGCGCAGCGCCGGGGTGGTCAGCACCGTGGCCACCAGGGTGGCGCCGAAGGTCGGCGGGTTGCTGTAGTTGGTGCGGATCACGATCTTCAGTTGCGACAGCACACGGGCCGCTTCATCCTTGCTGCTGCAGACCACGCTGAGAGCGCCGACGCGTTCGCCGTATAGCGAGAAGCTCTTCGAGAACGAGGTCGACACGAAGAAGTCCATGCCGCTGGCCAGGAACTGCTGGACGACGGCACCGTCCTCCTGGATACCGTCGCCGAAGCCCTGGTAGGCCATGTCCAGGAAAGGCACCAGACCGCGCGCCTGGCAGGCACTCACCACCTGCTGCCATTGCGCCGGACTGATATCGCAGCCGGTGGGGTTGTGGCAGCAGGCGTGCAGAACGACCACAGTGCCGGCAGCGGCAGCGTTCAGCGCCGCCAGCATGTCGTCAAAGCGCACGGCACGGGTGGCCGGGTCGTAGTACGGGTAGGTGTCCACCTCGTAACCGGCGCTCGAGAACAGGCCGCGGTGGTTGTCCCAGCTGGGGTCGCTGATCATGGCGCGGGCGCCGGGGTTCAGCTTCTTCAGGAAGTCGGCGCCCAGTTTCAGGCCACCGGTGCCGCCCAGGGCCTGTACCGTGGCAACGCGACCTGCCTGCACCACCGGGTGGTCGGCACCGAACACCAGGGTCTGAACCGCCTTGTCGTAGGCGGCAATGCCGTCGATGGGCAGGTAGCCCTTGGCCTTGGGCGCTTCCAGCAGCTGCTTTTCGGCCGCGGCCACGCAAGCCAGCACTGGCAGCTTGCCGTTGTCGTCGAAATACACGCCCACGCCCAGGTTCACCTTGGCGGGGTTCGGATCGGTGTTGAACTGTTCGCTGAGGCCCAGGATCGGGTCGCGCGGGGCCATCTCGACGGCGGTGAACAATGACATCGTGGTCTTTCGTGGGCTGATGTAGGCTGGCGGGTTGGAGACCAATTTTAGGACGCCCCGATGAGCGTGACTGCACCCCTGGCTGCGGACTTGCAAGAAGTCGCGCCCGAGCTGGACCCGGGCCTGTTCGTTTCCTACCCGGATTCGCCTTTCCAGCTGTACCAGCCCTACCCGCCGGCCGGAGACCAGCCCACGGCCATCTCGCAGCTGGTCGAAGGCATCGAGGACGGCCTGCAGTACCAGACGCTGCTGGGCGTGACGGGTTCGGGCAAGACGTTCACGATGGCCAACGTGATCGCCCGCATGGGCCGGCCGGCCATCGTTTTCGCGCCCAACAAGACCCTGGCAGCGCAGCTTTACAGCGAGTTCCGCGAGTTCTTCCCGAAGAATGCGGTCGAGTACTTCGTCAGCTACTACTGCCGCAGCGCGACCTGTTCATCGAGAAGGACAGCGCGATCAACGAGCACATCGAGCAGATGCGCCTGAGCGCCACGAAAAGCCTGCTGGAGCGTCGCGACGTCATCATCGTCGCCAGCGTCAGCGCCATCTACGGCATCGGCAACCCCGCCGACTATCACAAGATGGTGATGACGCTGCGCGTTTCCGACCGCGTGAGCCAGCGCGACCTGATCCAGCAGCTCATCCGCATGCAGTACAAGCGCAACGAGATGGACTTCAGCCGCGGCAGTTTTCGCGTGCGCGGCGATACCATCGACGTCTTCCCTGCCGAGCACAGCGAACTGGCGCTGCGCATCGAGCTCTTCGATGACGAGATCGAAAGCCTGCAGCTGCTGGACCCCCTGACCGGCAAGGTGCGCCAGAAGATCCCGCGTTTCACGGTCTACCCCAGCAGCCACTACGTGACGCCGCGCGAGCGCGTGGTGGACGCCATCACCACCATCAAGGACGAATTGCGCCTGCGGCTCGACGAATTGGTGAAGAGCGGCAAGCTGGTGGAGGCCCAGCGCCTGGAGCAGCGCACCCGCTTCGACCTGGAGATGCTGCAGGAGGTGGGTCACTGCAAGGGCATCGAGAACTACACCCGGCACCTCAGTGGCGCCAAGCCGGGCGACCCGCCGCCGACCCTGGTGGACTATCTGGCGCAGGACGCGCTGATGTTCATGGACGAAAGCCATGTGCTGATCGGCCAGTTCGGCGGCATGTACAACGGTGACCGCGCCCGCAAGACCACTCTGGTGGAATACGGCTTTCGCCTGCCCAGTGCGCTGGACAACCGGCCCCTGAAGTTCGAGGAATTCGAAGGCAAGATGCGCCAGACCGTGTTCGTCTCGGCCACGCCTGCGAATTGGGAGAAGGAGCACGCGGGCCAGGTGGTGGAACAGGTGGTGCGCCCTACCGGCCTGATCGACCCGGAGGTGGAAGTGCGCCCGGCCGTCAATCAGGTCGACGACGTGCTGCAGGAGATCCGCATCCGCGTCGACCAGGCCGAACGGGTGCTGATCACCACGCTGACCAAGCGCATGGCCGAGCAGCTGACCGAGTACCTGTCGGACAACGGCGTGAAGGTGCGCTACCTGCACAGCGACATCGACACGGTAGAGCGTGTCGAGATCCTGCGCGACCTGCGGCTGGGCGTCTTCGACGTGTTGGTGGGCATCAACCTGCTGCGCGAAGGCCTGGACCTGCCAGAGGTCAGCCTGGTGGCCATCCTCGACGCCGACAAGGAAGGTTTCCTGCGCGCCGAGCGCAGCCTGATCCAGACCATCGGACGCGCCGCGCGCAACCTGAACGGCCGCGCCATCCTTTACGCCGATCGCATGACCGACAGCATGAAGGCTGCGATCGGCGAGACCGAGCGGCGGCGTGCCAAGCAGATCGCGCACAACCTGGCGATGGGCATCACGCCCAAGGCGTTGAACAAGAAGATCCGCGACCTGATCGACGGCGCAGTGTCCGACAAGACCGCCAAGGACGACCTGAAGAACGCGCAGGCTGCGGCCGAGGTCGAATCGATGAGTGAGAAGGACCTGGGCAAGCGCATCAAGCTGCTGGAAAAGCAGATGCTGGAACACGCGCGCAACCTTGAATTCGAGAAGGCGGCGCGGGTTCGCGACCAGCTGTCGCTGCTGCGAGAGCAGGCCTTCGGTGCGCCCGGGCACGACCTGAACGTGGTGCCTCTGGTGCCCGCGCCCGGTGCTCCCCGGGGCCGGCCGTGATCGAGCGCTTCAAGCGGCTTTTCCAGCGCGAAGCCGCAGCCGCGGAGCAGGCCAGGGTGCGCGTCTTGATGGTCTGCATGGGCAACATCTGCCGCTCGCCCACGGCCGAAGCGGTGCTGCGCAGCAAGCTGCAGCAGGCGGGGCTGCATGGGCAGGTGCTGGTCGATTCCGCTGGCACACACGGCTACCACACCGGAGAGGCGCCCGACCCGCGCGCGGTGGCGGCAGGCAGCCGGCGTGGCTACGACTTGGCGTCGCTGAGCGCCCGGCCAGTGCAGCCCGACGACTTCCAGCGCTTCGACTGGCTGCTGGCCATGGACGAGGACAATCTCGCATGGCTGCAGCGCAAGGCGCCCGAAGCCCACCCAGCCCGGATCGAACTGCTGCTGGTGCATGCGCGCCACCAGCACGGGCAAACACAGGTGCCCGACCCCTACTACGGCGGCCCGGCGGGTTTCGATCGGGTGCTGGACCTGGTCGAGGACGCTTGCGACGGCTTTGTCACGAAGCTCCAGGGCGACCCGCGCATCGCCTAAGCTTGACTAAAACAGTCGGCTTAAGGCATACTTGACCAAAATACTCGGCATCAGGCGAGCGGCGTCTACCAAGCGCCCGCGGACCCGGTTCCCTACCGGTTTTTTGCAGGTTGGCACCCATGCCTGCCATAGGAGATTTCACATGCGACTCACGACCAAAGGCCGTTTTGCCGTCACCGCGATGATCGACCTCGCGCTGCGTTCCAACGCCGGTCCGGTGGCCCTGGCCGCGATCAGCCAGCGCCAGCAGATCTCGCTGTCCTACCTGGAGCAGTTGTTCGGCAAGCTGCGCCGCCATGAACTGGTGGAAAGCACGCGCGGCCCTGGCGGCGGCTATTCGCTGGGCCGGGCCTCGGGAGAAATCAGCGTGGCCGACATCATCACCGCGGTCGACGAACCCATCGACGCCACCGGCTGCGCCGGCAAGGAGGGCTGCATGGGCGAGGACAGCGGCAAGTGCATGACGCACGACCTGTGGGCCAGCCTGAACACCAAGATGATCGAGTACCTCGAATCGATCTCGCTGAAGAAGCTGGTCGACGAGCAATTGGCCAAGGGCGTGTCCATCGACGAAGCCCCGGTCAAGCGCGCCATCAGCAGCCAGCCCGTGGTCAAGCCGATCAAGATCACCGCGCCGAATTCGGTGTTTGCCTTCGGAAACACCTTCACCAAGTAAGAGCAGCCCACGATGACCCCGCATTTCCCCATCTACCTGGACTACGGCTCCACATCGCCTTGCGACCCGCGCGTTGTCGACGCGATGATTCCCTGGCTGCGCGAGCACTTCGGCAACCCGGCCAGCCGCAGCCACGCCTGGGGCTGGGAAGCCGAAGCTGCCGTCGAGAAGGCACGTGAGCAAGTCGCCGGCCTGGTGAACGCCGATCCGCGCGAGATCGTCTGGACCAGCGGTGCCACGGAATCGATCAACCTCGCCATCAAGGGCGCGGCGCATTTCTACGCCAGTCGCGGCAAGCACCTCGTCACCCTGAAGACCGAGCACAAGGCCGTGCTGGACACCATGCGTGAACTCGAGCGCCAGGGCTTCGAGGTGACCTATCTCGATGTCGAGGAAAACGGCCTGCTCGATCTGGACAAATTCAAGGCGGCGCTGCGGCCGGACACCATCCTCGCGTCGGTCCTCTTCGTGAACAACGAGATCGGTGTCATCCAGGACATCGAGGCCATCGGCACGCTGTGCCGCGAACGTGGCATCTTCCTGCACGTGGATGCAGCCCAGGCCACCGGCAAGGTGTTCATCGACCTGCAGACCCTGCCGGTCGACTTGATGAGCCTGGCCTCGCACAAGACCTATGGCCCCAAGGGCATCGGCGCTCTGTATGTCAGGCGCAAGCCGCGCATCCGGCTCGAGGCCCAAATGCACGGCGGCGGCCATGAACGTGGAATGCGTTCCGGCAGCCTGCCTACCCACCAGTGCGTGGGCATGGGTTTGGCATTCGAGATCGCCAAGAACGAGATGGGCACCGAACTCGAGCGCATCCGCATGCTCCAAAAGCGCCTGCTGGACGGTATCTCCACCATCGAACAGGTCTTTATCAACGGCGACATCGAACGTCGCGTCCCGCACAACGTCAACGCGAGTTTCAACTTCGTCGAAGGTGAGTCGCTCATCATGGGCGTGAAGGGCATCGCGGTCAGCAGCGGCAGCGCCTGCACCAGCGCCAGCCTGGAGCCCAGCTATGTGCTGCGCGCCCTGGGTCGCAGCGACGAACTGGCGCATTCCAGCCTGCGCATGACCATCGGGCGCTTCACCACGGTCGAAGAGATCGACTACGCAGTCAACATACTTCAGGACCGCGTGGCCAAGCTGCGCGAACTGTCGCCGCTGTGGGAGATGTTCAAGGACGGCATCGACATCAGCACCATTCAGTGGTCAGCCCACTGAACACCCGGAATCAGGAGTAAACACCATGGCATACAGCGACAAGGTCGTCGACCACTACGAGAACCCCCGTAACGTCGGCAGCTTCGACAAAGGCGACGACAGCGTCGGTACCGGCATGGTCGGGGCCCCGGCCTGCGGCGATGTGATGAAGCTGCAGATCAAGGTCAACCCCGAAACCGGCTTGATCGAGGACGCGCGTTTCAAGACCTACGGCTGCGGTTCGGCGATCGCCAGCAGCTCGCTCGTCACCGAATGGGTGAAGGGCAAGAGCCTGGACGAGGCTGCAACCATCAAGAACACCCAGATCGCCGAGGAACTGGCGCTGCCGCCGGTGAAGATCCATTGCAGCATCCTGGCCGAAGACGCCATCAAGGCTGCGGTGCTGGACTACAAGGCCAAGCACGGCGCGGCGGCTTCTGCAGCCCCAGCGGCCACCGAAACGCACTGAGGCTGAAGCTGCGATGTCCGTCACCCTGACCGAAGCCGCTGCCCGGCATGTGTCGCGCTACATCAGCCGCCGTGGCAAGGGCGTCGGCGTGCGCCTGGGCGTGAAGACCACCGGTTGTTCCGGCCTGGCCTACAAGCTGGAATATGCCGACGACGTGGCGCCTGAGGACGTGATCTTCGAAGACCACGGCGTGAAGGTGCTGGTCGACCCCAAGAGCCTGCCTTACATCGACGGAACCGAACTCGACTTCGTGCGCGAAGGCTTGAACGAAGGTTTCAAGTTTCACAACCCACGCGAGAAAGACCGCTGCGGCTGTGGCGAGTCGTTCCGCGTCTGACCTCATCTTGAGGCTGGACGACGACGACTTCACGCTCTTCGGCCTGCCACCGAAGTTTGCTCTGGAGCGCACCGTGCTCGACCAGCAGTGGCGGCGCCTTCAGGCCGAAGTCCACCCTGACCGCTTCGCAGGCGATGGCGCCTCGGCCCAGCGCGTCGCGATGCAGTGGGCGGTGCGCGTGAACGAGGCGCACCATCGGCTGAAGGATCCAGTTCGACGCGCTGCCTATCTTTGCGAGCTGCGCGGTGCCTCGGTCGATGCCGAACGCAACACCGCGATGCCCGCGCATTTCCTGATGCAACAGATGGCCTGGAGGGAAGCCCTGGAAGATGCCCGCACGCTGGCCCAAGTGCAGGCCCTGGAGGCCGAGCTCGATGCCCAGCACAGCGCCAGCCTCGCCGACACCCAGCGCCTTCTCGACGAGGCCGACCAGCCGGCTGCTGCCGCCCAGCAGGTTCGCGCCCTGATGTTCATGAGCCGTTTTCGTCAGGATGTCGAGCGTCGCCTCGACATCCTCGATCCCACCCGCTGAATCGCACTTTCGATGGCTCTGCTGCAAATCTCCGAACCCGGCCAGGCGCCAGATCCGCATCAGCGCCGAATTGCCGTGGGCATCGACCTGGGCACCACCCATTCGCTGGTGGCTGCTGTGCGCCATGGTCTGGCCGAATGCCTGCCCGATGCGCAAGGACGGGTGCTGCTTCCTTCTGCCGTGCGTTACATGGAGGGCGGGCGTCGCCAGATCGGCTTCGAGGCGCTTTCTGCTCAGGCTGAGGATGCCGAGAACACCCTGGTTTCGGTGAAGCGCTTCATGGGCCGGCGCCTGGCCGACGTGGCCGATGTGGGCCGCCTGCCTTACCGCTTCGTCGACCACCCTGGCATGCTGGCCGTGTCCACGCGCGATGGCGAGAAGACCCCGGTCGAGGTCTCCGCCGAGATCCTGGCCAGCCTGCGCCAGCGCGCCGAGGACACCTTCGACACCGACGAGATCTTCGGTGCCGTCATCACCGTGCCCGCCTACTTCGACGACGCGCAGCGTCAGGCGACGAAAGACGCCGCGCAACTCGCCGGGCTGAACGTCCTGCGTCTGATCAGCGAGCCCACCGCGGCGGCCGTGGCCTACGGCCTGGACAATGGCAGCGAGGGGCTCTACGCCGTCTACGACCTGGGCGGCGGCACCTTCGACATCAGCCTGCTGCGCCTGACCGCAGGCGTGTTCGAGGTTGTGGCCACCGGTGGTGACGCGGCACTCGGCGGCGACGACATCGACCATGCCGTGGCCGACTGGGCGCTGGCCCAGGCCGGGGTGGCGTCGTCGGCGGGACTGAGCGCACACGACAAGCGTGCCGCGCTGGTGGCGGCGCGCGCCGTGAAGGAGACCTTGAGCGAATCTCTGGTGGCCGCCTGGCAGGTGCCGCTGGACGGCGGCACGGCGCGGGTGGAAGTCTCGCGTGAACGCCTGGAAGCATTGGCCCGGCCGCTGGTCGAGCGCACGCTGGCGGCCGTGCGCAAGGTGCTGCGCGACGCGCGCGTGGGCCGCGACGAGGTGCAGGGCGTAGTGATGGTCGGTGGCAGCACCCGCATGCCGCTGGTGCGCACCCTGGTCAGCGAACTCTTCGGCCGCCCAGTGCTGACCAACGTCAACCCCGACGAGGTCGTGGCGCTGGGTGCAGCAGTCCAGGCCAATGCGCTGGCCGGCAACAGCCGCGACGGCGAGCTGCTGCTGCTGGATGTGATTGCCCTCAGCCTGGGCCTGGAAACCATGGGCGGACTGGTCGAACGCGTGATCGAGCGCAATACCACCATCCCCGTGGCCAAGGCGCAGGAATTCACCACCTTCAAGGACGGGCAGACGGCGATGGCCATCCACGTCGTCCAGGGTGAACGCGATCTGGTCAGTGAATCCCGCAGCCTGGCGCGGTTCGAACTGCGCGGCATCCCTCCCATGGTGGCTGGCGCGGCGCGCATCCGCGTCACCTTCCAGGTCGACGCCGACGGGCTGCTCAGCGTCAGCGCGCGCGAGCAGGGCTCGGGTGTCGAGGCCTCGGTCGTCGTCAAGCCCAGCTACGGTCTGGCCGAAGACCAGATCGCGCAGATGCTGAAGGACGGCTTTGCCCACGCCGAAGACGACATGGCCGCGCGCTCGCTGCGCGAAGCCCAGGTCGACGCCCAGCGCATGCTGCTGGCGACGCGAGCCGCGCTGCTGGCTGATGCAAGGCTGCTTAGCAGCGAAGAGCAGGCCGCGATCGGCGAACTGCTGGCCCGGCTGGAAGCCTTGGCATCGGGTACCGACGCCCATGCCATCGAAGCCGCTGTCGAGGCCGTTGCCGAGGGCACCGAACACTTCGCCGCTGCGCGCATGAACCAGGGCATCCGGCAGGCGCTGTCCGGCCGCACGCTCGACGAGATCTGAAGATCCCCCAAAGACGATCCATGCCCATCATCCGCATCCTTCCGAACGCCGAACTCTGCCCCGAGGGCGACACCCTGGTCGTGCCCAGCGGCACCTCGATCTGCGAAGCCCTGCTCGAAAACGGCATCGCCATCGAGCACGCCTGCGAAATGAGTTGCGCCTGCACCACCTGCCACGTGGTGGTGAAGCAGGGCTTCAAGTCGCTGGGCGAGATGGACGAGAGCGAGGAAGACCTGCTCGACCGCGCCTGGGGCCTGACGCCCACTTCGCGGCTGAGTTGTCAGGCCATCGTTTCGAACGAAGACGTGACCATCGAGATCCCGAAGTACACGATCAACCATGCTCGGGAAAACCACTAGCCCTGGCGGGCCCGGCTGAAGGCCCGACGGGGTCGGTCATCAGGCGAAAAAAAAGGCCCCCCCGCGGTGAAGCGGGGAGGCCGAGAGGGCTGAAAGCCCTGCTGAGGAGACTGACAGACACCACAAGTGGCGTCGAGTTCCATCATGCAATGAACGTGCCCGCGCTGGGCTGAACGGATTCATGAAGGTTTTGGGTTTCGAATCCTCTTGCGACGAGACGGGCGTCGCCCTGGTCGAGGTGCTGGAAGCTCAGCCGCCGCGGCTGCTGGCCGACGCGCTGCACAGCCAGGTGGAGATGCACCAGGCTTATGGCGGTGTGGTGCCTGAACTGGCCTCGCGCGACCACATCCGGCGCGTGCTGCCTTTGGCGCGCCAGGTGATGGCCAGTGCCGGCCAGACCCTGGTCGACGTGGACGTGGTGGCTTACACCCGAGGCCCCGGCCTGGCGGGGGCACTGCTGGTCGGCGCCGGCGTGGCCGTGGCGCTGGGTGCAGCTCTGGGCCGGCCGACCCTGGGCGTGCACCACCTGGAAGGTCATCTGCTGTCGCCGTTCCTCGCGGCCGACGCACCGCAGTTTCCGTTCGTTGCGCTGCTGGTGTCGGGCGGGCACACGCAGCTGATGCAGGTCGACGGTGTGGGGCGCTACGCCTTGCTGGGTGAAACCATCGACGACGCCGCAGGCGAGGCCTTCGACAAGAGCGCGAAGCTGCTGGGGCTGGGCTATCCGGGCGGCCCCGCGCTGGCACGGCTGGCCGAGCACGGCGATCCAAAGGCCTTTGCCCTGCCGCGGCCGCTGCTGCACAGCGGCGACCTCGACTTTTCCTTCGCCGGTCTGAAGACGGCCGTGCTCACGGCGCACCGCAAGCTGGGCGCGGCGCCTGTGGCCCAGCAGATTGCAGACCTGGCGGCGTCCACGCAGGCCGCCATCGTCGACGTTCTGGTGGCCAAGACCCTGCGTGCGCTGAAGGACAGCGGCAGCCGCCGTGTCGTCGTGGCTGGCGGCGTCGGTGCCAACCTCCGGCTGCGTGCGGCGCTGGATGCCGGCGCGGCGCGGCTCGGTGCGAAGGTCCACTACCCGCCGCTGCACCTGTGCACCGACAACGGCGCGATGATCGCGCTGGCGGCTGCGCTGCGACTGCAGCACGGCCTGGCCGACCTGCGTCAGGACGGAGCCTTCGACGTGCGTCCGCGCTGGCCGCTCACCGAAATCAGCCCGGCGGTCTGTGGATCGTGAGCGCCGAAGCGGGTGACGCTGCGCCCGTGGCAGAGCATGGACCGGTCCGCTTTCCGTCGCTTGCCTTGCGGGCCGCGAGATCGGCGGCTCGCAGGCATGAAGACCGCAGAGGAATCCTAGAATCCTGAGTGTTCTGCTTCTTGGGGTTCGCGCCTTGTCGGCGTGTCGAACCGTTCGGCTCGTCTTTCTCACAGGTTCCTGCCGGGCATTGTTTCCACGCCCGCCGTTGTGACCGGTTCAACCAAGTCCCCCCATGCACCCCATACGCCGCAGACTGCTGGCCTCGTCTCTTGCATTTGCCTTCCCTGGCGCCATCGCGCAGAGCGCCGGCAGCAACGCCGAGCCCTTGCGCCTGGGCTTGATCGAAGGACTGTCCGGGCCTTTCGCGAACGCGGGGGAAGCGGTCTTCCGCAACCTGCTGTGGGCAGTGGAGCGCATCAATGCCGGCGGCGGGGTGCGGCTGCCTGGCGGTGCCCGGCCCCTGGCCCTGATGCGTTTCGACAGCAAGGGCGCTACCGAAGAAGCTCTCTCGCTGCTCAAGAGCGCGACGGACCAGCGCGTGAGCTTCGTTCTGCAGGGCAACAGCAGCGCCACGGCAGCGGCCCTGATCGACGCCCTCGACAAGCACAACGACCGTGAACCCCAGCGCCGCGCGCTCTTCCTGAACTATTCCGCGGTCGACCCGGCGCTGACCAACGAACGCTGCAGCTTCTGGCACTTCCGCTTCGATGCGCATGCCGACATGCGACTGGCTGCCCTCACGGACGCGCTGCGCGACGATGTCGACGTGCAGCGGCTCTACCTGTTCGGCCAGGACTACAGCTTCGGCCAGCAGGTGGCCCGGGCGGCGCGAACCATGGTGGTTGCCAAACGGCCGGACATCACGATCGTCGGCGACGAACTGCATCCGCTGGGTCGCGTGAAGGACTTCCTGCCCTATGCCGCGAAGATCAAGGCCAGTGGTGCGCAGGCCGTGCTGACGGGCAATTGGGGCAACGACCTGACCCTGCTGGTGCGGGCCTTGCGCGAGGTCGGTTCGGCGGCACGCCTGTACACCTTCTACGGCAACGCGCTGGGCGCTCCAGCGGCAATCGGCGATGCTGGTGTCGGCCGCGTGCTGGCCGTTGCCGAGTGGCATCCGAACCAGGGCGGCGAAGCCTCGGATCGTTTCTATGCCGACTTCAAGCGGCGCTTCCCCGAGCCCAAGGACGACTACGTCCACGTGCGCATGCACGTGTTGGTCGAGATGCTGACGCGAGCCATCGAACGTGCCGCCAGTGCCGAGGCCGCCGCAGTGGCGCGTGCGCTGGAAGGGGCCACCCTGGACAGGGGCTGGCTGGGCGGCCTGCACAGCGCGCAGATGCGCGCTGCCGACCATCAGCTGCAACAGCCGCTGGTGGTCAGCGTGATGGAACGCGCCGGCAGCCCGGGTGTGAAGCACGACCTCGAAGGCAGCGGCTTCGGCTTTCGCACGCTGCGCCGCCTGGAAGCCGTCCAGGCCCAGCAGGCAACGACCTGCCAGATGACCCGTCCCGGCTGATTCGGCTGAACCATGAACTCGACGCCCTTCATCCGCCCCGCCATCGCCGACCTGCCTGGCTCGAAGATTCGCGATGTCGCCAATGCCGGTCTGGGGCGCAGTGATGTGCTGGCCTTCTGGTTCGGCGAGAGCGACGAGGTCACTCCCGAACCCGTGCGCCTTGCCGCTGCCGACTCGCTGATGCGCGGCGAGACCTTCTATTCCCACAACCTCGGACTACCGGAGCTGCGCCAGGCCATCGCCCGCTACAGCAGCCAGTTGCACGGCGCCATCGGCCCCGATCGAATTGCCGTCGCCTCGTCGGGCGTGAGTGCGTTGATGCTGGCAATGCAGATGCTGCTGGCGCCCGGCGACGAGGTCGTCGCTGTCGTGCCGGTATGGCCGAACCTGACCGCGCAACCGGTCGTCCTGGGCGCCTGTGTGAAGCGGGTCGCGCTCAGGCCGCATGCCGGCGCCTGGACCCTGGACCTGCAGGAACTGCTGGCGGCGGTGACGCCGGCCACGCGCGTGCTGCTGGTGAATGCGCCAAACAACCCGACCGGCTGGACCCTGAGCCGGGCCGAGCAACAGGCCCTGCTCGACCATTGCCGCCACACAGGCACCTGGATCATTGCCGACGAGGTCTACGAGCGGGTGTTCTTTGACGGCCCCTGTGCGCCCAGCTTCCTGGATATTGCCGGGCCCGACGACCGCCTGGTCGTCGTGCACAGCTTCAGCAAGAGCTTCCTGATGACGGGCTGGCGGCTGGGCTGGATGGTCGTGCCGCCTGCGGCGCTGGACGCGGCGGGCAAGCTCCTGGAATACAACAGTTCCTGCGCACCGGTCTTCGTCCAGCGCGGCGCCCTGACCGCTCTGGCCCTGGCCGACAGCTTCGTGCCGCCACTGATTGCTCGCCTGCAGGCCGGGCGCGACCGCTTGCTGGCTGGCCTGCAGGCCTTGCCTGGCATTGAAACCGCCTTGCCGGCCGGGGGGATGTACGCTTTCTTCCGCATCGAGGGCGAGCCCGACTCCCTGGCGCTGGCCAAGCGCCTGGTGGCCGAGCACGGCCTGGGCCTGGCACCTGGTGCAGCTTTTGGCGCCGAGGCCGAAGGCTGGCTTCGCTGGTGCTTTGCCTCACACGATCTGGCCCGTCTGGACGCCGGCCTGCAACGCCTGGCCGCCTGTTTGCGCCGTTGATCGGCTACACTTGCGAGTTCCTTCGGCTTCGGGCTGGGGGGCAAGCACGGCACCGGTTGGTTTCACTGGTGTTCGCAAGTCAACACAGGAAACCGCCAGCCAGTCGACGGTGCCGTAGCCATGGGCACCCGCGCCGGTGAAGCGGAATCCTGACCACAAAGGAAATCCGCATGAGCCTGGCCATCGCCACCGTCGCAGAAATCGTCAAGGAAAACGCACGCAGCGCCACCGATACCGGCAGCCCTGAAGTGCAGGTTGCGTTGCTGACCGCACGCATCAACGAACTCACCCCCCACTTCAAGCAGCACCTGAAGGACCATCACGGCCGCCGCGGGCTGCTGAAGATGGTCAACCAGCGCAAGCGCCTGCTGTCGTACCTGAAGACGACCGACGCCGAGCGCTACACCGCGCTGATCGGCAAGCTCGGCCTGCGCAAGTAAGCAGCCGTACTGGGGCCGCCCTGGCGGCCCCTCATCACTTCATGGTCCGCATTGCTGTGTCATTCCAACGGAGCCCGGCCAAAGGCTCCGCTGGAATGGCATTGCGCTGACCCCCATACCTGGAGAGACATCGCATGAGCCTGTTCAACAAAGTCACCAAGACCTTCCAATGGGGTCCGCATTCCGTCACCCTGGAAACCGGTGAGATCGCTCGCCAGTCCAGTGGCGCGGTCATCGTCAACATCGAAGACACGGTCGTTCTGGCCACGGTGGTGGCCAAGAACGACGCCAAGCCGGGCCAGGACTTCTTTCCGCTGACCGTCGACTACACCGAGAAAAGCTACGCCGCCGGCAAGATTCCGGGCAGCTTTTTCAAGCGCGAAGGCCGTCCGAGCGAACTCGAGACGCTCACCTGCCGCCTGATCGACCGGCCCATCCGTCCGCTGTTCCCTGAAGGTTTCCTGAACGAAGTCCAGGTCATCGTCCACGTGCTCAGCCTGAACCCCGAGGTGCAGGCCGACATCGCCGCGATGATCGGCACCAGCGCCGCGCTGGCCATCAGCGGCATCCCGTTCGCCGGCCCGATCGGCGCCGCGCGCGTGGGCTACGTCAACGGCGAATACGTGCTGAACCCGGGCCAGACCCAGCTGAAGGACAGCCAGCTCGACCTGGTCGTGGCCGGCACCGAAAGTGCCGTTCTGATGGTGGAGTCGGAAGCCGACCAGCTGACCGAGGAAGTGATGCTGGGTGCCGTGGTCTTCGGCCATGACATGGGCAAGATCGCGATTGCTGCCATCAATGAACTGGTGCGCGACGCCGGCAAGCCCGAATGGGACTGGAAGGCGCCGCCCAAGGACGAGGTCTTCATCGCCAAGGTGACGGCACTGGCCGAAGCGCCGCTTCGTGCGGCCTACCAGATCCGCAGCAAGCAGGCCCGGACGACGGCCACGCGCGAAGCCTACGCCGCTGTGGCAGCCGCGCTCAAGGCCGAAAGCTACGAACACGATTCAGGCAAGCTGAGCGATCTGCTGTTCGAGATCGAAAGCCGCATCGTGCGCAGCCAGATCCTGGCAGGCGAGCCCCGCATCGACGGTCGTGATACGCGCACTGTGCGCCCCATCGAGATCCGTTCCGGCGTGCTGCCGCGCACCCACGGTTCTGCGCTGTTCACGCGCGGCGAGACCCAGGCGCTGGTGGTGGCCACGCTGGGCACCGAGCGCGACGCGCAGCGCATCGACGCGCTGGCCGGTGAATTCACCGACAACTTCATGCTGCACTACAACATGCCGCCCTTCGCCACCGGCGAAGCCGGCAGGTTCGGCACGCCCAAGCGCCGCGAGATCGGCCACGGCCGCCTGGCCAAGCGTTCTTTGGTGGCGGTGCTGCCGAAGAAGGAAGACTTCCCATACACCATCCGCATCGTCTCTGAAGTGACCGAAAGCAACGGCTCCTCGTCGATGGCATCGGTCTGCGGCGGCTGCCTGAGCATGCTCGACGCCGGCGTGCCGCTGAAGGCACACGTGGCAGGCATTGCCATGGGCCTGATCAAGGAAGACAACCGCTTTGCCGTGCTGACCGACATCCTGGGCGACGAAGATCACCTGGGTGACATGGACTTCAAGGTGGCTGGCACGAACAGCGGCATCACGGCGCTGCAGATGGACATCAAGATCCAGGGCATCACGAAGGAAATCATGCAGGTGGCACTGGCCCAGGCCAAGGAAGCGCGGCTGCACATCCTGTCGAAGATGGTCGAAGCCGTGGGCGGTGCCAAGGAAGAGGTCAGCCAGTTCGCACCGCGCCTGTACACGATGAAGATCAACACGGAAAAGATCCGTGACGTCATCGGCAAGGGCGGCGCCACCATCCGCGCGCTGACCGAGGAAACCGGCTGCACCATCGACATTGGCGAAGACGGCACCATCACCGTGGCCTCGACCGACGCCGACAAGGCGGCATTTGCGCTGAAGCGCATCAGCGAGATCACGGCCGAAGCCGAGATCGGCAAGGTCTACGAGGGTGCGATCACCAAGATCCTCGACTTCGGTGCCTTGGTCAACATCCTGCCTGGCAAGGATGGCCTGCTGCACATCAGCCAGATCGCCCACCAGCGCGTCGAGAACGTCACCGACTTCCTGACCGAAGGCCAGGTGGTCAAGGTCAAGGTGCTGGAAACCGACGAAAAAGGCCGCATCAAGCTCAGCATGAAGGCGCTGCTGGACCGGCCCGAAGGCTTCGTCGAAGAAGAGCGGCCGCGTCGCGACTTCGGCGACCGTGACCGGGGTGGCCGTGGCGACCGGGGCGACCGCCCCCGCCGCGAGCCCCGTGAGCCCCGTGAGCCGCGCGCCGATGCACCAGCCGCCGACGCGCCGGCCGCCGACCACGGCACGCCCCCACAGTCGAACCAAGAGTGACGATCTCGGCTGCAACGACCACCATGCGCGCCATCGAGATCGCGGGCTTCGGCGGGCCCGAGGTGCTGCGCGAGACGCAGCGCCCGGTGCCGGTTCCCAAGCCCGGTGAACTGCTGATTGCCGTTCAGGCCAGCGGCGTGAACCGGCCAGACGTGTTGCAGCGCAAGGGGCTTTATCCCATGCCTGCAGGCGTGTCAGACCTGCCTGGGCTGGAGGTTGCAGGTACCGTGGCCGGCGGGTCGGCCGAAGATCTGGCTGCTGCCGGGCTGGCACTGGGGGATGCTGTCTGTGCCCTCGTTGCCGGTGGGGGCTATGCAGAACAGTGCGTGGCGCCCGTAGGGCAATGCCTGCCGGTGCCCCCAGGGCTGACGATGCTCCAGGCGGCCAGCCTGCCCGAGACGGTGTTCACCGTCTGGCAGAACGTGTTTCACATCGCTGGCCTGCAGTCCGGCGAGACCCTGCTGGTGCAGGGTGGCAGCAGTGGCATCGGCGTGACGGCCATCCAGATGGCGAAAGCTGCAGGCTGCCAGGTCATCGTGACCGCAGGCAGCGACGAAAAATGCGCAGCCTGCGTGGCCCTGGGTGCCGACCATGCGATCAACTACCGTACCCAGGACTTCGTGGCCGAGGCGCTGCGCGTGACGGGTGGCAAGGGTGTGAACGTCGTCCTGGACATGGTGGGCGGCGACTACATCGGCCGCGAACTGAAGTGCCTGGCCGAAGACGGCCGCCTGGCCTTGATCGCCGTGCAGGGCGGGGTGAAGAGCGAGATCGACGCCGGGCTGCTGCTGCGCAAGCGGCTGTCCATCGTGGGTTCGACCCTGCGCCCTCGAAGCCTGGCCTACAAGACCGTGCTGTCCCGGGCATTGCGCCGCACGGTCTGGCCCTGGCTGGAAACCGGCCGCGTCAGGCCTGTGATCCACGAGGTGTTTCCGGCTGCCCAGGCGGCTGCTGCGCATGCCTTGATGGAGTCGAGCACCCACGTCGGCAAGATCGTGCTGAACTGGGCCCCTTGAACCCCATCCCCTCACGGTGAACAAGATGCGCAGGACCCTGGTCGTCGGCAACTGGAAGATGCATGGCAGCCGCCCGGCCAATGCCGAGCTGCTGGCCGGTGTGCTGGCTGCTCGGCCTTTCCTGGCCGACGTGGCGGTGTGCGTGCCCTTCGTCTACCTGAACGAGACCGCCGCCACCCTGGCTGGAAGCGAAGTTCGCTGGGGAGCGCAGGACGTGTCGCAGCACGCGCAAGGTCCTCACACGGGCGAGATTTCGGCGGCAATGTTGTCTGAATTCGGTTGTCGGTACGCCATCGTCGGCCACTCGGAGCGGCGTGCACACCACGCCGAGAGCGACGACCTGGTCGCAGCCAAGGCACAGGCCGCCCTGTCCAGGGGTGTCACGCCCATCGTCTGCGTGGGCGAAACCCTGGCCGAGCGCGAGTCCGGGCAGACCGAAGCCGTGGTCAAGCGCCAGCTTTCTGCTGTCATCCACACCCTGGCCCATTGCGCAGCCGAGATGGTGGTGGCCTACGAGCCTGTCTGGGCCATCGGCACGGGCCGCACGGCCAGCCCCGAACAGGCGCAGGCGGTGCACGCGGTGCTGCGGGCGCAACTGCAGGCGGCCACGGGCCGCGGCGACGCCATGCGAATCCTTTACGGCGGCAGCGTCAAGCCCGACAACGCGGCCATGCTGTTTGCACAACCCGACATTGACGGCGGCCTGATCGGCGGTGCGGCCTTGAAGGCCGCTGACTTCGTGGCCATCTGTCGCGCCTGATGCGCGCAGGCCCCAATACTTTCCTGGAGTTCCCAAAATGCAAATCTGGATGAGCGTGGTGCTGGCAATTCAGCTGCTGTCTGCCGTGGCGATGGTCGGCCTGGTGCTGGTTCAACATGGCAAGGGTGCCGACATGGGCGCTTCCTTCGGCGGCGGGTCGTCGGGAAGCCTGTTCGGGGCTACCGGCAGCGCCAACTTCCTTTCTCGGTCTACGGCGGCATGTGCCACGGTGTTCTTCGTCTGCACCCTGGCCCTGGCCTCGGGGGCGAACGTCGGTGCGTCGTCGCGCAACGAGGGCGGTTCGGTTCTTGATCGTGCAGCCCCGGCTGCTTCGGCTGCCGACGGCATTCCAGGGGCCATTCCTGCCGCTGCGCCCGCGGTGCTGCCCACCCCTGCGGCGGCGGCATCGGCACCCACCAGCGAAGTGCCTGCGCCTGCCAGCCTGCCTGCTGCTTCGGCTCCAGCCAAGTAAGTTCCCTGGGCCGGGATAGCCCTTGCTTTGGGGATAGAATCCGAGGCTGTCTGCAACGCGATCTTGTCATCGAGTTGTGGCCCGGCAGCCCGAGCTGTAGACGTCTTGCCGACGTGGTGAAACTGGTAGACACGCTATCTTGAGGGGGTAGTGGCGAAAGCTGTGCGAGTTCGAGTCTCGCCGTCGGCACCAAGACCTTTGCGCACTGGCCGCTGCACACACAGCCGACCAACTGCCAGACTGCGCCATGGACTTGCAAAGCTACCTGCCCGTGATCCTGTTCATCCTGGTTGGAATCGGGGTTGGCGTGGCTCCCCAGGTTTTGGGGTTCATCTTCGGTCCGAATCGGCCTGACGTTGAAAAGAACAGTCCCTACGAATGCGGCTTCGAGGCCTTCGAGGACGCGCGCATGAAGTTCGACGTGCGCTACTACCTGGTCGCCATCCTCTTCATCCTGTTCGACCTGGAAATCGCCTTCCTGTTCCCATGGGCAGTGGCACTGCACGACATCGGGGCGTCAGGCTTCTGGGCAATGATGGTGTTCCTCGCCATCCTGGTGGTGGGATTCATCTACGAATGGAAGAAGGGCGCTCTCGACTGGGAGTGAAGACCATGGACCCCCAAGCTCACATTCGTTCGCTGCCCCCCATGGGGGCGCAGGCCTCCCTTGGGGCGGCCCGGCAGGAGGCCTGATGGGCATCGAAGGCGTTTTGAAGGAAGGCTTCGTCACCACTTCGGTCGACACGCTGATCAATTGGTCGAAGACAGGCTCGATGTGGCCCATGACCTTCGGCCTGGCCTGTTGCGCCGTCGAGATGATGCATGCGGGTGCTGCGCGCTACGACATCGACCGCTTCGGCATGCTTTTTCGCCCCAGCCCCCGCCAGAGCGACCTGATGATCGTCGCCGGTACCCTGTGCAACAAGATGGCCCCGGCCTTGCGCAAGGTCTACGATCAGATGGCCGAGCCGCGCTGGGTGCTGAGCATGGGCAGTTGCGCCAATGGTGGCGGCTATTACCACTACAGCTACAGCGTCGTTCGCGGCTGCGACCGCATCGTGCCGGTGGACGTCTATGTTCCAGGCTGCCCGCCCACGGCCGAGGCGCTGCTGTACGGCATCCTGCAGTTGCAGGCCAAGATCCGGCGCGAAAACACCATTGCGCGCTGAAGCCGCGGTTGCTGCATGACCCAGAAACTCGACACCCTGCAAGCCGCCCTGCAATCCGTGCTGGGCGATGCAATCCATCGTTTCCAGCGCGAGCGCGGCGAACTCAGCATCACCGTGAAGGCCGCCGACTACATCCGGGTCGCGACGACGCTGCGTGATCACCCGCAGTTGAAGTTCGAACAACTCGTCGACCTGTGCGGACTGGATTTCTCCGACTATCGCAACGAAGCCTGGGAAGGCCAGCGCTACTGCGTCGTGTCGCACCTGCTCTCGATCAGCCACAACTGGCGTGTGCGCCTGAAGGTGTTCGCGCCCGACGACGACATGCCCTCGGTCGAGTCCGTCACCCCCACCTGGGCTTCGGCAAACTGGTTCGAGCGCGAGGCCTTCGACCTCTACGGCATCCTGTTCGAAGGCCACCTCGACCTGCGCCGCATCCTCACCGACTACGGCTTCATCGGCCATCCGATGCGCAAGGACTTCCCGACTACCGGGAACGTCGAGATGCGCTACGACGCCGAGAAGAAGCGCGTGATCTACCAGCCGGTGAGCATCGAGCCCCGCGAAGTGGTGCCGCGCATCGTGCGCGAAGACAACTACGGCGGCTTGCACTAGGCCCGGCACATGGCAGACATCAAGAACTACACCCTGAACTTCGGCCCGCAGCACCCTGCGGCGCACGGCGTGCTGCGCCTGGTGCTGGAGCTCGACGGCGAAGTCATCCAGCGTGCCGACCCGCACATCGGCCTGTTGCACCGTGCCACCGAGAAACTGGCCGAAAGCAAGACCTACATCCAGAACCTGCCCTACATGGACCGGCTGGACTATGTCTCGATGATGTGCAACGAGCACGCCTACTGCCTGGCCATCGAAAAGCTCACCGGCGTCGACGTGCCGATCCGCGCGCAGTACATCCGCGTGATGTTCAGCGAGATCACGCGCGTGATGAACCACCTGATGTGGCTGGGCGCGCACGGGCTGGACTGCGGGGCGATGAACATCTTCATCTACTGCTTCCGCGAACGCGAAGACCTGTTCGACATGTATGAAGCGGTCAGCGGCGCGCGCATGCACGCCGCCTACTTCCGCCCGGGCGGGGTCTACCGCGACCTGCCCGACACCATGCCGCAGTACAAGCTCAGCCGCATCAAGAACGAAGCGGCCATCAAGTCGCTGAACGAAAACCGCCAGGGTTCGCTGCTCGACTTCATCGACGACTTCTGCCGACGCTTCCCGAAGATGGTCGACGAGTACGAAACCCTGCTCACCGACAACCGCATCTGGAAGCAGCGCACCGTGGGCATCGGCATCGTCAGCCCCGAACGTGCGCTGAACCTGGGCTTCACCGGCCCCATGCTGCGCGGCAGCGGCTTTGCCTGGGACCTGCGCAAGACCCAGCCCTACGACGTCTACGAGCACATGGACTTCGACGTTCCGGTGGGCACGAACGGCGACACCTACGACCGTTATCTGGTGCGTGTCGAAGAGATGCGCCAGAGCAACCGCATCATCCAGCAATGCGCGGCCTGGCTGCGCGCCAACCCCGGCCCGGTCATCACCGAGAACCACAAGGTGGCACCGCCTTCGCGTGTGGACATGAAGTCCAACATGGAAGAGCTCATCCACCATTTCAAGCTGTTCACCGAAGGCATGCACGTGCCCGAAGGCGAGGCCTACGCTTCGGTGGAGCACCCCAAGGGCGAGTTCGGCATCTACCTGGTCAGCGATGGTGCCAACAAGCCCTACCGGCTGAAGATCCGCGCGCCCGGTTTCGCGCATCTGGCGGCCCTGGACGAGATGGCTCGCGGCCACATGATCGCCGACGCCGTGGCCATCATCGGCACGATGGACATCGTGTTCGGAGAGATAGACAGATGACGTTTTCCGAATCCACCCTGGCCCGCTTCGCCAAGGAAGTGGCCAAGTACCCGGCCGACCAGAAGCAGTCGGCGGTGATGGCCTGCCTGGCCATCGTGCAGCACGAACACGGCCATGTGACGCCCGAGGCCGAAGCCGGAGTTGCCGCCGTGCTGGGCATGGCGCCGATCGCGGTGCACGAAGTCACCACCTTCTACAACATGTACAACCAGCAGCCGGTGGGCAAGTTCAAGCTCAACGTCTGCACCAACCTGCCTTGCCAGCTGCGCGATGGCCAAACCGCGTTGCAGCACGTGTGCAGGCGGCTGGGCGTGGAGCCCTACGGCAGCACCGCCGACGGCGTGTTCACCGTGCAGCCCAGCGAATGCCTGGGCGCCTGTGCCGACGCCCCGGTGATGCTGGTCAACGACCGCCAGATGCTCAGCTTCATGACGAACGAGCGGCTGGACGAACTCCTGGACACCTTGAAGGCACACAGCTGATGTCGACGCTCGACCTGTCGAAGTTCCAGGCCCGGGGCACCGAGACCTGCTTCCATGACCGCCACATCGGCGCGCAGATCTACGCCGGCCTGAATGGCGGCAACTGGCGCCTGGCCGATTACGTGGCGCGCGGTGGCTACAGCGCGCTGAAGAAGATCCTGGGCGTGGACCAGGGTCCCGACGCGCAGGCCATGACGCCGGAGCAGGTGATCGCCGAAGTCAAGCTCGGCGGCCTGCGCGGCCGCGGAGGCGCCGGTTTTCCCACCGGCCTGAAGTGGAGCTTCATGCCGCGCGCCTTCCCGGGCCCGAAGTACCTGGTCTGCAACAGCGACGAGGGCGAGCCGGGCACCTGCAAGGACCGCGACATCCTGCTCTACAACCCGCACATCGTCATCGAAGGCATGGCGATTGCCGCCTACGCGATGGGCATCAAGACCGGCTACAACTACATCCACGGCGAGATCTTCGAAGCCTACGAGCGCTTCGAGCAGGCCCTCGACGAAGCCCGCGCGGCCGGCTTCCTGGGCGACAACATCCTGGGCAGCGCACACAGCTTTCAGCTGCATGCCTTCCACGGCTTCGGCGCCTACATCTGCGGCGAGGAAACGGCCCTGCTCGAAAGCCTGGAAGGCAAGAAAGGCCAGCCGCGCTTCAAGCCGCCGTTTCCGGCCAGCTTCGGCCTGTATGGCAAGCCCACCACCATCAACAACACCGAGACCTTTGCCGCGGTGCCCTGGATCATCAACCACGGTGGCCAGAAGTACCTGGAATGCGGCAAGCCGAACAACGGTGGCACCAAGATCTTCAGCGTGGTGGGCGACGTCAACCGTCCCGGCAACTTCGAAGTGCCGATGGGCACGCCGTTTGCCACGCTGCTGGAACTGGCCGGTGGCGTGCGCAGCGGCCGCAAGCTGAAGGCCGTGATCCCCGGCGGTTCGTCAGCGCCGGTGCTGCCGGCTGCCGTGATGATGGACACGACGATGGACTACGATGCCATCGCCAAGGCCGGCTCGATGCTGGGCAGCGGCGCCGTCATCGTCATGGTCAAGAGCCTGCTGCGCCTGAGCTACTTCTACCAGCACGAAAGCTGCGGCCAGTGCACGCCCTGCCGCGAAGGCACGGGCTGGCTGTGGCGCATGGTCGACCGCATCGAACACGGCAAGGGCCGCGCCGAAGACCTGGACCTGCTGGACAACGTGGCCGACAACATCAAGGGCCGCACCATCTGCGCCCTGGGTGACGCCGCCGCGATGCCGGTGCAGGCCATGTTGAAGCACTTCCGCCCCGAGTTCGCGCACCACGTCGAACACAAGACCTGCATGGTCCCCGCGTACACCTGAAGTCCATGGCCGAGATCACCCTCGACGGTAAGCCCGTCACAGTCGCCGACGGCAGCATGGTCATGCATGCAGCCGATGCCGCGGGCGTGTACATCCCGCACTTCTGCTATCACAAGAAGCTGTCCATCGCGGCGAACTGCCGCATGTGCCTGGTCGACATCGAGAAGATGCCCAAGCCCATGCCGGCCTGCGCCACGCCGGTCACCAACGGCATGATCGTGCGCACCAAGTCCGACAAGGCCTTGAACGCGCAACGCTCGGTGATGGAGTTCCTGCTCATCAACCATCCGCTGGACTGCCCCATCTGCGACCAGGGCGGCGAATGCCAGCTGCAGGACCTGGCCGTGGGTTACGGCAAGAGCGCCAGCCGCTACGACGAAGAAAAACGCGTCGTCTTCCACAAGGACGTGGGCCCGCTCATCAGCATGGAAGAGATGAGCCGCTGCATCCATTGCACACGCTGCGTGCGCTTCGGCCAGGAAGTGGCCGGGGTGATGGAGCTCGGCATGATCCACCGCGGCGAGCACAGCGAGATCACCACCGTCACCGGTGGCACGGTGGACAGCGAACTCTCGGGCAACATGATCGATATCTGCCCGGTCGGAGCGCTCACCAGCAAGCCCTTCCGCTACAGCGCCCGCACCTGGGAGCTTTCGCGCCGGAAGTCGGTTTCCCCGCACGACAGCACCGGCGCCAACCTCATCGTGCAGGTGAAGTCCGGCCGCGTGATGCGGGTCGTGCCGCTCGAGAACGACGCCGTCAATGAATGCTGGATCGCCGACCGCGACCGCTTCAGTTACGAAGCCGTCAACAGCGAAGCGCGGCTGACGCAGCCGATGATCAAGCAGGGCGGTCAATGGCAGGCTGTCGACTGGAACACGGCCCTGGGCTACGTGGCCGACGGCCTGAAGCGCGTGAAGGCCGAGTTCGGCACCGCCCGCATCGGTGCGCTGGCCCATGCGATGTCCACCACCGAGGAACTGCACCTGCTGGCCAAGCTGGTGCGCGGCATCGGCAGCGAGAGCATCGACCACCGCCTGCGCCACAGCGACTTCACGCACGCGGCGCCCGCGGGCCATGCCCGCTGGCTGGGCCTGCCGGTGGCCGGCCTGTCCAAGCTGGACCGGGCCTTTGTCATCGGCTCCTTCCTGCGCAAGGACCACCCGCTGTTCGCGCAGCGGCTGCGCCAGGCGGCACGCCACGGTGCCCAGGTTCACAGCCTGCACGCCGTGCACGACGACTGGGCGCTGCCGCTGGCCACGCGCATGACGGCCGCGCCCGGTGCCTGGCCGCAGGCCCTGGCCGAAGTGGCCGTGGCGGTGGCCCAGGCGGGCGGTGATCCATTGCCGCTGGACGGCGTGACGCCCGGCCCTGAAGCGCAGGCGACTGCCGCATCGCTGCGCAGTGGCGAGCGCAAGGCCGTGCTGCTGGGCCAGTCGGCCATGCAGCATCCGCAGGCTTCCAGGTTGCTGGCCCTGGCCAGCTGGATCGCACGCCACACCGGCGCCAGCGTCGGTGTGCTCGGCGACGCCGGCAACAGCGTCGGTGCGCAGCTGGTCGGCGCCCTGCCCGGGCCGGGCGGCTTGAACGCCCGGCAGATGCTCTCCGAGCCGATGAAGGCCCTGCTGCTGCTGAACACCGAGCCCATCCTCGACGCTGCCGACGCCGCTGCTGCGCGCCGTGCGCTCGCGGCTTCGGGCCTGGTCGTGGCCATCACCAGCTTCAAGGACGCGGCGGCCGAGGTAGCCGACGTGATGCTGCCCATCACCCCGTTCACCGAGACCTCGGGCACCTTCGTCAACGCCGAAGGCCGCGTTCAGGGCTTCCACGGCGTCGTCAAGCCCATGGGCGACAGCCGTCCGGGCTGGAAGGTGCTGCGCGTGCTGGGCAACCTGCTCGGCTTGCCGGGCTTCGACTTCGAGACTTCCGAAGAGGTGCGCGCAGAGGCACTTGGCGACCCGGCCTCGCTGCCCACGCGGCTGGACAACAGCACCGCCGCGACGCTGGCGCCCGGTGCCCTTCCTGCCGGCCAGGAACTGCAACGCCTGGCCGACGTTCCCATCTACGCCACCGACATGCTCGTGCGCCGGGCCACTTCGCTGCAGCTCACGGCCGACGCGCGTGGCGAACCGGTTGTCGGCCTGCCTTCGACGCTCTGGCGGCAACTGGGCCTGCGGGCCGGTGGCAGGGTGTTGGTGGCGCAGGGTGAAGGTGCGGTGGTGCTGCCTGCGCGTGAAGACACCAGCCTGGCCAACCGGACCGTGCGCGTGCCCGCCGGCCACCCCATGACCGCCGGGCTGGGCCCGATGTTCGGTGAGATCACCGTCGAAGCCGTGAAGGCGCCCTGACCATGTTCGAGCCACTTCAACAATTCGGCACGGCCACCTTCGGCCCGACCCTGTGGCTGGTGATCTGGAGCCTGATCAAGATCGTCGCCGTGGTCCTGCCACTGATGGGCTGCGTGGCCTACCTGACGCTGTGGGAACGCAAGGCCATCGGCTGGAGCCAGATCCGGCCGGGGCCGAACCGCGTCGGGCCGGGTGGTCTGCTGCAGCCCATTGCCGACGCGGTGAAGCTGATCTTCAAGGAGATCATCCGCCCCACGGCCGCGAACAAGCCGCTGTTCTTCCTGGGGCCAGTCATGACCATCATGCCCGCACTGGCGGCCTGGGCGGTCATCCCCTTCGGTCCCGACGTGGCGCTGGCGAACATCAACGCCGGTCTGCTGTTCCTGATGGCCATCACCAGCCTCGAGGTCTATGGCGTCATCATCGCCGGCTGGGCCAGCAACTCGAAGTACGCCTTCCTGGGTGCGCTGCGAGCCAGTGCGCAGATGGTCAGCTACGAAATCGCGATGGGCTTCTGCCTGGTGGTGGTGCTGATGGTGTCTGCCAGCATGAACCTCAGCGAGATCGTCGCGCAGCAGGGCCGTGGCCAGTTTGCCGACATGGGCCTGGGCTTCCTCAGCTGGAACTGGTTGCCACTGCTGCCCATCTTCGTCGTCTTCTTCATCAGCGGCCTGGCCGAGACCAACCGCCACCCCTTCGACGTGGTCGAGGGCGAATCTGAGATCGTCGCCGGCCACATGATCGAGTACTCGGGCATGAGCTTTGCCATGTTCTTCCTGGCCGAGTACGCCAACATGATCCTGGTCAGCATGCTCACCGTGCTGCTGTTCCTGGGCGGCTGGCTCTCACCTGTGGCCTTCCTGGACTTCATTCCGGGCTGGATCTGGCTGGCCATCAAAGTCTTCTGCGTGGCCACGATGTTCCTGTGGGTGCGCGCCACCTTCCCGCGCTTCCGCTACGACCAGATCATGCGTCTGGGCTGGAAGGTCTTCATTCCCATCACCCTGGTCTGGCTGGTCGTGGTCGGCCTGTGGATCCAGTCGCCCTTCAGCATCTGGAAACCTGTATGAGTACCTTCAGCACCATCCGGCAGGTGTTTTCCAGCCTGCTGCTCACCGAACTGTTCAAGGGCATGGCGCTGACCGGGCGTCACTTCTTGTCGAAGAACATCACGGTGCAGTTCCCGGAAGAGAAGACGCCGCAGAGCCCGCGCTTTCGCGGTCTGCACGCACTGCGCCGCTACGAGAACGGCGAAGAACGCTGCATCGCCTGCAAGCTGTGCGAGGCGGTGTGTCCGGCGATGGCCATCACCATCGAAAGCGAAGTGCGCAAGGACGGCAGCCGCCGCACCAAGCGCTACGACATCGACCTGACGAAGTGCATCTTCTGCGGTTTCTGCGAGGAAAGCTGCCCGGTCGACAGCATTGTCGAAACCCACCATTTCGAATACCACGGCGAAAAGCGCGGCGACCTGTACTTCACCAAGGACATGCTGCTGGCCGTGGGCGACCGCTACGAAAAAGAGATTGCCGCAAGCCGCGCGGCCGACGCGAAATACAGATAGGGGCCCCAAGCTCGCCGGTTCCCGGAGTTCCCCGCAAGGCACGGTGCTGCCTGCCGGTCGGCCGGGCCGGGCCGCAGGGGAGCATGGGTCAACAGGCCGAACAACGACAACACATGGACACCACCACCGGTCTCTTCTATACCTTTGCCGCGGTCCTGCTGTTTGCAGCATTTCGCGTCATCACCGCACGCAGCACGGTGCACGCTGCGCTGTTCCTGGTGCTGTCCTTCTTCAGTGCCAGCTGCATCTGGATGCTGCTGCAGGCTGAATTCCTGGCCATCACGCTGGTGCTGGTCTACGTCGGCGCGGTGATGGTGCTGTTCCTGTTCGTCGTGATGATGCTCGACGTCAATTCGGATGGTTTCCGGGAGGGTTTTTGGAAGCACCTGCCGCTGGCCGGACTGGTGGGCGCCGTCATCGCATTGCAGATGGCCCTGGTGCTGATGCGAGGCTTCAACCTCGAGGCGCCGGAACCTACTGCGCGCGCGCTGGAGCTGGGCAATACCAAGCTGCTGGGCATCCAGATCTACACCAACTACCTGTACCCGCTGCAGCTGGCGGCGGTGCTGCTGCTGGTGGCCATCATCGCAGCCATCGCGTTGACGCTGCGGGCCCGCAAGGACAGCCGCCACATGGACCCGTCGCAACAGGTGCTGGCCACCAAGGCCGACCGCCTGCGCATCGTCAAGGTGCCCCCGACCATTGAACAAGCCAGCGCCCCGACCGACAACGCCAAGCCTGGCGACAAGGGAGCCGCACCATGAGCCTGGGTCCCATCACCCTGGGCCACTATCTCAGCCTGGGCGGCATCCTGTTCGCGCTGTCGGTGGTCGGCATCTTCATGAACCGGCGCAACCTGATCGTGCTGTTGATGGCCATCGAACTGATGCTGCTGGCCGTGAACATCAATTTCATTGCCTTCTCGCACTACCTGGGCGACATGGCTGGCCAGGTGTTCGTGTTTTTCATCCTGACGGTGGCCGCGGCCGAATCGGCCATCGGTCTGGCGATCCTGGTGGTGTTGTTCCGCAACCGGTCGTCGATCAACGTCGACGAACTCGACGACCTCAAAGGCTGAACCCCCAATGGCCTCGACACTTTCCACGAGCCTGCTGCTCACAGTTCCACTGGCCCCGCTGGCCGGGGCCCTCATCGCCGGTCTGGCGGGCAAGATCGTCGGCCGCCGCGGCGCTCACTTCTTCACCATCCTGGGTGTGCTCATCTCGTTCATCTGCTCGGCCTATGTGCTGGCGCAGGTGGCGGGCGGCGCGCGCTACAACCAGACGCTCTACGAATGGATGGTCGTGGGCCGGCTCGTCATGGAGGTCGGCTTCCTCGTCGACGGCCTCACGGCCATGATGATGTGCGTGGTGACCTTCGTGTCCCTGATGGTGCACATCTACACCATCGGCTACATGGAAGAGGACCCGGGCTACCAGCGCTTCTTCAGCTACATCAGCCTGTTCACCTTCAGCATGCTGATGCTGGTGATGAGCAACAACTTCCTGCAGCTGTTCTTCGGCTGGGAAGCGGTGGG
>LNFM01001524.1_pt1 | contig 52163 bp, 43 predicted proteins | sample 596031 | NCBI WGS metagenome assembly LNFM01 (sample SAMN04254537, study PRJNA301005) | activated carbon metagenome | isolation source: dual media filters at the Ann Arbor, Michigan drinking water treatment plant | place: USA: Ann Arbor | reverse complement strand
ATCGCCGAACAGGCCGGCGCGGCTGCCGTCGATCACCTGTGCCAAGCCTGGGCTGGCTCGACGGTTTGCTTCCCAAAGGATCACCGGTACAAGGTCACCAAGCGTGACCAGGAGATCCTGGCCAAATTTCGCGGCAACAATCACCACGCATTGGCCGTTGAGTACGACCTGACAGAGAACGCGATCTACAAACTGCTGAAGCGCGTGCAGGACAGGAAATTCGACCGCGATCAGCATAAACTGGACCTCGGCGACGGGCTGCTCTAGCCCGCCGCATCCGTTACCACCTCGGCAACGTCGTTACAAATCCCATCCCGCTATTTCCCGCCTCGTTTCCCTATATCCCGCTTTTATCGCGCTTTCTGGGTTATATCTTTCTCAAGCCTGCACAGGCAAGGCCTTGATGATGGTGTTCTGGGCAATTGCAGGGCTTAACCTGACGACGCCGTTCGCCCATCCATTCGCCAGCCTGATCGGCATGGCGGCTGTTGCGGTACTGGTTGTACACATCCTTGAGTTGCTGATGTTTCGGCGGCGCCTGAGTGCCTTGCCACGTCCACGGGTGGCGCGCTTGCAGGTGCTGCTGTTTGGTGTCTTTCACCTCCTGACACTGCCGGCCGACGGCTCAGGCGCAGCCGTTACGGACGTGGGGGTGCAGCATGCGTAACTACCTTCTGCTGGCCTGGTTTGCCAGCGCGGCGGCGACGGCCCAGACCGCGTTTACCGTTGAACAGCACAGCATGCTGCGCCTGCCGGTGAGCAGCCAGGCGTTGGTGCTTGAGCGTGTGACCGTGGCCGACCACGGCACGTTATTGATCCCTGCCGATGTGACCGATCTGCAGATCGGCGAGCTGCGTCTGGGGCGTGATGCGCGTATCAGTGTGGCGCCCAGTGAGCAGGCGTTGCGTCTGCATGTGCGTCAGGGCGATATCGCCGAGGGTGCCAGGCTGGTTGCACGGGGCGCGCCGGGTACTCCGCAACGAGCGGCCAGTGCTGGGCGAACCCTGCACCTGCGCTTGGAAGAGGTGGTGACCCAGACCCTGGTCATCGATGTGCGCGGTGGCCGAGGCGCACCGGGCTACGACGGTTTGGCGGGCGCGAATGGTAAACCCGGTGGCTGCACATGGGGGCAGGCCAGCCATGGTTTTGATGGTCGCGATGGCACCGATGGTCTTTACGGTGCGCCGGGCGGCCAAGTGCGGTTGGAAGTGCCTCACGCGTTTCCGGTAGAGCGCGTCGAAGTGCAGGCCGAGGGCGGTGACGGCGGTGCGCCGGGGCAAGCTGGCGCCGCAGGTGCGGGGGGCGCGACCAAAGGCTGCTGGCTGTACCGCGCCGAAGGCGGGCGTGACGGCCGTGCTGGTAATGCTGGCCAGCCCGGCCGTGCCGGTATGCCCGGTGCGGTCGATGTGATTCGCTTCTAGTTCACAGGCGGGCGCCGGCAACACTGACCAGGGTCAGCCCAACCAGTAGGTTGATGCCAACCAAGCGGCGGATGCGACCCAGTGCTGCGGCGCCGCGCGGCCAGTCTTCGGCTGCGACGGCGCGGCGCAGTTCCGGCAGTTGCAGCGCCTGGATGCGCAGAAACAGCGCGAGCATGACCAGGTACAGACCGATCATGATGTGCACGTAACGCGGCGCGCTCTCGAAGCCGGCAAAGCGTAGGTGCATCAGCCCCACGCCTGTGATCGGCAGAATCAGCACCGCGGCCCAGACCCAGCGAAAGAACCCTGTGAACACCCCGAGCCACAGGGTTAGGCGCTGCGCGGGTTGCAAGGTCATGGCGGCCGGGCGCAAGACCATCCAGGCGAAAAACATACCGCCGACCCATATCAGGGCTGCCAGCAGGTGCAGGATGTAAAGCGAGGTGTAGCTGTGCATAGGGATCTTTCCACTGAATGAACGCGGGGTCGCGGCGATCGCGGTTCGGCGCGCGAGCCATTAGCGCGTTATGATAGCCGCCGCTTGTAACCACTGAAAATTTATCCAGTCTTCACGCAGATCACCATGCTCAGCACCGAACTCAAGTCCCAGATCCAGGGCGCCTACTCTCGCTTTCTCGAGGCGAAAAAGCTCAAGCCGCGTTATGGCCAGCGCCTGATGATTGCGGAAATCGCCAAGGTGCTGGGCACCATTGCCACCGATGACGAAGGCAAGCGGGTCGGCGACCCTGCTGTGGTCGCGGTGGAAGCCGGCACCGGTACGGGCAAAACGGTCGCCTACAGCCTGGCGACCATTCCCATTGCCAAGGCAGCAGGCAAACGTCTGGTGATCGCCACGGCGACCGTGGCGCTGCAGGAGCAGATCGTCCATAAGGACCTGCCGGACCTGATGCGCAACAGCGGGTTGAATTTCAGCTTCGCCCTGGCCAAAGGCCGTGGGCGTTACCTGTGCCTGTCCAAACTCGACCTGCTGCTGCAGGAGGGCCATGCACAGAGCGCCACAGCGCAGCTGTTTGAGGAAGAAGGCTTTCGCATTGATGTCGACGAGCAAAGCCAGAAGCTCTTTACCGGGATGATCGAAAAGCTCGCCGGCGGCAAGTGGGATGGCGACCGCGACAGCTGGCCCAATGAGCTGGAGGACAGTACCTGGTCGCGCCTGACCACCGACCACAGTCAGTGCACCGGGCGACATTGCCCGAACTTCCAGCAGTGCACCTTCTACAAAGCGCGCGAAGGCATGGGCAAGGTTGACGTGATCGTCACCAACCACGACATGGTCCTGGCCGACTTGGCGCTCGGCGGCGGTGCGGTGCTGCCGGACCCGCGTGAAACCCTGTATGTGTTCGACGAAGGCCATCACCTGCCGGACAAAGCCATCGGGCACTTTGCGCACTTCACCCGCCTGCGCTCCACGGCCGACTGGCTTGAACAGACAGCCAAGAACCTCACCAAACTGCTGGCCCAGCATCCGCTGCCGGGTGACCTGGGGCGACTGATCGAACAGGTGCCGGAGCTGGCCCGTGAGCTTAAAACGCATCAGCAATTTATGTTCACTGCCTGCGAGCAAGTGGCCGACTTCAAACCCGGTGAGGACATGGAAGGGCGTGAGCGCCCACGCCACCGCTTTATCGGTGGCGTGGTGCCCGAGCATATGGTCGAGCTGGGGCTGGAGTTGAAGAAAGGTTTTTCCAAACTCACCGAGCTGTTCACCGGTGTGACCGAACAGCTCAAGGAAGCCATGGACGGTGAGGCCACGGTGGGCATTGCCAGCCATCAGGCCGAGGAATGGTACCCGCTGTTTGGCAGCTTGCTGGCGCGTGCCCAGGGCACCTGGGAACTGTGGCTGGCGTTCACTGCCGAAGACCCCGAAAACAGCCCGCCGATGGCGCGTTGGCTGACCCTGGCTGACAGCGGCGCGCTGTTTGATATTGAAGTCAACGCGAGCCCGATCCTGGCGGCCGAGACCCTACGACGCAACCTGTGGAACGTCGCCTATGGCGCCCTGGTGACCTCGGCAACGCTGACCGCGTTGGGCACGTTCGACCGTTACCGCATGCGCGCGGGGCTGCCCAAAGCGGCGGTCAGCGCGGTGGTGCCGAGCCCGTTCCACCATGCCGATGCCGGCGTGTTGCGGGTGCCTGATCTCAACGCCGACCCACGCGAGGCGGCGGTGCACACCGCCGCGATCATCCGCGAGCTGCCGGGGCTGGTGGCCGGTAGCCGTGGCACCCTGGTGCTGTTTTCATCGCGCAAGCAGATGCAGGAAGTCTTCGACGGCCTGGACCGTGACTGGCGCAAGCGCGTGTTTATTCAGGGCAACCTGTCCAAGCAGGAAACCCTGAATAAACACAAGGCGCGGGTCGACAGCGGTGAAGAGAGCGTGCTGTTCGGTCTGGCCAGCTTCGCCGAGGGTGTCGACCTGCCGGGTGCCTATTGCGAGCACGTGGTGATTGCCAAGATTCCCTTCGCCGTGCCGGATGATCCGGTCGAAGCGGCGTTGGCGGAGTGGATCGAGGCACGCGGTGGTAATCCGTTTATGGAAATCGCCGTGCCCGATGCCTCGCTGCGCCTGGTTCAGGCCTGCGGTCGCTTGCTGCGGACCGAGGCGGACCGCGGCATCATCACGCTGCTCGACCGGCGTGTGGTGACCCAGCGCTATGGCAAAGCGATCCTTAATGCCTTGCCGCCGTTTCGCCGGGAAATCAGCTGAGCTGCACTGAACCTCAAGTCCCGTGCTTGCGTCCAACAATAGCCTGCGCGGGGCTGTTCCCCTGCATTGAACCGGTGCACTATGGCGCCCTTAAACGTGGCGGTGAACCACCCGGGCATCGCTCTTGGGCGACTGTCTGCGTCAGATAATTAATTATTTTCAGGAGTGTGGGTCGTAATGCTCAACGCCAGGCTGCACCTGCTTCGTCTGCGCCGTTCCTTGCTGTTGATCGCGCTGGGCCTGTCGTCCACCGCACAGGCTGATGACAAGGAAGTACTGTTCAATTTTGTGCGGCCGCTGGATGCGGTACAGGTGCAGACCGAAGGTTCATTTCTGCCCAGCAATACTGCTGAGGCAACGCCTGAAGGCGAGATTCTGCGCCGCGTCACCTTCAACCCGGGCGAGCAGCCCAGTCTGCGCCTGTTGCCGCAAAGCGGCAGCTGGGATTGGTCGCAGCAGGGCCTGATGAGTTTGCGTGTACAGAGCGCGATGGACTGGGCGCTGACACTCGATGTGCAGATTGAAAGCCTCGATGGTAAGCGCTTGACCAGCCGTATTGCGCTGCCGGCCGGGCCGGCGCAGACGCTGCTGGTGCCGCTACGCGCTACCTCGCCGCGTGCCCAGGGCATGCGTGCCGGCGCGCCCATGCCGTGGAACGACAATGGGCGTCGCTTGCTCCTGGCTGAGACTGTAGAAGGCGAGATCGACCTGTCTCAGGTGCGTTCGGTGACGTTGTCGCTGCCGGCACCGCAAGCCGCGCAGCACCTGCTGCTGGGGCGTTTCGGCGTGCGTAACGAGCAGGCGCTTGCCGCCGCGTATGTTGGCATCATCGACGGTTATGGTCAGTATGTGCGCACGGACTGGCCACAGAAAATCAAACAGGACGCGCAGCTCAAACAGGGCGCAGGCCAGGAAGACACACAGCTGCAGGCCTGGCTTGCCGAGCGTCCGGCGCAGGACCGTTTTGGTGGCTGGACCGGCGCACAGCAGTTCGAGGCCACCGGCTTCTTCCGTACCGAGAAGCATGACGGCCGTTGGTATCTGGTGACCCCGGAAGGCCATCCGTTCTATTCCCTGGGGGTCAACACCGTCGCCCGCGACAACAGCCGTACCTATGTCGAAGGGCGCGAGTCGATGTTCACCGCGCTGCCTGCTGACGGTGAGCCGCTGGCCGTCAACTACGGCAGCAGCAACAACCAGAGCGACACTGGTGCCAACCGTGGCCGGGCGTTCGCCAGTGGCCGCTGGTTTGATTTTTACGGCGCCAACCTGATGCGCACCTACGACGGCCAGACCCTCGACCAATGGCGCGCACGCAGCCAGGACCGTCTGCAGGCCTGGGGCTTCAATACCCTGGGTAACTGGAGCGAGCCGGGCTTTGCCGATGATGAGCGCATGCCCTATAGCATCCCGCTGTCGATCCACGGTGACTACGCCACCATCAGTACCGGTGTGGACTGGTGGGGTGGCATGCCCGACCCGTTCGACCCGCGCTTTGCCATGGCGGCTGAGCGCGCCATCGCCATTGCCTCGCGTGATCACCGTGAAGACCCTTGGTTAATGGGCTATTTTGCGGATAACGAACTGGCCTGGGCCGGTCGCGCCGAAGACCCGCAGGCGCGTTATGCCCTGGCTTACGCCACCCTGCGTCTGACCACCGACGTGCCGGCCAAACGCGCGTTTCTGAAGATGCTGCGCGACCAGTACCGTAACCAGAGTGGCCTGTCGCGCGCCTGGGGTATCCAGCTCGACGCGTGGGAACTGATGGAAGACCCGGGCTTCCAGGCGCCGCTGCCAAGCGCAGAGTTCCCCGCTATTGAGCGTGATATGCAGGCGTTCCTGCGGATGTACGCCGAAACCTACTTTAAAACCATCGCCGATTCCCTGGCCTGGCATGCGCCCAATCACATGCTGCTCGGTGGCCGGTTTGCCAGCAGCATCCCTGAAGCGGTTGCCGCCTGCGCTGCTCACTGCGACGTGTTGAGTTTCAACTTCTACACCCGTGAGCCGCAGCATGGCTATGACTTCGCGGCGCTGCGGGCGCTGGACAAACCGTTGATGATCACCGAGTTCCACTTCGGCTCCCGTGACCGTGGGCCGTTCTGGGGTGGCGTGGCCGAGGTGTACAAGGAGGAGGAGCGCGGCCCGGCCTATGCGCACTTCCTGCAGCGTTCGCTTGAAGAGCCGCAGATCGTCGGCGTGCACTGGTTCCAGTACCTCGACCAGCCGGTGACCGGCCGCTTGCTCGATGGTGAGAACGGCCATTTCGGTCTGGTCGGCATCACCGACCGGCCGTGGGACGGCTTCGTCAAGGCGGTGCGCGCCGCTAACCTGGCCGTGCCCAAGACGCTGCTGGCACCCAGCAAACCGAAGGAGTAAGTCGTGCAGATTCAGGGCTATTTCGATCTTCAGTTCGAGGCAGTCAGGGATGCCTTCGCGGCCCTGTTCGACAACCCGCAGGAACGCGGCATGGCCCTGTGCATCCAGGTGGGCGGCGAAACAGTCGTCGACCTCTGGGCGGGCTTGGCCGATAAGGACGGGCAGCACGCCTGGCACAGCGACACGCTGCTGAACCTGTTCTCCTGCACCAAGACCTTTACTGCCGTCACCGCCCTGCAACTGGTCGGCGAAGGCAAGCTGGACCTCGATGCTCCCGTGGCGCGCTATTGGCCGGAGTTTGCCGCCGCCGGCAAAGAGCGTATTACCCTGCGTCATTTGCTCAGCCACCAGGCTGGGCTGCCCGCGATTCGCCAGAGCCTGCCGGCCGAGGCGCTTTACGACTGGTCGACCATGACGACTGCCCTGGCTGCCGAGCAGCCCTGGTGGGCGCTCGGTGATGGCCATGGTTATGCGCCCATCACCTACGGTTGGCTGGTGGGTGAAGTGCTGCGGCGGGTGGAGGGGCGTGGGCCGGGTGAGTCCATCGTGGCGCGTACTGCCATGCCGCTGGGGCTGGATTTCCATGTTGGCTTGGCAGACAGCGAGTTCGACCGCGTCGCATTTATCAGTCGGGGCAAAGGCAATATGGGCGATGCGTCCGCCCAGCGGCTGCTGAAAACCATGATGAACGACGCCAGCGCCATGAGCACGCGGGCGTTCACCAACCCGCCCTCGATCATGACCAGCACCAACAAACCCGAGTGGCGACGCATGCAGCAGCCGGCGGCGAACGGCCACGGCAATGCACGTAGCCTGGCGGGCTTTTATGCCGGCTTGCTTGACGGTCAGTTACTGGAAAGTGAGCTGCTCAGCGAGCTGACCCGCGAACATGCCGTGGGCGATGACAAAACCCTGCTGACCGCCACGCGGTTTGGCTTAGGCTGCATGCTCGACCAGCCGCAGGTCGCCAATGCCACATACGGTATGGGCCCGCGCGCATTCGGTCATCCAGGCGCGGGTGGCTCGATTGGTTTTGCCGACCCGGAGCGTGATGTGGCGTTTGGCTTCGTTACCAACAACCTTGGGCCTTACGTACTGATGGACCCGCGCGCCCAAGGGCTGGCGCGCTGCCTGATGGGCTGTTTGTAGGCCAAGGAGCCTGTCGAACTTAACACTGTCCTACTGCGGAAAAGCCGGATATGGCCATTTTTGTTGCTCTTTCTCGTTAAATAGCTCGCTATTCGCCTCGAAAGAGCAACAAAACTGACTTAAGCCGGAATGTTGGACCACGGACTTTCCCTTGCTACGGACGGTCAAGTCCGCCAGGCTCCTAACGCGGCCGCTTGTCCTTGCGCAGGGCATCACCCAGGCGGCCAAGCTGCGGGCGAATGCCCTCGCGGTAAGCCGAGCGCGACAGTACATGGGCAGCCAGTGGGGCGGTGGCCAGCAGCACTAGAATGCCCAGTAGCACTTCCAGCGCCACTTCGGCATTGCTCGCCACGGCCACACCCAACAGCACCAGTACCGCACCCAGCACGCCGGTCTTGCTCGCCGCATGCATGCGGCTGTAGCTGTCAGGCAGGCGCAGCACGCCCACCGCACCCAACAACGACACCAGTGCGCCAGCGAGCACCAAAGCCGAGGCCAGCCAGGCGAAGATCGGGCTGCTCATGGCGTCTCCTTGTCAGCTGATTGGCCGGGCGCGACGTCGCGGAATAGAAAGGCGAACGCTGCGGTGCCAAGGAACGACACCAGGGCCAGCAGTACGGCGACATCGACCAGCACCGCCTGGGCGCTGGCCAGGGCGGCGAGGGCGATGGCGGCAACGGCCAGCAGGGTTAGGGCATCCACTGCCACGGCGCGGTCAGGACGGCTGGGGCCGCGCAGCAGGCGGTAGAGAATCAGCAGGCCACTGATGGCCAACAGCACGGCCGCGACGGGGATTACCCAGGCGGCGCCAGCAAGTTCAACGGTCATGGTCGGATGCCTCCGGGGCAGGGCGCAGCCAGCGCAGCAGGCGCCGCTCCAATTCGCGGATCATGCCGGTCACCTCGTCTTCGTGACGGGCGTCGAGGGCATGGATAAACAGGGTGTCGTCCTCGGCGCGGTAATCCAGCGCCAGGGTGCCTGGGGTAAGCGTCAGGAGGCCACCGATCAGGGTGATCAGGCGCTCGTCGCGCGTCTGCAGGCGTAGCGCGACGATCGCCGGCTCGACCTGGACCCGGCGCGCCAGCACCAGGCGGGCGACCTGCACGCTGGCCAGCAACACCTGGCCAATAAACCAGAAGCTGAACAGGCTACCTTGCTCGACCCATACCGCATGGCGTCGGCTGCGGGCGATGGGCAGTACGCGCAGCAGCAGGTGCAGCGCGATAAACGCTAATAGAATGCCGGTACCGTGTAGCAGGCCCAAGTAGGCGGCGGCAGCGATGCTGAGCGCGAGATGCAACACAAGCATTCAGTCACCCTCCTGTGGCAGAAAGCCCTGGATATACACCTGCGGATCTCCCAATTGAGCCGCCGCGGCGGCGGCGTAGTCGATCACCGGGCCGGCAGCCAGGCCGATCACCACGGTCAGCAGGGCCAGGCCGGCGACGCTGAACCAGGCCGAGCGCAGGCCCAGGCGTTCCGGTAGCTGCTCGTCGCCTTGGGGATGAGCCTTGAGGAAGGCTTCGTTCCAGATCTTGTTCATCGACAGCAGGGTGAACACGCCGGTGATCAGTGCAATGGCGGTGGCGATCCAGGCGGCGCTGTCCAGGCTGGCCTTGACCAGCAGGAACTTGGCCCAGAAGCCTGAGAGCGGCGGGATGCCCGCCAGCGACAAGGCCGGAATGGCGAACAGCAGTGCGAGCATGGGCCAGCGCGCATAGAGGCCGCCCATTGCGGCCAAGCGCTCGGAGCCGCACAGGCGCGCCGCCAGCCCGCCGATAAAGAACAGGTTGGCCTTCACCACGATGTGGTGGATCAAGTAGAACACCGCGCCCGTCAGCGCCAGCGGCGTCGCCAGGGCCAGGCCGAGGATCATGTAGCCGACCTGGCTGACGATATGGAACGACAGGATGCGCCGCACCTCAGTCTGCGCTGCAGCGCCGAGTACGCCGACCAGCATCGTCGCGCAGGCGATCCACAGCAGGCCGTCGTGGATCAGTCCGTACTCCGGCCACAGCAGCGTCACCAGGCGGATCAGCGCATAGACGCCGACCTTGGTCAGCAGGCCGGCGAACATCGCCGACACAGCGGTATAGGCCACATGGTAGGTGGCTGGCAGCCAGCCGAACACCGGGAACAGCGCCGCCTTGATCGAGAACGACAGCAGCATCAGCAGCAGCGCCGGGGTGGTGCCGGGTGGCGCTTCACCGGCGCGCACCATGACCGCCAACTGGCCCATGTTCAGGGTGCCGCTGGAGCCGTAGATCAACCCCGCCGCGAGTAGGAACAACAGGGTGGCGAACAGGTTGAGGATTACGTAGGTGATGGTCCCGGACAGCCGCCGCTTGCCGCCGCCCAGCGCCATCAGGGCGAAGGAAGCGATCAGCAGAACCTCGAACCAGACATACAGGTTAAAGATGTCCGCGGTGATAAAGGCGCCGCCGATGCCGGCCAGCAGGCCATGCACGAACAGGTGAAAGTCACTGGTCAGCGGGGCGTCTTCATCGCGGCTGATGCCATAGACCAGCGTCGCCAGGCCGGTCAGGGCGCTGATGGCGATCATCGCGGCGGACAAGCGGTCGATCACCAGGCTGATGCCGAATGGTGCCTGCCAGTTGCCCATCTGGCCGCTGAGAATGGTACCGCCGGCTGCCAGCCAGACCAAATAGCCACCGACGGCGAGCAGGGCCACGGCGCCGCCGAGGCTGACCGCTTGCAGCAGACGCAGCGGCGCGCCGCGCAGCAGGATGCAGAGTATCAGGGTGAGCAGGGGCACCAGGACCGGTGCTACCAGCAAAGCCATCATGGACGCGTTTCCTTGTGTTCACGCTCGGGCGTAGCGCCATGCTCGCCGGCATGCCAATCAGGTGCCGGTTGCTCGGTCATCGAACTGATCAGGTCAGTGGGGTGGTCGCCATGCAGTTCGCGGGTCCGTTTGAGCAGCGCCAGGGCGAAAATGAACAGGCTGAAGCCGATAACGATAGCGGTCAGCACCAGGGCTTGAGGTAGCGGGTTGGCCAGGTCCTCGGTGGCGCTGCCGGGGCTGACGAACGCAGCCTGCTGGGCGCCAAAGCGTCCGGCGGTGAGCACGCCCAGGTTGATGGCGTTACCCAGTACAGCAACCCCCAGCACCACGCGCTTGAGGTTACGGTCCAGGAGCATCCACAGGCCGAAGCCCGCCATGCCGCCGGTGGTGATGGCTGCGATCCATTCCATTAGCGGTGCGCTCCCGTCAGTTGAGTCAGCATGTGCATGGCCGAGCCGAACACGGTCAGAAATACCCCCACATCAAACAGCAGCGGGGTGCCCAGCGGCAGCCCACCTGGGAAGGCCCAGAGGCCGGTGAGAAACGGATGCCCGGCGAGCAGCGCCAGGATGCCTGCCAGGGCGGCGCAGGCCAGCCCGATACCGATCAGGTAAGTGGGCTTGAACGCGGCCAGGCGCGATTGGTTGGCGCTGCCGAACGTCAGCATCAGCACAGTCATCGCGCAGGCGGCGACCAGGCCGCCGATAAAGCCGCCGCCGGGCAGGTTGTGCCCGCGCCAGAGCACCAGCGCGGCAATACCCAGCATCAGCAACGCCAGCGGGCGCAGGCCCTGGCGCAACAGTACCGAGGCGAACTCCGGCTCGCCGGTCTGGGCGGCGCGGCGTGGGCTGCCTGCCAGCAGAGTGGCCGCGGCCAGGGCCGAGAGCGCGACCACGAGGATCTCGCCCAGGGTGTCGAAGGCGCGGAAGTCCACCAGGATCACGTTGACCACGTTGGCGCCGTAGCCGCCTTCCAGGCTGTTGGCCAGGTACCAGTCTGCCAGGTTGCCCGGCAACGGCTGGCTGATCGCGAACAGCAGCGCCCCCGTGACGCTGGCGCCGAAGAGAATGGCTGCGCCGGCATGCAGGCGGCGCTTCCAAGGCGCCCGCGCACCGCTGGCGGGAATGCTGGGCATGCGCCGGAAGACCAGGGCGAGGAAGATCACGCTGAGGGTCTCGACCATCAACTGGGTCATGGCCACGTCGGGCGCATTCACCGAGACGAAGAATAATGCCAGGCCCAGGCCACAGGCGCTGAGCGCGCCCACCAGGGTCAAGCGACCGGGCAGGAAAGCCGCTGCGGCAGCGCCGGACAGGGCCGTCAGGCAACCGACGACGCCGAGCAGCGTGGGCGGGCTGAACTGCGCATCGGCAATCGTTTGGGTCGCCGGCCAGAGGCTGAATAGCAGCACCGCGCCGATGGTCAAGCTGAGCAGCACTAGGTGCTGGCGCAGGGAACCGTGCTGGAAGCGTGCGGCGAGTAACCCGGCGAACAGGAAGACGCGCTTGAGCAGGCGATCCCAGAGCAGGTCGCCGCTGATGTTCCAGGCGCTGTTGATGCGGTTGAGCAGGGCGCGCAAGCGGTCGCGCACGCAATAGAAGGCGATACCCAAACCGATGGTCAGCAGGCTTGCCAGTACCGCTGGGGTCAGCCCGCCCCACAGGTACAGGCGCACGTCCACCGGACCGCTGGCCACTGCCTGTACGGCCGTGTTGACCAGCCAGGTCTCCGGCCAGGCATTCCAGGCGCCGAGCAGGAAACCGCCGATGGCCAGGCACATCGGGCCGATCCACATGGCCAGGGAGACTTCGTGCGGCGTTTTCGGGTAGTCGCCGCGGCGGCCGAGGAAGGTGCTGATAAATACCAGGCAGGCGGCGGCAAACAGCAGCGCGTTGGTCAGGATCATCACCAGGGTGACGGCCCAGCCAATCGTGCCCATCTCGATCAGCCCGGTGTATTTGAACTCCTTGGCGATAAAACCGAAGAACGGCGGCAGGCCCGCGTTGGAAAAGGCGGCCAGGGCCACCGCTGCGCCGGTCAGCGGCATCAGCTTGATCAGCCCACCTAAGCGGGCGATTTCGCGGGTGCCGGTGGCGTGGTCGATGGCGCCCACAGCCATGAACAGCGCGCCTTTGTACAGCGAGTGGGCGACCAGGTAGAGCACGAAGGCCTGCAAGCCATAGGCGGTATTGGTGCCGATCAGCATAGTCAGTTGGCCCAGCACCGTGACCGTGGTGTAGGCGAGCAGGCGCTTGAGGTCAGTCTGGCGAAACGCCAGGAAGGCGCCGAGCACGGCGGTGGCCGCGCCAAAGGTGATCAGCAGGGTGCCCCAGCCGACCGAGCCACCCAGTACCGGGTTGAGGCGCGCGAGCAGGTAGATACCGGCTTTGACCATGGTCGCCGAGTGCAGGTACGCCGACACCGGGGTCGGCGCATTCATGGCATTGGGCAGCCACAGGTGGAAGGGGATTTGCGCAGACTTGGTGAAGCAGCCCAACAGCACCAGGCCGATGATCGCTGGTAGTAGCACATGGCCTTCGACCAGATGTGCTTGCAGCTCGGAGAAGCGCCAGGTGTCACTGACCCCACCCAGCAGGATCAGGCCGGCAAGCAGGGCCAGGCCGCCGCCGCCAGTGATCAGCAGCGCCTGCAACGCGGCGCGACGCGATTCACCCTTCTGGTGGTTGAAGGTGATCAGCAGGAAGGAGGTGATGCTGGTCAGCTCCCAGAACACGAACATCGCAATGAAGTCGTCGGCCAATACCAGCCCAAGCATCGCCAGCATGAACAGCAGCAGGTAGGCGTGAAAACGGCCGAGGTGATGATGGCCGTGCAGATAAGCACCGGCGTAGAGGACGATCAGACTACCGATACCGCTGATCAGCAGACCGAACAACAGCGACAGACCGTCCAGGCGCAGGGCCAGTTCGATACCCAGAGCCGGTACCCAGCTCACCGAGGTGCTGACGACGGCACCTTCGCCAATGGCGGGAATCTGTGTGACAAACCAGATAAACGCACTCAACGGTGCCAGCATCAGCACCCAGCCGGCGCGTTGCGGCAGTGTTCGCGTCACCCAGGGCGCCAACACGCCAGCCAGCGCAATCACGGACAACAGATAAAACACGCGCATCTCCTGTTTCGAATGATGGGGCTACGACGGACGGCGGGCCGTGTGACGCGTCGAGCATTCGCTACCCAGGCCGCCATTCCCGACAGCCTTAGGCAGCATAGAAACCCTCCCGCGTCTGCGCTATTCCCTTGCAGTTTCATAACGTTACGAGTGCCATTCGCGGTGATCAGTGCGCTGTGCCGGTATGCTGGAGCAATACCGCCTCAGCGCCAGTGGGGCGGGCTCCGCTCGGTTATTGCGTGGGTGGAGCTTGGGCTGTTGCAGGATTTTGTTACCAATGATCTCTAACCGTTCGTCTCGCAGGCCTTCAATGCCGGGAAACTTCCCCGCCGGCGTGCTGCCTGTTTGCTGCAAGCTCGGCTAAACTCCCGCGCAATCTGGCTTTTTTGGCCGCGGTGCAGGTCTGCGCCGGTTCTTCCGACCGACTCTGAATGTGGATGACTGATGTTCGATAACAAGATTGCTGCGCTCTCGCTGTGCGTTCTGCTCACTGGTTGCTCGCTGTTCGATAAGCAGGAGCCGAAAAAGGCCGTCGCTGTACCGATGCCGCCACCTGCAGTGACTCAAGCTTGGCTCGACGAGTATGAGCCGCTGGTGCGTGAGGCCATCAAGGGCAGTGCCTTTGAAATGGAGCGCCGTGAGAACCTGCTGGTGGTCACCGCGCCGGTCGATACCTCATTTAACCCTGACCGTCCGAACATGCTGCTGCCGGCGACGTTGGGGCCTATTACCCGCATCGCCAAATTGATGGAAAAAGACAACAAGGTCGCTCTGCTGGTCCTCGGCCATGCCGACAGCAGTGGCTCGCTGGAGCGTAACCGCGAGCTGAGCCATGAGCGCGCCCGTGCCTTCACCGCCATCTTCCGCCTCAGTGGCCTCAAACAGGATCGCCTGATGGTGCAGGGCATGGGGCCTGACATGCCGCGCGCCGCCAACGACAGCGTCACGGGCCGTTCGCTGAATCGCCGTGTCGAGATGCTGATGACCTCGCAGCCGACCATGAAGGCGCTGGTCGCCAAGTACAGCGCCCCGGCGCCAGCTCCCGTGGCTGTAGCGACAACCGCGCCAGCAACGCCTGAGCCTGCCAAAGGTAAGGCTGAGAGCACCAAGGCCAAGGCTGCTGCCGGCGCTAAAGTGGTTGCTGTGGATCAAGCCAAGTAAGCATCAGGCGAGTAAGCTACACGCCTTCTTCCCCTGAGGGCTTCGCCGTGACCCAGACCCTGGCGGACATGCGCCGTGACTACACCCGAGATGGCCTGACCGAAGCGCAGGCCCCCGACGAACCCCTGGCGTTGTTCAGCCAGTGGTTCGCTGAGGCGGTCAAGACCGAACAGCCGCCGGTCGAGCCCAACGCCATGACGCTGGCAACGGTGGATACCGATGGCCGGCCGCACTGCCGGGTGCTGTTGCTTAAAGGGCTGGATGCCACGGGGTTCACTTTCTTCACCAACTACGACAGCGCCAAAGGTCAGCAACTGGCCGCGCATCCTTTCGCCGCCATGACGTTCTTCTGGCCCAGCCTGGAGCGTCAGGTGCGCATTGAAGGGCGTATCGAAAAAGTCAGCGCCGCCGATTCGGATGCCTACTTCCAGGTGCGTCCCCTGGGCAGTCGCCTGGGTGCCTGGGCCTCGCCGCAAAGCCAAGTAATTGTCGACCGCACTGAGCTGGAAGAGCTGCTCGTGCAAACCCAGCAGCGCTTTCTCGACCAGGCCCCTCACTGTCCGCCGCATTGGGGCGGCTATCGCCTGCTGCCCGAGCGCATCGAGTTTTGGCAGGGACGCTCCAGCCGTCTGCATGACCGTCTCAATTACCGCCTTGAGGCTGAACGCTGGGTGCGCGAGCGGCTGGCGCCCTGATAGCTGCGGGTCGCGCGGCGATCCGCGGTTTTGCTGCAATTTCTCTCTCGTGCAGGCTGAACACTCCATGCTCGAACTCGATTCTGCCCTGGCGCAACATATCGTTGATCGCGCCATGGCCATCCTGCCGCACAACATTAACGTCATGGATGCCCAGGGCATGATCATCGGCAGCGGTGATCCGGCGCGTCTGCACACCCGCCATGAAGGGGCGCAGCTGGTGCTGGCGAATCGGCGTGTGGTGGAGATTGATGAACAGGCCGCTGCCTGTTTGCGCGGCGTCCGGCCAGGCGTGAACTTGCCGCTGTTACATGCCGATCAACTGATCGGGGTGCTGGGCATTACCGGTGACCCTGAAACCGTCCGTCCTTACGCCGAGCTGGTGCGCATGGCTGCTGAAATGCTGGTCGAGCAGCGCCAGTTGCAGGCCGAGCGGCATTGGCAGCGGCATCAGCTGGAGGCCTGGTTGCGCCAGCTGTTCGATCCTTCCCAGGCGCTCAGCAGCCTGCGTGCCGAGGCCGAGCGTATCGGGTTGACGCTGGTCTGGCCGTGCCAGGTTTGCCTGATCGAGCTGGACGAGGAGGGTGATCCCCTGCCGCGTCAGGACAAACTGCTGGCCGCGCTTAACCACAAGACTGATTACTTGAGCGCACCGTTGGGCAGCCGCGAAGTGCTGTGGTGTCGGTCCCTGGCCGTACGGGACGACGAGGCCTGGCTCAAGCACGCTGACGAGCGCGAGTGGGCTGTCAGGCGCCTGGTACTCAGTGACCCGTTGCATGACCTGAGCGAGTTGCGCCAAGCCTGTGCGGCCCTGCGTGATCTGCAAGCCTACGCGCGCGCCCGCTTTCCGGCAGTACGCGTGTTACGCCTGGAGGAGCAGCGCCTGCCGACCTTGCTCTACGCCCAACGTGATAGCTGGTTGCTGCAAGGCTGGTTGGCCCCCCTAAGGCGCATGCTGGCGCAAGACAGCACCGGCACCTTGCGCCAGACCCTCGAGGCCTGGTGTGCCCATGATGGACAGGCACAGACCTGCGCGCAGTTTCTTGGCATCCACCGCAACACCCTGCGCTACCGGCTAGAGCGGATTGCCGAGCTGAGCGGCATCGAGGTCACGCGCCTGGATCAACGTTTGCAGCTGTCCTTGGGCCTGGGGCTGCTGGACTGACGCGAATGGCGCTACCTGCAGCGCCAACTAAATCGTTTCACTGGGCGCTTGCACAATAACAGCTACTCCAAGACGCTATTTTATTGTGCGGCCGTCTCAGGCGGTGCTGGGTTACGCAGAGTGACAATGCTCCGCCCACGGGCACCCCCGTACCCATAACAACAATGAGGAGACCTCGGCATGGTCCTGGTCCTGATTCTGGTGGCGTTGATCGCATTCATCGTCCTCTCCACCACACGCTTGAAACTGCATCCCTTCCTCGCTCTGCTCGGCGCCGCTCTCCTCGCGGGTTTCGCCTATCAGGTACCGAGTGGCGAAATCGTCAAGACCATCACCAGTGGCTTTGGCGGCATTCTCGGTTACATCGGCATCGTGATTGCCCTGGGCACCATCATTGGGGTGATCCTGGAGCGCAGCGGTGCGGCCATCACCATGGCTGAAACGGTGATTCGGCTGTTGGGTGAGCGTTTCCCCACGCTGACCGTGTCGATCATCGGTTACCTGGTGTCGATCCCGGTGTTTTGCGACTCGGGCTACGTGATCCTCAACTCGCTGAAGAACGCCCTGGCCGCGCGCATGAAAGTGTCGGTCATCGCCATGAGCGTGGCGCTGGCCACCGGCCTGTATGCCAGCCATACCTTCGTACCGCCAACCCCTGGCCCGATTGCTGCGGCCGGTAACCTGGGGCTGGAATCGAGCCTGGGCCTGGTGATTGCCGTTGGCCTGCTGGTGTCTTTGGTTACCGCGCTGGCCGGGATGCTCTGGGCTAACCGTTTTATCGGCAAAGACATTGCGCTTGAAGACGACGGCCTGCCGCTGCCGGCCGAGCAGGACTTCGCCGAGCTGAAAGCGCGTTACGGCACGCTGCCGACGCCGTTTCAGGCATTTGCCCCGATCTTTATCCCGATCCTGCTGATCTGCATGGGCTCGGTGGCGGCGTTCCCGAGCAAGCCGCTGGGTGAGGGTGCGTTATTCAGTGTGCTGGGTTTCCTTGGCCAGCCTGTGATCGCGCTGCTGGTGGGTTTGGCCCTGGCGTGCACCCTGTTGCGCGGCAATGGTAAGCGTCAACAGCTGCATGATCGTGTGGCCGAGGGCATTCTCGCCGCCGCGCCGATTCTGTTGATCACCGGTGCCGGTGGTGCCTTTGGCGCGGTCCTGAAAATCACCCCGCTGGGCGATTACCTGGGCACGACCTTGTCTGCGCTGGGGATTGGTCTGTTTATGCCCTTCGTAGTAGCAGCTGCGTTGAAGAGCGCTCAGGGTTCCACGACGGTGGCGTTGGTCACCACCTCGGCATTGGTCGCACCGCTGCTCGGCCAGCTTGGCCTGGACAGCGAAATGGGTCGCGTACTGACCGTCATGGCCATTGGCGCGGGCGCGATGACCGTTTCCCATGCCAACGACAGCTTCTTCTGGGTGGTCACCCAGTTCAGCCGCATGACCGTGGCCACTGCGTACCGCGCGCAAACCGTGGCGACGCTTATCCAGGGTCTGACCGGTATCCTCACTGTCTGGCTGCTGAGTCTGGTGCTGCTCTAACCTGCCTTCCAAGCGACGCGCGGCCTACGGGCTGCGCGCTCGTCCTGTTCCGTCGCCCCTTGCACGTAAGTCAGGGCTGCGCGACGTCGCTGTCTTCGAGGTCTGAACCATGAAAATCGTAATTGCCCCCGACTCCTTCAAAGAAAGCCTGAGCGCGCCGCAAGTGGCTGAAGCCATCGCCGCTGGTTGGGCCACCGTTTATCCGCAGGCCGAGCTGTGTTTGCGGCCGATGGCCGACGGCGGTGAGGGGACGGTGGATGCGGTGTTGGCAGCCACCGGGGGCGAGCGCCGCGAGCTGGACGTCAGTGGTCCGTTAGGTACGCCCGTCACGGCCCATTGGGGATGGCTGGACGGTGCCACGGCCGTCATCGAGATGGCCGCCGCAAGCGGCCTGCATTGGGTACCGCGTGATCAGCGCGATGCCACCATTGCCAGCAGCCGCGGTACGGGCGAGTTGATTCGTGCGGCGCTGGATGCCGGTGCTGAGCGCATTATTCTCGGCCTGGGCGGCAGCGCCACCAACGACGGTGGGGCGGGTTTGCTGCAGGCCTTGGGCGTACGCTTTCTGGATTCGGCCGGGCGCGAGTTGGCACCGGGTGGTGCAGCGCTGGCGCAGCTTGAGCAGCTCGACCTGACCGGGCTGGACCCGCGTTTGTTGGCGGTGCAGGTGGAGGTCGCGGCTGACGTCGATAACCCGCTGTGTGGCGAAAAAGGCGCGTCTGCCATTTTTGGCCCGCAGAAAGGCGCAACGCCGGCGCAAGTTGAACAACTCGATGCAGCCCTCAGCCGCTTGGCGTGGGTGGTTGCCGGCACTCTGGGCGAAGACTTCAGCCAGTTCCCGGGTGTGGGCGCTGCCGGCGGTTTGGGTTTTGCGGCCAAGGCATTTTTGCGCGCGCGCTTTCGGCCGGGGATCGAACTGGTGGCAGAGTTGTCTGAATTGGCAGATGCGCTGCGCGGTGCCGATCTGGTGATCACCGGTGAAGGTCGTCTGGATGCTCAAAGCTTGCATGGCAAGACGCCTGTTGGGGTCGCGCGCCAAGCCCAGGCTGCCGGGGTGCCGGTTATCGCGCTGGCGGGTAGCTTGGGTGAGGGGTATGAGCAGTTGTACGCTGCAGGAATTGACGCGGCGTTCAGCTTGACGCCAGGCCCTGTTTCGCTGGAACAGGCCTGTGCCGATGCCGCCGCGCAACTCACCGCACGCACGGGCGATATTGCCCGCGTCTGGCAATTGGCGCAGGCATCGTCGCGCTGATAGGGTAGGGGAACTGGCTGCTGTTCGTGACGGTTTCGGCGCGGATGCTGTCCAATAAGACAAATCACTTGGAGGATTGCTCTATGCGTAAACCTACACTGCTCGCCGCCACATTCACGGCGTTGGCGTTGACCTTGGGCGGTTGTGCTTCCAGCCTGACCGGTGACACCTACTCGCGAGACGAGGCGCGTACCGTGCAGACCGTGCGTATGGGCACCATCGAGTCCCTGCGTCCGGTCAAGATCGAGGGCACCAAGACGCCAATCGGTGCGGGTGCGGGCGCTGTGGTCGGCGGCGTGGCCGGTAGCGGCATTGGTGGCGGGCGCGGCAGCGCCGTGGCGGCGGTGATCGGCGCAGTCGCCGGTGGTTTGCTGGGTGCGGCGACTGAAGAAGGGATTACCCGTACTCAGGGCGTGGAAATCACCGTGCGTGAGGACGACGGCAGCATGCGTGCTTACGTGCAGGCTGTGGATGAAAACCAGATTTTCCGTGTCGGCGAGCGCGTACGGATTCTCACCGTCAATGGCACCAGCCGCGTTTCCCATTAAGTGAAACGTCCAAGCCGGATCAGTGCAGGCTGATCCGGCTTTTTATTGCCTGGCCAACCGCTGTGCCAACTCTGCATTGCAGGGGTGAGACAGAGGGTCGCACGGGCTCGGTCTTTGCTGTTTCTTTTGTAATACTTCTATCCATGACGAGCCGTCGATAGGTATGGATAATCGGAAGATTGTCCTGCGCCGACAAGGGCTTAGAGGAAATAGCAGGCACAGACCTGCCTCGCTTGGGGTCCCACTGGCCGCGTAGTCTTACGCGGCTTTGTATATTCTGGACGCTATGGATGGTCGTGCGCTGCACGGCCGGCTTGCACAAGGGGTTTTTTGTATGGTGCTTGCGCTGATTATCGCCTTGCCGTTTCTGGGCGTGATTCTGCCGCTGCTAACTGAGCGACTGGGGCGTTCGGCCTGTTCAGTGGCCGCCGGGATTGCTCCGTTGGCTGCACTGATCCTGCTGCTGTCACAGCAGGGCGGGGTGTTCGCGGGTGAAGTGACGCGGGTCAAACTCGAATGGCTGCCGGCGCTGGGGCTCAACCTCAGCTTGCGCCTCGATGGCCTGGGGTTCCTGTTTGCGTTGCTGATTCTGGGTATCGGCATTCTGGTCATCATCTACGCGCGCTATTACCTGTCCAAGCAGGAAGCAGCGGGGCGTTTCTATGCCTTCCTGCTGCTGTTCATGGGCGCGATGCTTGGCGTGGTGCTGTCGGAAAACCTGTTGTTGATGCTGATGTTCTGGGAGCTGACGAGTTTGTCGTCGTTCCTCTTGATTGGCTTCTGGAATGCCCGCTCCGATGCCCGTAAGGGCGCGCGCATGGCGTTGGCCATCACCGGGGGCGGTGGTCTGGCGCTGCTGGCGGGCGTGTTGTTGCTCGGCCATATCGCCGGCAGCTTCGAGCTGTCCCAGGTGCTGGCCGCCGGCTATGCGATTCGCGCTCACGAGCTCTACCCGGTGGTGCTGGTGTTGGTGCTGCTGGGCGTATTCACTAAGTCCGCGCAGTTCCCGTTTCACTTCTGGCTGCCCCATGCCATGGCGGCGCCAACCCCTGTGTCGGCTTACTTGCACTCGGCGACCATGGTCAAGGCTGGAGTGTTTTTGCTGGCGCGGCTGTACCCGGCTCTGGCGGGGTCGGAGTGGTGGTTCTACCTGGTCAGCATTACGGGTCTGATTACCTTGCTGGTGGGCGCCGGTATGGCGTTGTTCCAGCACGACCTCAAGGGGCTGCTGGCCTATTCGACCATCAGCCACCTCGGCCTGATTACCCTGTTGTTCGGTTTGGATACGCGCCTGGCGGCAGTAGCCGCGGTGTTCCACATCATCAACCACGCGACCTTCAAGGCCTCGTTGTTCATGGCCGCGGGGATCATTGACCACGAGACCGGCAGCCGCGACATGCGGCGAATAAACGGCATGTGGAAGTACATGCCGCATACCGCGATGTTGGCCATGGTCGCCGCTTCAGCCATGGCTGGGGTGCCGTTGCTCAATGGCTTCCTGAGCAAGGAAATGTTCTTCACCGAAACCCTCAACCAGCACCTGCTGGGCAGCTTCAATTGGGTTATTCCGGCGGCAGCGACCCTTGCCGGGGTGTTCTCGGTGGCGTATTCGCTGCGTTTTATCCACGACGTATTCTTCAATGGCGAGCCGATCAACCTGCCCAAGTACCCGCCCCATGAGCCGCCGCGCTATATGAAGGTGCCGGTGGAAGTGCTGGTATTCCTCTGCCTGTTGGTGGGCGTTGTACCGGCCTACACCGTGGCGCCGCTGTTGGCGGCAGCCGCTTCGGCGAGCCTGGGCGGCAACCTGCCCGAGTACAGCCTGTCGATCTGGCATGGCTTCAACTTACCGTTGCTGATGAGCGTGATCGCGCTGCTCGGCGGTATCCTCGTTTACCTCTGCCGGCAGCCGCTGTTCCGCTGGTATGCGGGCCTGCCGACGCTGGATGCGAGCTTGCTGTTCGAGCGCGCGATGCTCGGTCTGGTGCGCGGTTGTGCGCGCCTGACCCATTGGCTGGAAGACGGCTCACTGCAGCGTTACCTGGCATTTTTGCTCGGCGCCGCCTTGGTGGTGGTGGCTGTGGGATTGGCGCCGCTGCCGCAGATGTCGGGCTCGGTGGCGCTGTCGCCGATTGATCCAATCACCGGGTTGGGCATGGTGATGCTGGCCTTGTCTGCGGTGGTTACGGTGATTTTCCATCGCCAGCGCCTGGTCGCTTTGGTGATGCTCAGCGTAGTGGGCCTGCTGGTCGCGTTGGCCTTCGCCCGTTACTCGGCACCTGACCTGGCGTTGACCCAGCTGTCGGTCGAGGTGGTGACCATCGTCCTGCTGATGCTGGCATTGTTCTTCCTGCCGGCGCAGACCCGTGGTGAGTCGAGCAGCATGCGTGGGCTGCGTGACTTCATCCTGGCCATCGGCTGTGGCGTGATGGTGGCGATGCTGGCGTTTGCCGTATTGACCCGTCCTTACGAGAGCATTTCGGCGTACTTCCTGGCCAACAGTGTCAGTGGTGGCGGCGGCACCAACGTGGTGAACGTGATTCTGGTGGACTTCCGCGGCTTCGATACCCTTGGTGAGATCAGCGTGCTGGCGATTGCCGGTGTGGGGATCTACGCCATGCTCGACGGGTTGCGCCTGTTCCACCCGAGCACCGATGCGCAGGGCCGTAGCTGGGCGCGGGATCGCCATCCGCTGATCCTTGAAACCTTGTCGCGGGTGCTGCTGCCCATGGCGTTGCTGATTTCGGTATTTATCTTCCTGCGCGGGCACAACCTGCCGGGCGGCGGCTTCATCGCCGGGCTGGTGACTGCGGTGGCGCTTATTCTGCAGTACGTGGCCAGCGGCATCGTCTGGACCCAGCAGCGCCTGCCGATGAACTACCACCGCATGGCCGGTGCCGGCGTGGTTATTGCCGGCCTCACGGGGCTGGCCAGCTTTGTCTTCGGCAAGCCGTTCCTGACCTCGACGTTCGGGCATTTCCATATCCCGCTGATCGGCGAGATCGAACTGGCCAGCGCCATGCTGTTTGACCTGGGCGTGTACCTGACAGTTGTCGGTGCGACCCTGCTGATTCTCGCCAACCTGGGCAAGTTGACCCAGGAAAAGGCCGGACACGAGGTAGTCTGAAATGGAAGCATTGTTTGCCGTAACCCTGGGCATCCTGACCGCCAGCGGCGTCTACCTACTGCTGCGCGCCCGCACCTTTCCGGTGGTCATGGGGCTGACACTGATCTCTTATGCGGTCAACCTGTTCCTGTTCGCCATGGGCCGTCTGCAGACCGGCGCCGCCTCGGTGATCGGGCGCAGTGACGTGTATGGTGATCCCTTGCCGCAAGCCCTGGTGCTCACGGCCATCGTCATCGGTTTTGCGATGACTGCATTCCTGGTGGTGCTGGCACTGCGCAGCGTCGGCGAAACTTCGACAGACCACGTTGACGGCCGGGAGTCCGCTTGATGAATCATGCGTTGATCCTTCCCGTATTGCTGCCGATGTTCGTCGGCAGCCTGCTGCTGTGCGGTGCGCGCCTGCAGCGACCGCTCAAGCGCCTGCTGTCACTGGCCAGTGCCGGTTTGCTGGTGCCGCTGAGCCTGTGGCTGTTGCTGCAGGCCGATCAGGGTGTGTTGCAGGTTTATGCGCTGGGTAACTGGCAGGCACCGTTCGGCATCATTCTGCTGCTTGATCGCCTCAGTGCCTTGATGTTGCTGGTTACCGCGGTGCTGGGCTTCTTCGCCCTGGCCTACGCGGTGCGCGGTGACGACGAGCGGGGCCACAACTTCCATGCCCTGTTCCAGTTCCAGTTGATGGGCATCAACGGTGCGTTTCTTACCGGTGACCTGTTCAACCTGTTCGTGTTCTTCGAGATTCTGCTGATCGCCTCCTACTCGCTGCTGCTGCACGGCGGCGGAGCGCAACGGGTGCGAGCGGGCATGCATTACGTGGTGCTCAACCTGGTGGGCTCGGCGTTTTTCCTGATTGCGGTCGGTGTGCTGTACGGCATCACCGGCACCCTGAACATGGCCGACATGGCCCAGCGCGTAGCGGCCGCCAATGCCGACCAGGCGCCGCTGCTGGGCGCTGCCGGGATGTTGCTGCTGGTGGTGTTTGGCCTCAAGGCGGCGGTATTGCCGCTGTATTTCTGGCTGCCACGGGCTTACGCCGCTTCCACGGCGCCGGTGGCGGCGCTGTTTGCGATCATGACCAAGGTCGGTCTTTACTCGATCATTCGCGTCTACACGTTGATTTTCGGTGATGACGCCGGCTCCCTGGCCAACATGGTGCAGGATTGGCTGTGGCCATTGGCCCTGCTGACCCTAGGGCTGGGGGTAATAGGTGCGCTGGCAGCGGTGACCCTGCAAGGTCTGGTCGCCTACCTGATGGTGGTGTCCGTGGGCACCCTGCTGGCGGGCGTCGCCATTGGTACGCCGCAGGCACTGTCGGCCGCATTGTTCTACCTGGTGCACAGCACCTGGGTTACCGGTGGCCTGTTCCTGCTCGCTGATCTGATCAGCCGCCAGCGCGGTGAGAAGCGCGGTGATCTGGTCCAGGGGCCGGCGTTGCAGAACCCGCATGTGCTGGGTGCGATGTTCTTCATGGGCGCGATTGCTGTCGCGGGTTTGCCGCCCCTGTCGGGGTTTATCGGCAAATTACTGTTGCTGCGCGCGTTGGAACCGGGCCTCCAGGCCTTGTTCCTCTGGCCGGTGGTGCTGGTCGGTGGCCTGGCCATGCTGATTGCCCTGAGCCGTGCCGGCAGCACGCTGTTTTGGCGGGTTGGGCGTGATCAGCTGGACAGTGCAGAACTCGACCGTGGGCGCCTGCTGGCCTGTCTCGGGTTGCTGCTGCTGAGCCCGCTGTTGGTGGTGTTTGCTGCGCCGATCATCGCGTTCGTCGACGCGGCTGCAGTGCAGGTTCATGACCTGGCGCTGTATCGCCAGCTGCTTACAGGAGGTGCGCAATGACTGCTCGTCGTTGGTTGCCCCAGCCGCTGCTGAGCCTGCTGTTGCTGGTGGTCTGGCTGTTGCTGATGAACGACTTTGGCCTGGGCCATTGGGTGTTGGGTGCGCTACTCGGGATTCTGATTCCCCTGATCACCCATGTGTTCTGGGATCATCCACCGCGCATCCACAAACCGGTGAAACTGTGCCTGTTCTTTTTGCGGGTGCTGGGCGATATCGTCACCGCCAACCTACAGGTCGCCAAGTTGATTCTGGGCTCGCCGGACAAACTACAGCCGGCGTTCTTCGAGGTGCCCATGCTGCTAGAAGACGAGCTGGCATTGACCATGCTCGCCAGCGTCATCTCGCTGACTCCGGGCACGGTCTCGGCCGACCTCAGCGACGACCGCAAGACCCTGCTCGTGCACGGGCTCAATGTGGTGGATGAGGCGGCTGCCGTGGCTGAAATCAAACAGCGTTACGAAGCCCCGTTGCTGGAGGTGTTCACATGCTCGTCTACGTAATTCCACTGTGCTCGATGATCATCGGCTTGGCGCTGGTGCTGACCCTGGCGCGGCTGATCAAGGGGCCGGATGTGCCGGACCGCATCCTCGCGCTGGATACGCTGTACATCAACGCCATTGCCTTGCTGGTGCTGCTGGGCATCTGGCTGGGTTCGGATTTGTACTTTGAGGCTGCATTGCTGATCGCGGTGATGGGCTTCGTCGGTACCGTTGCGGTGGCCAAGTATTTGCTGCGCGGCGACATCATCGAATGAGGAATACCCGATGAATTTCTGGATCGAAGCGCTGGTGGCGCTGTTTCTGCTGTTGGGCAGCCTGTTCGCCCTGGTGGGGGCAATTGGTTTGTACCGCCTGCCGGACTTCTTTATGCGCCTGCATGGGCCGACCAAGGCAACCACGCTGGGCGTCGGTGGCATGGTCATCGCCTCGCTGATCTACTTCGGCGCGGGCGAGGGCACCTTGAGCCTGCATGAGCTGCTGATCACGCTGTTCCTGTTTATCACCGCACCGGTGAGTGCGCACATGTTGGCCAAAGCGGCATTGCAGCAGAAGCTGCGCCTCAGCGAGCGCACCCGCGGTCGTCCTTGGGAGCAGTGAGCCGCCTGCTAAACACTTCTGCTGCCCGGCTGTACCTATGCACCTTTTTGGGCCGCCCTTACACTGGCGGCCTATAAAAGGAGTTGGGTATGGCGTTCGGGGGCAGAGTAGGCGCGGTCATGTGCCTTGTAGTGGCAATGGCGCTGTGGGGCAGTTCGTTTATTGCCCTGAAGGTGGCCTTCGCCGAATTACCGCCGATGTGGGTGATCTTTGGCCGCATGCTCTGCGGCAGCCTGATTTTTCTGCTGGCCTGGCGCTGGCGGGGACGTATTGAGTACCGCACGGGCGACTGGAAATACCTGCTGGGTATGACCGCCTGCGAGCCGTGCTTGTACTTCATTTTCGAGGCGCTCGCGCTGCAACACACCAGCGCTTCCCAAGCCGGCATGATTACCGCCCTGTTGCCGCTGCTGGTGGCCATGGGCGCCTTTATCTTCCTGCGTGAGCGCATCAGTCGCACTACCCTGGCCGGGTTCCTCCTGGCCGTGGTTGGCGCCGTCTGGCTGAGCCTGGTGGGTGAGGGCGATGCCCATGCGAGCAACGCGTTGCTGGGCAACTTCTACGAATTTCTCGCGATGCTCTGCGCCATGGGCTACACGCTGTTGCTCAAGCACCTGTCGTCACGTTACTCGGCGTTCTTTCTCACGGCTCTCGTAGCGTTCGCCGGCAGCCTGTTCTTCCTGCCGCTGGCACTTGTCTCCGCCCCGGTGCCTGAAACGGTGAGCACACGCGGCCTAGCCGCGGTGGTTTACTTGGGTGTGGTCGTCACCGTGGGGGCGTACGGGCTGTACAACTGGAGCGTCAGCCGCATGCCGGCCAGCCAGGCTTCCGGGTTCGTCAACCTGATTCCGGTGTTCACCCTGGTGTTCGCAGCCGTGATGCTGGGCGAGCGCCTGGTGGGTGAGCAGCTACTCGCCGTGGCGGTGGTATTCGCCGGTTTGGCGCTGAGCCAGTGGCGCAGTCGCACGCCCTTGCCGGCCGGCGTGCTCGACTGATTAAGCAGGAAATGGCCGAAGCAGCGGCGGGTCCGCTTGGCATTGCTGGGTCGCATCACCGATGCGCGACGTTCACCCTGATGGCTAAGCCGCGCGTGTCGTGACCGCCCTAAGCTGCTCAGCCCTGCAACATGCTCTTGGCCAGCGCCTCTGCCACCCGGATGCCGTCGACGCCTGCCGAGAGAATGCCGCCGGCATAGCCCGCGCCTTCACCCGCCGGATACAGGCCTTTGACGTTGAGGCTTTGCATGTCATCGCCGCGGGTGATGCGCAGGGGAGAGGAGGTGCGTGTCTCGATGCCGGTGAGTACCGCATCGTGCAGGTCGAAGCCCTTGATCTGTTTGCCGAATGCCGGCAACGCCTCGCGGATGGCCTCGATGGCAAAGTCCGGCAGGGCCAGCGCCAGATCGCCCAGTTTGACCCCCGGCTTGTAGGACGGCTCGACGCTGCCCAGGGCGCTGGATGCGCTGCCGGCGATAAAGTCGCCGACCAGTTGCGCAGGCGCCTCGTAGGTGCTGCCGCCAAGCAAGTAGGCCTGGGACTCCAGACGTTCCTGCAGCTCCACGCCGGCGAGCGGGCCGCCGGGGTAGTCCTGCTCGGGGGTGATGCCGACGACGATGCCGGCATTGGCATTGCGCTCGTTGCGCGAGTACTGGCTCATGCCGTTGGTGACCACCCGCCCTGTTTCGGAAGTCGCTGCCACCACAGTGCCGCCTGGGCACATGCAGAAGCTGTAGACCGAGCGACCATTCTTGGCGTGGTGCACCAGCTTGTAATCAGCGGCACCGAGTTTCGGGTGGCCAGCGTATTTGCCCAGGCGCGCACGGTCGATCAGGCCCTGAGGGTGCTCGATACGGAAACCCACCGAGAACGGCTTGGCTTCCATAAACACGTCGCGCTTGTGCAGCATGCGGAAGGTGTCCCGCGAGCTGTGCCCCAATGCCAGCACGACATGACGGCTGTGAAGGGTTTCCCCGCTCTCCAGCACCACGCCCTGTAATTGCCCATCCTCAATCAGCACATCACTGACGCGCTGCTCGAAGCGCACTTCACCGCCCAGGGCCTTGATCTCCTCGCGCATGGTCGCGACCACGCCGGTCAGGCGGAAGGTGCCGATGTGCGGTTTACTGACGTAGAGGATCTCCTCGGGCGCGCCGGCTTTGACGAACTCCTGCAGCACCTTGCGACCATAGTGCTTGGGGTCTTTGATCTGGCTGTACAACTTGCCGTCGGAGAAAGTGCCGGCGCCGCCCTCACCAAACTGCACGTTGGATTCGGGGTTGAGCACGTTCTTGCGCCACAGGCCCCAGGTGTCCTTGGTGCGCTGGCGCACATCGGTGCCACGCTCCAGCACGATGGGCTTGAGGCCGGCCTGGGCGAGAATCAGCGCGGCGAAGATACCGCAGGGACCAAAGCCCACCACCAGTGGCCGTTCACTCAGGTCGGCAGGCGCTTGGCCGACGGGTTTGTAAGCGATATCCGGGGCGGGGCCGACATGCACGTCATCGGCCAGGCGAGCGAGCACGCCCGCTTCGTCCGCCAGCTCGCAGTCGATGGTGTAGATAAACAGGATTTCACTGGATTTCTTGCGCGCATCGTAGCTGCGCTTGAACAGGGTAAAGGCCAGCAGCGCCTGGTCGGCAATGCCCAGGCGCTGGACGATGGCAGGGCGCAGCGCCTCTTCCGGGTGGTCGAGGGGCAGCTTGAGTTCGGTGATGCGCAGCATGGTGAAGGTCCTGAATGGGCCGGAGGCAACCCGGCAAGGTGATAGCCGGTGATTATACCTGCGATCAGGGCCCAATCGAACTGCCGCTACCGTCCCACTCAGTCGTTGCGCGCGCCGCCAAAGTGCGCACAGCCGCGCATCACCTCACCGTCCAGGCGCAGCTCAGCGGTCAGGTGCTGCACCTTGCCGCTCATGCTGTCCACGCAGCGGCCAGGGGCCGCCCAGAGCTCCAGGCGCTGGCCGTTGGCTTCGCTGGTCAGGTTGAGGCGGCCGTCCGGCAACTGCTCTTCCAGATAGGGTAGTGCCAGGGGAGGCTGGCCAGGGCGGTCGAGGACCAGGCCGCGGCCACTGGCGTTTAGCTGCCAGCTGGGCTCATGGCCGCTGGCCTGGATCAGGGTGCGTTTGAAGTTAGGGTCGTCACAGCCTGGGCCTTCATGGCTTAGCTGGTACACCCGGCTGACGCTGAGCGAGCCGTCAGTGGTTGCCTGGGTACTGCCGAGTCGGCCGCGAACGTCGGCGAACAGGGTCTGGGCGCCCGCTGCGAACAGCGGGGCGGCGTCGCGGGACAGCTCGTTCTGCGCACCTTCGATCACGAAGCGGCGCTGCTCCTGGCAAGGGCGTATCACCAGTTGCTCCCCCTGCCGGCTGATTTCGCCCTGCAGGCGGGTCTGGTGAACGACAGGGTCGGTGCTGCGTGCGTTGTACACCTGGCAACTGGCGAACAGGGGAAGCAGAGCAAACAGAATGGGGCGAAACGAACGCATCGGTAATCTCCTGACGTGACCCGCCACGTTAACCAGCCGAAGGCGTGTTCACAAGCACGCGGGCGCGTCGGTCAGTCGCGGCAGTAGCCATCCCCGCTGCGGATCACCAGGCAATCCTGTTTATGCAGCAGCCATTTCATACCCGTGGCGTGGCCGTCTCCTTGGTGCAGGCGCTCAAGACGGCCTGCGCGAACAAACACGACACCATCGCTCTGGGCCTCGGCCGGATAAACCGCAGCGCCATCCAGATCACGAATCAGGACCTGCAAATTCGAGTCCTTAAGACTCAACTCCAGGTAAGTCCCTTCCGGCCCTAGCCAGCGGCCGAGCCAGTGCGTGTATGCCTCGGCGGGCAGGACGCTGGCCACTGCTGGCGGTGTGGGGGCTGGGGTGACCTCCGGGGTGCTGCAGGCGCTGAGTAAGGGCAGCAGTGTCAGGCCTAGCAAGACGCAGGTGAGTCGAGGCATGGTGAGCAAATCCACTGGGCGGTGCATGAGGTGTTCGTCGTCGGAGCGCTGATAAATTGGCGCTTGGAATGTGACGCGCCTTCGCCGTTAGGCGTCTTGCTGAAGAGTTCAGCGTTTACGCTGGTCTTTCAGGTCAGCTTCATGCGCTCTACCGGTACGCTAGCCTGACATCCTTGCCCAGACGCGCTGCTAAAACAACAACTCCAGCTGCTGAATTGGCCCCTACAAGTTAGTTGGAGATGCACGTTCATGAACACGTGGTTTGGCAATATCAGTGTCACCCGAAAGTTACTGCTGGGTTTCGGCGTGGTCCTCGCACTGACCGTGCTGATGGCCTGGACCGGCTGGACCGGCCTCGGCAGCCTCATCCAGCGCGCGACCTGGATGACAGAGATTACTCACCTCAACAGCAGCCTCACCAACCTGCGCGTTGCACGCCTGCAGTACATGATTGCTAACGGTGACGCCGCCAGTGCTGATCGTTTGCAAGCCAACTTGGACACCTATATTGCGCGCCAGGAAGCGCTGCAGGCGTCGTTCAAAAACCCGGTCAACGTGGCCTTGCTGAAGCAGCAGGGCACGATCAATGACGCCTACCAGGTTTCGCTCAATGCCATGCGTGAGGCCTATCGGGTGGCGAATGCGGCCGAGGCGACTCTTGAGCAAAGCGCCCGTGAAGGCGCTGACCAGATCCGCGCGATCATGGCTGCGGTAACCCAGTTACCCGAGTTCGATCCTCAGCGCTTCGCCCAGTATCAAGCCATTAGCGACAGCCGCGCAGACCTGCTTGAGCTGCAGCATCTGGTCAGCGTGTATAGCGATGACACCCGCGCTGAAAATGAGCAGGCAATGATGCAGGGCGTCGATGCCATCGTTGCCGGTATGGCTGATCTGGACCGCGCCTTTGACGGTGCGCAACAGAGCGCAGTCGCGCAGATCGAGCGTACGCTGGGGCGTTATCGTGATGCAGTGGTGGCCTTGCGTGATGCCACGCTTGCTATTGCAAAGGCGCGCCAGGAAATGACGGTGCAAGGCGCTGAGATCGTCAAGATCAGTGACCAGCTCTACAGCTTCCAGACTGAGCGCCTTGCCATTGAAAGTGCTAGCGCGCGCACTATGCAGCTGGGCGCTACCTTGCTGGCGTTGCTGCTCGGCGTTCTTGCGGCCTGGCTGATTACCCGGCAGATCACCCGCCCGCTTCAGGCTACCCTGGCTGAAGTCGAGCGTATTGCCGCAGGCGACCTGACGGCCGGCGTACTTGTGACCCGCCGCGACGAGCTGGGCGTGCTGCAGCAGGGTGTGCAGCGGATGGGCAGCACCTTGCGTGAGCTGATTGGCGGTATTCGTGATGGCGTCAGCCAGATCAGCAGCGCCGCCGAGGAGTTGTCGGCTGTCACCGCGCAAACCAGTGCCGGTGCCAATAATCAGAAGAGCGAAACCGATCAAGTCGCCACGGCCATGCACGAAATGTCGGCCACCGTGCAGGAGGTGGCGCGCAATGCCGAAGAGGCGTCCCGTGCAGCCACCGATGCCGACGGTGAAGCGCGCAGTGGCGACAAGGTCGTGGCCGAAGCCATCGCGCAGATCGAACGGCTGGCCGCTGAAGTCGGTCGCTCCACCGAGGCAATGGGCGCGTTGCAGAATGAAAGCAACAAAATTGGCAGTGTGATGGATGTGATCAAGGCCGTGGCTGAGCAGACCAACCTGCTGGCGCTCAACGCCGCCATCGAAGCCGCTCGTGCCGGTGAGGCTGGGCGCGGTTTTGCCGTCGTCGCCGATGAGGTGCGTGGGCTGGCCCAGCGCACGCAGAAGTCCACCGAGGAGATCGAAGGCCTGGTCGCCGGGTTGCAGAACGGTACCCAACAGGTGGCTGGCATCCTCAACAGCAGCCGTACCCTGACCGAAAGCAGTGTCGAGCTGACCCGCCGCGCCGGTGGTTCGCTGGAAAGCATCACCCGCACCGTGTCCAACATTCAGTCGATGAACCAGCAGATTGCTGCCGCTGCTGAGCAGCAGAGTGCAGTGGCTGAAGAAATCAGCCGCAGCATCCTCAGCGTGCGTGATGTGTCCGAGCAGACCGCCAATGCCAGCGACGAAACCGCTCGCGCCACGGTTGAGCTGGCGCGCCTGGGCAGCCAGTTGCAGGCCATGGTTAGCCGCTTCCGCCTGTAACGCGCGCTGCCTAAGCACGCCACGTAGGGTGCGCTGTGCGCACCAACGCCGGCGGCTGGTTCCTGGCTCGCAGGTTCTAGCCGTTCCCGCGCGCTACCAAGCCACAGATGCTGAATGCAAAACGCCCCGCAGTGCGGGGCGTTTTGCATTCAGCTGGGGTCAAGTCCTAGCGTTTACACCAGCTCGGCCCACATGTCGTACTCGTCAGCATCGACGATGCGCACGCGCACCTTGTCGCCGGGGCTGACGGCGGTGCTGGCGATAAACACGCTGCCGTCGATTTCCGGCGCATCGGCGTAGCAGCGGGCCACGGCGCCCTGATCGTCGACTTCATCGATCAGTACCTCCATCTCCTTGCCAACCTTCAGTTGCAGGCGGGCGGTGCTGATGGCTTGCTGGTGAGCCATAAAGCGATCCCAGCGGTCCTGTTTGACGTCGTCCGGGACCACGTCGAGGTCGAGGTCGTTGGCCGGGGCGCCTTCGACCGGGCTGTACTGGAAGCAGCCGACGCGGTCGAGCTGCGCTTCGGTCAGCCAGTTGAGCAGGTACTGGAAGTCTTCTTCGGTCTCGCCGGGGAAGCCGACGATAAAGGTTGAGCGGATGGTCAGCTCGGGGCAGATCTCGCGCCAGTTCTTGATCCGTGCCAGGGTCTTGTCTTCGAAGGCGGGGCGTTTCATGGCCTTGAGCACTTTCGGGCTGGCGTGCTGGAAGGGAATATCCAGGTACGGCAGGATCTTGCCCGCGGCCATCAGCGGGATCAGCTCGTCAACGTGCGGGTAGGGGTAGACGTAGTGCAGGCGCACCCACACGCCCAGGGTCGAGAGCGCCTGGCAGAGTTCGGTCATGCGGGTTTTCACCGGCTGGCCGTTCCAGAAATCAGTCTTGTACTTCATGTCCACGCCGTAAGCGCTGGTGTCCTGGCTGATCACCAACAGCTCTTTGACGCCGGACTTGACCAGGCGCTCGGCCTCATTCAGCACTTCACCCACGGGGCGGCTGACCAGTTTGCCGCGCATCGAGGGGATGATGCAGAAGCTGCAGCTGTGGTTGCAGCCTTCGGAAATCTTCAGGTAGGCGTAATGACGCGGGGTCAGCTTGATGCCCTGGGGCGGCACCAGATCGATCAGCGGGTTATGGTCCTGGCGTGGCGGCACCACCTCGTGCACCGCGTTGACCACCTGCTCGTACTGCTGCGGGCCGGTGACCGAGAGCACGCTGGGGTGCACATCACGGATAGTGCCTTCTTCGACGCCCATGCAGCCGGTGACGATGACCTTGCCGTTTTCCTTGATCGCTTCACCGATCACTTCTAGGGATTCGGCCTTGGCGCTGTCGATAAAGCCACAGGTATTGACCACCACCACGTCGGCGTCCTGGTAGCTGGACACCACGTCGTAGCCCTCCATGCGCAGCTGCGTCAGGATGCGTTCGGAGTCGACCAAGGCCTTTGGGCAGCCAAGGGAAACAAAGCCGACTTTCGGCGTGGTGGCGGTGGACATGCAGGTAACCTCGGGGCGTAAAACGGCGGGTGCCGGGCGCTGCTGCGCCTCTGATCAAAAAGTGCGCAATTCTAGCGGCGTGACCGCGCCTTTTCCAGTCTTACCGGCGCGGGCGCTGCAATTGCCTGCGCAGCGTTCGGTCTTCTGGTTTATTGCAGGCTAAGCAGGCGCTTGGCCAGAGCGGCATAGTTGCCGTCGAGGTGGTGGCCGCCGCTGATCTGCAGTTGTTCGCCGGGCAGGTTGGGCAAGGTGCAGCCGCTTTGCGGCGCTTCTTCGCTGCCGTAGATGCACAGCAATTTGTCTGCTGGCAGTTTCAGCAGCTCAGGGCCGGTGGCGGCCTCGCTGCCAGCCTTACCCAGCCAGCCCTGCACCTCGATCTCGAAACTGCCGCTGCGTGCGGTGGCGATCAGCACGATGCGCCCCACGCGTTGCTGGTCTTCGGCGGGTAGGCGGTTGTAGAAGGCGGGGAGGGCATCAGCACCGAAGGAGAAGCCGATCAGGGTAAAGCGTGTGGCGCCCCATTTGGCTTGATAGTTGTGCATCAGTCGGCTGAGGTCCTGGGCGCCTTGCTCAGGGCTTTTGTGCTGCCAGAAGTAGCGCAGCGAGTCGATGCCGACCACCGATTGGCCGCGTTTAGCCAGTTCTGCGGCGAGGTCGCGGTCCAGGTCGCGCCAGCCGCCGTCGCCGGAGTAAAACAGGGCAACGTTATTCGATGGCGTTTGTGCGGCGACTTCGACCACCGGCAAATCGGCCGCCTGGCCCTGCAGTAGGCGCTGAAGCTGGCTATGCAGCAGTTGTTCGAGGCTGTTGCTGTAATCGCTGATCTGCGTGTCGGCGTTCGCCTGCTCGCGGGCGAAACGGGCGCTGGCGTCGTCCGGGTTGTTGTTCCAGGCCACATGCCAGCGGCCATGCGCGGCCTGCTCGGGCAGTGGCGTGGCGCAGTCCGGCTGTTGCAGGCTGAAGCCGATGGACAGTGCCTGGGCCTGATCGCTGCTTTGTCCGGCCAGCCAGCGCCAGGCCAGCGCAGCGCCCGGGCCGATGCCGGCGATTAGGTCGACATCGCCCTCCAGGGCTGCGCTGGCCTGCTGCAGGCGCTGTGCTTGCAGGGTGCAGTCATTGAGCGGCAGTTGCAGTTGGGCGATGCGCGCTCCGCTGGTTTCGGCCAGCGCCAAAAGGTCCGCGGGCGCCATGGCCTGCTCGTCGGTAAGGGCGAGCAGCACACGGTGCTGGGGTGCACCAGCCGGTTCGGCGACAGTCAACGGGCTGCCATCGGCAAGCTGCAGGCTGTGCAGCTCGGCCTGCGCGGGGCTGCGGGTGAGCAGCCAGGCTACCAGGGCGCCGCCGATGAGGAGGGCGCTCAGCAGCAACAGGGCGGGGCGCGGTGTGCGTATCGGCATGAAAAACCTCAGCGTTTGACCAGGCCGGTGTAGCCACCGGCAATCAGTGCGGCGGTATCGGCCAGTGCCACCAGGGGATCAAGACCTGCCGGTACGGCCATGTAGCGCGGCTCCCAGTCTGGCTGGAACTTGTCCTTGAAGCGGCGCAGGCCCTGGAAGTTGTAAAAGCTCTCGCCGCGCTGGAACAGCATCGCCCCGAGGCGTTGGGTAAGGGGCGCGCCGCGCCGCGGTTGCAGGCCGGAGAGCGGCACCATGCCCAGGCTGAAGCGCGCCACCCCGCGAGCCTTGTAATGCTGCAACAGGCCGAGCATAAGGAATTCCATGGTCAGCTTGGGGGCATCTGGCAGCACGCGCATCAGGTCCAGGCTGGCCAGCTCCAGGCTGTCGGTCTCCAGCAGGTTGGCGAAGGCCACCGCACGGCCTTGAAAGCGAATCACGGCAATTGAGAAGCGCGCCAGGTAGGCGCTGTCGAAGCGGCCGAGGGAGAAGCCTTTCTCGCGCACGTTCTTGCCGCTCAGCCAGGCGTCGGAAATTACCCGAAGCTCTTCCAGGGGCGCGTCCCCTGGCGCGTGCACGTCCAGTTGCAGGCCATCGCGTTGGCCGCGGTTCCAGGTGTAGCGCAGGTCCTTCATGGCCTTGCCGGTGCTGTCCAGGTCGAAGCGTTGCAGGTCGACCCGGGCTTCTTCGCCTAGCTTGAGTGCGGTCAGGCCGATGTCCATGTAGTACGGCAGGTTTTCGGCGCGCACTTGGTAGAACACCGGACGGGTGTGGTGGCGGTCGCAGAGGTCGCGAAATTGCCAGATCAGCTCGGCGCGTTGCAGTGGCGGGCCGATGGGGTCGAACAGGGCGATCATGCTGCGTCCGTGGCGGGCGTACATCAGGAAGGCCTCGCCGCTGCTGTGCAGCAGTAGCGCCTTGTCGCCGGTCAGGGCCAGGCCGCCATCGGGTTGGCTTGAAGCACGAATGATCTGCGCGGCCTGGTCCAGGTCTGCGCTGTCGGGCAGGGCGATGGCCGGCGGCGCGGCGCGCAGCAGCCAGGGCAGCACCACGATAATCAGCAGCAGTGCACTGCCCAAGGCGGCGCGCAAGCCGCGAGGTGCGTCAGCGTCCAGGGCGAACTGCCACCAGAGTTGGTGGCCGTAGGGTACGTCCTGATAGGCGAACAGCAGCAGCCACACCGATGCTGCGAGGACGCTGGCGCTAGCCGCCAGGTGCCAGGGCGAGAAGGGCAGCTCGGTGAGGCGGCTGGGGCGATAGAAGTACGGCCGGAACAGCGCCAGCAGCGCTGCGGTGACCGCCAGCAGGCTGGCTTCCTCCCAGTCGAAACCCTTGAGCAACGAGAGCACGCTGCCAGCCAGCAACAGAGCCAGGGTCAGCGCCCAGGCCGCGGACAGGCGTCGACGCAAACCCTGGGCGAGCAGCAGGCAAAGCATACCAACCAGGCTGGCACCGAAGTGCGAGGCGTCGATCAAGCGATGCGGGATCAGAAAGCCCAGCTCGGCCAGGCGGCTGTCGGCGCTCGGCGTGGTGCCGGAAAACAACAGCACCATGCCGGAGATAAACACCAGTAGCGCCAGCACAGGGGCCGCCAGTCCTGACGCTGCACGCACTGCCTGGTGGCGGGCGAGCACGCGGCGCAGCTCGCCGGCGAGCAGGATCAGGCAGGCCAGTAGCAAGGGCGCAACGATGTAAATCAGGCGGTACAGCAGCAGCGCCGCGGCCAGGGGGGCGGTGCCCAGTTGTCCAGCGAACGCGGCCAGCAGTACGGCCTCGAACACCCCGACCCCGCCGGGTACATGGCTGAGTACGCCGGCGGCCAGGGCCAGCAGGTAGACCACCAGAAAAGCACCAAACGGTGGGGCTTCGGGCAGCAGCAGGTAGAGCACGGCGGCCGCAGCGCTGACATCGATGGCGCTGATCAGCAATTGCATCGCGCTTAGGCGCATGGTGGGCAGGCGCAGTAAGCGTCCGCCCAGGCGTGTCAGTACGCTGTTGGCAAACGGCTGTTCAGCCAGGCGGCCGCGGCGCAGTGCGGCGACCAATCCTGCGGCAGTCAGCAGAATGCTGCCAGCCACGGCGGCCAGTAGCGGTTCGGGCAGGCGCAGGGCGGCGGCTGCATCCGCAAGGTCGAACAGTGTCGCCAGTGCTGCCAGGATCGGCAGGCTGCAGCCCAGAGACAGGCTGGCGAATACCGTCATGCGAGTAATGTCGCCGGCGCTCAGGCCGTGGCGGCTGTACAGGCGATAGCGCACTGAACCGCCCGAAAGCATCGACAACCCGACTGCGTTACCAATGGCAAAGGCGCAGAAGCCGCCCATCGCCAGCGTCGGCCTGGGCAGCTGCACCGCCGCGTAGCGACTCGCGGACCACTCGTACGTCAGTAGCGCTGCAAAGCCGACGCAGGCCATGCCGATGGCGGCCAGCAGGTGGCTTGGCGCAATAGAAGCCAATGCGCTGCGTAAGGCGGTGGGATCCAGCTCATTGAGCAGGTGGCGGCAGGCCAGCAGCGCGATGACGAATAGCAGGACCGCGATCGCCACGCCGAACGGTTGGCGGTAGCGGCTGAGGGTGTCTCGCCAGCGTGAGGCAGTGGGTAGAGGTGTGAGCGGTGTTGCGGGGGGAGGGGTTTCAGCTGGGCGGGCGCGCATCGGATACCTCGTGGGCAGTGCGGCTCAGCATAGTGGGGCGTTCGGTTATGGGGAAGTGGCGCCGTGTTGTGGGTCGCTAAATTCCAGGCACAAAAAAGGCCACTCTTTCGAGTAGCCTTGATTGTTTGAATCTGGTTGCGGGAGCCGGATTTGAACCGACGACCTTCGGGTTATGAGCCCGACGAGCTACCAGACTGCTCCATCCCGCGACGCCTATTCTATGCATTGGCGAGGCTCTGTCAACCTTTGTTTTGGAAAAAGTGTTGAATAGTCAGATGCTTAGCGATTCGATAAAGGGCTCCGCGCCTGTGGTAGTGGGCCTTTGCGGGCTTTGTAGCGGATGCTGGAAGGAGGGATGATCTGTGATTACAGGGCGTCATTGCTGCACGAGGTCGCTTTTTTTCGTGGCGCCCTCCAGAGTGATTGCAACCATTTATGCAGTCCTCCTTCCAATGCAGGTCAATACAGCGATGACAGGATGGTTAGTCGTGCAGAGAGCTCAGTGATGGATTTTCTTTCCAACAGCCACGGCTGCCAGGGGTGGCGTGGGGAAATGGCCGAGCGCATTCGCGCGTTCGACTGGTCGACCACCGCCCTCGGCCCGCTGGCGGAGTGGTCGGTAAGCCTGCGCGCAGCGGTGCAGTTGTTACTGGGCTCGCCGCAGCCGATGGTCATGCTGTGGGGCGCCCATGGCTACATGATCTACAACGACGCCTATGCGGTGTTTGCCGGCGGACGCCACCCACAGCTGCTCGGCAAGCCGGTAGAAGAGGGTTGGCCTGAAGTCGCCGAATTCAATCGCGAGGTGGTGAATACTTGTCTGGCTGGTGGAACCCTGGTCTATCGCAACAAGGAGTTGGTGCTGTTTCGCCACGGCGAGGCGGAAACGGTTTGGCTGGACCTGTTCTACAGCCCGCTCGCGGATGACGATGGTGCGCCGGGCGGGGTATTGGCCATTGTGGTCGAGACGACTGATCAGCTGATTGCCGAGCAGCAGCGAGAGTCCGCCGAGACCGCATACCGAGTGGCGAATGAGCGGTTGCAGTTGGCCCTTAACGCGGGTGCGTTGCTTGGCTGTTTTGTCTGGGACATCGAGTCCAGCGTGCTGACGGGGGACGAGCGCTTCGCTCGCACCTTCGGTTTTGCACCGGACGACGCCCTCCAGGGTGTGCCGATGGCTCGCAAGGCCGAGGTGATTCACGCCGACGACCGCGAGCGTGTGGCACGCCTGGTGGAGTTAACGATCCGCACGGGCGACCCGTACAACGCTGAGTACCGTATCCGCCGAAGCGATGGTGCCTATCTTTGGGTTTTGGCCAGCGGGCGCTGTGAGTACGCGTCTGACGGCAGGCCGCTGCGTTTCCCGGGTGTGTTGATCGATATTCACGAGCGCAAAGTGGCCGAAACTGCGCTGCTGCAATTGACCCGAACCCTGGAGCAGCGGGTGGAGGAGGAAGTAGAAGCGCGCTCGCTGGCTGAGGATCGCCTGCGCCAGTCGCAAAAGCTCGAAGCCATCGGCGGGCTGACAGGCGGCGTGGCCCATGATTTCAATAACGTCCTGCAGGTGATTGGCGGCAATCTGCACATGCTCAAACGTCAGCAGGGCGACAACCCAGCGGTGCTACGACGGGTCGATGCAGCCATTGCCGGTGTGGAGCGTGGCGCCAAGCTGTCTGCCCAGCTATTGGCCTTTGCCCGGCGCCAGCAGTTGTCACCGGGTGTCTACAGCTTGCAGCGCTTGTACGACGGTGTTGCAGAGCTGCTGCAGCGTGCGCTGGGCGAAACCATCGAGGTGCAGGTGCAGCTGCCGGCTGATCCCTGGAATATCCGGGTAGACCGCAATCAGCTGGAAAATGCCGTGCTCAACCTCGTGCTCAATGCCCGTGATGCACTGCGTGGTGAGGGCGTTATCCTGCTCAGCGGTGAGAACATCAGGCTGGATCATGAGGGCTGCAGTGCGCGCGAACTGGTACCGGGAGACTATGTGCGCCTGTCGGTACGCGACCGCGGGCAGGGTATGTCAGCCGAGGTCCTGGAGCATGCATTCGAGCCTTTTTTCACCACCAAGGCCGACGGCCACGGCACGGGGCTTGGGCTGAGCATGGTGTTTGGTTTCGTCAAACAGAGCGGCGGGCACGTCGAGATCGACAGCGAACTGGGCGTGGGCACGCGGGTTGATCTTTACTTTCCGCGCAGCCTGGCCAGTGAGCAGGTCGACACGCCAGTTCTGCGCGTCGATGAGCCCTGCCTACAGGCAGCCATTTTGGTGGTGGAGGATGATGCCGCGGTGCGCGCGACTGTGGTCGAGCTGCTGCAGCAGGCCGGCTATCAGGTGCAGGTGGCGGGCAATGCCGATGAGGCCATGGCACTGCTGGATGCCGGGCTCAAGGTCGATCTGATCTTTACCGACGTGGTCATGCCTGGGCAATTGAAGAGCGCCAACCTCGCTCAATGGGCGCGCGTGCAGAACCCGCCAATACCGGTGCTGTTCACCTCGGGGCATACCCGCGACATGCTCTCACATAACCGTCAGTTGGCGGCGCAGGTCAACTTGCTGAGCAAACCCTATGCGCCGGATGAGCTGATGCGCCGCGTGCGTGAAGTGCTGCAACAGGCGCCGGCGGAGCCTGCCAGGTGCTGAATGTGGGCTGGGCGATCAGCCCAGCAGCTTCAGCAGGCGGGCGCTGAAGGCGTCGGCGTTTTTCTTCAGGCTGAACAGCTTGGGATCGAGCAGCCAGGTGTGGGTGATGCCCATCAGCGCGGTGTAGAGCAGCAGCGCGCTCTGCTCGCTGTCCTGTTCGTGCAGCTCGCCGAGGGTTTTGCCTTGATCGATAAGGCTGCTCAGGCTGCGCACGATCAGGCGTGTGAGTTTGCGTTCCCGGCGCACCGTGCCGGCCATTTCGGCGGTCAGCTCGGTCTTGTTCAGCAGAATCTCGAACGATTGGCGGTGCCAGGGGTTTTCCAGCAGCAGGCTGAACCAGTGCTGGCACAGGTACTCGATGGCCTGCACGGGAGTGGCCTGCAGCGCCATGCTCTGGGCCACCAGTTGCTCCAGCGGTTCCTGGGAATAGTGCAGAACGGCCTCGTAGAGTTCGTCCTTGTTCTTGAAGTGCCAATAGATGGGCCCGCGGCTGAAGCCGGCGGCACTGGCGATCATCGCCAGGGTGGTGTGCGAGTAGCCATGTTTGCTGAACAGCTCAAGGGCTGCTTCGATGACTTTCAGGCGGGTTTTTTCGGCGTCTTCTTTGGTTCTGCGCATGCGGGTCTTCAGTCGGCGATGGTGGCCCGCGACGCGGCTGCGGCGCGGGCCTGACGTTAGAGCCAGTTCACGACCTCGCGAGCTAGAGCGATCCAAGGCAAAAACAAGGGAGGAAGCGGAATTTACAAGTGGTAAATGAGCATTCCGAGCTTGTTTTTAACGCAGGAGCGCCGACGCGCAGCAGATCGTGAACAGGTTCTTAGAGTTTGCCGTCGTGGGCCATCTGCGTATAGGTGGTGTCGAAGCGCAGTTTGACGTTATCGGCATCGCCCAGCAACTTGCCCTTGGGCAGGCTGATGCCGATGAAATCGGCGCTCGAAGCACCCTCGCCGAGCAGGCCGTGGGCGAAGGAGAACTGGCGCACGCTGTCCATGGCGCTGAGTGCCTCCGGGCTTTCGATAAAGGCCAGGGAGTCGCTTGGCTTCCAGAACATCTTCATGCCCTTGAGCTGTGATTCGTAACCGGCCTGGTCGGTGCCCGAGGCTTCGCCAAGAAACGCGCGGGCCTTGGCGCCAGCTTCAGTATCGCTGGCGAGAATACCCATGACCTCGTACCAGGCGCCGACCACGGCCTTGCCGAAGGCCGGGTTATCAGCCAGCGTCTGGGTATTGGCCAGGGTCAGGTCCTTGATATGGCCAGGGATCTGGCTGGAGTCGAAGACCCGGTGGCTGCCGGGCATGGCCGCGACCTCATCGAGCAGCGGGTTCCAGGTCACCACATTGCGCACGTTCTTACTGGCAAAAGCACCGACGATGTCGGCATCCGAGGTGTTGACCACCTGCACGTCGCGTTCGCTCAGGCCGACGCTGTCCAGCGCATGGGCCAGCAGGTAATGCGAGACCGACAGCTCAACCAGATTGACCTTCTGCCCTTTGAGGGTTTTCAGGTCGGCGCTGTCCTTCATCACCATGCCGTCGTTGCCGTTGGAGTAGTCGCCGACGATCAGCGCGGTGCTGTCGACGCCGCCGGCGGCGGGAATCGACAGGGCGTCCATGCTGGTCAGCACCACGGCGTCGAACTGGCCAGCAGTGAACTGGTTGATCGACTCGACGTAGTCGTTGATCTGGGTGATTTTCACCTCGATCCCGTACTTGTCCGCCCACTTCTTCATGATTCCCGACTCATCCGCGTACTTCCACGGCATCCAGCCGGCGTAGATGGTCCAGGCCAAGTTGAACTGTTGCTTTTGCTCGGCGTGCGCGACGATTGGCAGCAAACTGGCGCAGGCCAGGCTAGTGGCGCAGAGCAGGGTTTTCAGCGTCTTGAACGGCATGGTGTGGCTCCTTGTTCAATCGAGAAACGCATCAGAAGAATTTCAGGTAGCGCTGGATTTCCCAGTCGGAAACGTGGGTGTGGTAGGCATTCCATTCGTCGCGTTTGAAGTCGACGAAGGCCTGGAACAGGCTGTCGCCGAAGACTTCGCGGCTCAGTGGGTCTTTCTCGAAGGCATCGATGGCTTCGCTCAAGGTGCGTGGTAGGCACTCGATGTTCATCTCGGCGACCTGTTTCTCGCTGTAGTTGTACATGTTCTCGCGGTGCGGCAAGCCGGGCTCCAACTGCTCGCGCACGCCTTCCAGGCCGGCGGCAAGGATCATCGCCGCGCCCAGGTAGGGGTTGCTGGCGATGTCGGCAGCGCGGCATTCCACACGGCCACCCTGGGACGGAATACGCAGCATGTTGGTGCGGTTGTTGTTGCCGTAGCAGACGAACACCGGCGCCCAGGTGGAGCCGGACATGCTGCCCTTGCGCACCAGGCGCTTGTAGCTGTTGACGGTCGGTGCGATCACCGCGCAGATGGCCTGGGCATGCTTGAGCACACCGGCGATGAAGTGGTAGCCGAGCTTGCTCACGCCGCAGTCGTGCAGGTCGTCGCCGTTGGGTTCGAACAGGTTGCGCCCAGTCTCACGGTCGGCCAACGACATGTTGTAGTGCGCGCCGCTGCCGGTGCGTTTGGCCGAGGGCTTGGGCATGAAGCTGGCGAAGGCGCCGTGCTTGCGGGCGATTTCGTTGGCCAGCATGCGGAAGAACACGAAACGGTCGGCCATGGTCAGGGCGTCGGCGTATTTGAAGTCGGTCTCGAACTGGCCGTTGGCGTCTTCGTGGTCGAAGGAGTAGACGTCCATGCCAATGTCATTCAGTGCCTCGACCAGCTCGCCAATGATGTGCATGTTATCCATCAGCCCGCGTGGGTCGTAGCACGGCTTGGCCAGGTCATCGCGGGCGCTGATCGGCTCGAAGCCGCCATCGGCGCTGTCCTTGTAGATAAAGAACTCGGTTTCGATGCCCAGATTAAAGGTGTAGCCCATGGCGGCGGCAGCATCGGTCTGGCGCTTCAGCGCACCGCGCGAGCAGGCGGCGAAGGGTTTGCCATCCAGGTACAGGTCGCTGGCGAACCAGGCCAGGTCCTTGTTCCAGGCGCACTGGATAACGCTGGCCGGGTCGGGCATGGCGGCCACTTCGTTATCGCTGATGTCTTGAGGCACGCCGTCCAGCGCGGCGCCGGTGTACAACTCCGAGCCACCCAGCATCTGCCCGAGGTGCGACAGGGGCACGAACTTGCCCTTGATCACGCCGTGGATATCGACGTAGCTGGCCATGGCGTATTTCACGCCTTTGGCCTGCAGGCTGTGTTTCAGGTTCTCGGCTGCGGGGCTGTGACTCATGACGAACGTCTCCAATGAACAGGTCGTGGCGCAAGGCGCGCTGGCACGAATCCTTCATTCAACATACATGCCAGCGTGTATATAAATTGAGGGCGTGGTGAGTTGGGGTGAGGCATGCGGTTTTTCATAGGGCTTGCTGAGGATTGGCTAGATGATTGAATTGATTAAAGAAAAACGGTTGATGTCGCTCGGCGATGTACCGCTGCAGAGCGGCCAGGTGCTGCGCGATGCGCAGCTTTGTTACCAAGTGGTCGGCCAGGCGAACGCGGCGCGGGACAATATCGTGCTGCTGCCCAGCTACTACGGTGGAACACATTGGGGCAACCTGCCCTTGCTTGGTGCGGGCAGCCCCCTGGCCAGCGGTGACTACTGTGTGGTGCTGACCACGATGCTCGGCGCGGGCTGGTCCAGCTCACCGAGTACGGCTGGCGCGGGGCAGGGTGGGGCGGATTTCCCGCAGATCACGCTTGCAGACAATGTAGAGGCGCAGCGCTGCCTGCTCGACGCGCTGTTCGGCGATTGGCATCTCGCCCTGGTGGCTGGCTGGTCGATGGGCGGCATGCAGGCGTTTGCCTGGGCCATGGCGCACCCACAGCGGGTCGCACGGATTCTGCCGATCTGCGCCACGGCGCAGTGCTGGCCGCACAACCGGGTGTTTCTTGAGGGTGTAAAGGCCGCGCTGTGCGCCGATGCCGCCTGGCAACAGGGTCGCTACGAGCAACCGCCGGCCGCCGGGCTGCGTGCCTTCGCACGGGTGTACGCCGGCTGGGCCTACTCCCAGGCCTTCTACCGCAACAGCCTCTATCGTGAGCTGGGTTTCGAGACGATCGAGGCGTTACTGGCTTATTGGGAAGACGACCACTTGCAACAGGATGCCAATGACCTGCTCTGCGTGTTGCACGCCTGGCAGGGGGCTTGGCTGGGCGATGAGCTGGCGGCTGCCCTGGGTCGTATCGAGGCGCGCACGCTGATCATGCCGGGCAGCAGCGATCTGTACTTCACCGTTGATGATGCGCGCCATGAGGCCAGCCTGATTGCCGGCGCCGAGTTGCGTGTGCTGCAGTCGGACTGGGGCCATTGCGCCGGCGGGCCGGGGCGTGACCCGCAGGCCATGGCGCAGATCTTCGCGGGCATGGCGCAATTGCTGGTGAGTTAAGTGTTAGGGTCAGTTGACGTTTCGTCGCAAGCCGCGTTGCCGCGAAAAATCTCGCCAGGCCGGGCGGCGTTCCGCTAGGCGGAGGACGCAGGTAATGGTTGTTCCCTTGCCAAGTCCTCCAACAACGCATGGCGAGATTTTGCGCGCAACCCGCAGGGCCGGGCCCGTTTTAGCGCGATGCAGCGTTTCTCGATGGCTCATTTAGCCGACTAAACTTCGCATCTCGTGCCTTGCCTCGCGCTAAAACGGGCTCCGGCGCGGCCGCGAACGAAACGTCAACAGACCCTAGGGCTGCCTGCCGTGTGAAACGGTGAAAACTTCTCGAACGCCGAGACCTGCGCCTGTCTAAGCAGTAACTCAGCATTTTGCCCATCACAGGAGAGCCGCTCATGTCGCACTGGACACTGACGTATAACCGGGACAACACCACCACCACGGTCGACATGAAGTCGGCCGAACAACCGAGCATGGACGAGGCGGTGGCCTTTCTCCTCGATTGGGCAGAAACGCACTTGGAGGCCGGCGAGTTCGGCGACAGTCAGGATGACCCGAGCATCCCGGCCGTACGCCTGCTTACCCGCTTTGGCGTGACCATTACCGGGATCGCCAAGGCCTGAGCGCGCAATATTCAGTCCAGCTCTTCCTCGTCGCGGATCAGCACGCAGCGCACACCGCGCTCGTCCAGTTCGCATTCGCTGACGTAGTACATCACCACTTCACCCAAGCCGGGCTGCGCCGCGAGGTAATCACCCTCGGCCGGCTCGAAGTAGCCGCGCTTGCCGGGTGCTGCTTCACTCTCGACATAGGCAGTGACGAACAGCTCGGGGTCCAGGTCGTCGTAGTAGGCTTCGCACGTCGGTGCATCCCAGTCCTGGGGCGGCTCGAACGGGCCGATAAACAGCACCTTGGCATCGCCCAGGTCGACTTCCTCGGCATCGAGGTCGTCCTCATCGGGGCGATAAAGGGTGCAGGCCTGGGCCTGTGGGTCGGCCAGCAGAGCGGCGCGGGCTTGCAGGCGTTGCAGGGAATGTTCGGACGGCATTGCGGTCTCCATATAGGCGTATAAGCCGGTGTGACAGTGTCGAGTAGTCGGCGCTGTGCTGCAATTGGCAGCTGCACATGGCTGGTGCGCAGCGGGGCAAACCTGCGATGCTCGGTGACTCGTTTCAGTGGCCCAGATGGTACTTCATGAAGATCAGTGCAGAGTTCGACAGCGGTAATATCGAGGTGCTCGACGCCCGTGATCCTGCCCAGGTGCGCCTGGCTATTCGCCCCGACAGCCGCAGCGGGCATTTTCAGTGGTTTCACTTCCAGGTGCAGGCGCTGACACCGGGGCAGACCTACGGCTTTAGCCTGGACAATGCCGCGCAGTCGTCCTACCCGCATGCCTGGGAGGGCTACCACGCCGTGGCCTCCTACGATCAGCAGACCTGGTTCCGCGTGCCCAGCCGTTTCGAGGATGGCGCCCTGCGCTTCAGCCTGCAGGTGCGGCAGGCGCAGGTCTGGTTTGCCTATTTCGAGCCTTACAGTCGGGCGCGCCATGATGCGCTCATCGCCCGTGCGCAAGCGGCCGGTATCGAGTGCCTGGCCGTTGGTCGCAGTCTGGAAGGCCGTGCCATCGAACTGCTGCGCGTGCAGCGCAACCCTCAGGCCACCCGCAACCTGTGGTTTATCGCCCAACAGCACCCTGGCGAGCACATGGCCGAGTGGTTTATGGAAGGGCTGATCGACGCAGTCGCCACGCCGGATACCGAACTGGCGGCGCTGCTGCAACAGGCCAACCTCTACCTGGTGCCGAATATGAACCCCGATGGCGCCTACCACGGCCATCTGCGCACCAATGCTGCAGGCCATGACCTGAACCGCGCCTGGCAGTCAGCCAGCGAAGCGCAGACGTCTGAGGTGTGGTTCGTCCAGCAGCAGATGCAGGCCCATGGTGTTGATCTGTTTCTCGATATCCATGGTGATGAAGCCATCCCCCAGGTGTTCACCGCCGGCTGCGAAGGCAACCCCGGCTACAGCCCGCGCCTGGCTGCGTTGGATGCGGACTTCAAGCAGCGTCTGCTGGCGAGCGGCGCGGCCTACCAGACCCGTCGCGGCTACCCGATCAGCGCGCCTGGGCAAGCCAACCTCGCACTGGCCTGCAATGCCGTGGGTCAGGCCCATGATTGCCTGGCCTTCACCCTCGAAATGCCGTTCAAGGACCATGACGACGCCCCCGAACCGACGACCGGCTGGAACGGCGCCCGCGCTGCGCTGCTGGGCCGGCAGGTGCTGAGCGTCGCCCTGGCCATGGCCGATTCCCTGCGCCCGACTCGTTGAGCGCGTTTGCCCACCCTGGAGATCTCCATGCAACTGCTCTATGCCGCCGCTTCCCCCTTTGCCCGCAAGGTCCGTGTCATGGCCAGCGAGCTGGGTTTGCTCGATGCCATCGTGCTGATCGACAGCAGCGTGCTGCCAACGCGTGACAACCCCGAAGTCAGCCAGGCCAACCCGCTGACCAAGATTCCCGTGCTGCTGACCAGCGACGCCGGTGCGCTGTACGACAGCCGGGTGATCTGCGAATACCTGGACAACCTGCACCACGGTGAGCGGCTGTTGCCGCTGGAGCCGGCCAAACGCTGGCCGGCGTTGCAACTGGCAGCGTTGGCGGACGGGCTGATGGACGCGGCTTTGCTGGCGCGCTACGAAGGCAGCGCGCGACCCGCTGAGCTGCAATGGCCGGCCTGGATGGAAGGGCAACTGAGCAAGATCGAGCGGGCGCTGGATTACCTGGAACAGCAATACTCACGACTGCATGGGCCGCTGGATATCGCCCAGATCGGTGTGGCCTGTGCCCTGGGTTATCTGGATTTTCGCTTTGCCGATCTGGCCTGGCGTGAAGGCCGTCCCAACCTGACGGCGTTCTACGAAGGCTTTGCCCAGCGGCCGTCGATGCACGCCTCGAAACCGGTCTAGTGCCACGTATGCCTAACCCATCGGTGAGTTCCAGACCGGTGGGAGGGGCCGGGCGGCGATCCGCTTTAGCAGCGATGCTGTCAGCGCTTTCAAGGATTATCGCGAATAAATTCGCTCCTACAGAGAGCGACAGATGACCTGTGATGCGTCACTAGAACAACTGCCCCGGCAACGCGCTGACCACGTTCGTGGCGCGTTGCTCGGGTAGCTCGGCCGGCAGGTTGCAGCTGTCCACGGTCCACCACGTTGGCAGCAGGCGTTGCACCTCAGGCTGGGTAAAACGGTCGTCCATCAGGTAGACCACGCCGCGGTCATCCAGGGTGCGGATGACCCGTCCGGCCGCCTGCACCACTTTCTGTAAGCCCGGATACAGGTAGGTGTAGCCGTAGCCGCTGCCGAACATGGCCTGCATGCGTTCGCGCAGCTGCTGATTGATCGGGTTGATCTGCGGCAAACCGAGGGTGGCGATAAAGGCGCCGATCAGGCGATCGCCCGGTAGGTCGATGCCCTCTCCGAACGCGCCGCCCAGCACGGCAAAGCCGATACCCCGACCGCCGAGCACAAACTGTTCGAGAAACTGCTGGCGCTGGCCTTCATCCATCTGCCGCGATTGCACCCAGCTCGGCACCCCCGGATTGCGCGAGCGAAACACCGCGAGTACCTGCTCCAGGTAGGTGTAGCTGCTGAAAAACGCCAGGTAGTTGCCCGGCTGTTCGGCGTATTGCCGGGCCATCAGGCTGGCGATGGGGCCCAATGACTGCTCACGGTGTGCGTAGCGAGTGGACAGGTTACGCACCGCCTGCACCTTCAGTTGCTCGGCGCTGAACGGCGACTGCACATCCAACCAGGGCGTACCGGCTGGCAAGCCGAGCAGGTCGGCGTAGTAGCGCGCCGGGCTTAGGGTGGCGGAGAACAGCGTGGTGCTGTGGGCCGCCTCGAAGCGCGGGGCGAGAAACGGCGCCGGCACCAGGTTGCGTATGCACAGGGTTGAGAGCGGCCGGCCCTGTTCGCTGTCATGCCGGTTGATGTCGAATAGCGAGTGCGGGCCGAAGGCTTCGGCCAGGCGGCAGAACAGCATGGCGTCGAGGTAAAAGCGCAGCAGTTCTCCGTGATTACCGGTGGGCTGGTCGGTCAGGTGATCGGTGATGGCGCTGACGGCTTTTTGCAGCGCCATCAGGAACAGGTCGGGCGCTGCCGGGTAGACCTGGTAGGGCAACTGCTGGTCGGCATGCAGCTGGTTCCAGTGGCGGTTGACGCGCTCCAGCACGCCTTTCAGTCCGCCCGGTGCAATGCGGCGCAGCGCGCCGAAGCTGGCCTGGCTCAGTTCGGCGGTGTACATGCTGCGCGCCCGCTCAACCAGGTTGTGGGCCTCATCGACCAGTACCGTGACGCGCCATTCGTTGATCTGGGTGAGGCTGTAGAGCAGGGCGTTGAGGTCGAAGTAATAGTTGTAATCGCACACGACCACATCGGCCCAGTGGCTCAATTCCTGGCTCAGGTAATAGGGGCAGACCTGATGGGCCAGGGCGGTTTCGCGCACGGCCTGTTGGTCCAGCCATTGACGGTCGAGGGCCGCCTGGCGCGCGGCGGGCAGACGGTCATAGAAGCCTTTGGCCAACGGGCAGGATTCGCCATGGCAGGCTTTGTCCGGGTGCTCGCAGGCTTTATCACGGGCGACGTGTTCGAGGATGCGCACCGGTTGCGCGTCCCCGGCGCTGCGGCGCAAAGTCTGCAGCGCCTCCAGGGCTAAGCGCCGGCCGGGGGTTTTGGCAGTTAGGAAGAACAGACGGTCCAGGCCCTGTTCGGCAAACGCCTTGAGCTGCGGGAACAGCGTGCCCAGGGTTTTACCGATGCCGGTGGTGGCCTGGGCCATCAGGCTATGGCCGTCACGGGCGGCGCGGTACACCGCCTCGGCCAGTTGGCGCTGGCCCAGGCGGAACTGCGCGTGAGGGAAGGTCAGGGCCGCCAGGGCCTGGTCGCGGGCCTTGCGGTGGGCGACTTCCTGCTCGGCCCAGACGATAAAGCGCTCGCACAGCTGGTTGAAGAACTGCTGCAGATCCTGCGCCTGGTGGCGTTCGTGAAACACGCTTTCCTTCTGGCTCAGCACATTGAAATAGACCACGGCGAGGTCGATTTCCGTCAACTGCAGTTCGTTGCACAGCAGCCAGCCGTAGACCTTGGCCTGAGCCCAGTGCAACTGGCGGTGGTTGTCGGGAATGCGGCTGATGTCGCCCCGGTGGGTTTTGATCTCCTCCAGCAGATTGGCCTGGGGGGCGTAGCCATCGGCCCGCCCGCGCACACGCAAACTGCGGTATTCGCCGCTCAGGGGGACTTCTGCCAGGTACTCGGGGCCGCGTCGGGCGACCACGATGGCGTGCCCGGCCATGCCTTCCTGGGCAGTGGGTGAGGGGGTGAAGCGCAAGTCGAGGTCGCCGACCTTTGCGGTGAACTCGCACAGTGCGCGCACTGCAACCTGATAACTCACGCCTCGGCCTGCTCGGCGCACGTCGCCCATTGCACGTAGCAGACATCGACCGGCATGCCGTGTTTGGCACAGAAGGCCAACCAGCGGCGCTGGTTGTCTTGCAGGCGGTCGCCCGGCCCCTTGACCTCGATCATCCGATAGCGGCGCTGCGCCGGATAAAACTGAATCAAGTCGGGCATGCCACATCGGTTGGCCGCGATATCCGTCAGCAGGCGACGAAACCAGGCGCGCAGGTGTTCAGCGGGTAAGCAGGTCAGGGCTTGGTCGAGCAAGGTTTCGCTGAGCGCGCCCCAGTAAACGAAAGGCGACTGAGTGCCGAATTTTTCGGCGTAGATCTGGCGGATGCGGGTTTGGTAAGCATCGCTATCGAGCAAGGCCAGGCAGTTGTCGAACAAGTCCGCGCGGCGGCTGTAGAAGTCGCTGTTGAGCAAATCAGCCGGACCGCTCTGGAAGGGGTGAAAAAACGCCCCGGGCAGTGGCGCGAAGATCGCCGGCCAGCAGAGCAGGCCGAACAGGCTGCAGATCAGGCTGTTCTCCACGTAATGCACCGGGGCGTGGGGCTCATCCAGGTGGGCGCGCACGGCGTACTCCACCCGCTGGTTTTCAGCGTAGGGCAGGCTGAGGTCGATACGGCTGCTGGCTTCGCGCCGCCGCCGAGCGGCGCTGGTCAGGCCCAGTTGGCGTTTCAGGCGAGTGATGGCCGGCTGCAACGCCTGCACCTCGGCTTCGTTATGGGGCTCTGCCAGCAGCGCACAGGCCAGGTTGTAGGCGTCGTGGTAGTGCCCGGCACGTTCCAGTACGCGCACCTGGCGCGGGCGGGCCGCGGCATAACCACAGGCCTGGTACACCGCCAGCGCCGCCTCCAGATGCGCCTCGCGCTCGAGTTGCTGGCCCACGCGAAACAGCAGTTTCGCGCGGCGCTGGAGTACGTAGGGGCTGCTCGTTTGGCACGCGGCGATAGCATCCAACAGCGTGTCGAACGGCTGACCGGCCTCGAACGCTTCCCGGCAACGTTGCAGGTGTAGGTAGTCGTCCAGGTCCTGACGGCAGACCAGGGCGCGGGTGCCAGCGGTCAACTCGACGGCTTCGTAGCGCAGGATACCGAGGTCGGCGAGGATGAATTCGCTCCAGTCCTGGCGCAGGTTGCCAAAGAACATCAGGCGCAGGCGCTCGCACAGCGCCTCGATGGTCAGGCTCAGCACCTGCTCGTTCGCGTCCGGGCACCAATCAGCGAAGGACCTCGACTCAGAATAGTGCTCGGCCAGCAGCGCCTGCGCCTGTGCTTTGCTGGCGCGCAGTGTGTCGAGTTGCTCGGCAAAGGTTGCCAGGAGTTCCTCTTTGCGCAGCAGCTTGCATAGCGCCTCGATTTCAAGGGGCGCCTGGGTGTTCAGCCAACCGGCGGCGATCAGTGGCGCAGCCGCCGCGGCGCTGCAGCCAATCTCAGGGTAGTGCAACTTGCTCAGGCGAAAGTGCGGCCCTTTGCGCATGATCAGGCGCACCAGCAATGCCTGGGACGCCACGGGCTGGTTCTGAAATGTCGTCACGAACACCCGCTCGTCAGCCGCCAGCAGATCGCCATGGTGGTCAGTGAGCCACGCAAGCGCTTTGTGGAAGTTGGCGAGGTAATAAAAGGATGGGTCGAGCGTCGGGTGCATATCAGGGTCGGTACTGGTTTTATATACAGATAACAGCCTGGCGCGCGCCTGGCAACTGTGGGCAGATCGAAGGGGCGATGGCATGACAAATGATGCGTGGCTGGGTAACATGCCGCCCGGCTGGCGCCGAAGCGCGTCTGGCCCTTTGTCTCCTTAGTTCAATGGATAGAACAAGCCCCTCCTAAGGGCTAGATGCTGGTTCGACTCCAGCAGGGGACACCAACCATAAAGGTTATGTCTGAGCTAACTGTTGAACACCCTGTAGGAGTGAATTTATTCACAATATTCG
>LNFM01001955.1_pt1 | contig 52217 bp, 43 predicted proteins | sample 596031 | NCBI WGS metagenome assembly LNFM01 (sample SAMN04254537, study PRJNA301005) | activated carbon metagenome | isolation source: dual media filters at the Ann Arbor, Michigan drinking water treatment plant | place: USA: Ann Arbor | reverse complement strand
TACACCTCGGGCTCGACCGGAAAGCCGAAAGGCGTGCTGCACACCACCGGCGGCTACCTGCTCTACACGTCGATCACGCATCAATACGTGTTCGATTACCATGACGGTGACGTCTACTGGTGCACCGCCGACGTCGGCTGGGTCACCGGACACAGCTACATTCTGTACGGGCCGCTGTCGAACGGCGCCATCACGCTGATGTTCGAAGGCGTGCCTAACTATCCGAGCAATTCGCGGTTCTGGGAAGTCATCGACAAGCACAAGGTCAACACCTTCTACACCGCGCCGACCGCGATCCGCGCGCTGATGCAGGCCGGTGACGGGCCGGTGAAGAAGACCTCACGCGCTTCGCTCAGGCTGCTCGGTTCGGTCGGCGAGCCGATCAATCCGGAAGCGTGGGAGTGGTATTACCACGTGGTCGGCGACGGCCGTTGCCCGATCGTCGATACCTGGTGGCAGACCGAGACCGGCGGCATCATGATCACGCCGCTGCCGGGCGCCATCAAGCTGAAGCCGGGTTCGGCGACCAAGCCGTTCTTCGGCATCAAGCCGGAACTGGTCGATGCCGACGGCAAGACGCTCGACGGCGCCACGTCCGGCAACCTGTGCATCACCGACTCGTGGCCGGGTCAGATGCGCACGGTCTATGGCGATCACGAGCGCTTCGAGCAGACCTACTTTTCGACTTACAAAGGCAAGTACTTCACCGGCGACGGCTGCCGCCGCGACGAAGACGGCTACTACTGGATCACCGGCCGCGTCGACGATGTCATCAACGTGTCCGGCCACCGCCTCGGCACCGCCGAGGTGGAAAGCGCGCTGGTGGCGCACGCCAAGGTGTCGGAAGCCGCGGTCGTCGGCTACCCGCACGATATCAAGGGCCAGGGCATCTACGCCTACGTCACGCTGATGGCCGGCGAGCAGCCGAGCGAAGAACTGCGCAAGGAATTGATCACCTGGGTGCGCAAGGAGATCGGACCGTTCGCCTCGCCCGACCTCATCCAGTTCTCGCCGGGCCTGCCGAAGACGCGTTCCGGCAAGATCATGCGCCGCATCCTGCGCAAGATCGCCGAGGACGAGTACGGCAGCCTCGGCGACACATCGACGCTGGCCGATCCGGCCGTCGTCGATGACCTGGTGAACAACCGCCAGAACAAGCGCGCGGCCAAAGCCGGCGCCTAACGGTATTCGGATGGGGGGGGGCGGGCGCGGCAGCGTCCGCTCCCGCACGCGCCGATCGATTTTAATCTGATTTTGTAAGCGTCGCTTAAGCTTCCAGCCGCTATGCAGCAGGCGTGCGCGCGGCACACGCTCCTCTTGCAGCGAACGACCGGCGCCCGTCACCACAGGACCGGGAAGCCAAGCGATGCGTCGCGTGATCGCACTACTGCTGTTTACGGCCTTGGCGCTGAATGCCGCACCGGCCGCCGCCGAGCTCAGCGTCAAGCAACGCGCGGCATTCGATATGGTCAAGCGCATGCAGGTGGTTTTTGCGCGCGGCGGGCTCGGCATCGCCGTGGCCGCCGCCAATGACCCCGCCCGCATCGAGTTCAACGACCGCGATCTGTACGTCTTCATCTACAACATGGAAGGCGTCTGCCTCGCCAACGGCGCGCGGCCGGCGCTGGTCGGCAAGAACCTGATTTCGATCAAGGACCAGGACGGCAAATATCTGATCCAGGAGATGATTTCGATCGCCATCGGTCCTGGCCGCGGCTGGCTCGAATACAAATGGCCCAGCCCGATCACCAACAAGATCGAAGATCGTGGCGCCTATATCGAGAAGATGGGCGCGTACTTCGTCGGCGTCGGGTACGACAAGTAAATGCCGACCGCGTCGCCGAGAGCAGTGTCCGGTTCGGACCGCAGATGAGAAAGCTTCTGCATAACGCCCCGATCCGCGTCAAAGCCTTCGCCGCATCCGCGGTACTGCTGCTTTTTCTGATGGCGCTCGGGTCGCTCGCTTACATGACCGCCGGCCGCGCGGTCAGCGATCTCAGCACTCTTTCTCAGGCCATCCTGCCCAAGCAGCAAGCCATCGCCAACCTGAATGAGGACACCAATGCCGTCCAGGTGAAGGTGTCGCGCTTTGCCACCTGGTCCAGCAACGGCGTCAATGCCCGCCTGCTAGTGGATCTCAGTTCGGAGATATACAACGATCTCCACAGGATCGCCGAGCAGATGGTTACGCTCGACGGACGCGATGACATGTCGAAGGGCGAGCATAGTACGATCGGTGACTTGAAGGCGAAGTGGGAAAAGTACGTCGCCGCCGTAAACGATACTCTCGATGTCGGTTTAACCGATGCGCCGATGGCGACCATGATGCTCGGCGGCACCGACGACGACTTTCAGAAGATTGCCGTCGACCTGCGGCTGCTGGCCGCTCTCGTCGACGCACAGACGCGCGAGGTCACCCGTCAGGTCGTCAGCCGCGCCGAGGCCAACCGGCAAATCCTCGCCATTGGCGCCATCGCCGGCGTGTTGCTGAGCATCGCCGTGACGCTCATCGTCGGCCGCTCTATCGTCACGCCGGTGCATGCGATCACCAAGGCGATGCGCGATCCGTCGCTGGACAGCAGCGAGATCGAATCCGCCTACCGCGACCGCACCGATGAAGTCGGCCAGATGGTCACGGCCATCGCCGGATTCCGGCGCAACCTGAACCGGCAGAATCTGCAACTGGACACGGCGCTCAACAGCCTGACCCAGGGCCTATGCATGTTCGACGCCGAGCAGCGTGTGGCAGTCTGCAACGACCGATTTGCGCAGATGTACGGCCTATCGCCCGATCGCCAGAAGCCAGGGACGGCACACCACGACATTATCGAACAAAGGATCGCGGCCGGACTCTATGCAGGGACCAGCCCCGACGCCTATCGTGCGCAGCAGATCCAGCCGGTCACCCGTGCCACAACCTCGATACAGGAACTCAGCGACGGCCGATCCATTGTCGTGACCAGCCGGCCGATGGCGGGCGGCGGCTGGGCGACCACCCACGAAGACATTAGTGAACGCCGCCGCGCCGAACGGCGCATTGCCTACATGGCGCATCACGACGCGCTCACCGATCTTCCCAATCGTCTGCGGTTTCACGAACGCGTGGCAACGGCGCTGAAACGCGTCGCACGGGGCGAGACGGTTGCAATCCTCTGCCTCGACCTCGATCGCTTCAAGAGCGTCAACGACACGCTGGGGCATCCGGTCGGCGACGTTCTGTTGCGCCAGGTTACGGACCGTCTGCGAAAATCGATTCGGGAATCCGACACCGTGGCACGCCTGGGCGGCGACGAGTTTGCCATCGTGCAGACTGAAGCGCAGCAGCCGCATGCGGCGACCGCACTGGCGCGGCGTCTCATCGAAGTGCTCAGCGAGCCCTATATGATCGACGGCTTTGAGGTCGTCATCGGCGCCAGCGTTGGACTGGCAATCGCCCCGGCGGACGGCACCGACGCCGATCAACTGCTGAAAAACGGCGACCTGGCGCTCTACCGGGCCAAGAGCGATGGTCGAGGCACCTACCGGTTCTTCGAGCCCGACATGGACGCCCGCATGCAGGCCCGTAGCGCGCTGGAATTCGACCTGCGGCGGGCGCTCGCCCAGAATGAGTTCGAGGTGTTCTACCAGCCTGTCATCAATGTGAAGCAGAATGAGGTCGCCAGCTTCGAAGCATTGCTGCGCTGGCACCATCCGCAGCGGGGCATGGTTTCGCCGGAAGATTTCATCCCGCTGGCCGAGGAAATCGGCCTGATCGTGCCGATCGGTGAATGGGTAATGCAGCGCGCCTGCCGCGATGCAGCGACCTGGCCAGCGCATATCTCGGTGTCGGTCAACCTGTCGCCGGTTCAGTTCCGCGGCAAGAAAATCCTCGAGATGGTGATGACGGCGCTGGCGATTGCCAAGCTGCCCGCCAACCGTCTGGTGCTCGAGATCACGGAAGGGGTGCTGCTCGTCGAAACCGAGCCAACGCTGGCACTGCTGTATCAGTTGCGCTCGCTCGGCGTGCGGGTCGCGCTGGACGATTTCGGTACCGGTTATTCGAGCCTCAGCTACCTGCGCAGCTTCCCGTTTGATAAGGTCAAGGTCGACTCTTCGTTCGTCCGCGACATTACCGCGGACGACAGTTCGGTGGCGATCATCCGGGCGGTGATCGGTCTAAGCGCCAGCCTCGGCATGGCAACCACCGCCGAAGGCGTCGAGACCCCTGAGCAACTGGACCGGATTCGTAGTGAAGGATGTACCGAGGTGCAGGGCTTCCTGTTCAGCGCCCCGCGGCCGGTCGCCGATGTGACGGGCATGCTCCGTCTCGATTGGGCTTCCGAAGCCGCCGCTTAACCCTGTTTCTGCTTGCGGGGAACTCGTCGTTGCGGGGACCGGCGCGACTTCTATAGTGCCCACGGTCTGGCGCATGCCGGCTGCGGGGGATTCATCATGATCGCCGTCACCCGGCGCATTGCGGGCATTGCCGCGCTGGTCGTGCTCGCGGCCACCCTTGCCGGCTGCGGTGACAAGGAGCCCGAGCAACGAAAGGCATTCATCGCCTTTCTGCAAACCCGCATCCTCGACAAACAAGGCGCGCGCGTGCCGAAGCCTTCCGATGCGGAGGCTAAATCGTTCGGTGTCTATGCCGAGCACTACGCGGTGATTACCGGCTTCAATGCAGAAATCGACGCCGCCATGTCTGGCCCGTACCGGATATCGCAGTCCATGGCGCCACGATCGGTGCAGGAGTCGCTTGAGCGTCGTCACGACATTGTCGCCATGCGCGACTCGCTGTCGAAATCCGTCGATACGATGCGCAAAACGCTGGCTGCGACCCAGATCCGGCGGGAGGCGCTACGCCAGCCGGCCGATCTCAAGCCAATCTACACAGCCGCCTACGACCGGTCGGTCACCGCGCCGGCGCTGGCCTTCCTGGCGACCGTACCGGTCGCGATCGAAGGCCTGACGCTGTCGCTGAAGCTCGCCGACTATCTCGACAGCAATCGCAATACAGTCAAAGTCAGCGGCTCAAACGTCGAGACCAAAAACGCCCGGACACGCGCCGACGTGAACCGGATGATGAACGAGATGAATGTCCAGCGTCAGAAGCTGAGCGAAGCGCGTCAGCGCATGCGGATCGTGTTCGAAGGAAAGTAACCGCGGCAGGACGCGGAACTCGGACCTTTCAGCGAAATTTACGTTACTTCGAGCTTTCCGCCGCGCCGCGCACAGACCGCATTAACATCATCCGCGTTGGCATCTGGAATTGCGGGGCTGCGGAATGGCGTCGGTCATGATCAAGCGCACGGCTTTGTTCGTGGCGTTTCTTCTGGTGTGGGTGCTGCTGACGGCGGTGATGGCGCAGGCATCGACCCGCGGTCACGACATCGTCGCCTTCTCGGGGTTCAGGCCCGGGACCATCGTGGTGAAGACCAGCGAGCGCCGGCTTTATTTTGTCATCGACCGCCGCCGCGCCGTGCGATTTCCGGTCGGCGTCGGCCGCAAGGGCAAGACCTGGACCGGGCGGGCGCGCATCGAAGGCAAGTTCGTCAAGCCGGCCTGGGCGCCGCCCGACGACATTCGCCGTGAGCAGCCGAACCTGCCGAAGGTCATCGCCGGCGGAGCCGATAACAATCCGATGGGCGCGGCGGCGCTGACGCTGCTCGGCGGCGACTACGCCATTCACGGCACAAACCGGCCTGAATCGATCGGCGGCTTCGTCTCCTATGGCTGCATCCGCATGCACAACCACGACATCCGCACGCTCTATCGCATGGTCGATATCGGCACGCCGGTCATCGTCGAGCGGTAAAGCGGGACCCCATCCATGTTCAGAACGCGCCGTCACTGGCTGAAGGCTGCGCTCGCCGGGATCGGCCTGGCATTCGGCGCGCCGCGTCCGGCCGATGCGCGGTCCGTTGTGCCGTTCGACGGCCGCTATCGGCCCGGCAGCATCGTCATCGTCACGCACCAGCGCCAACTCTATTTCGTGCTGGGCGGCGGTCAGGCCCTGCGCTATCCGGTCGGCGTCGGCCGCGCCGGCATGGCCTGGCACGGCCGCGCCAATGTGGTGCAGAAGCGGTTGAGCCCGGCCTGGGCCGACCCCGACCGGCCGCTGGCCCCGGTCATCCCGCCCGGCTCGCCGCGCAATCCGATGGGCGCCGCCGTGCTCGGGCTGAACTGGGACAACTACGCAATCCACGGCACCAACAATCCGGCCTCGATCGGCGGTTACGTCTCGCACGGCTGCATCCGCATGCACAACGCCGACATTCTCGACCTCTATCGCCGCGTGTCGCTCGGAACCGAGGTCATCGTGCTGCGCTAAGTGTGCGAACCGTCCCGGCACAATCGCCAGTGGTATGGCGACCATCGGCCGGCGGCGCTTTGTTCCTGCCCTGAGCTAAATCTGTGCGCGGCCAGTCATTTCGCTAAAACTTTCGCGACCGCGCCACATTTCATGGCAATAGATCGGCGCATGGCGAGACCGCGCACCTCCCCTCAGCCGGAAGTCCCCGGCCTTGCCGCCCGCAGAATAGCCGCCGACATCCTGGACGGCGTGCTGCGGCGAAGAACGCCGCTTGACGAGCTGTTGTCGGGCAAAGGCGCTCATCCCGGGCTCGCGTCCCTGGCCGACCGCGACCGGGCGCTAATGCGGCGGCTGGTCGCGACGGTGTTGCGCCGGCTCGGCACCCTGCGCCACGCCGTTGGCGGGTTTCTCGACAAGGGATTCCCGTCCGATGCGCCGCGCACCGAGACCATCCTGCTGATCGGCGCGGCGCAGATTCTCTGGCTCGACGTACCCGACCATGCCGCGGTCGATCTGTCGGTCCGTCTGGCACAAGCAGACCGCCGCGCCGCCCGCTATGCCGGGCTGATCAACGCCGTGCTGCGCCGCGTGGCCCAGGGCAAGGACGCCGTGCTGGCGGAACCGGCAACGCGCGATACCCCGCCTTGGCTCCTGAAACGCTGGACCGCGGCCTATGGCGCCGACACCGCACAGGCGATCGCCACAGCCAATGGCCACGAGCCGGCGCTCGACATTTCGGTGAAGCCAGGTGACGCGCACGGCGCGGCTCATTGGGCCGAGCGGTTGCGCGGCCGCGTTCTGCCGACCGGCACCGTCCGCACGCTGGCCCATGGCGCGATATCGCTGCTGCCAGGCTTTACGGAAGGCGCCTGGTGGGTGCAGGACGCCGCCGCTGCGTTGCCGGCGCATCTGCTCGGCGACGTGCGCGGGCTGAACGTCGCCGACCTGTGCGCGGCACCCGGCGGCAAGACCGCGCAACTGGCCGCAGCCGGTGCCAGCGTGACCGCGGTCGATCGCTCGGCACCACGGTTGTCGCGGCTGACGGAAAACCTGGCCCGGCTATCGCTGACCGCCGCGACCGTCGCCGCCGATGCGCTGGAGTGGCGGCCTGAGGGCCCCGGCTTCGACGCCATCCTGCTCGACGCACCCTGCTCATCCACCGGCACCATCCGCCGTCATCCCGACGTGCCCTGGCTCAAGTCGGAAGCTGACCTCGCGGTATTGATGTCGTTGCAGCAGCGCCTGCTCGATCATGCGGTGACGCTGCTCAAGCCGAACGGCACGCTGGTCTATTGCGTCTGCTCGCTGGAGCCCGAAGAAGGTGAGAACCAAATTGCAGCGCTGCTGGCACGCAATCCGTCGGTGGCGCGCGTGCCGATCACGGCCGCCGACGTGTTCGGGCAGTCCGACTTCATGACCGCAAACGGCGAATTGCGCACCTTGCCGCTGCACCTGCCCGATGCCGACCCGAACTGGGCCGGCCTCGACGGCTTTTTTGCTGCCCGACTCACCCGCAATGTGGGGTAATACGGGGGCTCGGCCTAGGATATTGGCCCTTCGGGGCCGGTTGGCTATCGTCGGAGCCGCGCCCGCGAATCGGGACGTGCCGCAGGGGGCAGACAATTTGATGACGCGGGCTTCGATCGCGGAGCGATTCCGGCTCTCCGTGCTGATCGGGCGCCGCGTTTTCCGTGGCCTGATCGGCGCCATCAACACCCATCCTTTGCTGCGCTGGCGTTTCGGCCAAGGCAAGACCGACCGTCTGACCATTGCGCCGCAGGACCTGCGCACCGCCGACGCCACCCGCGCCAGCGAGATTTATGCCGGGCGCTTTGCCTTTGCCGGCAAAGTGGTGATCTGCGACCGCCGCTCGCCGTTCGAGATGACGCCGCCGTCGGAGGAATGGGCGGTGACGCTGCTCTCCTTCGCCTGGCTGCGCCATCTGCGCGCCGCCGATACCGCCATCACCCGCGCCAATGCCCGCGCCCTGATCGACGAGTGGATCAATCTGCAAGGCGCCTGGCATCCGCTCGGCTGGCGCGTCGACATCCTGTCGCGGCGGGTGCTGTGCTGGCTGAGCCAGTCGCCCTTCGTGCTGCAGGAAGCCGACGCCCAGTTCTATCGCCGCTTCATTCGCAGCCAGTCGCGCCAGGTGCGCTATCTGCGCCGGTCGATCAAGCAGTCTCGTGACGGTCTGCCACGCTTGCAGGCGCTGATTGCGCTCACCTACGCGACGCTGTGCATGCAGGGCCAGGGCGGCAATCTGCGCGGCATCGCTCGGCAACTGATCGAGGAGTTGCGAGCGCAAATCCTGCCCGATGGCGGCCATGTCAGCCGCAATCCGGGCGTGCTGATCGAACTGCTGGTCGATCTGCTGCCGCTGCGGCAGCTGTTTTCCGCACGCAATCTTCAGCCGCCGCAGGCCCTCAACAACGCCATCGACCGGATGATGCCGATGCTGCGTTTCTTCCGCCACCCGGACGGCAACTTTGCGCAATTCAACGGCATGGGGCCGACCCCTGTCGATCTGCTCGCCACCGTACTGGCCTACGACGACGCGCGCGGCACGCCGGTGTCGAATGCGCCGCATTCCGGTTATCAGCGCATCGACGCCGCCGACACTGTGTTGCTGATGGATACCGGCCGGCCGCCACCGCTCGCGCTCAGCCAGGAAGCGCACGCCGGCTGCCTGTCGTTCGAACTATCGTGGAAGCAGCACCGGCTGGTGGTCAATTGCGGCCTGCCGGTGGTCAACCGGGAGACCTGGCGGCAGGTCGCCCGCGCCACGCCGGCACACTCCACCGTCACCTTCAACGATCAGTCCTCCTGCCGCTTTCTCGAATCCGGCTTTCTGCGCCGGCTGCTCGGCGGCATCGCTATTGTCAGCGGACCGCGCGACATTGCCGTCGACCGCGAAAGCTCGGCAGACGGTACCCTCTTGCGCACGTCGCATGACGGTTATGCCGATACGATCGGCATCATTCACAGCCGCCTCGTCCGTCTCAGTGCCGATGGCCGCGCGCTGGACGGCGAAGACAGTTTCACCGCCGCCGCAGGCCAAGCCATGGCGCGCAATGACGAATACGCGGTGCGCTTTCACCTGCATCCGTCGGTCAAGGCCAGCCGCCTGTCGGAAGGCCGCGGCGTGATCCTGCTGCTGCCGGATCGTGAGGTCTGGACCTTTTCGACGCTGGCCGACGCGGTGGAGCTTGAGGAAAGCGTGTTTCTGTCCGGCAGCGATGGCCCGCGCCGGGCGGTGCAGATCGTCATCTATGGCCGGGCCGCGGAGACCGGCAAAGTGCGCTGGAGCTTCCGCCATACGCCGCCGGCGCCGCCCGGCACCCGCGCCGCCCGGCCGGACGAACCGGAACTGCCGCTGTAGCGGTTGTGGACGCTGGCGGCAGATACCGAGCAGCCGATACCCATCGGCCCGCGTCCTATGCTAGCCCCTAGACCATGACCAGCCATCCGCGCCGCATCTCCCGGGCCCTGCTCTCGGTTTCCGACAAGACGGGCCTGATCGACTTCGCCACCGCGCTCAGCGCTTTCGGCGTCGATCTCATCTCCACCGGCGGCACCGCCAAGGCCCTGAAAGACGCCGGCCTTGCCGTCACCGACGTCGCCGACCTCACCGGTTATCCTGAGATGATGGATGGCCGCGTCAAGACGCTGCACCCGAATGTGCATGGCGGTCTGCTGGCGATCCGCGCCGACAAGGACCATGCCGCGGCGATGCAGACGCATGGCATCAAGCCGATCGATCTTCTGGTGGTGAACCTCTATCCGTTCGAGGAGACCGTCGCCAAGGGCGCAGCCTACGACGACTGCATCGAAAACATCGACATCGGCGGACCGGCCATGATCCGCGCCGCGGCCAAAAACCATCATGATGTCGCCGTGGTGGTCGAGCCGTCTGACTATGCCCGCCTGCTGTCTGAAATGGCGGCGCGCAGCGGCATGACCTCGCTCGAACTGCGGCAGCGGCTGGCGGCCAAGGCCTATGCGCGCACCGCGGCCTATGACGCCGCGATCTCGAACTGGTTCGCGAATGCCCTGAAGGACGACGCGCCGGACTACCGCGCCTTCGGCGGCAAACTGATCCAGGCGCTGCGCTATGGCGAGAACCCGCACCAGAACGCCGCCTTTTATCGCGCGCCGGGCCAACGCGCCGGCGTCGCGTCGGCGCGGCAGGTGCAGGGCAAGGAGCTCTCCTACAACAACATCAACGACACGGACGCGGCTTATGAATGCGTCGCCGAATTCGATCCGGCCCGCACCGCCGCCTGCGTCATCGTCAAGCACGCCAATCCGTGCGGCGTGGCGGAAGCCGGCACGCTGGTGGACGCCTACAAGCAGGCGCTGGCCTGCGACTCGACGTCGGCCTTCGGTGGTATCGTCGCCTTCAACCGTACGCTCGATGCCGACGCGGCGCGCGCGGTGACCGAAATTTTCACCGAAGTGATCATCGCGCCCGACGCCACCGACGAGGCCATCAGGATTGTCGCGGCGAAGAAGAACCTTCGGCTCCTGCTGGCCGGTGGCCTGCCCGATCCGCGCGCTTCCGGCCTCACGGTAAAGTCGGTGGCCGGCGGCCTGCTGGTGCAGTCGCGCGACAATGCGGTGGCCGACGACATGACGCTCAAGGTCGTCACCAAGCGCGCGCCGACCGAGGCCGAACTCAACGATCTTCGATTCGCCTTCCGCGTCGCCAAGCACGTCAAGTCGAACACCATTGTCTATGCCAAGGGCTGCGCCACCGTCGGCATCGGCGCCGGGCAGATGAGCCGGATCGACTCGGCGCGCATCGCCGCCCGCAAGGCCGAAGACGCGGCGAAGGAGATGAAACTCGCCCAGCCGATGACCAAAGGTTCGGTGGTCGCGTCAGATGCGTTCTTTCCGTTCGCCGACGGCTTGCTGGTGGCGATCGAGGCGGGCGCCACCGCGGTGATCCAGCCCGGCGGTTCGATGCGCGACGATGAGGTGATCAAGGCGGCCGACGAGCACGGCATCGCCATGGTGTTCACGGGCACCCGGCATTTCAAACACTGACGTCGCTGCCGCCCGGGCAGCCTATCCGAGCACCGCGTGTCTCGGGCGCTTGAGTCACCATCCCATTGACGATTGTATTTTAGTTATATACTCTTACTGGTTGTAAGTAATCCCAACCAGTTGGAGTTGCGTCATGGACAAGAAAAGCGCGGCTTTACAGGGCTTCTTGCATAAACAGACGATGTTGGATCTGAACCTCACGCTGGCCCAGCTGACCGAGCGGCTGGGCACCGGCGGCGAGGTCGCGGGCTATACCTTCGCGTGGGACAAGTACGTCTACCACACCTCCGATCTCGCGTCGGAGAAGGGCATCACCGCGCGGCCGATGCGCAAGACCATCCTCGGAGAAGGCGTCATCAATCTCAACGTGAAGATGGCCGACCTTATCTCTCTGGCGCGCGACACCGGCATCGATGAAGTCGCCGGCTACGTCTACACCGAAGACAAGTTCACCTTCATTGTCGCCAGCTTCGATCAGATTGCCAACGTCGCCAACCAGCGATGACACCGGCCGACGTCACCGGCTCGCTCGAGCGGGCGGCGGATGAATGGATCGCCGCCCGTCTTGCGCACTTCGATCCCTTCGTCTGGGCCAGCCGCGAAGAACGCTACCTGCGGCGCAAGGCGTTCGCCGAACTCGCGATCTATTGTCTGGTGCGGCAGAAATTCGACGGCGGCCACGGCGGGACGATCGGCGCCTTTGTCATCGACCGCGTCGCCGAGCCGGGCTTCGCCGACCTGATCCAGCGCGGGCCGCGGCAGTTTCTGCTGTATTCCGCTGCCGTGCTCTATGCTCATGCGCAGGGCCGGTTGACCGCCGAATTGCGCGTGGCGGTCGAGACGGTGTTGAACGGCCGGACGGTATGGAGCTGCGAACGCCCGCCGCATCGCATGCTCGATCTCTGGCACTTCCTCAACGGCTATGGCGACCCGCGGGCGCACCGGCTCGACCGCGACGCGACCGTCGCCGCAAGTTGTCTGACGTTCCCACCCGATCCGGTCGACTGCACCCTGTCGGAAGCCTACGCGCTGACCCACAATCTGCTGTTCCTGCATAATTTCGGCTGCGGCGGCAGCGGCTATCTGGGACGGCCGGGCGGTTTTGCCGTTGACGACGTCATGCAGACCCAGATCGTGCGCTGGCTGGCCGAGCCGAATTTCGACATCGTGTTCGAACTGGTGATGACCGGCCTTTTGGAGAACGCGGTCGATCCACGACTGGCGCAGCATGCGGTCGGGCGGCTACTGCAATCCTTCGACAGCCGCGGCTTCATCGCCGGGCCGCGCCCGCCGGCCAGCGAGACCTTGCCGGTGCCGGCCGTCGTGCCGGACGGCGCCGGGCCGTTCATGGACTGGGCGCTGCACTATCACACCAATCTGGTGGTCGCGTCGGCGCTGCGGATCATGCGCCGCACAGTGCCGCCACACCTGGTCCCGATCGATAGCGGCGCGGTCGATCAACTGGCGCAGGCGCTGACCGATCTGGCGCGCTATGAACTGGTCGCCGGCGCCGCGGCGCTTGTCGACCTCGATACCAATGATCCGCTGCTCGGCCGCATCATTGCCCTGGCGCGCGACTATCTCGCGCGGCAGCGGCGGGGGTCCGGGCTGTATGGCTATTATCTCGACGAGGCCAAGATTCACGCCGGTGCGAGCCGTTCGGACGTGCCTGCACAGCGCCAGTTCGAAGCCGAGTTGCAACGGCCGCTGTCGCAAGAGCTCGACGCGCTGCTGGGACGCTGACGCTGGCGTTATTGTCCCGGGTCTGCAGCGCACCACGAAGCCGTGCTGCGCTGCGCCCGGGACAAGGCTACTCCCGCGCCAGATCGCCGAGCAAACTTGCCGCCACTGACAGCTTCGACACCGTCAGCCCCGAGCCGGCGATGTCGTGGATCGAGGCGCGGATGCGCTCGACCTCCGCCTGCCGCGGCTTGACCCAGGCCTCGACGGCCTCCGCGCCGGCTGCACCATGGCCGACCATGGCCGCGGTGATACGCCGCTCGGCGTCGCCGATCGAATCCAGCGCGCGATCGAGCGCCAGGCGATCGAAATAGTCCGCCACGGCGATGCCCGGTACCGCCGCCGCGACACGGTCGAGCTGAAAGTAGGCCTCGTTGGCGAAATAGGTGGCCGCCACTTCGGCCACCGGCTTCTGGGCACGGTCGGCCACCAGCACAATGTCGGTCGCTGCAGCAAGCGGCGGCAGGCTGGCGATGCGGCGCGCCAGATCGTCCGGCACGCCGGCCTTGGTCAGCGCCGCCATCTGCGCAGCGCGCGCCTCCTGCGCCGGCTTCGACAACGCGGTGTCGAGCGCCGCCTCGACCGCAGCGATGCCGTCGCGGTAATGCGCGACGATGGTCTCAAGCCCCTGCGTCAGATCGACATTACGCAGGAACCAGACCAGCCGGTCGAGCAAGAGATCACGCACCGCTGCGTAGAGATCGAGCTGCGTCTTGCCCGACACCTTGTTGTCTAGGCCGTCGATCGCGGTGTTGAGCGCGACCATTTCATAGCTCTGGCGCACCGCGGCGAAGGCCGCCGCGATCGACGCCGAGGTGGCGCCGGTCTGGTCGCCGATCCGCACGATCAGCGTGGCGCCGCCCCGATTGATCATCGAATTGGTCAGTTGCGTGGCGATGATCTCGCGGCGCAGACGGTGGGCGTCAAGCGCGTCCTGGTAACGCTCCGACATCTCCTGGGGGAAGTAGCGGTTCAACTCGCGGCCGAGATAAGGATCGTCCGGCACGTCCGAGTCGAGCAGTTCGCTGTAGAGCGTCAGCTTGGCGTAGGCCAGCAGGACCGCCAGTTCCGGCCGCGTCAGCGGTTCGTTGCGCTGGCGCCGGTCGGCCAGCATCACCTCGTCGGGCAGGTATTCGACCGCACGGTCAAGCAGACCGCGCTTTTCGAGAATCTGCATCAGGCGCTGCTGGAACCCGAGATCCTCAAGACCGCGCCGCTGCGCCAGCGAGATCGCCAGCGACTGCTGGTAATTGTTGCGCAAAACCAGCCGCGCCACCTCGTCGGTCATGCCGGACAGCAGCGTATTGCGGTCCTTGAGGCTCAAGGCGCCGGACTGCAGCAACGGACTGAGCGCAACCTTGATGTTGACCTCGACGTCCGACGTGTTGACGCCGGCGGAGTTATCGATGGCGTCGGTGTTCAGCCGGACCCCGGACAGCGCCGCCTCGATGCGGCCGCGCTGGGTCATGCCGAGATTGGCCCCCTCGCCGATCACCTTGCATTGGAGCTGCTTGCCGGTGATCCGGATCGGATCGTTGGCGCGGTCGCCGGCCATCTCGTCGGTCTCGGTTGTCGCGCGCACATAAGTGCCGATGCCGCCGAAGAACAGCAGATCGACCTTGGCGGTCAGGATCGCCTTCATCAGCGCCTGCGGCGTCACGCTGTCGCCGACACCGAACAGCTTCTGCGCTTCCGGGCTGAGCCGGATTTCCTTGGAGCTGCGCGGATAGACCCCGCCGCCTTGCGAAATCAGCCCCTTGTCATAGTCCTGCCAGCTCGAGCGCGGCAGCGCGAACAGACGCTGCCGTTCGGCGAAGCTCGCTTTCGGATCGGGATCGGGGTCGATGAAGATGTCGCGGTGATCGAACGCCGCGACCAGGCGGATGGTGTCCTCGCGCAACATGCCGTTGCCGAACACATCGCCCGACATGTCGCCGACGCCGACCACGCTGAACGGCGTCTCCTGGATGTTGACGTCGATCTCGCGAAAATGCCGTTTCACCGACTCCCAGGCGCCGCGCGCGGTAATGCCCATCGCCTTGTGGTCATAGCCGGCCGAGCCGCCGGAGGCGAAGGCGTCGCCCAGCCAGAAGCCGTGTTCCGCCGAAATGCCGTTGGCGATGTCGGAGAAGGTGGCGGTGCCCTTGTCGGCGGCGACCACCAGATAGGGATCATCGCCCTCGTGCCGCACCACCGCCTCGGGCGGCACGATGGCACCGTCCGGGGCGATGTTGTCGGTGATGTCGAGCAGCGTCGAGATGAACAATTTGTAGGTCGCGATGCCTTCGGCCTGCACTTCGTCGCGCGTCGCGCCTTTCGGCATCAGCTTCGGCACGAAGCCGCCTTTGGCGCCGACCGGGACGATCACCGCGTTCTTGACCTGCTGCGCCTTCACGAGGCCGAGAATCTCGGTGCGGAAATCCTGCGGCCGGTCGGACCAGCGAATGCCGCCCCGCGCCACCTTGCCGAAGCGCATGTGCACGCCTTCGACCCGCGGCGAGTAGACGAAGATCTCGTACAGCGGCCGCGGCAACGGCACGTCCGTGAGCTTGCCGCTGGCGAACTTGATGGCGATCAGCGCCTTGACGTGCCCGTCTTTGTCGGTCTGGAAGAAATTGGTGCGGATCGCCGACTGCACCGCATTGACGAAGTGACGAAGGATGCGGTCCTCGTCGAGACTGGCGACCGCCTCCAGCGCCTGCTCGATGCGCGTGGCGATGTCACTCTGCCGGGCGTCACGGTCGGCGGCCTCGGCGCGCGGGTCGAAGCGGGCGTGAAACAGCTCGACCACGTCGGCAGCGATGCCGGAATGCTTGACCAGCGTCGTCCACATGTAGTCCTGCGAATAGGGTACGCGGAGCTGGCGCATGAAACGCGACAGCGTGCGGATCAGCGCCACATCGCGCCATCCCAGCCCGCCGGCCAGCGTCAACGCATTGTAGCCGTCGCTTTCGGCCCGGCCGCGCATGACCATCAAGAACGCGGCTTCCAGCCGCGTCTGGCTTTCGTCCAGGTCGATGACGCCGCCGTCGCTGCGCTCCAGCAGCATGTCATGGAACCAGGTCGTCAGGCCGTCGCCGTCAGGGTCGATCTGATGCGTGCGCTCCTCGACGACGCGGAAACCCATGTTTTCCAGCACGGGAACGCGCTCCGACAACGGCAGCGGCCGTCCCAGGCTCCACACCTTCAGTCCCACAGCCCGCTGCTCTTCCTCGCTGCGGTGATAGAAATCGACGCCAAGCGGGCGATGCTCGTTCAACCCTTCGATGATGCGAATGTCAGCGGCGGCGACAGCGGGCGAATAGGTATCGTGGAAGCCGGCCGAAAAGGCGTTGCGATAGCGGGCAAGCAGTTCCTGCGTCTTGTCCGGTGCATTGGTCAACGCCAGCGCCTCGGCGAGCCCGTCGTCCCAACTGCGCACAATGCCCGTGATCTCGGTTTCGAGCGTGGCGCGTTCGACCTCGGGAGTGGGGCCATCGGACCGGCCGATGATGAAGTGGACCCGGACCAGCGGGCCTTCCGGGAAGAATGGATAATAGGCCGACACCCGGCCCTTGAAGGCGCCGGCGAGATACTCGCCGATCCTGACGCGGATCGCGCTGTCGTAGCGTTCGCGCGGCACGAACACCAGAACGGACACGAAGCGGTCGAACCGGTCGCGCCGCGCCAGGACGCGCACGCGCGGCCGTTCGTCGAGCTGAAGGATCGCGAGTGCAAACTCGTAAAGCGTCTCGTCGTCGATCTGGAACAGCTCGTCGCGCGGATACTGTTCCAGCACGTTGGCCAGCGACTTGCCGGAATGGCTGCCGGCGTTGAAACCGGCACGCTGCTCGATGGCGGCGATCTTGCGCCGCAGATACGGGATGCCGTGGGCGTTGCGGGTATAGGCGGTCGAGGTGAACAGACCGACGATGCGGAATTCGCCGACCAGGCTGCCGGCCGCGTCGAAGCGCTTGACGCCGATGTAATCGAGATGCACGCGCCGGTGCACCCGCGCATAGACATTGCCCTTGGACACGATCAGCAGCCGCGGCTCGTTCAGGAACGCCATGATCTCCGGCGTAAATTCGAGCAGGTCGTCGCCGCGCTTGAGCACCCGCATGTCGCGCGAGCGCATAATGCCGAAGCTGCTGTCGAAGTCCGGCGTCAGGCCCTGGCCGTCGACGGTATAATCGCGCAGGCCGAGGAAGGTGAAGTTGTCGGCCAGCAGCCATTGCAGGAACTGGATCACCTCGGCGATCTCTTCCACCGGCAGCGGCGGCGGGTTGGTCTGCAGATCGGCGACGACCGCATTGACGCGCGCCAGCATCGGCCGCCAGTCGGCGACCGCGATACGGACCTCGCCCAGCACGGTCTCGAGGCTGCGCACGATCTCGACGCGCGCCGCCTCGTCTTCGATCGGCTCGATGTGAATGTGGATGTAGCTTTCGCGCCCGCCGGACGCCGGATCGGGCGCGCCCAGCGCCACCAGCGGACTGCCATCGCGGCGCACGCCAAACACCGGATGCGCCACCAGCCGCACCTCGAGCCGGCGGTCGGCCAGTTCGGCCATGACCGAGTCGACCAGAAACGGCATGTCGTCGTTGACGATCTCGATCACCGAGACGTTACGCTGGTCCGCGAGCGCGACGATGTCGCAGCGCAGCTTCGCCGCGTTCGGCTCACGGTCCTTCAGAAAGTCGTACGCGCGCTCGGCCAGCATGGCGAGGTCGGCGGGGCTGTAGCGCACCACGTCTTCCGGCACCGTATGGCCGAAAAGCTGCGCGACGAAACCGCGCGGCATCTCGGGCCGGCGGCTGGCGAGGTCGATGCCGGCGTCCCCGATCGCCGCATGGGCGGCAGCGACATCGTCACGGACGGTGCGTTCAAGCATCAAAGAACCTCGCGCAGTGGGAGAGAATCGGTCGAGGCGGAAGGTGAGTCTTCACCTTCCGCGGCGGGCCGTCGAGATCAAGGCAACATTTATTGACGGCGCCATGACAGGCCGGGGCGGGCCGCGTTTTGCTGGACCCTAACTGGCTGAAGGACAAGGCGAAAGCAGGGCCGGCGCGGATATCGCCGCGAGCCGCGCCGGTGTAGGCTGGCGTCGCGGGGCAAGGACCACCGAAAACACCACAGGGGCGGGCAATGGCCAAGGCGAACAAGCCGATCAAGACGGCGACGAAGAAGGTGGCGGCGCGGAAGTCCGACGCTTCCGCGAAAGCCGTCCCGGTCAAATCTCCTCCGGCCGGTCCTGACGACGCGCCCGTGATCGCGCTCAACCTGCCCGCGGCGAAACTGTCGCCGGCCATGACGGCCTACTTCAAGAAGTGCCAGGACAGGCTCGGCTTCGTACCGAACGTCCTGGTGGCTTATGCGTTCGACAGCACCAAGCTCGAAACCTTTGTCGCGCTGTACAACGATCTGATGCTGGGCGAGAGCGGGCTCAGCAAACTGGAACGGGAAATGATCGCGGTCGCGGTGTCGTCGCAGAACCGCTGTTACTATTGCCTGACGGCGCATGGCGCGGCGGTGCGTCAGTATGCCGGCAATCCGCTGCTCGGCGAGCAGATGGCGATGAATTACCGTGTGGCGCGCATTTCCAAACGCCAGCGCGCCATGCTCGATTTCGCGGTCAAGCTGACCGCGTCGCCCGGAAGCGTGGAAGAAGCCGACCGCGAACGCTTGCGCCGCGCCGGATTTTCCGACCGCGACATCTGGGACGTTGCCGCCGTCGCCGGTTTCTTCAACATGTCGAACCGCATCGCCAGCGCCACCGACATGCGGCCCAATACAGTGTATCACAGCCAGGCGCGTTAACCGTTGCCGTCGCAGGCGGGGACGACAGCAGGAGTTCTGCCGGCATGACTGTCATCGCCCGTTTTGTTTCCTTCACGGTCGCCCTCCTGTGCAGCGCCGGCGCTCTGGCGCAATCCGAGCCGCAACTCGACTCGGCGATCACCGCGATCCCGCCAGCGCAGTCGGTCAATGCGCGCAATGCCATGGTGGTGGCGCAGGAGAGCGCCGCCGCCCGCATCGGCGTCAGTATCCTCGACCGCGGCGGGAATGCCGTCGACGCCGCGGTGGCGGTCGGCTTTGCGCTGGCGGTCACTTATCCGCGCGCCGGCAATCTCGGCGGCGGCGGCTTTATGGTCATCCACCTCGCCAAGGACAATCGAAACATTGCCATTGATTATCGCGAGACCGCGCCGAAGGCGGCGACGCCGGCGATGTTCCTCAATGACAAAGGCGAACCCGATCCGGCAAAGTCGCGCGACAGCGCGCTGTCGATCGGTGTGCCCGGCACGGTCGCGGGACTGGCGCTGGCGCATCAGAAATACGGCTCGGGCCAACTGACGCTGGCCGAACTGATCGCACCGGCAATCAATCTCGCCCGCATGGGCTTCATCATCCGGGACGATCTGGCCGATTCGTTGCCGCGCGCTCGCGACCGTCTGATGCGATGGCCATCGTCGCGCGTATTCATGCGCACGAGCACCGAGACCTACGGCAATGGCGACCGCCTGATCCAACCCGATCTCGCCGACACGTTGCGGGCCATTGCCGCCACCGGCCCCGACGCCTTCTACCAGGGCAGCATTGCCACAAGGATCGCCAATGCCGTTAAGCGGGCCGGCGGCATCATGACGGTCGACGATCTCAAATCGTACCGCGCCATCGAACGCCCGGTCGTGCGCGGCACCTATCGCGGCTATGACATCATTTCGATGCCACCGCCCTCCTCCGGTGGCGTGCATCTGATCCAGATGCTCAACATTCTCGAAGGCGACGATCTCGCCAGCCTTGGCCGGGGCGCACCATCGCTGCATTTGCTGATTGAGGCGATGAAGCGCGCCTACGCCGACCGCGCATTGTTCATGGGCGATCCGGACGCGGTGAAGATGCCGCTTGCAGGGCTGATGTCAAAACCCTATGCGGCTTCCTTGCGCAAAAGCATCGGCGACCGCGCCACCCCCGCGGCGGAACTGCGCGCCGGCAAGCCGGCCGATTTCGAAGGCCGCAACACCACACATTTCTCGGTCATCGACCGCGAGGGCAACGCGGTGTCGAACACCACGACGCTCAACTTTTCCTTCGGCCTCGGCCTGGTTGCCGACGGCACTGGCGTGCTGCTCAACAACGAACTGGACGACTTCACTGCCAAGGAAGGCGCCTCGAACGCCTATGGCCTGGTCGGCTTCACCGCCAATCTGCCCGGCCCGGGCAAGCGGCCGCTGTCATCCATGACGCCGACCATCGTGTTGAAAGACGGCAAGCCGTTCCTGGTCACCGGTTCGCCCGGCGGCAGCCGCATCATCACGGCGGTGTTGCAGGTCATCACCAACGTGATCGATTTCGGCATGCCTGTCGCAAACGCGGTCAGCGCGCCGCGCCTGCATCATCAGTGGCAGCCGGATCAGGTTTTTGTCGAACCGGGCTTTGCCCCGGCCGTGCTTGAGGCGCTGGCGGCCCTGGGCCACACCATCACGCCGGCGCGCCCGGCGACGGCGGCGAATTCGATTGAGGTCGTGCCGAAAGCGGAGTTCACGCCCCAGACTTATGCCGGCGCCGCAGACCGCCGCACCCGCGGCTCGCTGGCGACGGGGTTTTGAGGGCAGACGTCACTGCCTGCCTTGCAGCATCTCGTACCGCACCGGATTGTCCGGACAGACATCGAAGCCGCATTCCAGAAGCGTCGCGGCGGCGTTGGCGGCGGTGATGACAATCATCAGCCACACCGCGGCGACGGCGAAGGCGGGCGGCCGCTGCGCCGCGATCATGGTTTCAAACTGGCGTTCGAACAGCAGGACGAGAGCGATCAGCGCGATCGCCACGGCGAAGATGATCGCCGCCCAGGAATAATAATGCAGGCCCAGGACTGCCGTGCCGTAGCCGGGGTCGCCGGGCAGGATGTGCAGCATCACCTGGCGCAGCGAGATGCCGAAGCCGGCCAGCGCCGCCAGCAGGCTCATCGCGTAATGGCTCGGCCGCGGACCGAAGCGGATGTTGAGGATCGGGCCGACCGCCAGCGCCACGAAGGCCACGCGTTGCAGCAGGCACAGCGGACACGGCAGCTCGCGCCACAGCACCTGAAGGACGAAACCCATCAGCAGCACGACGGCCAGCGCATACAGCGCCAGAGCGTTCAGAAGGATGGCGGTGCGCGCGGTCATGGGGTCGGCCTAGAACGACAGTTTCAGCGCGCCGGTGGCGTGATGGAAATAATCGGCGACCGTCAGCGCCAGGGCGACGGCGAACAGCGTGCCGGCCAGCAAGCGCGGGCCGAACCACGCGGCCAGCATGGCCGCGAGAAACAGCACGAAGAGGATAGCCTGGTCCATGTCGTCCGCTTTGCTCCAGCGATTGCGCCGGGATCCTAGCACGCCGAGGACCGCAACTGCGTACACATTAGTGAAAATTCCGCCCCTTCGGCATGACGGCTTCCGGTAGCGCGCCAAGGCCGAGCTCATCCGCCAGCGGCCGGCTGTCCTTGAACAACGTAACAAGTGTGTCGCCTGAGCGCGGATGGCGATGGCGGTCAGGCGCCGGGCGCTTGACCTCGTCGGGGCGCACGGTCGCATCGATGCGCACCGCATCTTCCGACAGCCTGCGCAGAAGAGGCGTGAGGTCTTCGATCTGTTCGGCCACCACATGGATGACACCGGACGCATTTTGCAGCGGGCCGGTCACGCCGATCAGCCGAGCACCGAGCACGATCGGACGAAACGCCTCGAATGTTCTGGACCAGATGATGACGTTGGCGATGCCGGTTTCGTCCTCGAGCGTTGCGAAAATAACGCCCTTGGCGGTACCGGGGCGCTGACGCACCAGCACCAGCCCGCCCACGGTAACGCGGCGTCCGGACGGCACCTGGGCAAGCTGTTCGTGCCGGAGAATCCCGCGGGCGGCGAAATCGGCGCGCAGGAACGACACCGGATGTGCCTTCAAGGACAAGCGCAGATGCCGGTAGTCTTCCACGACCTGCTGCCCGGGCGGCATGGCCGGCAGGTTTGCGTCCGGTTCAAGTTCGGCCGTGGCGGCGCGCGCGAACAACGGCAGATCGTCCTTGTCGCCGGATCGCCGCAAGGCACGGATCGCCCACAGCGCCTCGCGCCGGTCAAGCCCGAGCGAGCGGAACGCATCGGCGGCGGCGAGCCGTTCAAGAACTGACGGCGGCAGTTTGGTCCGCAGCCACAGATCGCGCACGGAGTCGAAACCCGCGCCCCGCGCCGCCGCGATGGTCTCGCCATGATCTTGTGAAAAGCCGTTGATCTGGCGGAAGCCCAGCCGCACGGCATAGGTCGAAGCGACCGCCGCCTTCATGCTGGCGTGACGGGAATGAAGCCGCTGCGCGGCCGTGGGCCCCGGCTCCAGCGTACAGTCCCAGTCCGATACGTTGATGTCGACATCCCTCACCTCGACGCCATGCTCCTGCGCATCGCGCACGATCTGCGACGGCGCGTAGAAACCCATCGGCTGGCTGTTGATCAGCGCCGCGGCGAAAACATCGGGGTAGCGGCATTTCAGCCATGACGAGGCGTAAACCAGGTTGGCGAAGCTGGCGGCATGGCTTTCCGGGAAACCGTACTCGCCGAAGCCCTTGATCTGTTCGAAGCAACGCTGGGCGAAGTCCGGTTCGTAGCCACGCCGCGTCATGCCGGCGACGAATTTCTGTTGAAACGAATTGATGGTGCCGACCCGTTTGAAGGTTGCCATGGCGCGGCGAAAACGATCGGCCTCGCCCGGCGGAAATTCCGCCGCGACGATGGCGATGCGCATCGCCTGTTCCTGAAACAGCGGCACGCCGAGGGTGCGTCCGAGCACCTCCTTGAGTTCATCCGGTGGACCGAACGCCGGCGATGGAGAAGGATAGCTCACCAATTCCGGATTCTGCCGGCGCTGCAAATACGGATGCACCATCTTGCCCTGAATAGGGCCAGGCCGCACGATCGCCACCTCGATGACGAGATCGTAGAACTCCTTCGGCTTCAGCCGCGGCAGCATCGACATCTGCGCCCGGCTTTCAATCTGGAAAACCCCGAGCGTATCGGCGCGGCGGATCATGGCATAGGTTTCGGGGTCCTCGTCCTGCATGGAGAGATCCCGATGCAGGCTGTAATGCGACTGCAGGAACGCAAAACCGCGGCGCAGACAGGACAGCATCCCGAGCGCCAGAACGTCGACCTTCAGCAGGCCCAGCGCCTCAAGATCGTTCTTTTCCCATTCGATCACGGTGCGATCTTCCATCGCCGCGTTTTCAATCGGCACCACTTCGTCGAGCCGGCTTTGTGTCATGACAAAACCGCCGACGTGCTGGGAGAGATGGCGCGGGAAATCGATCAGCTCCTCGGTCAGCCGCATGACGCGTGCCAGCCGGGAATCGGACGGATCGAACCCGGCCCGTTGGGCGTGTTCTTTCTTGACGCCACCGGTCGACCATCCCCACAGGGTCCCGGCCAGACGATCGAGCGCATCCTCCGACAGCCCGAAAACCTTGCCGACATCGCGGACCGCGCTGCGGCCGCGATAGCAGATGACGGTCGCGGCCAGTCCGGCGCGCTCGCGCGTGTACTTGCGATAGATGTACTGGATCACCTCTTCGCGCCGCTCGTGCTCGAAATCGACGTCGATGTCGGGGGGCTCGTTACGCTCGACGGAGACGAACCGCTCGAACAACAGATTTTTTCCGTCCGGCCTGACTTCGGTAATGCCCAGGCAATAGCAGACAATTGAGTTCGCCGCGGAGCCGCGACCCTGACAGAGGATCTGCTTTTCCTCGCGCGCGAACCGGACGATGTCATGCACGGTCAGAAAAAACGGTGCGTAATCCCGAAGGCCGATGACGCGCAGTTCGCTATCGAGAATTTTGCGGATGTCTTGCGGCATGCCGCCGGGAAAGCGGCGCGCCACGCCCTCCTCGACATAGGCAACGAGCGCGTCCTGCGGCGTTGCATGGCCCTGCCGGGTTTCTTCCGGATATTCGGTGCCGCGCAGCTCTTCGAGGGAAAAGCGGCAGGTTGCGATGAAGCGCGTGGTTTCTTCGATCGCGCTTGGATGCTTCCGGAACAGCCGCGCCATTTCTTCCGGCGGCTTGAGATGCCGTTCGGCATTCGCTTCCAGCAACCGTCCCGCGCCGTCGATGGTGACATGCTCACGGATACAGGTGACCACGTTCTGTAGCTCGCGCCGTTCGGGCGCATGATAAAGCACGTCATTGACGGCAATGAGCGGCACCGCCGCGCTGCGCGCGACCGCCGCCAGCTTCGCCAGCCGCCGCGCATCGTCGCCGCGATAGAGCATGGCAGCGCCGAGCCAGACGGCGTTGCCGAAGGCCGCCTGCTTCAGCCGATCCAGCACGAGGTCCAGCGCTGGCGCGTCGATCCGCGACGGCGGCATGACGACCAGGTTAAGGCCGTCGATGAATTGCAGCAGATCCGGCAAGCTGAGATGGCAATTGCCCTTTTCCGCGCGGCGTTTGCCGAGCGACAGGAGCCTGGTCAGGCGGCCCCACGCGGCACGATCGCGCGGATAGGCCAGAATATCGGGTGTCGTCCCGTCATCGAAAGCCAGGCGCGCACCGACCGCGACGGTGAAAGGCGAAGGCGAACCGCCTTCATCAATTTCTTTCTGCCGCCACTCCCGCGCCGCCACATGCGCGCGCACCACGCCCGCAACACTGTTGCGGTCGGCCATCCCGATCCCGCAAAGGCCGAGGGCTTTGGCTTGCGCGACCAATTCCTCGGGGCTGGAAGCGCCGCGAAGAAAAGAGAAGTTGCTGGTCACCGCCAACTCCGCATAGGCGGCACTGACGGGTTTTGCTCCGGGTTCGCGCGGACCATCCGGGGGGGTGAAAGCAACAACGCTCATGCGAACAGGCCATGCACATACCATTGTGGCCGCCAGTCCGGCCGATGAATCATCTCCCGGCCATACAGACCTTCGCGATAAAGCCAGACGCGAACGCCTTCCTTGCTCTCGACGCGGAAATAGTCGCGCGTGAGCGCATGGCCGTCGGCGTCACGCCACCATTCCATGGCGATGCGCTCCGGCCCTTCGGTCGCGATCACTTCGTGCACCACCCGGCGCCAGCGAAACCGCGCCGGCGGACCGTCCGGCACTTCGGCCACCGCCTCGATGGCTTCAGGCCGGCTGAACAGGCGCACGGGCCGCACCGGCGCCAGACTCTCCTGCGCCAGACTCTCCTGCGACAGGGCATGGGCAGCGAGAGACCCGCGCACCGCCTGCGCGGGCAAGGCGGCGACGGCAAATTCCGGAATATGCGTGTTGTTCGGCACGAGCCGCGTCAGCCGGCGTGAGCCGAACCGCGCGCTCAGGCGGTCGATCAGGTGTGCCAGTTCGGCCTGGTTATCCTCCCCCGCCAAACCGCTCTGCACCGGATCGAGCCGTTCGCAGACCAGCGCCGACAGCCGCACCGTGTCGTAACCGAAGCCCGGGTCGCATTCGTCGCCGGCGGTGGCAATTCGCTCGATAAACAGACGCTTGATCCGGCCGGGATCGCGCAAAGGCTCTCCGGTGCCGGTCTCCAGCCGATACACTTTGCCGTCGGTGCGAAACAGCGCGGCCTGCAGCAACCGCGCGCCTTCGCCGCGCCGCTCCAGCAGGAGACCAAGCTCCTGCGCCAGTTGCTCGATGCAGCCAAGCACGTCTTCCTGGCGGCCGATGGGATCGGGAAAGCGCCGCTCCGCTACATAAGACGGCAGCGGCAGGCGCGGCTTGATCGACTCGTCTTCGTGACCGAGCGCCTGATCGAGCCGGCGGAGAAATCCCTCGCCAAACCGGGCGGTCAGCGGCGCCCGCGGGCGGTCGATGACATCGGCAATGCGCTTGAGCCCGGCCTGCGCCAGCGCCGTCAGAACTTTGCCGTCAAGCCGCAGCGCCGCGAGCGGCAGCGCCATCAAGCTGGCCCGCGTATCGCCTTTCGGCACCAGCCGCCTGTCGCCATAGCGCGCCGCGGCCCAGGCGCAGCCGGCCGTATCGGCCAGCCCGATTTGCGCGCTCAGGCCCTGACGCGCCAGCCGGTCAAGAATATCGGCGCCCAGCGCACGCTCGCCGCCGAATAAATGCGCACAGCCGCTGATGTCGAGAAACAATCCATCGGGCGGATCGAGGCCGACCAGCGGCGTATAGCCGTCGCACCAGTCCGCCACCGCTTCAAGCAATTCACGATCTGCCTGCGGCGTGGCGTTCTCGACCCACAGCGCCGGATACATCGCGCGGGCGTCGGCGAGCGGCATCGCGTCGCGCAGACCGAGCGCCGCCGCAGCATCGTTGAGAGCGCAAACCCGCAATGCCGACTTGAACGGCTCGACAATGATGAGCGGCTTTTCAGCCGGCGTGGCTGTACAGCGTTCGATCCGGTCGGTCGACAGCCGCTTCAGCCACACCGAAAGATAACGCCGAGAAGTCACGGTCATGATGATTCCAAACGACAGGCCAGCGGCCGGCGGCACCGTGGCGATTTTTGGTGAGTGACAGCACGAAGGCCGTTCGGCCCAGCCCGCCGAATTGATCGGGACGGCTTGGGGCGGCAGCCACCTCCCAGCGCGTTTCCACCGAACCGGTGAATGAGGACGGCCGATGCCGAAGCAGGAAGCCGAAGCTGCCGCCTTCGCGCGCGGCCAGAGTCAGCCGGCGGGTCGCGGTCAAATCGGCCAACGGACCGTCATGCGGCAGTTCGACGATGACGCTCGCCAAGGCGCGGCACTTGAGCGCTTCTTCCATTGCCCACAGCGCATCGAGCGGACGCGAGACTTTGAGGATCAGAAGCCGCGAGCTCTGCAATCCGAAAAGATCGCAGCCGGGACCATAGACGTCGCCGCTCTCGATAGCGGCAAAGTCGGTCTGTATGCAGAGCGTATCGCCGCCACTTTTGGCGGCGCGCGCGGCCAGCGCCAATGCAAAGCCCGCCGCCGCGCCGACATCGCGCACCGCCGCCGGCGCGATATCATGCAGGCTGGCAGCGGCCAGGCCGCCCTGCAGCAGGGCGTCGACAGTGCGGATACCCAAGGCCAGCACCGGGCTGCCGCTGCAAAGATCGGTTTCCTGGCCTTCGATTTTCGCCACAGCCTGCCGGAGACGATGCAGGGTGGCTGGCATTGCAGCGGTCACGGGGAAATTCCTGTTCTTGATTTGTTCTAATAATCTCCGTCGCTTGGGCAGAGTCAAGCAAGACATTTTTTCAATTAATTTCAGTATCTTAGAGAAGCAGCCGGTGACGGGGGCTTTCGCCGCCAACGACGGGACAACCCGGTCAGGGCCCGTTTTTCCAGCGTCCCGGAGGCTGCAAAAGGAAAAAGCGCCGCTGATTTTGCGGCGCTTTTGTCTGACTGCCGAATTCCAGAACGACTGGAGCGGGCGAAGGGATTCGAACCCTCGACCCCGACCTTGGCAAGGTCGTGCTCTACCCCTGAGCTACACCCGCATCCGGTAGTACATTGACCGATCGACGTGACCGGCCGCCAAGCCCGCTCCTATGCCAAATGCGCAGGCCGTTTGCAACCACGTCGATCCCCGGATCTTTAGCGGCCCTGATAGACGCGCCGGGACGGCCGGCGGGCCGGTTCCCGGGCCTCGTAATAGGGATTGACGTTGCAAAACCCGCGATTGCCGCCCAGCACGTCGTCCCGGCAGGCCTCGAAGGTGCGGTAGACGCAGGACTCGACCACGTTATTGTACCCGGTATTGACGTAGGAACACCACGGCGCGGTCGAGTAAGCGTGGCTAGGCGAGGATTGGAACAAAAAGGCTGTCGCTACGGCGGCAAAGGCAACGGCATAACGCATGATGGCTTCTCACTTCTGTTGGGCCCCGCTCCGTCTAGCACCTAAACATTCCGGGGCGGCGTAACAATGCCGGCAACGCCCGAAGATCTGTTCGCCGCACTCGACGCGCTGGGGATCCCGCACCGCACCATGCAGCATCCGCCGTTGTTCACGGTCGAACAGAGTCAGGCGCTGCGCGGCCAGATTCCCGGCGGGCATAGCAAAAACCTGTTCCTGCGCGACAAGAAGCAGGCGCTGTTCCTGGTGGTCACCCTGGAGGATGCCGAGATCGATCTCAAAGGCCTGCACCGCGTGCTGGGCGCCTCGGGCCGGTTTTCGTTCGGCTCGGCCGATCTGCTGCGCGAAGTCTGGGGCGTCATTCCTGGCGCGGTGACGCCCTTCGGCGCCATCAACGACCATGAGGCACGCGTCAGTGTCGTGCTCGACGCCGCGCTGATGGCCCACGAGACGGTCAATTTCCATCCGCTGGTCAACACCATGACCACCTCGATCGGCCGCGACGACCTGGTGCGGTTCCTCGAATCGACCGGCCATCTGCCCCGGATCGAGGCAGTCTCCGGCCTGCCGCCCGTGCCCGATTGACACGATTGCATTCATGGTACGGATGCCCATTTAATCGGTCACGGAACCGGGGATTGCCCCGTGGAAGGGCCCGAAAGGCGAGGGACTATGCTGCAAAGTGACGGAACGATCGCGGCGGCGGTGGACAACGCGATCAAGGACGCGACCACGCAAAGCTTCATGAAAGACGTCATCGAGGAATCCAAGGCCCAGCCGGTGCTGGTGGATTTCTGGGCGCCGTGGTGTGGCCCCTGCAAGCAGTTGACGCCGGTGCTGGAAAAGGCGGTCAAAGCGGCCAAGGGCAAGGTCAAGCTGGTCAAGATGGACATCGACAAGCATCCGGAAGTGCCGGGGCAGATGGGCATCCAGTCAATCCCGGCGGTCATCGCCTTCTCCAACGGCCAGCCTGTCGACGGCTTCATGGGCGCCCTGCCCGAGAGCCAGGTGATCGCGTTTCTGGAACGGCTGACCAAGGGCAAGATCGGCGGCGAAGAACAGGACCTGCTGAAGACCGCCGACGAAATGCTGGCCGCCGGCAACGCCGCCGAGGCCGCAGCCATCTTCGGCCAGTTGCTGACTGAAGACGGTGGCAATGTCGTCGCGCTGGCCGGGCTGGCGCGTTGCTACATCCAGACCGGCGCGCTGGAGCAGGCCAAGCATACGCTGGCGATGGTGCCGGACGCCAAGAAGAACGATGCCGCTGTCGCCGCTGCGCGCGCCGCGCTTGAAGTGGCCGAGCAGGCCAAACTGGTCGGCCCGGCCGACGAACTGGAGCGCAAGGTCGCGGCCGATCCGCTCGATCACCAGGCGCGCTTCGATCTCGCCACCGCGCTCAACGCCGCCGGCAAGCGCGCCGAGGCGGCCGAGCATCTGCTGTCGATCGTCAAGCGCGACCGCAAATGGAACGAGGATGGCGCGCGCAAACAGCTGGTGCAGTTCTTCGAAGCCTGGGGTCCGACCGATCCGGCGACGCTGGACGGCCGCAAGCGGCTGTCGTCGATTTTGTTTTCGTAGGCGGCATGGCGCGCGCGTTCTGTCACGGAGTCCAACGATGCCGATGAACGCAGAGTATCGTGGGCCGATCGATCTTCCCGGCACGATCCCGGTATTTCCATTGCCCGGTGCGCTGCTCCTGCCCCGCGGGCAGATGCCGCTGAACATTTTCGAGCCGCGCTATCTCGCCATGATCGACGACGCGTTCCGCGACGGCCATCGGCTGATCGGCATGATTCAGCCCGACCCGACGCAAGGCGGTACCGACGACAAGCCCGGCCTGTACAAGGTCGGCTGCGCCGGCCGCATCACCCAGCTCGCGGAGAGCGGCGACGGCCGCTATCTAGTCGAATTGACCGGCGTTGCCCGCTTTCGCATCGAGGAAGAACTGCCGGTCCTGACCGCCTACCGGCAGTGCCGCGTGACCTTCGCCCCGTTTGCCGACGACTTCGTCGCACGCAAAGGCGAAAATGACGTCGACCGCAAGGCAGTATTGCGCGCGCTCACCGCGTTCATGACCGCCAATGACCTGAAGGCCGACTGGGAGGGCATCGAGAGCGCACCGAACGAGGCTTTGGTGAATGCGCTGTCGATGATGTCGCCCTATGGCCCGGCCGAAAAGCAGGCGCTGCTGGAAGCGCCCGACCTGAAGACGCGGGCGGAAATCCTGGTGGCCATCACTGAAATCGAGCTGGCCAAGAACGCGTCCGAAGGCGAGCCGCAGTTGCAGTAGTTTTCTGTCATTGCCCGCGCGATGGCGGGGTTTTCCTTCTCCGAGCATGATATAACCCCGCGAAATTCGCCCGGGAGCCAACCGATGTCGATAACACCCGCCTCCGAACGCCCCGCCAGCGGCGTCGATCCGAAGTTGCTGGAAATCCTGGTCTGCCCGATCACCAAGAGTGCGCTGGAATACGATGCCGACCGCCAGGAGCTGATCTCGCGCAAGGCCAAGCTCGCTTATCCGATCCGCGACGGCATCCCGATCATGCTGCCGGAAGAAGCGCGCAAATTCGATTAGCCGCGTCGGCTTCACCGACACTCATCTGAAAGCAAAAAGTTCTGGATGCCCCGCCGGCGCGGGCGCTGACAGCGAGAAGGGAAGAACTGCGATGATCAAGATCTGGGGCCGCAACACGTCGTCCAACGTGCAGAAGGCGATGTGGGCGGTGGGCGAACTGAAACTCGAATATGAGCGCATCGATATCGGCGGCGCTTTCGGCATGAACAAGGAGCCGAAATATCTGGCGATGAATCCGAACGGCCTGGTGCCGACGCTGGAGGAAGAGGACGGCTTCCTGCTGTGGGAGTCGAATTCGGTGGTGCGCTATCTCGCCAGCAAATACGACAAGACCGGCGTCATCGAGCCGAAGGACCTCAAGCAGCGCGGGCTCGCCAACCAGTGGATGGACTGGCAGTTGACCGTCGTCGGCCCCGCCATCTTCCACGCCTTCTGGGGCCTCATCCGCACGCCCGAGGAAAAGCGCGACATGGCGGCGATCAAGACGTCGCAGGAGAAGACCACCGAGGCGATGCAGATCCTCGACCGGCAACTGGCCAAGACCGAATACGTCGCCGGCCCGTCATTCTCTTACGGCGACATTCCGGTCGGCGTGATGTGCTACCGCTACCGGCAACTGGTGCCGGGCCGTCCGTCGACGCCGCACCTCGACCGCTGGTACGACGCCATCTCCAGCCGCAAGGCGTTCAAGGATGAAGTCGGCAGCGTGCCGCTGAGCTGAACCGTCGCCGCATCCACGCTGATCCCTCCCCTGAAAGGGGAGGGTGGCGAGCGATAGCGAGCCGGGTGGGGTCAAGCGCGAGCGAAAGTGTATGACCTTGCCGTGGGGAACCCCCCACCCGGTCGCCTACGGCGACCACCCTCCCCCGCAGGCGGGGGAGGGATAAGCGCGGCTACAGCACTTCGCCTTTGAGAAGCTTCGGCACCTCACCCGTGAAGCCGGCCGCTTCGCGGATGAACATGCGCTTGAGCGCCGGCACGCGCTCGACCACGCCGAGGCCGACATCGCGCGCCAGCCGCAGGACATCGGATGAGTTCGAGAACAGCCGGTTCAGACCGTCGGTGGCGACACCCATGGCCATGGTGTCGAACCGCCGCCAGCGCTGATAGCGCTCAAGTACATCGGCGGCGCCGACATCGAGCCCCAGCCGCGCCGCATCGGCGACGGCTTCGGCCAACGCCGCGACGTCGCGCAGACCCATGTTGAGGCCCTGCCCGGCGATCGGATGAATGATGTGCGCGGCGTCGCCGATCAGCGCCAGCCGGTCGCCGATGAACTCGCGCGCCGTGAACAGCCCGAGCGGGAAGGCGCGGCGCGGCCCGATCACTTCCAGATCGCCGAGATGCAGGCCGAAGCGCTTTTCCAGTTCGACGAGAAATTCGTCATCGGGCAGCGCGATGACCCGCTCGGCCTCTCGCGCGGCTTCGGTCCAGACGATCGAGACGCGCTTGCCGGTCAGCGGCAGGATGGCGAATGGTCCGGCGGGGAGGAAATGTTCTTCGGCGCGGCCATTGTGCTCGCGCTCATGCCCAACCGTGGTGACGATGGCCGACTGGTTGTAATTCCAGCCGTGGGTTGCGATGCCGGCCTGGTCGCGGATGCGCGAGCGCGCACCGTCGGCGCCGACCAGCAGCCGCGCGGATAACACATCGCCATCGGCGAGCGACACGTCGATTCTGGACGCGGACGGCGGATGCGCAAATGTTTCGACTGATGAGGCGCGCAGTTCGACGCCCAGTTGCTTCGCCTTGGTCACCAGCGCGTCGACCAGATGGCGGTTCTCGATCATGTGCGCGAACGGTTCGCCGGGCTCAACCTCGCCGCCGAAGGTGAGGAAGGTCGGCCGCACCGCATCGTCGAGCTTGGAGTCGGTCACCACCATGTCGAGGATCGGCTGCGCGTTGGCGTCCACCGCATCCCAGACCTCGATCGCCTCGAACAGGCGGCGCGCCGCCGCCGCGATGGCGGAAGCGCGCGGGTCCTTCGACGTCTCATTGCCGAGTGCCGGGTCGACGACCGTGATGGAAAACGTGGGTCCGAGGCCCTGACGCAGCGCAATCGCCAGCGCCAGACCGGCAAAGCCGGCGCCGCCAATCACCACATCGCGCTTCTGGTTCTGCGTGGCCGCCATAGCACTCCCTAACCCGTTCCTGAGCGCATCGCAAAATGTCGCGGGCACCAGACGCTAGCTTAGTCTAATCAATGAGTTGGCCCGCGTCTGTGTAAATTTGGCGCAGGGCAGCACGCGGAACGCGTGCAGGTGTAAAGTATTGCCGTCCGGGGACTCAAAAAGGGTCCGGAACGCCGGCCTTTGGTCCCTCATCAGCGAAGGAGGGCAATTCGATGCCGATCGAAACTGACTCCCAGCAAAGCAGTACAAAGCAGACCCTGATCTGGGTCGCCGCCATGATCGCTGGCGTCGGCGTCATCGCGTATTTCGCCGTCTAGTGGCGGACCGGCCGGTGAGGCGCCGGCAGTGAACACGCACGGGGATCGCGGGCGGCAGGACAATCTGCCGCCCGGCATTGTTTCCAGTGCATGCGTCACGCCCATCTTGACTTGGCGGCGGCGAGCGGCGGTATTGGCAACAGCGCCGCCGCCGCGAAAGTCTGGATCCCATGTCAACCGCCATTCAGGATCTGCTCGCCATACTCGATCTCGAGCCGCTCGACGTGAACCTGTTTCGCGGCCGCTCGCCGCAGGTCGGCTGGCAGCGGGTATTCGGCGGCCAGGTGATCGGCCAGGCCCTGGTCGCCGCCGTGCGCACCGTCGAGGCGGCCCGCCCGCCGCATTCAATGCACGCCTATTTCCTGCTGCCGGGCGATCCGAAGGTCCCGATCATCTACGACGTCGATCGCATGCGCGACGGCAAGAGCTTCACCACGCGGCGCGTCACCGCGCGGCAGCATGGCCAACCGATCTTCTCGATGCTGGCGTCGTTTCACGCCAACGAGGCCGAGGGGCTCGATCATCAGGCGACGATGCCCGACGTGCCGCCGCCGGAAAGCCTGCCGAGCGAAGCCGAGGTGCGCGAGAAAATCCTGCCGACCATGCCCGATCCGGTCCGGCGCTATTACGAACGCGAGCGGCCGGTCGAATTGCGCCCGGTCGAGTTCGAACGCTACCGCGGCAAGAAATTTCCCGACGGCCGCTTTCATGTCTGGATCAAGTCGACCGGCCGTCTGCCGGACGATCCGGCCATCCATCAATGCGTGCTGGCCTACACGTCCGACATGGGCCTGCTCGATACCGCACTGGTGGCGCATGGCCGGACACTGTTCGAACCGCAATTCATGGCCGCGAGCCTCGATCATGCCCTGTGGCTGCACCGACCGTTCCGCGCCGACGAATGGCTTCTCTACGCGCAGGATTCGCCCAATCTGCACGGCTCGCGGGGCTTCTCCCGCGGCCTGATCTTCAAGCGCGACGGCACCTTGGTGGCGTCGGTGGCTCAGGAAGGCCTGGTGCGTCTGCGGCGGGAGCCGTGACATGATTGTCGCCGCTCTTGTCATGGCAATGCTGTTCTTTGCCACCGAGCAGACTTTCGCCGCGGCCGGACGTCAGCCGCCGCCGGTGGGCGCCTTCAAGGGGGCGCCATCGCAGCTGACACGTTTCACCACCGCTGAACTGACGCGCGGCTTTCTCGCGCTGGCTTTTGGTTCGGATCTGCGCATCGGTGCGGCCCCGGTCGGCATCCGCCGCTTCGACCGGCCGATCAATCTTCAGATCATCCCCGGGGGCAGCGTCGACCGCACGGCGGCGATGCGGCGCATCGTCGAGGAGTATGCCAGCCGGGTACCCGGCCTGCAGCTCAGCCTGGCGGACGCCGGCGCGCCGGCGGACATCGAAGTCCGGCTGATCGACGAAAAGAATTTCCGCTCGGCGCTGCAGGCGGCGTTCGGCGTCAACGTCGCCAAGGCCTTTATCGCCCGCACCGACCCGCAATGCATGACCAGTGTCAAATCGAGCGTCGAAGGCGTGATCCTGAGTTCGGTCACCTTCATCATCGTCGATAAGGGCGACCCGGTGTTTCTCGATTGCGCCTACCACGAGCTGCTGCACGCCTTCGGCCTGTCCAACCACGATCAGAAGAATCCCTGGACCACGCTCAACCAGAACCGGATGGTCGGCTATCTCACGGTCTATGACAGCGCGCTGCTGACCGTGCTGTACGATCCGCGCATCACGCCGGGCATGACCCGCGCCCGGGCACGCGAAACACTGCCGGCGGTCATCGAGGACCTCAAACTGGCCGTGCCGGCGCCGAGGCGATAACGCCGGCGGTCTGACCTGCGCCGCACTTTGTGCTTTAATGGGGAGGCCGCGAACCGCTAGCCTGTCGCGGCAACACCGCAACATCCGCAGGAACGGTCATGAAACTGATTACCGCCGTCATCAAGCCCTTCAAGCTCGACTCCGTGCGCGAGGCGCTCACCGGCATCGGCATTCACGGCATGACCGTCACCGAAGTGAAGGGCTATGGCCGCCAGAAGGGTCACATGGAGATCTACCGCGGCGCCGAATACGCGGTGAATTTCCTGCCCAAGCTGCGGCTTGAGGTTGCCGTGTCCAGCGACCAGGCCGACCGCGCCGCCGAGGTGCTGACCGCCGCCGCCCGCACCGGACAGATCGGCGACGGCAAGATCTTCGTCATGCCGATCGAACAGGTGATCCGGATTCGCACCGGCGAAACGGACGACGACGCCATCTGACCGTCGACGCTCAGCGGATCAGACCGCTTTTCGCAAAGCGCTGAAATTTATGGCAGTTTCGGTGTTTCGAAACGCCGGAGAGCGGCCCGCCACCGTCTGACTATTTTTTAGGCAAATAGGTATAATGCTGGCGTGGCATTGGGCTGAGCACCGGGGCGATATTTGGCTCCCGCCATGCGCTCTCAAATTTTCCCTGTCGAATCATTCACATAGCGCGACCGCGGCCATCTGGCACGGCGTTTGATTCTATTCCGGCAGCCCTGCCTGCCGAGCGTGCTTTTCAGGCCGGGCCCAGTGAACCTGCCCGCACTGCGTGAATGTAAAAACGGGCCCAAGCGGGGATCGAATCCATGAAAATCGTCATGGCCATTATTAAACCTTTCAAGCTCGACGAGGTCCGTGACGCACTGACCTCCATCGGCGTGCAGGGACTGACTGTTACCGAGGTCAAGGGTTACGGACGTCAGAAGGGGCACACGGAAATCTACCGTGGCGCCGAATATGCGGTGAGCTTCCTGCCGAAGATCAAGGTGGAGGTCGCCGTGGCGACCGACCAGGTCGACAAGGTTGTCGGCGCCATCACCGGCGCGGCGAAGACCGGGCAAATCGGCGACGGCAAGATTTTCGTTTTCGGCCTCGATCACGCCGTGCGTATCCGCACCGGCGAGACCGACGCTGCCGCGCTCTAGCAACCCGCACCGCATAACAATCCGGACAGGAGTAAGACCATGACGTTCAAGAAAGTTTCAGGTGCGGGGTTGCTTGCGCTCACCGCCCTGGCGATCGGCCTCATCGCCGCCGACGGCGCGCTGGCGCAAACGACCGCGCCTGTTGCCCCGGCCGCCCCGCCGGCTCCGAAGCTCGATACCGGCGACACCGCCTGGATGCTCACCTCCACCGTCATCGTGCTGATGATGACGCTTCCCGGCCTCGCGCTGTTCTACGGCGGCATGGTCCGCAAGAAGAACGTTCTGGCCACCGTCACCCAGTGTTTCGCGATCGCCTGTCTGGCGAGCGTGATCTGGATGTTCTACGGCTACTCGCTCGCCTTCACCGAAAGCGGCATGAACGCCTATATCGGCGGCTTCTCCAAGGCGATGTTCGCCGGCGTCACCAACGAGACGACCAACTCGCTCGCGGCAACGATCCCCGAGTGGGTCTTCATCATGTTCCAGATGACGTTCGCGATCATCACCCCGGCGCTGATCGTCGGCGCCTTCGCCGAGCGCATCAAGTTCTCGTCGCTGCTGTGGTTCACCGGCCTCTGGATGACCTTCGTCTACCTGCCCGTTGCGCACTGGGTCTGGGGCGGCGGCTTCCTCGGCGCGGCGGGCGTGCTCGACTTCGCCGGCGGCACCGTGGTGCACATCAATGCCGGTATCGCCGGTCTGGTGGCCTGCATCATCATCGGCAAGCGCAAAGGTTACGGTACCGTCGCCATGGCGCCGCATAATCTGGTGCTGTCGATGATCGGCGCTTCGCTGCTCTGGGTCGGCTGGTTCGGCTTCAACGGCGGTTCGGCGGTTGCTTCAGGCTCCCTGGCGGGCGTTGCCATCCTGAACACGCAGGTTGCCACCGCCGGTGCGGCGCTGGCCTGGATGATCTGCGAGTGGGTCATTGCCAAGAAGCCGAGCCTGCTCGGCGTCATCTCCGGCGCCATTGCCGGTCTGGTGGCGATCACGCCGGCCGCGGGTTTCGTCAATCCGACCGGCGGCCTGATCATCGGCATCCTCGCCGGCATCGGCTGCTACATCGCCTCGGTCCATATCAAGAAGGCGTTCGGTTACGATGACTCGCTCGATGTGTTCGGCGTCCACGGCGTCGGCGGCATCATCGGCGCCATCCTGACCGGCGTGTTCGCCGACGCGGCGATCAACGAACTGGGCAAGGACGCCAGCGTCGTGACTCAGGTCTACGGCGTCGTCGTCACGATCATCTACACCGCGGTCGTCACGGCGATCATCGTCTACATCGTCAAGGCGATGGTCGGGCTGCGGCCCACCGAACAGGCCGAGGAAGAAGGCCTCGATATCACGCTGCACGGCGAGACCGTGCAGTAACGCCGGCAACGGCAAGCAGGATAGCGGAAGGGGCGGAAACCCGGCACTGTCCCTCCCGTTCGAAGCCCCGGCTCGCAAGAGCCGGGGCTTCACTTATTTGGGGTGCACTTTCGGCTCAAAAAGCATCCGTCAGCGTGACGGCAGCGCCCGGAGGCGCCTGGACGGTATCTGCAGGGCTGCGTCCCGGCCTTTCCGACAATCCATATGCCCTCTTCGCCGCCACATGCTGGACAACCGCAAATACACAAATATTTCAGCGGCTTGTGGGCATCCGAAAAAGCCTCACGGCCGCCCCGATGGTTAATCGCGCCTTAACCTCGGGCTCCCTATTGTGGGGTCTAACCTTGTGCCGCGGCCGCAAAGGCCGCTTCGTGTCCAGCCATGTCCATGACGACCGCCCAACGCGATCCCCTCCAAGCTGCCGCGACGGCGGCCGAAAACAGCCGGTCGCCGTTCGTGCGGCTGACCGACCTCATTGCCGGCATCGTGCCGGGCAAGCCGGCCATCAATCTGTCGGTCGGCGAGCCGCAGCATCCGATTCCACCCTTCGTCGGGCCGATGATCGCCGCCCACCTCAACGAATTCGGCCGCTACCCGGCCAACAAGGGCCTCGACGGCTTCCGGCGCGCCGCCGCCGAATGGCTCGGCCGCCGCTACCGCCTGCCGCGGCCGCTCGATCCGGAGACCGAGGTCCTGGTGCTCAATGGCACCCGCGAGGGCCTGTTCCTGGCCGCCATTTCGGCGCAGCGCTGGGTCACGCCGCGCGCGCTCAAGCCCGGCCAGTTGCCGGCCATGCTGATCCCCAATCCGTTCTATGCCGCCTATGCCGCCGGTGCCGTCGCCGCCGGTTGCGAACCGGTCTATCTGCCGGCGACGCGCGACAGCGGCTTCCTGCCCGATCTCGACGCCATCGATGAGGCGCTGCTGGCGCGCACCGTCGCCTTCTACATCGCCTCGCCGTCGAACCCGCAGGGCGCTGTCGCCGATCGCGCCTATCTCGAAAAACTCGCCGCTCTGGCGCGGCGTTTCGGCTTCATGGTGTTCGCCGACGAATGCTATTGCGAGATCTACAGCCAGCATCCGCCCGCCGGCATGCTCGAAACGTCGGGCCCCGACTTCGCCAATGTGGTGGTGTTTCACTCGCTGTCGAAGCGGTCGAACCTGCCTGGCCTGCGCGTCGGCTTTGTCGCCGGTGACAAACGTTTCCTCGGACCGTTTCTGGAATTGCGCAATGTCGCAGCCCCGCAGGTGCCGGGCCCGGCGCAGCATGTCGGCATCGCCGCCTACAACGACGAGACGCATGTCGAGGAAAACCGGCGGCTCTACAACGCCAAGTTCGATCTTGCCGACCAGATCATCGGCGATCGCTATGGCTACAAGCGGCCGCCCGGCGGCTTCTTTCTCTGGCTCGACGTGTCGCAATACGGCGGCAGCGAACGCGTGACAAAAAAACTGTGGCAGGAAGCCGGCGTGCGCGTCGTGCCCGGGCGCTATCTGGCGCGCGAACAGCCTGACGGCAGCAATCCCGGCGCGGATTATATCCGTGTCGCCATGGTGCAGGACAATGAGACCACAGCCGAGGCGTTGCACCGCCTCGTCGCGGTGCTCGGTTGATCGATGGCCCGGAAAAGGTGAACTGATGGCCTCAACGGATCGCAGTCTCGACGTGGTTGCCTTCGTCACGGAGCACTTCCGCGACATCGTGCGGCGTCGGCTCAGCGAAGCGGCTGGACTGGCGCTGATCACGCTGGCGCTGCTCGGCGCCATCGCGCTCGCCACCTGGTCGGTGCAGGACCCCTCGCTCAGCCACGCGACGCAAAAGCCGATCGAGAACCTGCTCGGTTATCCCGGCGCCATCTTCTCCGATCTTGCCGTGCAGTTGCTCGGCCTCTCCGCCGTGCTGCTGCTGCTTCCGGAAGCCCTGCTCGGCTGGCGCTTGCTGGCACACCGGCCGCTCGGCGAAAAATGGCGCAGCCTGGTGTGGGTGGCGGCCACCATGCTGGGTGCAGCTTTTGTGTCGACACTGCCGCGGCTCGGCTCCTGGCCGCTGCCGACCGGGCTGGGCGGCGTGACCGGCGATGCCGTGCTGAGCGTCGCGGCGCTGCTGGTGGGCCGGTCTGGGCTGGCCATGAGTTTCCTCGCCTTGCTGTTCGGGATTGCCACCGTCATGACCGTGGCGGTCGCCGCCAACTGGCACTGGCCGCAATGGCGCCGCGATGCGGCGGCCCGGACCACCGCCGAGGACGAGGCCGACGACGCAGCGGACGAGGATGACGAGGAAGAGGAAGATCGCGCCTCGGCCTGGAAGGGCATGATCGTCCACGCGCTGCTGAGCTGGAAATCCCGGCTCGGCCGGATGGTGTTGCGGCGCAAGCAGCGACCCGCCGCGCGCAGCGCTGCGCCCGCCGCCGGCCTGCGCCAGGATCCGCGGTTCGATACGCTGGGACGTGTCCATGCGCCGGCTATGGCGCCGGAGGCCAGCTACGAGGAAGACGACGTCGAGGTCGAAGCCGACGAGGAAACGCCCGCGCCGGCGCCGCGCCGCCGCGCCGCCGTGCAGCCGCGCGCCGCATCCCGCAAGGCCGGCGGCGGCTTCGTGCTGCCGTCGCTGAACCTGCTGACGGCGCAGAAGGTGTCCGAACGCACCACCATGTCGAAGGAAACCCTCGACACCAATTCGGCGGCGCTGGAAAGCGTGCTCGGCGATTTCGGTGTGCGCGGGGAAATCATCAATGCCCGTCCCGGCCCGGTCGTCACGCTGTACGAACTGGAGCCGGCGCCCGGCATCAAGTCGTCGCGCGTCATCGGACTGGCCGACGACATCGCCCGCTCGATGAGCGCCGTGTCCGCGCGCGTCGCCGTGGTATCGGGCCGCAACGCCATCGGCATCGAGCTGCCTAATCCGACCCGCGAAAAAGTGTATTTCCGCGAGTTGCTGGCGACCAAGGATTACAACGAAGACACCTCGAAGCTGGCGCTCTGCCTCGGCAAGACCATCGGCGGCGAGTCGGTGATTGTTGACCTCGCCCGCATGCCGCATCTCTTGATCGCCGGCACCACCGGCTCCGGCAAGTCGGTCGCCATCAACACCATGATCCTGTCGCTGGTCTACCGGATGACGCCGCAGCAATGCCGGCTGATCATGGTCGATCCGAAAATGCTCGAACTCTCCGTCTATGACGGCATTCCGCATCTGCTGACGCCGGTTGTGACCGATCCCAAGAAGGCGGTCGTCGCGCTGAAGTGGGCGGTGCGCGAGATGGAAGGCCGCTACAAGAAGATGTCGAAGCTCGGTGTGCGCAACATCGACGGCTACAATGCGCGTCTCGCCGAGGCCAAGGCCAAGGGCGAGACGCTGTCGCGCACAGTCCACACCGGCTACGACAAGGAAACCGGCGAGGCAATCTACGAGAAGGAAGAACTCGATCTCGAGCCGCTGCCCTTCATCGTCGTGATCGTCGACGAAATGGCCGACCTGATGATGGTGGCCGGCAAGGACATCGAAGGCGCCATCCAGCGCCTGGCGCAGATGGCGCGCGCCGCCGGCATCCACGTCATCCTGGCGACGCAGCGGCCGTCGGTCGACGTCATCACCGGCACCATCAAGGCGAATTTCCCGACCCGCATCTCGTTCCAGGTGACGTCCAAGATCGACAGCCGCACCATTCTCGGCGAACAGGGCGCCGAACAGCTGCTCGGCCAGGGCGACATGCTCTATATGGCCGGCGGCGGCCGCATCAGCCGCGTCCACGGCCCTTTCGTCTCGGACGACGAGGTCGAAAAGATCGTGCGCCACCTGAAGTCGCAGGGCGCGCCGGATTACCTCGAGGAAGTCACCGCCGGCGATCTCGACGAGGGCGAGGACGGCGCGGTGTTCGACGCCACCGGCATGGGCATGTCGGAAGGCGGCGATCTCTACGCCCAGGCGGTCGCCGTGGTGAAGCGCGACCGCAAGGCCTCAACCTCCTACATCCAGCGCCGGCTGCAGATTGGCTACAATCGCGCCGCGTCGCTGATGGAACGGATGGAGCAGGAAGGCGTCATCGGTCAGCCCAACCATGCCGGCAAGCGCGAAATCCTGATCCCGGAAAATCCGGCCGACGAACGTTACTGAGAACGCGTTTCCTGCGCGATTTTGCCCGAATCAGCCATGATGCGGGGGGTCGCGAAATAGCCACAGCCCGCCCATATGTGATCTTGGGCGCATACGACACAGCGGAGACGGTGATGGCGGCACAGCACAAAACGCGGAACGGCCGGACGGCGGCGTTGGCCGCGGTACTGGCGTGCTTGATTGCCTCCCCGGCTTTGGCGCAGGGCCCGGTCACCAACCCCTTCGCCGGCCTGCTCGGCCGCTCGACCGGCACCGCCTCGCTCAAGCCCGAGCAGCGCGCCATCATCGAGCGCGTCAACAACTACCTCTCCGCCATGCAGGTGATGTCCGGGAACTTCATTCAGGTGGGGCCCGACGGCCGCCGCACCAAAGGCGACTTCTACCTGTCCAAGCCCGGCCGCATCCGTTTCGAATACGACGATCCGAGCCCGATCCTGCTGGTCGCCGACGGCAAGTCGGTGGTGATCCGCGACCGCAAGCTGGCGACCCAGGATGTGTTTCCGCTGTCGCAAACGCCGCTGCGCTTTCTGCTGGCCGACAAGGTCGACCTGATGGCCGACTCCAGCCTGACCGCGGTCTATGCCGACGAGGTGTTCATCACCGTCGTCGTCGAAGAGCGCAACGGCCTGGTCGGCACCAGCAAACTGATGATCATGTTCAACGCCAAGGACATGCAGCTCAAGCAGTGGACCGTGACCGATCCGCAGGGCTACGACACCACCGTCGCGGTGTACAATCTCGACACCACGCGGCGGCCCGATCCCAGCATGTTCAAGATCGACTACACCACCTACCGCAACTAGCCAGCGCGCGAACAAGCGGTGGATAGGGAATGCACCGTCTTCGCGGCGCATGGCATCCCGCCTATATTGACTTCATGTCTTTGAAGATCGCCACCTGGAATATCAATTCCGTCCGCCTGCGCATCGACCTGGTCGCCAAGTTCATCAAGGCCGCGCGGCCGGATGTGCTGTGCCTGCAGGAAACCAAGTGTCCGGACGACGCCTTCCCGATCAAGCGCTTCAAGCGGCTCGGCTACGAGCACATCGCGCTCAACGGACAGAAGGGCTATCACGGCGTCGCCGTGCTCTCGCGCTTTCCGTTCGACAGTTTCGACGCCCAGAGCTTCTGCGGCAAGACCGACTGCCGTCATATGTCGGTGCTCCTTGGCGAACGCGCCGGCCTCAGCGAACCGCTGACGCTGCATAATTTCTACGTCCCGGCCGGCGGCGACGAGCCCGACCCGGTTGCCAATCCGAAATTCGAGCACAAGCTGTCGTTCCTCGACGAGATGCGCGCGCATGAAAAACTGCGGCCGGAAAAGTCGCGCGCCATTCTGGTCGGCGATCTCAACGTCGCGCCGCTGGAGCACGACGTCTGGAGCCACAAGCAGATGCTGCGCGTCGTCTCGCATACGCCGGTTGAATGCGATAAGCTCAACGCCGCGCGCCACGCCGGCGGCTGGATCGACGCCATGCGCGTGCACACGCCGGAGCCGGAGAAGCTGTACACGTGGTGGAGCTATCGCGCGATGGACAACTGGCGCGCCGCCGACCGCGGCCGCAGGCTCGATCACATCTGGACCTCGGACGCGCTCACCGACCGTGTCTCGACCATCAGGATTTACAAGGACTATCGCGGCGCCGAACGGCCCTCGGACCACGTGCCGGTGACGGCAAAACAGGCAAGGTGCCTGTTTTTTCCACTCGGATGCTCTGCCGAAATAGGCTAGCCAAGCGTGCGCCGCGGGCGTGACGGCGCGCGTTGGCAGGAGCGTGGCGTGGACGCTGATTTCCTGGCGCTGGTGGCGATCGGCTTCTTCGCCCAGATTGTCGACGGCGCGCTCGGCATGGCCTTCGGCGTGATCTCGACCTCGGCCATGCTGCTAATGGGGCTGCCCCCGGCGCAAGCCAGCGCCATCGTCCACACCGCCGAGATCTTCACCACCGGCGCCTCCGCCGCCTCGCACATTTATCATCGCAATATCGACTGGCGCCTCGTATGGCGGCTCGGCATCGCCGGCGTGTGTGGGGCGGTGCTGGGCGCCTGGCTGCTGTCGAACGTCGATGCGCAGGCAGCACGGCCTTTCGTCTTCGGCTACCTCTTGGTCATGGGGCTGCTAATTCTGCTGCGCTCGATCCGGCTGCCGCAGCCACGCACCACGCCGGCGCACTGGACGCCGCCGGTCGGGTTTGTCGCCGGCTTTCTCGATGCCAGCGGCGGCGGCGGCTGGGGGCCAATTTCGACCGGTACTCTGATCGGCGCCGGCCACACGCCACGGCTGACGGTCGGTTCGGTCAACACCACCGAGTTCTTTGTTACCATCGCCGCGGCGACCACGTTCTTCGTCGAACTGGGCGGCGCACCGCTGCAGCATCTGCTGCCGCTGATCATTGGCGGCGTGATTGCCGCGCCCCTGGGTGGATGGATGGTGAAGCGGGTATCGCCGCGCATATTGATGGTGGCGGTCGGCTCGCTGATCGTGGCGCTGTCGCTGTGGCAGATCGCGCGCAGCATCAACCTGATGTGAGACGGCGCTACTTTTTGCCCGGCTCGATCTTCTGTTTCACCGCGGCAAGCTCCTGCGTCCAGTCCGCCAGCCGCTCTACCATGTTGTCACGCAGCACCCTGGCGGCGTCCGGATAGCCTTCCAGCATTTTGCGGAAAAGGCTGCGTGAAATGCGAATCACCACCGTCGGCTCCTTGGCGATGGCCGTGGCCGGACTGACCATTTCGGTCAGCAGCGCCAGTTCGCCCACCAGCGTACCGGGACCGACAATGTACTCCTTGCCTTCGGAAAAGGTGCCGGGCTCGAGCAGCAGCGAGCCTTCCTGCACAACGTAACCGCCGTCGGCCAGTTCGCCCGCATAGAACAGCACCGCACCGGCTTGCAGCTGGCGGGTCTCGGCGCCGATGGCGAGGATCTGCAGCGCCTGCTTTCCCAGCACCGCGAAGGTGGGAACCTGCGCGAAAAAGGCGATGTCGTCTTCGAGTCCCATGATTATCGCTGTCCGTTCCGCTTGCGCGGAAATGAGCGGAGTGCCGGCGCGTGCATCGCGCTCACGGCACCAGCTTGTAGCCGCCGGCTTCGGTTACCAGGATCGCCGGCGTCGCGGCATCCTTCTCCACTTTCTGCCGCAGGCGGTAGATGTGCGTCTCCAGCGTGTGCGTGGTGACGCCGGAATTGTATCCCCACACTTCCTGCAACAGCGTCTCGCGCGAGACCGGCTTCTGACCGGCGCGATAGAGATAACGCAGGATCGCGGTTTCCTTTTCCGTCAGCCGTACTTTACTGCCCTTGGGGTTGAGCAGCACCTTGGAACTCGGCCGGAACGAATAAGGCCCGATGGTGAATACCGCGTCCTCGCTGGCCTCGTGCTGGCGCAACTGGGCGCGGATGCGCGCCAGCAGCACGGCGAAACGGAACGGCTTGGTGACGTAGTCGTTGGCGCCCGATTCCAGGCCCAGAATGGTATCGCTGTCGGTGTCGTGCCCGGTCAGCATGATGATCGGCGCCTTGAAGCCGTTCTTGCGCAGGATTCGCACCGCCTCACGACCATCGACGTCCGGCAACCCGACATCCATCAGCACCAGGTCGATCTGCCCGCCTTTGGCCGCCGCCACCCCTTTGGTGCCGGAATCCGCGGCAATGGTGGAGAACTCGTCGTGCAGAGCCAGTTGCTCGACCAGCGCCTCGCGCAGTTCGGTATCGTCATCGACGATCAGAATCGTTCGGGTATTGGGCATCGAATAAAAGCCCCCAAGGGGACGCCTTAATCGCGGCGCCCTGCAATAATTGTGAACGTGAACATTCGGCGCTGAAAGAGCAAGGGCGAACTGGTATTTAGCGGCAAAGTGATGAGCCGCCAAGGTTCGGGGGATGATGCCAAAACGATCACTGACCCGCATCGCGGTCCGGCGCCGGCCGGGTAATCCCCGACAGGGCTGGCTGACCGCGGGGCCGCTGGCGATTCCGGTGGCGCTGGGCCGAGGCGGCGTCAAAGCCAACAAGCGCGAGGGCGACGGCGCCACGCCGCGCGGCGTGTTCCGTCTGAAACGGCTGTGGTGGCGCAAAGAGCGGCACCGGCGTCCAGCGACCATGCTGCCCTCGATCGCCATCAAACCTGACGACGGCTGGTGCGAAGACCCGGCCGACCGCCACTACAACCAGCCGGTCAAGGTTCCGCCGGGAAGCACGGCCGACCGGCTGGCGCGGATCGACAATCTCTACGACTTCATCATCGAGCTGGATCACAACACGCGGCCGCGCATCGCCGGACGGGGCAGCGCCGTGTTCATGCACATCGCCCGGCCGCAATTCGCGCCGACCGCCGGATGCATCGCACTCGACAGCACGGTGTTGCGCCGGTTGCTGGCCCGGCTCGGGCCGCGCACACGGATCGTGGTTGAATAGAAATTACCATCCAGTCTGTTGCAAAGATCTACCGTTGCTTAAGCATGAAAGCGCGCGACCGAGTTCCCTACCGGCGCGTTAACAAAACCACGAACGACGAATGGTATTTGTGACGATGCGCCAGAACTGAGCAAAAAACGAAACACGCGCGCACCGGGACCGTCATGGACACCACACTTCCCAGCAGCCTCTATTCCCGTGAATTGCGTCAGCCAGTTGCGCCGGCCCCGATTGGCCACGTCATCTCGGTCAACGGTGCGCAGTCCACCGTCGAACTGACCGGACGCCCGCTAAACGGCGAAAACCCCACCGTCGGCAAATTCATGGGTCTGACCGCCGGCAAGGTACTGATCGTCGGCATGGTCACCGAGATCGGCGAGCAGGCCTCCGGCGGCACCCCCGGCGCCCAGACGTTCCGCAAGATTGCGCGGCTCGACTTGATCGGCGAAATTGGTGCCGATGGACGGGGCACGCCAAAGTTCCAGCGCGGCGTTACCGAGTATCCGAACATCGGCGATGGCGCGATCATGCTCACGGAAGTCGAGTTACGCCAGGTCTACGGCGCCGCCGATGCCGACCGAGCCCACATCGGCAACCTGCAGCAGAATCCCAATATTCACGTTCACATCGACATCGATCATCTGGTGAGCCGGCACTTCGCCATTCTCGGCGCCACCGGCGTCGGCAAGTCGAGCGGCGTCGCCATCATCCTGCAGAAGATTCTCGATACCCGGCCGAACCTGCGCATTTTCCTGGTCGATCCGCACAATGAATATGGCCGCTGCTTCGGCGACAAGGCCAATGTGCTCAATCCGCGCAATTTGCGCCTGCCGTTCTGGCTGTTCAATTTCGAGGAGACCGTCGATGCCTTTTTCGGCGGACGGCCCGGCATCGAGGAAGAAGTCGAAATTCTCGCCGAGGTCATTCCGCTGGCGAAAGCGGCCTATCTGCAATATCGCGCCGGCGCCGAACGCTCCTTCACCAAGAAGCGCGATCCGCGCGACGCCGGCTTTACCGCCGATACGCCGGTGCCTTACCGCATTGAAGACCTGATCAATCTGCTCGACGAGCGCATGGGCAAGCTGGAGAACCGCTCGCGCGCGTCGATCTATCACAAGCTGATCGGCCGTATTCAGACCTTCCGCAATCATCCGCGTTACGCCTTCATGTTCGAGAACGCGAACATCGGCGGCGACACCATGGCGGAAATCCTCGGCAGCCTGTTCCGGCTGCCGCCGGACGGCAAGCCGATGACCATCATGCAGCTCGCCGGCTTCCCGGCCGAGGTGGTGGACTCGGTGGTGTCGGTGCTGTGCCGCATGGCCTTCGACTTCGGCCTGTGGAGCGATGGCGTCGCGCCGCTGCTGTTCGTCTGCGAAGAAGCGCACCGTTACGCCCCGGCCAACAAGGCCATCGGCTTCGGCCCGACCAAGCGCGCGCTGTCGCGCATCGCCAAGGAAGGCCGCAAATATGGCGTGTTCCTCGGTCTGGTGACGCAGCGGCCGGCGGAGATCGACGCCACCATCATCTCGCAATGCTCGACGCTGTTCGTGATGCGGCTGTCGAACGACCGCGATCAGGCGCTGATCCGTTCGGCGGTGTCGGACGCCGCGGCCAACTTGCTGTCATTCATCCCCTCGCTCGGCACCCGCGAGGTGTTCACCTTTGGCTCCGGCGTGGCGCTGCCGACCCGCATGCGCTTCCAGGAACTGGCGGCCGACAAGCGGCCGAACAGCGAAGCCTCGGGCAACACGCGGTCGGATGCCGGCACCAACATGAACCGCGATCTGCTGACCACCGTGATCGATCGCTGGCGCAGCGCCAGCATGAGTCACAAGATGGCCGACGACGACGACTTCAGTGCTGCCTTCGAGGCGCCACCGTTGCAGCCCGCCGCGCCGAACTACCCGCCGGCCTATGCGCCGCCGGGCCAGGCCTATGCGCCGCAGGCGGCGGCTTATGCTCCCCAGCCATCGGCACCGCCGCCACGGCCGGAAGGCCTGCGCTCCAGCCTGTTGAAGAAGCCGCTGGACGCATCGATGGGCAATCCGCCGGCCCCGCCGGGATTTCCGACCAGATACCGGTAGCGGGTCGGCCTAGCGTTTTTGTAGCCCGGGTGGAGCGAAGCGTAACCCGGGAATCTGGCAAAGGCCGCCCCGGATTTCGCGGAGCCTGTCATCGGGCCGGCCACTTCGGGCCGGACCCGTTGGCTCATCCGGGCTACCTTTCCTACTTCCGGCCGAGCACATCGATCAGCGCCGACATGCCAGCGTGACCGGCGCCTTCTTCGATCGCACTGTCGTGCTCGATGATTTCGAGGGTGGCAAAATCGGCGAAAGCCGACTGCAGCATCTCGCGGGTATAAAGGTGGTCGGCATTGCCCGGACCGCCGGTCTTGTACTCGAGCTGCTTCGGCCGGTACCCCTGCATCAACAGCAGCCCGCCCGGCTTCAGCGTACGCTTGATGCCGGTGAAAATATCGGCGCGCTCCGACGGCGTCGCGAACTGGATGAAGATCGCCACCACCACATCGTAGGCGTCCGGCGCCCATGACCATGTCGTCATGTCGGCCTGCTCGGTGCGCAGCGTGACGCCACGGTCGGCGGCGAGCTTCTGCGCCTTGGCCTGGGCCAGCGGCGAGTAATCGACCGACAGCACGTCGAGGCCCTGCTCGGCGAGGTACACGCCGTTGCGGCCTTCGCCGTCGGCAATCGCCAGAGCGCGCTGGCCCTTGTGCAGCAGCGCCGCCTTGCTCTTGAGGAATGCATTCGGCGCGGTGCCGAACAGATAACCGGGTTGCGCGAAGCGTTGCTGCCAGCGCTCGAACTCGTATCACGGCTGCGTATCGCCCGGCGACAGGCGGCGTGGAGCCGAACGCCGCGCCTATTCTTTGTGCGCGTTGCCGCACATTGATGCGGCCGTTTGTGCGGTTGCGAAAGGAATTGGAAACCCTAATTGGGCAATTTGATCTTCAGCAATTCCCCGACGAGCCAGCAATGCCATCGATGCGACTTCGAATTCCGCGACCCGCGCTGTGGATTGCGGGGCCGACCTTCGCCGTCGGTTTGGCGACGGCCGTCGCATTGCCATACGGCGTTCTCAGCACCGTCGCCGTCGCGCTGCTGGGCGCGCTCGCGGTCGGCAGCTTCGCCGAATACCGTCTGGCCCGCATCATCGCTTCCATCGGCAAGATCGCGCGCGGCGACCGCTACACGACGCTGCCCAGCGTCGTCGGTGACGGCGCCATCCAGCTGTTCGCGTCCACGGCCGAGACCGTGCGCAGCGCGTTGATCGAGGCCGACACACTGTCCGTCGACCAGCAACGGCGCGAGACCGAGGCGCGGCTGCATCATGCCGGGCGGTTGTTCTTCACCGGCAATTTCCGCCAGGCGGTGCAGGAAGTCGTCAACACCTTCACCAGCGCCGGCGAGCGCATCCGCGGCACCGCCGCCGACCTCGCCGACAGCAACCGGCTGATGGCGCGCCAGGTGACGCAGGCGTCCGACGCAGCAACGCGCGCCGCCGAGGATGTGGCCGGCGTCGCCAATGCCGCGCGCGACGTGCAGATGCTGGTGATGAGTTCGGCGCGTCAGGTGACTGACGCCCGCGCCGCCACCGAACGCACCACGGCCGAGTTGCTCCGCGCCGACGCCACCATGCATACGCTGGCGCAGGCGGCGACCCGGATCGAGGAGGTGATCAAGTTGATCCAGGCCATCGCCGGACAGACCTCGTTGCTGGCGCTGAATGCCACCATCGAGGCGGCGCGGGCCGGTGAGGCCGGCCGCGGCTTTGCCGTGGTCGCCAGCGAAGTGAAGGACCTGTCGCGCCGCACCGCGCAGGCGACCGAGGACATCAGCGCCCAGATCCACGGCATCCAGCAGGCGGTGCGCGACACCGCAGTCGCCATCGCCGCGGTCGATCAGAGCGTCGCTGCCATGGGCGGCGTCAACGAAAACATCAACCGCATCATCGAGCAGCAGATTTCCCAGCTCGACGTCATCGGCACCGAGGCGATGAAGGTCGCCGGCACCGTCAGCGAGGCGCTGCCCGGCATCAAGGCCGTTGTGGCCGACGTGGCCGTCGCCGGCGACGCCGTACTGGCCACCGCCGACGACCTGATCGGCCGCGCTCAGTCCCTGGTCAGCCAGGTCAGCCGCTACTTTTCCGATCTGGACCACGGCTCGATCAAGGTCGGCATCCTGCATTCGCTGTCCGGCACGCTGACCGCCAGCGAGCGGCCGCTGCAGCAGATGCTGGTGATGATGATCGAGAACCTGAACCGCAATGGCGGCCTGCTCGGCCGCCCGGTCGAAGCCGTGATCATGGATCCGCGCTCCGACCCGGCCGCCTATGGTGCGCAGGCCCGCGCGCTGCTGGCCGATCATGCCGTCGCCGCCATTTTCGGCTGCTGGACCTCGGCGTCGCGGCAGCAGGTGCTGCCGGTGCTGGCGCGCTATGACGGGCTGCTGTTCTATCCGAGCCAGTACGAAGGCGAGGAGCAGTCGCCGCATGTCATCTACACCGGCGCCACGCCGCAACAGCAGGCGATCCCCGCGGTCGACCATCTGCTCAAGCTCGGCCGCCGCCGCTTCGTGCTGGTGGGTACCGACTACGTCTATCCGCGCACCACCAACGCCATCATCCGCAATTATCTCGCCAGCCGCGGCGTCGGCGCCGATGCGGTCGATGAGCTGTACACGCCGTTCGGCGAGAAGAACTGGCACGACCGCGTGCACACCATCCGCCGCTTTGCCGGGCGCGACGGCGCCATCATCGCGACGCTGTCCGGCGATTCAAACGTGCACTTCTTCCGCGAGCGCGCGCGCCAGGGCCTCGACGCCGACATCCTGCCGGTGATGAGCCTGTCGCTGGGCGAGGCCGAGATGCCGGCGCTGGCCGAGCGCAACCTGATCGGCCACATGGTGGCCTGGACCTATCTGCACACGCTCGACACGCCGGAGAACCAGGCCTTCATCGCGGCGTGGCGGCAGTTCTGTGACGACCCGGCGGCGACGACGAATGACGCCATGGAAGCGAGCTGGATCGGTTTCCAGCTTTGGGCGCAGGCGGTCAGCGCCGCCGGCAGCACCGACGTCAGCGCGGTCCGCGCGGCCCTGGCCGGCCGCACCTTGCGCGCGCCGAGCGGCTTCGATGTCATGCTCGACGCCGAGACCCAACACCTGCACAAGCCGGGCATCATCGGCCGCATGGACGAGAAGAACACGATCTGGCCGGTCTGGATCAGCGACCGCCCGATCGCGCCGGAGCCGTGGAGCCGGTGGTTGCCGAAGGATACGCTGAAGCTGGCGGGATGACCTTCTGATCCCTCCCCTGAAAGGGGAGGGATTAAGCGGTCCGCATCGCCTTCACCGCCGCGGCGATTTGATCCGCCGCCGTCACCGGCAGCGAACAGCGCTCGCCGACGCAGACAAAGGCCGCACTGCCCGTCACCGCCTTGAGTTTCTCCTGTGCCGGATGCAACGGCGGCAGCGCGGCGCTCGACGGCGCGCGCAGCACGATGCGGTCAAGGAACGGCAACTTCAGCGCGGCCAGCGCCATGTGACCGGCGTCCGGCCCGGTCAGCACGATCTCGGCCGCGCGCAGCCGCAGGTCCAGCGCATTCAGCAGCGCCATGTGCGAGAACAGATTGGACGCCGCCGCCGACAGGATGCCCTCGAGCAAGGTGTCGGCCTTGTCACGCCACTTGTCGTCCCCGGACAGCACCGCCAGCCGCACCAGGTTTTGCGCCGCCACGGCATTGGGATTGGGCGAGGCATCGTCGGCGGTCGAATGCGGCCGCAGCAGCAGATCGTCGGCGTCGTCGGCCGACAGATAATAGCCGCCGGTGTCCGGGTCGGCGTAATGCGCGTCCATCGCCTTCTGCCAGCGCAGCGCCTGATCGAGGAAGTCGCGCTCGCCGGTCGCCTCGAACAACGCCAGCGCCGCACGGATCATGGCGGCGAAGTCGGAGGCCAGCCCGGGAAACAGCAACTGCCCGGCGCGCCACGAGTGCCCGAGCCGGTCATCTTTGGTCATCGACGTGGCGATGAAACCGAAGGCGCGGCGTGCCATTGCAATCCATGACGGCTCGTCAAGCGCGATGCCGGCATTGACCAGCGCCGCGATCATCAGCCCGTTCCAGTCGGCCAGCACCTTGTCGTCGAGACCGGGGCGCACCCGGCCTGCCCGCGCCTCCAGCAGAATGTCGCGCAAAGTCTGCAGCCGCGCTTCATCCGCGTCGCTGCGCGGCACGCTCTTGAGCCGGTTGAGAATGTTATGGCCTTCGAAATTGCCGTCGTCGCTGACGTCGTAATGCCGGGCGAAGAACTCGCCGGCATCGGGACCGAGCAGTTCGATGATCTCGTTCTTGCCCCAGACGTAGAACTTGCCCTCTTCGCCTTCCGAGTCGGCGTCGAGCGACGCGGCGAAGGCGCCTTCGGGCGTGGTCATCTCGCGCGTCAGCCACGCCACCGT
>LNFM01005065.1_pt1 | contig 52245 bp, 61 predicted proteins | sample 596031 | NCBI WGS metagenome assembly LNFM01 (sample SAMN04254537, study PRJNA301005) | activated carbon metagenome | isolation source: dual media filters at the Ann Arbor, Michigan drinking water treatment plant | place: USA: Ann Arbor | reverse complement strand
CCCCTTTGGTGCGCAGGATGATGGTGACGGGCTTGGTCCCGCGGTTGCGCCAGAACCAGCCATGGCCGCCGTCGAACTCGGCGGTCAACACGCCGGTATCGCCGGCCACCGCGCGGCCGGTCTTGTAGCTCTTCTCCTTGGCGCCAGGACCGGGGGTGCCGTGCATGTCGTAGTTAACGACGCCGTCCTTGACGCTCCAGTCAAAGGTCACCTTCGCGCCCTTGACCATGGTGAGCTTGTATTCCGCGCCCTTGGTCGGCTCCAGCGTGATCACAGTCTCGTCGGCCTTCTCCGCCTGGGCGAGATCGAGCCGCTCGCCGGCCTGCACTGGCGAGACAAAAAGCCCGGCCAGCGTGGAGAGCAGGCTGGAGCGCTGATCCGGAGCCGGCGTCGCCGGGGTCGGAGCCGGTTGAGCCGGCGTCGTCGGCGCGTCTTTCAGCCGGTCGGCCGCGGCTTCGGCGGCTAGCTGGGTCTTGATCTCGCCCATCTCGGTCAGCTGGAGCATCCGGCCGACGCCGGTGGGATCGATCGCGTATTCGGCCGGCAGGACGATGGTGACGAGGATGCCGGCCGCCGCAGCGATGGCGATGGCGGTCGAGCGTAGGAGCTGCGCGGAGGACGGCAGTTCGGCGCGGGTCGGAATGTCGGAATTGTACATGGTATGGGTTCCTTTCAGATCGGGGAGACGAAAAAGCCGGTGAGCTGATAGCCGATCAGCACGAACCCGGCGGTCATCATGAGGGTGTTGGCGGTGTAGGCGTGGCGCAGGAAGCTGGACGTGCGCCGCCAGAAGCCCATCGCGATAAGGATCGCAGTCAGGGCCAGGATCTGGCCGATCTCGACGCCGACATTGAACGCCAGCAGGTTAGGCACGAGGCCGTCGGCTGCGACGTTGTAGTCGAGAATCTTGGTCGAGAGGCCAAAGCCGTGGAACAGGCCGAAGATCAGCGTCGCGGCTTTGGTGTTCGGCTGGACGCCAAACCAGCGCTGATAGGCGCCCATGTTGTCGAGCGCCTTGTATACCACCGAGAGTCCGATGATGGCGTCGATGATGTAGGCGTTCATGCCGATGTTGAAGTAGACGCCAAGCAGCATCGTGGTGGAGTGCACGTGCTTCATCCGGTAGAGGAAGAAGACCACCCCGAAGAGGAAGAGGAGATGGTCGTAGCCCGTCATCATGTGCTTGGCGCCCAGATAGACGAAGGGCATGAGATTGATGCCGCTGATCTCCTGAATGTAGCCCTTGTCGCCCTCCGCGACGCCGTGGGCGATGGCGGGCGCGAGGCTCGCCAGCAGGAGCAAAAGAGGAAGCGATGCGTGCGAGGCTGCTGAATGCGGCCTGCATCGCCCTCCGATGAAAGGTCGTTGCATGGAAGTTCCGATGGTTCGTCGATGATGGATGGCCGCCGCGGCGGCCGGGCTCATGCGGCGACGAACGGTCTCGGGGGACGTTTCAGCCCGTCGGGATGGCCGGGATCGGCCGTGACAGGATCATGCGCCACGCTGGTTCGCGCGAAGCCTGGCGTCACGAGCGTATCGACGGTGAGCCGGTCTGCCGTTTCATGTAGGTGATCGGCCGCGTTGTGGCCATGGACATGGCCCGGAAGCTGTTCGGACGGCTCGCCCTCGTCATGCGCGTGCCCGTGTTCGGCGATCGTCGCTGCAAGTTCGGCGTGGCGCACGGCTTCGGCCTTGGCGGTCGCGAAGGCGTTATGCCCGGCCGCCAGATGGACCGTCGAGAGCAGGACGCCGAGCGCCATCGCGAAAGCGATGGCGAGGCAGAACACGGCTTTGAGGCTGCGGCACGACATGGGCTACAGGTAAGAACCCCATTCTTAACGAAAGTTTGACGGCGGCGTCCAAATCGAGCCGTCGCTCGACCGTTGACGTATCCTACCCTGGAGGATACGGAAAGTCATGTCCGACGCCCATGTCCACGAAACCCATTCCACCATCGTCAAGCGACTGAAGCGGGCCGACGGGCACTTGCGCAAGGTCATCGAGATGATCGAGGCCGGTCGTCCTTGCCTCGACATCGCCCAGCAGTTGCAGGCCGTCGAGAGCGCGATCGGGCAGGCCAAGAAGACCTTGATCCAGGACCATCTCAACCATTGCCTCGACGAGGTCGCGGGTCCTTTGCCGAGCGAGCAGCGCGAGGTGATCGACGCCTTCAAGGCCATCGCGAAATACCTTTAGGCGCGCCGCCACGACCGAACAGGACGATGCCCATGCTGGCCATTCTCGCCAACCGGACCTATCGCCACCTCTTCCTCGCGCAGGTCATCGCGCTGATCGGCACAGGCCTCGCCACGGTCGCGCTCGGCCTGCTCGCCTATGACCTTGCGGGTGCGAATGCGGGCATCGTTCTGGGCACGGCGCTGGCAATCAAGATGATCGCCTATGTCGGCGTCGCGCCGATCGCCTCGGCCTTCGCGGAGCGGCTGCCGCGTCGGACCATGCTGGTGGCTCTTGATCTGATCCGCGCCGCAGTCGCCCTGCTTCTGCCCTTCGTGACGGAGATCTGGCAGGTATATGTGCTGATCTTCGTGCTTCAGTCGGCTTCGGCCGCCTTCACGCCGACCTTCCAGGCGACGATCCCCGACATCCTGCCCGATGAGAAGGAGTATACCCAGGCGCTCTCGCTCTCGCGGCTGGCCTATGATCTGGAGAGCCTTCTGAGCCCGGCGCTGGCGGCGCTGCTGCTGACCGTGATCAGCTTCCACAACCTCTTCGCCGGCACGGTCATCGGCTTCATCGTCTCGGCCGCGCTGGTCGTGTCGGTCACCCTGCCGAGCCCGAAGCCCGGCGAGCCGCGCGGCATCTATGACCGCACCACGCGGGGCCTGCGGATTTACCTCGCGACGCCGCGCCTGCGCGGGCTGCTGGCGCTAAGCCTCGCCGTCTCGACGGCGGGCTCCATGGTCATCGTCAACACGGTCGTTCTGGTTCAGGCGACCTATGGCCTGACGCAGCAGGCGACGGCGCTTGCCCTCGCGGCGTTTGGCGCGGGCTCGATGACGGCGGCCTTCGCGCTGCCACGCCTGCTCGACCGCCTGGACGACCGGCGGCTGATGCTCTCGGCCGCCGCCGCCCTGCCGGCCCTGCTCCTGCTGGGAACGCTCCTTCCAGGCTTCGCCATCCTGCTACCGCTCTGGTTCGCGCTCGGCTTCGCTTACAGCCTGACCCAGACGCCGTCGGGCCGCCTTTTGCGCCGCTCGGCCCACGCCGAGGATCGGCCGGCGCTGTTTGCCGCCCAATTCGCCTTCTCGCATGCCTGCTGGCTGATCACCTACCCGGCGGCCGGTTGGCTGGGCGCAAGATTGGGCCTGCCCGCGACCTTCGCGGCGATGGCGTTCATCGCCGGGCTGGCGCTGGCGATTGCCTTGCGTGTCTGGCCAGCGGGCGATCCCGACGAGATCGAACACGAGCATCCCGGCCTCGAAGCAGACCATCCGCATCTGGCGGGCGCGGGCCGGCGTCATCGGCATGCCTTCGTTATCGATCGCGATCATCAGGCATGGCCGACACGCGGCTGAGCAGGTTAAGCATGGGCCCGCTATCGGACATCGATCCTGTCATCCGGCGTCTTGCCGCCGGCGAGACGCTGTTTGCGGCCGGGGACGAAACGCGCGGCTTCTTTATGGTGCGGGAGGGGCGCGTCAGGCTCGTGCGCTTTGGCGCCGATGGTCGCGAAACGGCGCTGTTCACCGCCGGGCCTGGGGAGCGCTTCGCCGAAGCCTCGCTCTTCGCCGAGCGCTACCATTGCGACGCCATCGCCCTGAGCGAAGCCGTCGTCGCGTGCTTTGCCAAGGCCGCCAGCCTCGCGCTACTGGGCGATGATGCGACCGCACGGCTCGACCTGACGGCCGATCTCGCCCGGCAGGTGATGACGCTGCGGGCGCGGTTGACGCTGCGCGACATCCGCTTGGCGCGCGAGCGGGTGCTCGCCTTCCTCGTGGCCGAGGCCGGCGACGACGGACGCACAATCGTCTTCGACGGCCCGCTGCGGGACATCGCCGTCGCGATCGGCCTCACGCCCGAAGCATTCTACCGGACGCTGGCGCATCTCGAGGCGCAGGGGACGATTGCACGGGAGGCTGGCCGCATTGTCCTGACATGATCTGGATCATGTCGCGGTATCAGGTTCTCCGGCAGGTTGAGCGCAAAGGAGAACCTCATGAGCCGCCGCACCCTGACCACCGCCCTCGTCCTGATTTCGGCTTGCCTCTCGTCGGCTGCGCCGGCGGGGGCACAGACGCAAAACCCCTATGCCGGCGAACAGAGCCGCGCGATCAAGGCGCTGTCGCCAAAGGAGGTCGACGACCTCACCCAAGGCCGCGGAATGGGTCTCGCTAAGCCAGCCGAACTCAACCGCTATCCCGGGCCGATGCATGCACTCGAACTGGCGGAGCCGCTTAAGCTGTCAGGCGGCCAGCGGCAGGCGCTCCAAGCGAGCATGGCGCGGATGAGCGCCGATGCGAAGACGCTGGGCGCCGAGCTTCTCGGCCTGGAGCGCGACCTCGACGCTGCCTTCGCCACGCGCAGGATCGATGAGCGACGCCTGAAGGAGTTGACCGCGCTGATCGGCGTCAAGCAGGGCGCGCTGCGGGCGGTCCATCTGGCCGCCCATCTGGAGACGGCGGCGGCGCTTTCGGCCGAGCAGATCGCCCAATACGATGTCCTGCGGGGCTATAGCGGCGCCGGCGCCGCGCCTGTTCCGGAAACAGGGCATGGCGGCGGGCACGGAAAGGCCAAGCACTGATGATGCGCCGAGCGCCGCGTGGCCGGCGACATCCACTTTGTCGCTCCGCTATTGCCGGGCTGCGTCAGCGCGCTCGTCAGCATCGGCCGCCAAACCCCGCCGACCTCGTCGGATTCGCGGTCTGGCTGAGCCTTGGAGCCTCGGCGCTTTGCTCATCGAGCTGATTGTCGCCTCCGGGTAGCGCGAGATCGGCTAGGATCGGGCATTCCGGGCGGTTGTCGCCGTGGCAGGTCTGGGCAAGGTGCCGAAGCGTCCGCGACATGGCCTGAAGCTCGTCAATCTTGGTCTCTACATCGCGGACATGCTTCATCGCGAAGCGCTTCACGTCGGCGCTGGCCCGGCTCTTGTCGCGCCAGAGCGCCAGAAGTTCGCGGGCCTCCTCGATCGAGAAGCCCAGCGTGCGGGCCCGCTTGATGAAGCGAAGCTCATGGATCTCCTCGGCCGTGTAGACCCGGTACCCAGCTTGGGTGCGGATCGGCGGCTCGATCAGGCCGATGCTCTCGTAGTAGCGGATCATCTTCGCGGTCACGCCCGATGCCGTCGCCGCCTGGCCGATGTTCATGTCGATGGCTCCTGGTTCTGCAACGGCTTCATTCGGCGGGCGCGAGCTGCGCCGGACGGGAGGTCTCCGGTTCGACCCGGGTTCGCCGGCCGAAGCGCTTCAGCCGCAGCGCATTCGCCAGCACGCTGACGCTGGAGAGCGCCATGGCGAGCCCGGCGAACATCGGCGACATCAGCACGCCGAAGGCCGGGTACAGCGCGCCGGCCGCAACCGGGATGAGCACAATGTTGTATCCGAAGGCCCAGACGAGGTTCTGGCGGATGTTGGCGATCGTGGCCTGCGACAGCGCGATGGCCGTGGCGACGCCGGAGAGATCGCCGGACATGAGCACGACGTCGGCGCTCTCGATCGCGATGTCCGTACCGGTGCCGATTGCGATGCCGACATCGGCCTGCGCCAGCGCCGGCGCGTCGTTGATGCCGTCTCCGACGAAGGCGACACGGATGCCGCCGGCTTGAAGCGACTTGACCACCTCGGCCTTGCCGGTCGGCAGGACCTCGGCGACGACCTCGTCGATGCCGAGACGGCTGGCGATTGCGTTGGCCGTGCGCGTGTTGTCGCCGGTGATCATGACCACGCGCAGGCCTAGGCCGTGCAGTGCTGCGATGGCGGCGGGCGTCGTCTCCTTCACGGGGTCGGCGACCGCAATGATGGCCGCGAGCTTGCCGTCGATCGCAGCAAAGAGCGGCGTCTTGCCGGCGTCGCCGAGTTGCGCGGCCTGCTTCGCGAAGGCCGAGAGATCGAGCCCAAGATGACGCATCAGCCGATCGGCGCCGACCTCGACGCGACGGCCATCGACACGCGCTGCGACCCCGAAGCCGGGCTCGCTGGTGAAATCCGCCGGCTCGGCCAGCGCCAGACCGCGCTGCCGCGCGGCGGCGACGATCGCCTCGGCAACGGGGTGCTCCGAGAGGGTTTCCACGGAGGCGACGAGGCGCAGCACTTCGTCCTCCGCGAACCCGTCCGTCACCGCGATGTCGGTCAGTTCCGGCCGGCCCTTCGTCAGCGTGCCCGTCTTGTCGAGCGCGATCACCGTCGCATCCTTGAGGCTCTGCAGCGCCTGTCCCTGTCGGAACAGGATGCCGAGTTCAGCGCCCTTGCCGGTGCCGACCATGATCGAGGTCGGCGTCGCCAGCCCCATCGCGCAGGGGCAGGCGATGATCAGAACCGCGACGGCGTTGACGAGCGCGTAGGACAAAGCCGGGCTCGGGCCGAAGATCAGCCAGGTCGCGAAGGTGAGCAGAGAAAGCCCGATCACGACAGGCACGAACCACATCGTCACCCTGTCCACGACCGCCTGGATCGGCAGCTTCGAGCCCTGCGCCGCCTCGACGGTCGCGACGATCTGCGCGAGCAAAGTGTCGGCCCCGACCTTGCGAGCGGTGAAGCGGAACGAGCCCGTGCCGTTGACCGTCCCGCCGGTGACGGCGGAGCCAGCCTGCTTGCGGGCCGGGATCGGCTCGCCGGTGATCATCGCCTCGTCGACATAGGACGATCCGGAGACGACCTCGCCATCGACGGGGATGCGCTCGCCCGGCCGCATGATGACGACGTCGCCGACGATCACCGTCTCGATAGCCACGTCGGCCTCGCTGCCGTCGCGCAGCACGCGCGCTGTCTTGGCCTGGAGCGACATCAGCCTGCGGATCGCCTCGCTCGTCGAACCCTTGGCGCGCGCCTCGATCAAGCGCCCGATCAGGATCAGGGTCACGATCACCGCGCTTGCCTCGAAATAGGTATATTCGGTCCCGTCCGGCAGCAGGCCCGGCAAGAAGGTCGCGACGCTCGAATAAAGGAAGGCCGCGGTCGTGCCGAGCGCCACGAGCGAGTTCATGTCCGGCGCGCCGCGCAGCAACGCCGGCCACCCTTTCCGGATGAAGCGCAGTCCGGGAACCGCCATCACGAAGCCGGCGAGCAGGAATGAGAGCAGCTTGATGTTGAACTCGCCGATCCGACCGGCGAGGACATGGTGCAATGTCTCCGACATGTGCATGCCCATCTCGAAGACGAGTAGCGGCACGGTCGCGATTGCCGCAATCGCGCCGTCCCGGCGCAAACCCGAAAACTCGGCCTCGCGCGCCTGACGTTCGCGGTCGGAGCCAGCCACCGTTTCCCTGACCTGCTCGGCGACGTAACCGGCGGCGGAGACCGCCTTGACGAGAGCAGGTGTCAGTTCTGGACCGCCCAGCACGCGCACAGAAGCTCGTCCGGTCGCCAGATTGACGGCCGCATCGAGGACGCCAGGCGTTGCCTTGAGTGCGCGCTCAACCCGGCCGACGCAGGACGCGCAGGTCATGCCCGAGATACTCAGGACGACAACGGTCTCCCTCGGCTCATAGCCCGCCTTCCGGATGACCAAATCGATAGCCGCCGTATCGACCTTCCCAGAGGTGAAGGCGACATGCGCCCGCTGCGTCGCCAGGTTCACCGAAACGCTGTCGACGCCTTCAACCGCCGCGATCGCTTTCTCGACGCGACCGACGCATGACGCGCAGGTCATCCCTTCGACTGAAACGTCGAAATGTGTGAGGGGCGGGGTTGTGCTTCCGGCCATCGTTGCAGTCGACATGACGTCTCTCCGAGCTGTGATGGCACGGGATATGGAGCTTCCTATAATGGTAAGGTCAAGCGCAATTGCAGGCTTTGGCGATAGTTTTTTCGAGCTGCCCAAAAAAGCTAAAAAGCCTCTTGACCTTACCACTGTGGAAAGCCGCAGCCTCCTTTTCACCCGTACTTAACAGGAAACTCCAGCCATGTGCTCGTGCCAGCAGCATTCCAATTCCGCATCCGAAGCCGTCGCGACGCCATCGCTGGTTGGACTCAAATTCCGCGTCGATGACATGACGTGCGGCCACTGTGCGAGCACGATCAAGAAGGCGATCGAGGCGACCCTGCCCGGCACCACTGTCGATGCCGATCTGGCCTCCAAGCTCGTGAACGTGAAGGGCTTCGGCGATTATGCCGCCATCAAGGCGATCGTGACCGGCGCCGGCTACACGCCAAGCGCCGCGCCCGTCGCAGCCTGACCTCTCGAAGGACCGGAAAGCGGCATCGGGACACGCGGCCGCTTTCCGCCGCTCGTCCAAAAGCGGTGGCTTCAACCCGTCAGCCCGGCGGCGCCGTTTGGGCGGCCGGGCCCACAAGCCTGGTGAGAGTCCCTGAACGGGCGTTCAACCGCCCGCCGTGGGAGATGTCGCTGTGCGCCGTCGCGCCGTTGAACGGGAGACGCCAACGATGTTTCGGCGCTACTTGCCTTTGGTCTTCAGCCACGCGTCGATCGTGGCGATTTCCTTTTCCTGAGAAGACACGATCTCCTCCGCCAACTTCTTGGCCTCGGGATCCTTCCCGTTCGCAAGTTCGACCTTGGCCATCTCGATCGCGGCCTGATGATGGCCTTTCATCTGCTTCATAAAATCGACGTCGGCATCGCCGGTGTAGGCCGGCATCCCGCTCATCATCGTCATCATCGACTGCTTGTAGCCCTTGGTCGCAGCCGAGTCGGAGTTCATCGGCATCATCATCTTCATGTGCATGCCGGGGTCCATGGCCGGCTTCGATGCAGGTTGCTGCGCGAAAGCTGCGGAAATGGCGAGCGTCGAAGCGAACAGGGCGACAGAGGTTCGGATCATTGTCTTGTCCTTTTTGACTGAGAGGATGGGAGTGCGGACGGATCAGGCGGCCATCTCGCGGCAGCTCCGTGCGCAGGCGCGACATGCTTCGACGCAGGCGTCCATGTCGCCAAGGCGTTCGCACTCCTTGGCGCAGTCCTCGCAGATGTCGGCGCATTCGGCGCAGAGATGCTTGTGGTGAGGCGATCCCAGGATCATGACATGAGCGGTCGCCCGGCAGGTCTCCGAGCAGGACAGCATGAGCTGGACATGGCTCGGGGCGGCATGCTCGCCGCCCTGTTCCAGGCAGTGCTGTGTGACCATGCCGAGGCAGGTCTGGTAACAGCGAAGGCAGGCGTCTACGCAGGCCTGCATGTTCTGATCGACGTGATGCATCGCGATGTCTCCTGAAACAGGTCCGTCGGACCCTCGTTGAGGAGACGTGCGCGCGACAGCCTAGTTCCTGGCTGCAACAATCTGTAACAAGCCTGCTGTCTCGACCCGATGCCGGCGAGCTGGGGACTTCCTCTAATTGCGCGCCTTCTCGGCCTCGCGCTTGACCATCTCATAGAGCGGGCGCGGGCCGAACTCGGTGAGGGGTTGCCCGTTGACGAAAAATGTCGGCGTCCGGGTAACCTCCAGCGCTTTCGCATCCGCGCCGTCCTTGTCCAGGATCACCTGGAATTCCGGTCGGGCCGCGTCGCGCTTGCCGCGCTCGGTGTCGAGGCCGGCGTCCTTCGCCCGCGCCCAGGCCTTTTCGAGATCGGGCTTGTCGTGGTCCGCCCATTCCGGTTGAAACTCCAGCAGCGCCTCCATGACGGGCTCGAACTTGCCTTGCAGCCGCGCCGCTTCAAGGATCTTGACGGCCTGGTCGGACCCCTCGTGAAACGCGGCGTAGCGGATTACCAGCCGGGCGTCGTTCGGGAAGAGTCCGAGAATCTGCTTCAGCGGCGGATGGAAGGCGCGGCAGGCCTCGCAGGACGGATCGAAGAACTCGACGATCGTCACGGGCGCGCTCGCGGGGCCGATGATCGGCGAGTGGTCGCGGACCAGAGCCTCGGCGCGCGAGGCCGCGATGGCGCGCGCCCGTTTGGCCTGTTCGTTCTGATAATATGCGGTCCCCCCGGCGAAGACCGCCAGCGCGGAGACGCCGGTGAGGAGGACAACAGCACGGCGGTTCATGACGCGGCCTTCGTTCTGGAGCCGAGGAGGGCGATCGCAATCGCGACGAAGGCCGCGAGCGACAGGTAGGGCAAGGGCAGCATACTCAGGATGATCATGCCGGCGCCGGCGCAGGAGGGGCCCTGAGAGCAGGGCTGGATGCCTTCGGGGATGAGGCCGGCATAGAGCAGGCTGTGGAACCCGGCGATGGCTGCGCCGATGGCGGCGAGCGGAAGGGCGTAAAGCCAGGCGCCGCTGTCGCTCCGGAAGCTCGCCACCGCGAGGAGCACCGCGAGCGGGAACATGAAGGCGCGCTGGTGCCAGCACAGGCTGCAGGGGGCCTGGCCGACGACCTCGCCGATGAAGAGCGCGCCGAGGCTCGCCGCGACCGCGACGATCCAGGCGATGAAGAGGTATAGCCAGCGGTCGTTGCCGCCAGCGGCGATAGCGTTGTCGGTCATGTGCGTGAGCGAGCCTTTCAGCCGATTTTTGCGAGGAAGGGGAAGGTTTCGAGAAGCCAGAACGCCATGGTCGAGAGCTGGCCCGACATCATGGCGAGACCCATCGCGATCATGGTGACGCCGGCCACGATCTGCAGAACCCGCCCCGCACCGCGCAGGCGGCGCAGTCTTGTGGTCATGCCGTCGGCGAAGAGGGCGGTCAGGAGGAAGGGGATCGCGAGCCCAAGCGAATAGACGCCCAGCAGCGCGACGCCGCTTGACGTTGATGTCGACGTCGCGCTGACCGTCAGGATGGCCCCGAGAACAGGGCCGATGCAGGGCGTCCAGCCGAAGGCGAAGGCGAGGCCGAGAAGGTATGCGCCGACCGGCCGACCGCCGGCGATCGGCGCCTGAACCCGAATCTCGCGCTCCAGCCAGGAGAAACGCACGAGCCCCGTCGAGAAAACGCCGAAGACGAGGATGATCGCGCCGCCGACGATGCCGGCTTCGTAGCGATAGGCCAGGAGGAGGTGGCTGAGCGCGCTCGCGCCAGCCCCGAGCAGCACGAAGACGGTCGAGAAGCCAAGCACGAACCAGACGCTCATCACGACGGCGTTCAGTCGTGACGAAGTCCCAGAGGGCGTGTCGGCTCCCGCCGCAGACCCGCCCGCGATGTATGAGACGTAGCCCGGCACGAGCGGCAGGACGCAGGGCGACAGGAACGAGACCGCGCCCGCCGCGAGCGCCGCCCAGATGCCGATATTGGCGATTTCCATCAGTGGGCCTGCCTTTCCGGACGATCGGCGAGGAGCGCCGCGATTTCGTCCATCATGGGCTTTTCGTCCCAGGCCTTGACGCCATGCCAGCGCGCCTTTTCGACCCCGTCGGGGCCGAGCAGGATCGTTGTGGGGAGGCCCGAGATCGCGAGCCGGCCCATAGACGCGCCTGTCTGATCGAGGAAGACGGGTAGGTCCTTGACGCTCAACTGCTCCAGCAGCGGCTCGACCACTTCAGCGCCATCGCGATCGACGGAGATGGCGACCACGGCGGGAGGCCGTCCGCCAAGGCCACGATGCAGCCTTGCCAGCGCCGGCAGCTCCTGGCGACAGGACCAGCACCATGTCGCCCACACGGTCAGAAGAACGGCCTGCCCGCGAAAGCCGGCAAGGTCTGTTGGACTGCCGTCGAGCCGCTGGACCATGAATGCGTCGGCATTCCGGGATCGAGGCGCCCTGTCGACGACCACGCCATAGCCGACCACGATCGCCAGCGTCGCCATGGCGACCACCGACAGCACGAGCCGTCTGGATCTGAGCGCTGGTCCGATCATTCTCGGGCCTCTGAAAGGAAATGGTCGTGCCGCTAGGCCCGGCAGGGCAAGCGCCCGCGCTAACGGCCGGCCTCGGCAGCTCTGGAATGGAAGGCTTGGGCGCGATGACGCCGCAGGCCGCACGAAGGCTCGCCCTTCAGCTGCGGCGCGGTGGACCCGTCGCTTGTGGCAGACCTTGCGGACTGGACGAGGCCGACGCTTCAACGCGCGGCAAGAAGATCGTCTTGGCTGCTTCGGCGCGTCTTGGGATCAGCGAGGCCGACAAAGGGGGCGTCACCGGCGCGAGAGCGACCGATTTCGCCCAGACGCAGCAGGCATTGACGCCCTCGATATGAGTGGTTCGATCACGCTCCGAATCCGGCGTTGCGCCGCAAATCTCGACGAGGCCGATTTCACCCGCGTCGAACTTGACGGCGAGATGGGAGCTGCCGGCAAGCGCGCTCACCATCAACTGGAACATCAGCACGAGACCGCAGGCGGCGGCCAAGAGGCCGCGCCCCGAAGCGCCCGATGTGCCTTTCGATATCATGGCTAGAGAATAACCCAGGCGATCGGCGTCCAGCAATCGCGATGCGGCTGCCTCGCGCTCTGTTGACCGGGTGAAGTCATGCGGGCAGCGCTCATCGGACCGTCTGCCTGGCCTTGGAGATGTGCTCATCGATCTCCGCGACCGCCGACGGCTCATCCCATTCCCGCGCGCCTGGCCAGCGCGCGATCTCGCGGCCGTTAGGATCGATCAGTAGGGTGGTGGGGAGCCCGGTGATCCTCAGCCCCGGCATGCTCCTGGCCTCGCGATCAAGATAGATCGCAAGGCTGGTGAGACCCGTTTTCCTGAAGAACGGCTCCACCACCTCCAGCCCCTGCCGATCGATCGACAGGGCCACGACCTCGAACGCGCCACTGCCCTTCATCGCCTGGAGCCGGTCGAGCGAGGGCATTTCCTTGACGCAGGGCGGACACCAGGTCGCCCAGATGTTCAGGAGGACGAAGCGCCCGCGAAACGACTCTCCGGGGAGCTGACGTCCGTCGGCGGTCTGGAACGACAGTCCCGACAGGACCGGCGCCGCCGGCTGCTCGCGTCGCGTGGCGACGAGAAGGCCGGATGCCGCTCCGATCAGGGTCGCGGCCAGCCCTGCAGCGATGACGAGCCGGCGTCCGACCGGGCTCACCGGAGCACCATGCGGACCTTCTCCAGAGCGGAGGCCTCGTCCTCGTGGTAGTCGATCATCGTCCGAAAGCCGCCATCGGCCTTCATCAGGTAGACCGAAGCCGAATGGTCCATGGTGTAGCCGTTCTCGGTCGGGATTTTCTTCGCATAGGCCTTGTAGGCGGCGAGCGCCGCATCGACCTGCTGGCGCGAGCCGGTCAAGCCGACCACGCGCGGATCGAAGGACTGGAGATAGAGCGCGAGTTGTTCCGGCGTATCGCGCTCGGGGTCGACCGTAATCAGGAGGATCTGCAGGGGGTCCGCCGCCGCGCCGATCTTTCCGGTCAGGTTGGCCATCTGCACCAGAGTGGTCGGGCAGACCTCGGGGCAATGCGTGAAGCCGAAGAAGACGGCCAGCGGCTTGCCTCGATAATCGGCGTCGGTGACCGTCCTGCCGGTCTGATCGACCAGCGTGAACGGCCCGCCGATCGCGGGCACGCCCTGAACGGCCGCGCGGCCGGCGGGCGAACGACCCGGACCATCGACCTGCCACCACCCCAGCAGGATGGCGGCCCCGACGAATGAGACCAGGACGACGCCGGCCCAGGCGCCGTAGCGGATCCATTTGAGGACGGGCATGGCGCGCCTCAATGCCGGGTATGGCCTGTCGCGGCCGGTTGCGGCGCGCCGACGCCTTGCACCTGCAGCTCGATCGCGACCGTGCCGGCGCGCTCGAAGACCAGCGTGGCCTTGACCTTGTCACCCTGCTTCAGCGGCGCCTTGAGATCGACCAGCATCAGGTGCAGCCCGCCCGGCTTGAACTCCAGAGTCTGGCCGGGCGGGACGGCGACGCCGTCCGTCCTCTCGCGCATCCGCATGATGCCGTCGGCGAGGCTGCTTTCGTGGATTTCGACGCGAGCCGCGCCCTCGGTCGAGCCGCCAACCAGACGGTCCGGCTCCGGGCCGGTGTTCTCGATGGCGAGGTAGCCGCCACCGACTTTCGCCGAGGGCGGCGACGCCCTAGCCCAAGGATGGCCGATCTTGAGCGGCCCGACGGCATAGTCGTGGGCGCGGACAGGGTTGGGTGCATAGGCCGCAAGAGACAGGGCAACGCCGGCGGTGCCGATCGCAAAACGCTTCATGGATGTATCCTCGTAAAGGTGATGGTGCCGGCGGGAGGGCCGGCGCTCTGGTCACGCTTCGAGGGTGGGAGGCGCGCGCGATCCCTGCGCGGTCGCGGCGCGGAACAGGATCGCCAGCGGAGTGGCCTGCCCGAACGCGATCGGCAGGCAGGCCGGAGCGAAGTAAGGGATGGCAATCGCTGGCGAGGTAGGAGGCAGGACGGGGTCGGCCGCCGCTGAGCCGCTCCAAGCGCAGCAGGACGGCTGCGCGGTCGCGTGGTGCGGACTCTCGTCCGATGCGGGTACGGCGGGAGCCTGAGCACCCGAGCACAACGCTTGCGTAAGGCCTGGCTCGCCGACCGACGTGGCGAGGCGGGAGCCGGCGGCGGCGCTTGCGAACACCCCTTGCAGGATCAGGACATAGGCCATCGCCAGCGCGAGCAGCGCCCGGATGATGACGGTTCTGGCCGGTCGTATTGTCACGGGCCCGACATAGCGGGGCGCTGCCGCCCCCGCAATGCGACATGGCGGTCACCTTCAACCCGTGGCGAGGTCGAACAGCAGCTTCATGTTCAGGGCGATGATGATCGCGGCGATCAGGCCGGCGGTGATAGTCAGCCATTTCGGCGCGACCATCTCGCCCATCTTGCTCCTGGACGCCGTGAACATCACCAGCGGCACGATCGCGAAGGGCAGTTGCAGGCCGAGGATGACCTGGCTGAGGATCAGCAGTTTGCCAGTCTCGCTGGCGCCATAGATCCAGGTGACCAGGATCGCCGGGATGATGGCGACGAGGCGGGTGACGAGGCGGCGCACCCAGGCCGGCAGCTTGATGTCGAGGAAGCCCTCCATGACGATCTGGCCGGCCATTGTGGCGGTCACGGTCGAGTTCAACCCACAGCACAACAGCGCGATGGCGAAGAGTGTCGGCGCGATCGACAGGCCCAGCAGAGGCGCAAGCAACTCATGCGCCCGACCGAGCTCGGCGACATCATTCTGGCCCGTCTTGTGGAAGGTCGCCGCCGCCAGGATCAGGATCGAGGCGTTGACCAGCAACGCGAACATCAGCGCGACGGTCGAGTCCACAGTCGCCCATTTCAGCGCGTCGCGCTTCTCGGGCAAGGTCTCGCCGAAAGCGCGAGTCTGTACGATGCCCGAGTGGAGATAGAGGTTATGGGGCATCACAGTCGCGCCGATGATGCCGAGCGCGAGATAGAGCATCTGCGGATTTGTGACGATCTGCGTCGTCGGGGCGAAGCCGCGAATGACCTGACCCCAGTCGGGATCGGCCAAGGCGATCTGGACGCCGAAGCAGATCGCGATCACACCCAGCAACGTGATGATGAAGGCCTCGATCCAGCGGAAGCCCTTGTTCTGGAGCCAGAGGATCACGAAGACGTCTAGCGCGGTGACGACGACGCCGATCTCGAGCGGCATGCCGAAGAGCAGGTTGAGCGCGATCGCCGTGCCGATCACCTCGGCGAGGTCGGTCGCGCAGATCGCGAGTTCCGCCAGCAGCCAGAGCGGATAGGAAACCGCACGCGGATAGGCGTCGCGGCAGGCTTGGGCGAGGTCGCGGCCGGTGGCGACGGCCAGCCTGGCACAAAGCGCCTGCAGGATGATCGCCATGATGTTGGAGACGAGCGCGACGAAGAGCAGCGTGTAGCCGAACTGGGCTCCGCCGGCGAGCGACGTCGCCCAGTTGCCTGGGTCCATGTAGCCGACCGCGACGAGGTAGCCCGGGCCGAAAAAAGCTAGGAACTTGCGCCATGGCGTAGCGCCAGGCCTGACAGTGATGGTTCGGAAGACGTCGAGCAGCGAAGGCTCGCCACGCGCCTTGCGCCAGCCGGTTTCGGCGGTCTCGACTTTGTCCAGCATTGCCCGCCCCTAAAATGCAACTGATTTGCAAAAGCAGATTATGGCCGCTGGTCATATTGTCAATGCATTTGCAAACGATTCTCATTAAATAGGCTGGAGGAGGAAACGATGTCCGACGCAGCCGACGCATTGATCGAGCACTGCAGAGAAGCGGGGCAGCGGATTACAGGGCCGCGCCGCATCATCGCCAACGTCGTCGTCAAATCCGACGACCACCCCGATGTTTCTGAAATCTATCGGCGGGTGACCGCCATCGACCCCGGCATTTCACTGTCCACCGTCTACCGGACTTTGAAGATTTTCGCCGCAACCGGCCTTGTCGAGCGTCACAGCTTCGCAGGCGGACGTGTCCGGATCGAACCGGCCTCGGAGGTCCATCACGATCATCTGATCGACATCGCGAGCGGTGCCGTCATCGAGTTCAGGTCGGACGAGATCGAGCGCTTGCAGGCGCTGGTCGCGAGGGAGCTAGGCTTCGAGCTGACCGGGCATCGGCTCGTCCTGTATGGGCGCCCTCTTGTCAGGACGTTACGACGCGCGCGGAAGCCATAGGTTCCAGTCCGCAGACATGGCTCGGCTCGTCAGCTTCGAGTTTGCTGGGCCGCGCCACCGGCTTCCATGGCGACGTGCGAGAAGCTTAGGATGAAGGCGAAGGCGACGAAGACCACGAGAACGGCGAGCACCACCAGATTGCGGCGCCTCATGCGGCTGTCGTCATGACGAGCGAGCACGCCAGGGAGATGGGGCTCGGGTGTCGGTTCGCGGTTGGTTACGTTCAACTTTCCACATGCGCCAAGTCGCGGACGATGATGCCGACGGCTAGCGCGCGGCATTTCCAATAATCAGCGACTGGCGAGCGAACCGGTCGTCTCGGTTCGCCCAGGTGCGTCGTCTCCGCCGAACGGGTCGGCCAGAGCGGCGTCGGGCCGGCTAATCTCGACCTTGCCCGCGACCATCGGCTGCATGCGTTCGGGCCCCAAGTTCTTCAGCATCGCCCGGAAGCTCTGGTGCATGCCGCCGTCGAGATGGGCATAGCTCATCGCCGACGCGCCACCGCCCACCAACTCGGCAAACCGGGCCTCGTCGCGCGCCTGGCGCAGCGACACCTTCGGCTGCACGTCCGCGTCGATTTCGTAGGATGGGCAGGCCTCGCCCGGAGCGAACGGACCCGATCCATCCTTGGCGTTGAAGACGTAGCGGCGACCGCAGGCGGCGAGCCTGGGCGGTTGCTTCGTCGCCTCGAAATGGTCAGAGCCTTCCTTCAAATTCCGCCAGAATGCGAAGTGTGTGCTGTTACGGTGGCGTGCCATATTCTCGGGCGTCATCCGGAATGGCAGAGCCTGGACCTGGAAGCTGCGCTGCCCGCCGGCGAAAGCTTCGCGCGCTAGGCCGTAGATCTCCGTGACCCCCTCGTCGGTCATGGCGAAGCAGCCAGCCGAGGTGCAGGCGCCATGGACCATGAGCGCCGATCCGGTAGCGCCTTGCGACTTCTCCAGCGGGTTGGGATAGCCGAGGTTGAACGACAGGTAGAACTGCGAGCGCGGGTTCATCAGGTCGGCCGTGACCGTGTAGAACCCTTCCGGCGCCTGTCGGTCGCCTTCGCGCTTCTTCGGGCCGAGCTGACCCGACCAGCGGCACATCGGATAGGTCTTGAGCAGAGCGTACTGGCCGCTGCGGTCGCGCTTCCAAACCTCGAGCTCGCTCTCCTTCTTGAAGATGCGCACCAGGATGGGGTAGCTCTGGCTCATGCCCTTGCTGGACATCTCCGAGACCAGCCGCGCCGGAAGCGGCTGGAGATGACGATCGTCGCCTTCGCCGGTGACGCAGCCGGACAGTGCTAGCGTGCCGAGCAAGAGCACGAGGACGAGGCGCAGCGTCGAGAGGCGGGCGAACGAGAGCATGCGAGAACTTTTGCGCGAACGGGGCTTACAGAGCGTCAACAAGGACGGTTAACGGTTCTCTACAACCTCATGCCACTTGAGCTTCAAGCAGAAATCTTCCGATCTTGATCGGCGAGCGCACGCCTGCTCCACCAGCGCCGCAGCGCCACGACTGCCCAGATCGCCTCGACCACACCGAAGGGCCAGGCGCCCTGGAGGAAGCCGTAGACGGAGCCCAGCGCGCAGGCGATGGCGAAGCCGAGGATGAACCATGGACTGCGCTCCTCGCACGCGTAGGTGATCAGCATCGCGGTTACGGCGAAGAGGCCGAAGACGGTGAGAGGGTCCATCAGAGGATCATGGCGGCGAAGGCGGGCAAGTACCACTGCAGCCACGACCGTCCATTGGCGCAATCCACCATTTGGGCGTCCAACTGCGACGCGCTGTCGCATGATATGCGGGGCGTCTTCCGCCGGAAGCGCTTGAACCTGATGCCACTTCAGGTGCGATCAGCGTACCAAGGGAGGATTCCATGATCGCGCGTCGCTCGCTGCTTCGGCTGTCGGCCGGGCTTATCGCTACCAGTCTCGCCGGTCGATCGGCGACTGCACAGACTGCTCTTGCCGCCAAGCTCCTTGAGCCCGGTCCCTTGCCGGACAAGGTCTTCGGCGCCGCCGACGCACCAGTCACGGTGATCGAGTACGCCTCGCTGACCTGCCATCACTGCATGAACTTCCACATCAACACCTGGCCGGCGTTCAAGGCCAAGTATGTCGATACCGGCAAGGTCCGCTTCATCGCGCGGGAATTCCCGCTCGATCCGCTTTCGGCGGCCGGTTTCATGCTGGCGCGCTGCGGCGACGAGGCGAAGTGGTATCCAATCGTCGATATGCTCTACAAGACGCAGGAAGGCTGGGCGCACGCGCAGAAGCCCCTGGACGCTCTGACCCAGACCATGAAGCAGGCCGGCTTCACGCAAGAGTTGGTCGAGGCCTGCCTGCGACGCGAGGATCTGTTCCAAGGCGTCAGGCAGGTCCAGGAGCGCGGTTCCAAGGAGTTTGGCGTCAACTCGACTCCGACCTTCTTCATCAACGGCGAGAAGAAGGTTGGCGCTCTGACGATCGACGAGTTCGACAAGATCCTGACGCCGTTGCTGGCTCGGCCCTGATCGCGCGGTGAGCTCGCGATGCTAGCGCGCCCCCTTGATCGCGGCGGTGACGACATCCGGGCGACCCAGGAAGCGCCCGAGATCCTGCCAGACGTTCTGGTTCTCCGGCGACTGGCGCCGGATGAAGGTCAGGCCGGATTTCGACCAGGGCAGGACCTTGTCGGTCTGGTTGTCGAGGACGAACTCGCCGCGGTCGGTGACGACGGTGAGTACGGCGTGGCCGCCGCCCTCCTTGTCGATCACCACGGTGATCAGCAGCGCCGAGAGGGGCCAGCCGCGCTTGACCAGTTCACGGCGCTTTTCGAGGACGTAGTCCTCGCAGTCGCCCTTGCCCGTCCTAGCGTAGTCCCAGTTCTCGATGACGCCGAACTGGTCCTGGTCGGTGACCGGTTCGATGGCCTTGTTGAACGTCAGGTTGACGCTCAGGAGCTCGCTCCAGGATCTGTCGTCGAGGCGCATGACTGTCGCCGATGAGCGCGGCGTCCGGCAGTCGTTGGGATTGTCGACGCAGAACTGCTGCCAGCCGATCGGCGTGCGCGAGGGCTGGCCAGCATGAAGATGGGCGAGGTCAGTTGTGCCCGCCGCGAGGACCGGCGTGACCAGGGTCGAAATCGCGATGCCGAGGAACATCGCGCCGATGAGGTTCTGCCTTTTTTTCATGACGCTCTCCCGTGTCGTTGAGAGCGTTTCTAGCGAAGACGCGTTGAATTCGCGCGAAATCCGACCCCTAAATTATCGATCTAAGATTCAGATTTCATTGATGTTTCTTGCTGTGTTATCAACCTTAAGGAAGGCTTTCTCGATGAGCCGCTTCGCCTCTCTAGAAGGTGTGGGCCGCGCCGCACCCATCGGCCCATCAGATGTGCGTGTGGCACGATGAAATCGCGCAATGGCGCTCTGGCCATCGCCCTGGTCGCACTCGCGGTCCTGTTCTACGCGGTCAGCGTGGTGAGGATGCGCGAGGTGGAAGACCGCCGCCATCAGACCGACCCCAAGGCGCACGCCTCTGGCGCCCCGGCATCATCGCCGCGCCCCTGACCACCTGCGCGCAAGCGCGGTTCTTTCTCGGCCGTTCTTCCCCCCGCGCCTTTTGGCCTATGTCAGTAAAAAAGGCCGCGCTGGACCTACAGGGGGGTCACGTGTCCCTCGGCGGCTCTGATCTCGCCATCCTCGATCTGGATCGTCGTGTGGGTCAGCCCGAATTCCGATCGCATGACGCCGCTTGCAGCCGTGAGAATGCCGGCCGACTTCGTCATGTCGTCGATCACCAGATGGCAGCTCATCGCGTCGAGACCCGACGTGATGGTCCAGACATGCAAGTCGTCGACGGCGACGACGCCAGGGAGGTCGGCGAGCTTCGCCTGGAGAAGCTTCAGATCGACCTCCGGCGGCGTGCCCTCGAGCAGGATGTGCACGGCCTGCTTCAGCAGGCTCCAGGTGCGCGGCACGATGAACAGGCCGATGCCCGCGCCGACGATCGGATCGACGATCGTCCAGCCGGTGAGCAGGACGACGATGGCCGCGACGATGACGCCGAGCGAACCCAGCATGTCGCTCAGGACCTCGAAATACGCGCCCTTGACGTTCAGGCTCTCGGACGATCCTCCCGAGAGCAGCTTCATGCTGACGAGGTTGACACCGAGACCCACGACCGCGACGACCAGCATCGGACCGCCGATGATCTCCGGCGGGTTCTGGAAGCGCTGGTACGCCTCGTAGAGGATGTAGACCGTCAGGAGCAGGAGGACGACGGCGTTGGTCAGCGCCGAGAGCACCTCGGCGCGGACATAGCCGAATGTCTTCTCCGGCGTAGCGGGACGCTCGGCGAAGCGGATCGCGATCAGCGCCAGGGCCAGGCCGCCGGCATCGGTCAGCATGTGGGCCGCATCCGCCAAGAGCGCGAGGCTACCGGTCCAGAGCCCGCCGACGACCTCAGCGACCATGAACGCCGTGGTCAGGCCCAGCGCCATCGCCAGCCGGCTCTTGTGCCTGCCGGCCGCGGTGCCTGTCGGAGCCGCGCCGTGCGAGTGCCCTGTCGCCATCGTGAAACTCCCCATGAACGCCTACTGAGTAGAACAGGCGCTCAGATGTGATCTTTGTGCTCGGGTTCGCCGAGGTTCTCGACCCGGATGTCGGCCGAGAGGCGGCCGGCGCGCTCGAAGACGAAGGTCACCGGGATGAAGCTGCCGGGCTCGACCTTGGTGTAGAGGCCGACCAGCGTGATCTGATGTGTTCCTGGCCTGAGCGACACCCTGCCATTCGCCGGCAGGGCGAGTTCGTCGAGCTCCACGGGACGGACGATGCCGGTCTTGGTGTCCAGAGCCTTCAGGATGGCGTGGTGGGCTGCGGCCGTTTCGATCTTGAGGAGTCGATCCGGGCGAGCGCCGCTGTTGGCGAAGGTCGCGTAGAATGGGAACTGGTCGCCCTTCAGCGCCGATCCCTTGGCCCAGGGATGGATCACGGCGACGCCGCCACGCTGCGCCACCGGCTCGGGGTGGATCTGCCCCATGGCGAGCAGACCAGCCCCGATCAGCACGCCCAGGCCCCCAAGGCGCCAGGCCGCTGCGCCCGAGAGCAGCGCAAAGGGCTTGGTCTCGGCGGCGGAAGCCGCCTCGATCCATTGTCTGATCCGCCTCATGATCGGTCTCCTTGCGCGCCTGGAGAGACATTGGGCTGTGGGGATGCGGCCTCGGAGCGGGCCTTGCGATAGTCGGCAAGAGCGGCCAGCAGCATCAGCCCGACACCCGCCGAGATCGCGATGTCGGCGCCGTTGAAAGTCGGCCAGTGCCAATCGCCCCAGTGAAGGTCGATGAAGTCCGTGACGGCGCCCTGACACCAGCGCCAGACCGACCCGCTCGAGCCGGATCCGGCTTCTGACGGCCCAGACCATGAGGCCGATGGCGACGACGACCTTGAACGCGGCCAGCATGCCCGGCCACGCCTCCAGCGTGTCGCGGCCGATCCCGAAGCTGACGCCGTAGTTGAAGCCGAGGCGCAGATTGAGGAACGGCGCGATCTCGATGACGCGCGGCGGCGCCATCACATATGTGAGGATCAGCCATTTCGAGAGCTGGTCCAGCGCCGCGGCGGCGACCGCCCAACCAAGGACTTCTCCGAGCCGCTTCTGCAACGTCATGGCGTCGTGCTTTCCGGGGTGGTGCGGGTCCCGAGCCAACGCCGCACCCGCTGCTGATAGTCGCGATAGGGCTGGCCGAGGCTTCGCACGAGGACGCGTTCCTCGATGCGGACCTGGAGGACGATGGCGACCAGGAGCGCGAGCGTCAGCGCACCCTGAATGAGGCTGGGCAGCACGAGGAAAAGCCCGACGAAGAGCAGGGCCTGGCCGACGAAGACCGGGTTGCGCGAGATCGCGAACGGGCCGTTGTCGACGATCGGGCCGAGCTCGCCCTCCGCCGCACCGATGCGCCAGGAGGCGCCCATATGCCGCTGGGACAGGATCGCGAGGCAGGCTCCGACTACGACAAGAAGATGGCCCAGGACATCGACCCACGGGCCGTCGAGTGTGCGTTGGAGCGGGTCGGCCTTGATAGGATTGCCGACCAGCGCCAGTACGATGGGCCAGATCACCGCGCCGGCGAAGGCGAGGCGGAACAGCGTGGCCGACAGCGCCTGCTTCTCGCGGCCTTTGCCGAAGAGCCAGACCGGCCGTCCCGCTTCCCTGGCGAGGATGGCCGACATGGCGAGGAAGCTGATGACGTAGACGACGGTCATCAAGTAGCTGGCGATCTCCATGCCGGACATGGCGCGTTCCTTCCGCTCAGCCGACGCGGCCGGCGTTGAAGCGCAGCAGCCGCAGCGCGTTGGCCGTCACAATGACCGTGGCGCCGGTATCGGCCAGGATCGCGACCCAGAGGCCGGTGTAGCCGAACACCGTGGTGACGAGGAACACGGCTTTCAGCCCGAGTGCGATGGCGATGTTGACCCGGATGTTGCCCATCGTCGCCCGCGCAAGCCTGATCATGGCTGCGACGTCCCGGACCCGGCTCTTCAGGATCGCCGCGTCGGCGGTTTCCAGTGCGACGTCGGTGCCCGAGCCCATCGCCACACCGATGCCGGCGGCGGCGAGCGCCGGCGCGTCATTGATGCCGTCGCCGATCATCATGACAGAGGCCTCGGCTGACAGCGCCTTGATCGCGGTGACCTTGTCCTCCGGCATCAACTCGGCCTTGTGCTCCATGCCCAGCGAGCCGGCGATGGCCGCCCCCGTGCGGGCGTTGTCGCCGGTCAGCATCAGCGAGCGGATCCCCATCGCCTTCAACTCGGCTATGCCGGCGGCGGCGTCCTCGCGCGGTTCGTCCCGCATAGCGATCAAGCCGGCGAGGACGCCGTCCGCGATCACGGCTGCGACGGTCTTGCCGGCGGTCTCCAACTGCTCGACGGCCGCCTTCGCCTGGTCGTCGAAGTTGGCTCGCGAGAGCGCGTGGCGCGGCGCCCCGACGAAGATTGTGGCTCCGTCCAGCGTACCGGTGACGCCCTGCCCGGCGATGGCCTTCGCCTCGGTGGCATTGCGCACCGGGATCGCATGTCCCTTGGCGCGCTCGATGATCGCCAGCGCCAGCGGGTGGCTCGATCCGGTCTCGACGGAGGCCGCGAGTTCTACGACCTCCCGTTCGGTCCGTGCCAGCGCGACGACCTCCGTGACGCGCGGGCGGCCCTGCGTGAGCGTGCCGGTCTTGTCGAAGGCGACGACGCCGGTCTTCGCGGCAGCCTCGATGACGACGCCGCCCGAGAGCGAGGCGGCGATCGAGGCCGGCACCGAGATGACCAGCGCGCAGGGGCAGCCGATCAGCAGCAGCGCCAGGGCCCGGTAGATCCAGACCGACCACTCGGCCCCGAGCAGCAAGGGCGGCACGATCGCGACGAGCACGGCAAGACCGACGATGGCCGGCATGTAGACCCGCGAAAACCGGTCGATGAAGCGTTCGGTCGGCGCGCGCGCCTCCTGTGCCTCCTCGACCAGCCGGATGATGCGCGCGATCGTATTGTCCTCGGCAGCCTTGGTCACGCGCACCCGCAGCGCCGCCTCGCTGTTGACCGAGCCGGCGAAGACCGGCTCGCCGATGCCCTTGGTCTTGGGAACCGACTCGCCGGTGACCGGGCTCTCGTCGATGCCGGAGACGCCATCCGTGATCTCGCCATCGGCCGGGATGCGGTCGCCCGGGCGCACCAGCACGGTCTGACCGATGTTGAGCGCCGCAGCATCGACCGTGCGGGTTTCGCCGTTTTCCTCGATAATGGCGGTCTTGGGCACGAGCTCGCCAAGCGCGCGGATCGAGGCCCGCGCCTTGTCTGCTGCGACTCCCTCCAGCACTTCTCCGACCGCGAAGAGGAACACGACCAGAGCCGCTTCCTCGGCCGCGCCGATGACCAGCGCGCCGGTGGCGGCGATCGTCATCAGCATCTCGATGGTGAAGGGCATGCCGGCGCTGGCGGCCGCATAGGCCTTGCGCGCCACGGGGACGATGCCGATCACGCAGGCCGCGATGAACGCCCAGTGCGCGGCGGCGGGCCAGACCAGGCTGGTGGCCCAGGCCGCACCGAGCAGCGCGCCCGTCGTCAGCACGAGACGGCCCTTATTGGTCTGGTACCAGGACACGCCGTCCGGGGTCGCTTCATGGACATGGCCCGGCAGGCCGTGCCCGGTGTCGACGGCCTGTTTGCCGACCGTGTCGGCCGTCCCTTGCCTGGCGGCGTGTCCATCATGGTCATGAGAATGGCTATGAACCGCATGATCATGCCCGGCATGATCTTCATGCTCGCGACGATTACCGGCTGCGGGGCTCGACGCTTGCGTCTTCGGCGCAACCACGGCGGTGGTGAAGCCGAGGCTGGCGATGCGCTTCTCGACTGCGTCGCGCTTCGTCTGGGTCTCGTCGAGCGCGAGCGTCAGGGTTTCAGACATTACCGAGAGCTTGACGTCGCTGACGCCAGGCAAGCGCTCGAGCGCACCACGAATGGTCGCAGCGCAGCCTGGACAATCCATGCCGCCGACCTTCCAGCTCAAGGGCTCCGGGCTGCGTTGGATCCCGGCCGTGGTCGTCGCGTCCGCCGGCTTATGGGGATGGCTGCAGCCGCACGTGGCTGCCGGCTCCGGGACCGGCGTCGCCTTCGCCACCAGCACCGTCAAGATGTAACCGAGGCCTGCGACGCGCTTCTCGATCGCTTCGCGCTTGGTCTGGCTCTCGTCGAGCGCAAGCGCCAGCGTTTCCGACATGACCGAGAGCTTGACGTCGCTGACTCCGGGCAGGCGCTCCACGGCGCCGTGGATCGTCGCCGCGCAGCTCGCACAATCCATCCCGCCGACCTTCCAGCTCAGGTTCTGGAGCTTGGTGTCCGAGGTCGCTGTCATAGTCGTCTCCGCTTGCAGGCGCTGTGAGACAACCCACATACGATCTCTAGCCACTTCAGGTTCAAGAGGTAAAATGAGATGGACGCAAAAAATCTCGCGCGCGTCATGCCGATCGGATCGCTCTCGGACCGGACCGGCGTGAAGGTTGAGACGATCCGCTATTACGAGCAGGTCGGGCTTCTTCCGCAGCCAGAGCGCTCAGAGGGCAACCAGCGCCGCTATGGCCGCGCCCATGTCGAGCGGCTCGCCTTTATCAAGCATGCCCGCGACCTCGGTTTTCCCGTCGACGGCATCCGCGCCCTACTAAGGCTGTCCGACAACCCCGGCATGGCATGCGACGAGGCCCACGCGATTTCGGTCGCCCATCTCGACGAGGTGCGCCACAAGATCGCGCGGCTCCGCTCGCTGGAGAAGGAATTGGAACGCATCGCTGCAGCCTGCTCTGGCGGAGTCACGGCCTGCGACTGCGCCATCATCGAGGCGCTGGCGGACCACAGCCAATGCGGGTACGATCGGCATTAGCCGGCGTAAAAGGCCACGACCCTGTTGTAAGTCCCCTTGGACCTGCTATTTTGGCCCTTATATGCTCTCAATCATTGTTCCCACTCAATGGTTGGGGCTCCGCCGGAATTTCCCTTGTTTTTCATGAGATTGGGACTGACCGGTAGGTTCGGGTCCTCTCCTGGGCACAACGCTTTTTCCTCAGCAGGACAAAGAGTTACGGTTTTATAAGGGCTTATCGGCTATCCGCTTTCACACAGCGGTTTCACACATGGCCCTCGCGATGCCCCGTCCCTTCGCTACCAAGTCGGGATCCTACTACCTCAACGTTCGGGTGCCGAACGAGCTCCGAGAGGTCGCGCGCGGCCGTGCCGTGACGCTGCCGATCGCCGGCGACCCCGTCACCGTCACCATCTCCGACAAGGTCTACATCTCGCTGCGCACCAAGAGCGCCCGCGAGGCTAAGGACTGTTTCCAGGCGGCGCTGGGCCGTTTGGCAGCCTACTGGGACTCGCTGCGCGCGTCCGTCCACACCCTGACGCCGATCGAGGTCAAGGCGTTGGCAGGCGAGGCCTACCGGGACGCCGTCAACAAGCTCGACGCGGACTACGATTTCAACGATCGCATCGAGGCGTTCGTCACCGAATATCGCGACGCGCCTCGCCCTGGCGCATGAAGAAGCTGACGCTTTCGAGATAGAGGGCGCCGGTCGGCAGCAGCTTGATGCGCGCTCCGGCATCCAGCGCCCGCACGATGCTTGACGAGGACTGCACGGTGGCGTCGGCGCGGCCCGACGCGACCTCGTTGATGGCGTCCGTCGCCGAGGGGAAGGAGGCGAACTGCGCCTTCGGGAAGGTACGCCGCGCCACGGCGAGCTGCGAGGTGCCCTGGAGCGTGGCGAAGCGGATGTTCTACGCGTTCAGATCCTCCGGCTTTTGTACCGTCGAATTCGGCTTCAGGGTCGACATAGACAGGCGCATGGAACGCAGGTATCGGCGTGAAGTCGCCGCGCAGCGCGCGGGCCGGAAGGTTCGTGACGGGCTCGATCATGTCGCAGCGGCCCGATTCCAGCAGCGAGAACAGCCCCGCCGCACTTGCACTCCGTAGCGTCTCGCGCACTGTCGAGGGCGCCGCGCCGACGCGCACCGAGATCGCCTTGTGGCCGAGCCCCTGCTCGAACCGATATCGCAAAATCTCGCGGACGCGCCGCATGCTCACCCTCTCCGCCGACATCAATCGCTCCCCTCGGACACGCCAAAAGGAGCAAGCCTAAGCCAGCAGAGGACCCGCGATCTTACCGCCCGACAGGGGGCGGCATCATCTCGGAATCCGGGGGCGGATTAATCTCGGAACAAGGGGGCGACATCCCTCGGAATCAGCAGCTAGGATCGCGAAGCTCACGACAGCCGCGGTGCCGGTCAGGATCAAAGGCACCGCATATGGCCGGTTGGGAGCAACGGCGCGCGTGCCTCTCGTGTCCGCCATCTTCGACCTATCGCCTTGCACCCTTCACCACGCTGGCCATCAGGACACCGAGACATCCGAACAGGAGTAGGAGCCCAATGGTGATCGAGTTGTCGTGAACGTAGTGAACCACAAGCCAGCAGCCGGCCACGACCGCCAGAATTGAGAGAGCGAGTTGCTCGTCGTCCACGAACAGACCGACGAACTCGTCAAAGATGAGGCGTAACACGGTCATCGGGCGATCTCCACGGGGCGGCGGGCGAGCGAGATCAAGGCGAGCCCGGCTGACAGGAAAATCGCGGCCAGCACGAGAATGGCCGCGTCGTGACCGGGCCATTCCACCCCAAGTCCCTCGCCGGTCCAGAACACTCCGAAGGCCGACAGCATGACGCCTACGCCGAACTTCAGGGTGTTTTCCGGCACTCGGGAGAGTGGCTTGTGAACGGCTATGCCGATCACCAGGACGAGAATGCAGGCGGCGAGCGCCCCCAGAGCCGCAGGCCAGAGCAGGCCGCGCCCGGCGCCGACCGCGATGACGATGAAGACAACCTCGACTCCCTCCAGCACCACGGCCTTGAAGGCCGCCAGCCCTGCAATCCAGTCGAGATGGGAGATGCGCTTGCGCGCGGCGTCTTGCAGGAGCGACGTCTCCTTTGCGAAGGCCTGCTCCTCGTCATGAAGTGCGATGATGCCCGCCGCCCGCAGGATCGCTTTCCGCAGCCAGCGAAGGCCGAAGAGCAGCAGCAAGATGCCGATTACGAGCTGCAGGCTTTGGATCGGGACCTTGTCGAGCACCGGCCCAAGCGCGAGCACCAGAAGACCGAGAACGCCGAGCCCGGCGGCGGTGCCGGCCAAGGCAGGTCGCCAACCTTGGACGGTCCCGACGGCGAGCACGATGGTGAAGGCCTCGACCACCTCGACGATCGAGGCGAGGAACGTGGCGGAAATCGCAGGCGCGGCAGTCGCCCAGGTCATCATGGCCGATCCCTTTCAGTGTTCAGGACGATGGCGGAGGTGCCAGATGCAGACCCACGACCAGGATGGCCGCGAGAAGCAGGATGAGAGCCGGATGTCCGATGCTCTCGATTGAGCCATCGATCCGGAACCCGATCAGGGTGGAGCCCGCGACGATGCCGATCACGCCGAGGTAGAGGCCCCTCATGATCACTGACGGCAGCGGCGGTGTGTCGTACGGCACGGACATGCTGGCCATCTCGGTTCCCAGGTGTCACAATGGATTTTAGATCAAGCGGCGATCATCGCTTTGTATTTGTAACGACCGTAACAATCAAGAGGTTCCATGTCTGCGTTGGAATGGTTGCTGCTGACCTACAAGGTCCCGGCCGAGCCCGCACGAAAGCGCGTCTCGATCTGGCGGAAGCTCAAAGGCATGGGCGCCGTCTATCTGCAGGGCGGCGTCTGCGTGCTGCCCAAGACCGACGACCATCTCCGTCGTCTCAAGGTTGTCGAGAACGAGATCGCCGAGGCGGAGGGCGAGGCGCTGCTGCTGGCGACGGTCGGTCTCGACCAGAAGCAGCAGGAGAAGATCATCGCCCGGTTCAACGCCGACCGCGACGACGAGTACAAGGAGTTCATCGAGAAGTGCATCGCCTTCGAGGCGGAGATCGCCGAGGAGACCCGCGTCAAGCACTTCACCTTCGCCGAGCTGGAGGAGAACGAGCAGGAGCTAACCAAGTTCAAGACGTGGATCGCCAAGATTCAGAAACTCGACTTCTACAAGGCGCAACGGGCTGAGGAGGCCGCAGAGCGGTTGACCAGGTCGGAGGCGATCCTCGACGCCTACGCCCATAACGTCTTCGCGGCGCAGGACGAGAATAAGCCGTCCGACAACGGCAAGCTGGGTTAGGTTCTGCCGCCATGACCCTTGAACAGCTCAGGATCTTTGTCGCCGTTGCCCAGCGCGAGCATGTCACGCAAGGCGCGCGCGAGCTGAACCTGACCCAGTCGGCGACGAGCGCTGCGATCACCGCGCTCGAGACGCGTCACGCCGTAAAGCTGTTCGACAGGGTCGGGCGGCGCATCGTGCTGACCAAGGCAGGGCAGATCTTTCTGGTGGAAGCGCGTGCTGTGCTTTCGCGCGCGGCTTTGGCCGAGACCGTCCTTGCCGATCTTGCCGGGCTGAAGCGCGGGACGCTGGCGCTCGCAGCCAGCCAGACGGTGGCGAACTACTGGCTGCCGCCGCTGATGCAGCGCTATCAGGAGCGCCATCCCGGAATCGCGCTAAGTCTGACGATCGGCAACACCGAAACGATCGCGGCTACGATCCATGACGGCGCGGCCGATCTCGGCTTTGTCGAGGGACGGATCGATGATCCTCATCTTGCCATCGAGATGGTCGGCGCCGACGAGATGGTTCTTGTCGTGGGTCGAGAGCACGGCTGGGCGGAGCCTGGCTGCGTTGATGCGAGTGAGTTGTCAGCGACGCCCTGGGTGTTGCGAGAGCCCGGTTCAGGTACGCGCGCATTGTTTGAACAAGCGCTCGCTGGAGCGGGTCTCACATTGGACCGCCTGACGATCGCACTGGAGCTGCCCTCGAACGAGGCCGTGTGCTCGGCCGTCGCCGCGGGCGGCGGCGCGACCCTGATCTCACGTCTGGTGGCGGAGGCGGGCCTGCGCTCTGGCGCGCTGATCGCGGTTGACGTCATGGTCCGGGATGGCCAGCCCGGGTTCGCGCTGAGGCATCGCGATTTCCTGGCCCTGCGTCATAAGGAACGCCACCTCACGCAGGCGGCACGAGCGTTTTACGCGCTGATCGAGGCAGGCGGCGAGACGCGAGGAAGCGTATGAAGTTCGCCGCTCCGGTCAGGCGACCCCGAGCAGCCTGATCAAAGCGTAGCTGATGGCGGCCAGCACGATCAGCGAGAGCGTGACGGCCGCGATAACACGTGGACCGGCCTTGGCGACCGTACGGATGTCGACGCCGAGCCCGAGCGCCGCCATGGAGACGACGGTCAGCAGATTGGCGACAGTCGCGATCCACGGCAGCGCGATCGCCGGGATCAGGCCTGCAGAGCGGAACGCGGCCATGACGAGAAACGCGACGATGAACCACGGCACCAGATGGTGGACGGGCACCCGGTTCGGCATCGGACGGTCGCCGGCCGTGACGTGAGGAGCTAGCTCGTCGCTGTCCTCGCGCAGACGGCTGGTCAGCATCGACAGGACGAGGACGACCGGCCCGAGCATCAGCACGCGCACGAGCTTGACCAGCGTGCCGATATGGACGGCCACGACGCCTGCCGGAGCCGTCGCGGCTATGACCTGCGGCACCGCATAGACCGTGAGGCCCGACAGGATGCCGAACTGGGTCGCGCTCAGGCCGAGCGCCGGGATTAGCAGCGGCAGGCCCAGGACGACGAGGACGCCGAGGACGGCCGTGAAGGCGATCGAGGAGGCGACGTCGTCGCCATCGGCGCCGATGACGGGCGCGACCGCTGCAATGGCCGAGTTGCCGCAGATCGAGTTGCCGCAGGCGATCAGGATCGCCAGCCGGCGCGGCAGGCTCAAGGCGCGGGCGATGCCGTAGCTCAGGGCGATGGCGACGGTGACGATGCCGGCGATGCCCAGCAGCAGGCCGGGCCCTGCGGCGATGATCGTGGCGGCGCTGAGCGAGGCGCCCAGCAGGACGACCGCGACCTCCAGCAGCGTCTTGGCCGAGAATGTGATACCCCTGCGCCATGCCGATCCAGGCGCCCATGCCGTCCGCACTGCGGTCCCGATCAGGATCGCCAGTACCAGCGCTTCCAGCCAGGCGCGATCGAACAGGCGCTCCTCGATGTGCTCCAGCGCAAACGCTGCACCGGTCACGGCGAGGCAGAGCGCCAGGCCCGGCAGGATGGCGAGCAGCTTGCCGCCGGCGTCTAAAGCCAGATTGCGGGAGGCGGTGTTGACGGTGTTCGGCGACATCGGTTGGTCCTGGCCTGATCGGCTGCGATTGGGTCACAGGAGAATGAAGCACCATGATTGGCCCATCCAACGACTAATCATTCTCAGTTCGTTCGATAAAAGCGAATGATCGTGTCGAGTTGAACACGGGCACACGCGCGGCATCTGGCGCGCTCTTGGTCGCTGATGACGGAGCGCGCGCTGGCTGCCATGATGCCGACCCGGAAACCCTGCGACCTTCGGCCGGCGAAGCGAGACACGATCCTGCGCAAGACGATCGAACTGGCACTTCGGGATAACTGGCAGCGGCTGTTCGGCTATGCTGTCAGGCTGAGCGGCAGCCGTGACGCCGCAGGCGATCTGCTGCAGTCATGCGCGAGCAAGGCTCTCGCCAGCCCGGCTATTCCGACAGAACCGTCGCAGGCGCGGGCCTGGCTGTTCAAGGTCCTGCGCAATTGCTGGATCGACGATCACCGCCGGTCTTCGGTGCGCGCTGACGACAGTGCGGCAGAAGCCTGGGGAGCTACGGTTTGGGACTGCGACGACCGACTGATCGCCGAGATCACTGTCAGACAGGCATTGGAACGAATCGACCCGGCGCATCGCGAGATCATCGAACTGGTCGATCTGGCAGGGTTCCGCTATGCCGAGGCGGCGGAAGTCCTCGATCTGCCAGTGGGCACGGTGATGAGCCGCCTCAGCCGCGCGCGTCTGGCGATGCTGAGCCTGATCGAGGGGCGAAACGTCACGCCGATCTCAGCAGGACGGCGCCATGCGAGATGAAGACGAGACCATGACCGGCAACCCGACGATGACCTGGGAGGCGCTCAACGCCTACGTCGACGACGAGCTCGCGCCCGATGCCGCCGCCGACATCGCCGCTGCCGTCGCGCGCGATCCCGATCTTGCCGCACGCGTTGCAAGCCTCTCGCGTCTGCGGGCCACGACGCGCAGCCTGGCTCCGGAGATCGGCGCGCCGGCGCTGCGACTGCCGCAGCGACGGCGGCCCCTGTCCGCACGGGTTGCAGCGCTGGCCGCATCCCTTTCCCTCGCCGTTGGCCTGGGCGCCGCGATCTGGATGGTTGGCATGGCGACGCCGGATGCGCCGCCGCTTTCGGCGGCCGTGGCCGCGCATCGCGCCTGGCTCGCTGACGCGGGTGCCGATCGGAGTGGCCGGCTTCAGGTGGAGATGGCCGGGGCCAGCGCCGGCCAGCTGCCGGACCTGGCGCTCGCTTCGCTGACGCTCGTCCATCTGTCGCTCGATCCGGCCATCCGCCGGGGCGGCGGCATGCTGGCCGGTTATGTCGGGCCCAATGGCTGCCGGATCGGCTTGTGGATCGCGCCGCATCGCGGCCCCTCGCTGCCGCATCCGGTCGCGCAGGATCGGGAGGGATTGTCGATCCGATCCTGGAGTGCAAACGAGACGGATTATGCGCTGCTCGGGCGCGGCATCGATGCCCTGCGTCTTGATCGGATCGCAGCGCTGGTGGCGCGCCTGACCCAGAGCGAGCGCCTGCCGCCCCGCGAGCACATCGCCGCACTGGACGAGGCCAGGGCCGCCGGCTCCGCCTGCACGGGTTGAGGCCTTAGATTTTTATGGGTCCGGGAATAAAACGGCATCGTCCTGCGTCGTCTCCCATGAGGAACATGTCCTCGGGAGAAACGCCATGCTCAACGAAGCACAACTGCGGGATGCCGCAGCACCATCGCCCGACAATGACGGCGCAACTCGGCCGATAGGCCGCCAGCCATCTCGCCGCGGATTGCTGCTCGGTGGCAGCCTTGCCTCGCTCGGGGCAGCCGCCGGCCTTGGCCTGCCGCTCGGGAGCGGCGCCGCGGGCCTGACCTCGGCAGCTTCCGCTCAGGGCGCGCCCGCCGCTGGCGCCGCGCCCAAGGGTCCGCAGCCTTTCGATTATCCCGGTAAGGACAAGGGTCTCGTCCTGCTCGGCGACCGGCCTCTCGTGGCCGAGACGCCGGAGCGCCTGCTCGACGACGACACCACGCCGATCGGAAAATTCTTCGTCCGCAACAACGGCCAGATCGCCGAGGAAAATAAGCAGGGCGACGCCTGGAGCTTCAAGGTCGAGGGCGAGGTCGACAAGCCGCTGACGCTGACCGTCGCCGAGTTGAAGTCGCGCTTCGCCCCGCAGACGATGCGGATGGTTCTGGAGTGCGGCGGCAATGGCCGCTCCTTCTTCCAGCCGCCGGGACGCGGCAACCAGTGGACCAATGGCGGCGCCGGCTGCGCCGAGTGGACCGGCGTCAGGCTCGCCGACGTGCTGAAGGCGGCAGGCCTCAAGGACGGCGCGAAATTCACCGGCCATTACGGCGCCGATCCGCATCTCTCCGGCGATGCCGGCAAGGACGCGATCTCGCGAGGCATGCCGATCGAGAAGGCTATGGAGCCGCATTCGATGCTGGTCTGGGCCATGAACGGAGAGCCCTTGCCGCATATCCATGGCGGGCCGCTACGCCTGGTCGTGCCGGGCTGGCCGGCGTCGCTGTCATCGAAATGGCTGACGCGCGTGCTCGTCCGCAAGGATCCCCATGACGGCCAGGGGATGGGCGGCACCTCCTATCGCCTGCCGACGATCCCGCTCGTGCCGGGCTCGAATGCCGATGGCAAGACCAACTTCGCCGACATGACCTCGATGCCGGTGCGCTCGATCATCACCGCGCCCGCCAACGGCACGCGGCTTGACGCCGGCACGCGTCAGGTGCCGCTGCGCGGTGCGGCCTGGGCCGGCGACCACGACATCCAGAAGGTGGAAGTCTCCGTCGATGCCGGCCAGCGCTGGCAGATGGTTTCGATGGCCAAGCCGAAGAACCGCTACGACTGGGTCCGATGGGTCGGCACCGTGGCTTTGCCGAGCGACGGCTATTTCGAGGTCTGGGTCCGCGCCACGGACTCGCGTGGCGTGGCGCAGCCCCATGTCGCGACCAACTGGAACCCGCAGGGCTACGGCTCGAACCCGCTTCACCGCATCGCCGTCTTGGTGGGCTGACCGCATGGCGATCAGGATCAACCATTTGGCGGCCGCAGCAGCGGCCGCCGTTCTGAGCACTCTGCTCCTTGCGGCAGTCTCCTCGACCGCCTCGGCGCAGGCGCCGACCACGGTAGAGGAGACGCCTGAATCGCTGCCGGATTTTGCCGGCCGCGAAGAGACCTTCGGCTATTGCGTCGGCTGTCATTCCTTCCAGGTCGTCGGCCGGCAGGGCATGGACCGCGGACGGTGGGACGAGACGTTGAGCTGGATGACCGAGAAGCACGCCATGCCGGCGCCCGACGCCGAGACGCGCAAGGTGCTGCTCGACTATCTCGCGCAGGCCTACCCGACCAAGGCCCCGGCCCAGGCAGGTGGCTGGGTCAGCCCCTTCGCGCCTAAACCCTGACGACGAAAGCCATTACGATGAAACGCATCCTCCTCGCCGCGGCGCTGGCCGCCTGTTGCTTGTCGTCGGCACGCGCTCAGGACGCCGCCGCCGGCGAAAAGCTCTTTGCGCAATGTCGCGCCTGCCACCAGGTCGGCGAGACCGCGAAGAACACCGTCGGTCCCATTTTGAACGGTATGATCGGCCGTCAGGCTGGAACGCTCGACGGCTACAGCTATAGCGCCGCGATGAAGGCCTCTGGCATCTCCTGGAGCGACGAGACGTTCTCGGAGTACATCAGAGACCCTAAGGCGAAGGTGCCCGGGACCAAGATGATCTATCCGGGGCTGAAGGATGCAGCCAAGGTCGCGGATCTCATCGCCTATCTGAAACAGTTCGGCGGTGACGGCAAAAAGGCGCCCTGAGGCGCCTCTGTCGCAAGCCGGTTTCTTCGCTGCGCTCGTCAGGCAAAGATGGCGATCAGGACGATTGCTGTTCCGCCCATGGCTGCGGCGATCGGCAGCGCCGTGATTTGGAGCAGCGCGTCGCGTCCACTGACGCGTCCTGTCGCGATGTCGACGTCGCCGTCCAGGAACTCATGGAAGCTTCGCTCGGTTTCGCGCTCGGGCGTCATGTTCCTGGACAGAGCGCCGCCTCCGACCAGAAGCCCGAAATACATCAGGCTGATCGTGGTGACGATGACGAGAAGCAATGTGCTGGGCCCGCCGGCGAAGGCTGCCCAGGCCAGCACGATCAGCCAGGCATATCCTGCCAGTGCGATGCCGATGGCATAGGGATGGACGCCAGTCGCGCGCAGACGATGATGCTGCTTGGCGCGCTGCACTGTCGTGTCGCTGCGAGGCACTTTGCCGATCGTTCGGGCTTCGGCGATCGGCATTCTGAATGTGGTCATCGTCATGATCCTCTCCTCTCGGCTCATCCATCCGGATGTCCTTGAGGAGAGGATCGCGTCGTCTAGCATATTTATCCAACGGATCGTTCTTGTCGAATTAATCGAATCAGGCGAACGATTGGATGACCCTCACGGCTTTTGGATCTGCACCGGCTTGCCGGGCTTGTCAGCCATGCCCTCTACGATGACGAGGTAGCGCCTCTGAATGGCCGCAACCTCGCTGACGACCTGCCGGATCGGTCCGACCGCGTTGACAATCGCCGCGCCGGCGGGGTTGCTCATGAAAGCGGCGAGCGGCTGTACGACGCCATCGCCGGTCGCGCTGGCAGCCAGCGCCAGCACATAGGGCTGCTTCGGCTCAAGGCCGGTGACGGCAGCCTGCAGCATCTGAACGAGCCCCTGGTTGAACAGCGTCACCTGCGTAGCGCCCTTGCCGTCCGCGCTTGCGAGTGAAAGCTGGGTAGACCCCGCGGCGGCCGAGAGCGGCTGGAGATTGGCCATGCCGTCGCCCTTGGTCACCGCGTTGGGAACATAGGCGACGCCTTGGGGCGCTTGTCCGAGCGGGATCGTCTCGATGACTTTGTTGCTGGCGGTGTCGATCACGGCTGCCGCATCGGCATTCTCCAGCCCAACGTAGACGCGTGTCCCGTCGCCTGACGGCCATAGGCCATGGGGCAAGGCGCCAACAGGGATGCTGGCGACCTGCTCGAAACCGTCGGTGCGGAAGACCTTGATCAGGTTCAGCCCGCCGACCGTGACATAGGCGAACTGCTCCTTGCCGTTGCGGACGATGTTGACGTGGTTCGTGATCGGGCCGGTATCGAGCACCTTGAGCGACTGGAACGGCGGCTTGGCGTTGAACACCATCGTCTTGCCGATGTCCTTCAGCGTCAGCCAGACCTGTGCACCGTCAGGCGTGGCTGCGATATCGGGGCAGAACGGGCTGTCCTGCTTCATGCTGCCGACGATCTTCTTGGTCCCTGTGTCGATCACGACCGTCTCGGGGCTGAAGCTGGAGCAGACATAGCCATAGCGGCCATCGGGCGAGAAGATCGTCATGCCCGGGCCGTTGGGCACCTTGATCCGTGTCGTCGGCGCAAAATTCTCACCGTCGAGCACCTGGATGTAGTCCTCGCCGCGAATGCTGACCCAGACTTCCTTGCCGTCTGGCCGGAAGAAGGCTTCGTGCGGCGAACGGCCGACATAGGCCGTGTGCTTCACGGCATTGGTCTCGGTATCAATGAAGCTCACGGAATTGGAGCCGATCGAGATCACCGCGAGCGTCTTGTGGTCAGGCGAGAAGCCCATGCCGTGAACCAGCACCTGGCCACGATAGAGCGGGCTGAGGTTCGCCGGCGTCGGCTCGCCGAGCTTGATCACGCCCAAAAGCTTGTTCTGCGACGGGTCGATCACAGAGACCGTGTTGGAGAACTGGTCGGAGGTGTAAAAGCGGTCGCTTTTGCTGATCGCGATATCGGGCACGTCGGCGCGACCGGGCGCCTGGCCGGCGAAGGCAGGAATAGCTGTCGAGAGCAGCAGCAGGGCTGCGAGGCGCGTGATCATCGTTTCATCTCCTTGTGGTCGTGATGGCCGTGCGCGGATGCCGAGGCGCCTGCGGCATTGGCCGGAGTGGCGGGTTTTTCGTCCAGGATCGCCTGCATCACGGCGATTTCCTGCCGCTGTTCGACGATGATTCCCTGGGCGAGACGGCGCAGGCGCTCCTCGCGGCCGAAGCGCAGTTGGATCTCAGCCATCTCGACCGCGCCCTGGTGATGTGGGATCATCATCGTCGCAAAGTCGCGGTCGGGGTCGCCGGTCGGTTTGGCGGCGGCCATGCCCTCATGCATGCGCGCCATCGACCGATCCATTGCCTCGCTGAAGGCTTTCATGTCGGTGGCGGCGATGCCTGCGGCGTTGATCGTGGATGGTCTTGGCGTTTCGGTCGCGTGGGCCGCTGAACCAATCGTGAATAGGCCGAACACGGCCAGTTGGAGCGTTCGCATCATTCCTCCATTGCGACGTCATATGGAGGTCAACGCGCGAGAGACGTCTTTCATTCCGGAGGGCCTGTGCGTGTCAGAACACGAGGACGTGTGCTTCGCCGGTGATCAGGCCGGCCAGCACGGAGGCGTCTCCCATGCGCTAGTCGAGATTCAGCGGAAGTTTATACTCCGGATCGCCATCCCTTCATCGTTTGGCGTCAACGCCACGAGCGGGATAGATGGTGGAAAAGCAAGGCATCATCGGAGCGTCGAAGGAACGCGGCCCCTCATGGTAGACACGTGAACTGGGGAAGAAGGCATTTTCGCAGTTGGGCAGCCTCCAAGCGTGGGAAATTCGGCCCAGGATATGTTCCTCCCAACCGCCGATGTCGGTTCTAGACGCTACGCCAACCGGCATAGAAATTGGGACTAGGCATCAAAATTGTCGGTTAAAATCGACATATAACTTGATTTTGTCGGCTATAGCCGACATATAATGGACCGTGGAGGAACTCCTAATGGGTCGCGGTCACCTGTTAAGCACCCCGCCCTATGAGGTGGAGACGGCCTTGAAGCGCCTGGGCGCGAACCTGCGCACGGCGCGCCTGCGCCGGAATATCACCCTTGCCGATGTCGCCAAGCGCATCGGCGCTAGCCGAGAGGTGGTCGGCGAGGCCGAGCACGGCAAGCCGTCCACCAGCATCGCCATCTATACCGCCCTGCTGTGGTCCTACGGCCTGGTCGAGCGCCTGGGGTCGCTCGCCGATCCCGCCACGGACGACGAAGGCCTGCGCTTGGCGAGCCTGCGCGAGCGCCGCAACGCCAGCACGCCCCAGCCCCTCGATGACGACTTCTGAGGGCGCCCATGCCGGAAGCCTATGTCTACATCACGCTCCCGGGCGCCACGGTGGCGGTCACCGCCGGGCGCTTCGAGCTTAGGGCCAACCGGAATGGTGTCACCACGGGTCTGTTTGTCTACGGCCGGCGCTATCGGGAGCGTGCCGATGCCGTCGAGATCGATCCGGTCGAGTTGCGCCTTGGTCGCGCCAGCTATGACACGGTCCGCCTGAATGGTGTCTTCGGCGCGCTCCGGGACGCCGGGCCGGACTACTGGGGCCGCTGGGTGATCGAAAAGCACGCCGGCCTTGGGCAGATGGGCGAGCTCGACTACCTGCTGCACTCGCCGGATGATCGCGCCGGTGCCCTGGGTTTTGGCCTCGGCGTCGAGCCACCCGCGCCAGCGCGAGACTTCAACAAGACCTGGGATCTGGAAAAGCTGCAGTCGCTCGCCGACGCGCTGCTCGCGGACGCACCGCCTCGAGACGCCGCGCAGGTCGAGGAGCTGCTGCTGCTCGGCACCTCTATGGGCGGCGCCCGGCCCAAGGTGGTGGTCGAGAGCGAGGATGTGCTCTGGCTGGCCAAGTTCAACCGCACGGACGACCGCTGGAACATGGCGCGGGTCGAGCACGCCACGATTAGGCTTGCCCGCCAATGCGGCCTGCAAACAGCCGAGTCGCAGATTGCCAGCATCGGCGGTCGCGACGTGCTGCTGGTCAAGCGGTTCGACCGTACGCGCGTCAATGACGGCTACGCCCGCGCCCGGATGGTCAGCGCGCTGACCCTGCTGGAGACCGACGAGACGCCCGAGGGGCGGGCGCGCTGGTCCTATGTGCTGCTGGTCGAGACCCTGCGCCGGATCAGCGAGCGCCCTGCCGACGACGCGCGCGAGCTGTTCCGCAGGATGGTGTTCAACGCCCTCGTCTCCAACATCGACGATCACCCGCGCAACCACGCGGCTATTGCACCAGGCTCCGGCTGGCGCCTTTCGCCGGCCTACGACCTCACGCCGACGCCTTCGATCGGCGAAGAACGGCGCGACCTTGCCATGGCCTGTGGTGCCCAAGGCCGCTTCGCCAACGCGGCGAACCTGCTGAGCGAATGCCGCCGGTTTCTGCTCGCTCCCGATGAGGCGAAAGCGCTCGTCGATGAGATGACCGAAGTCGTGGCCCGCGAATGGTACGCGACCGCCCGCATCTGCGGGGTCAGCGAAGCCGACTGCGAGGTGATCCGTCGGGCCTACGTCTATCCGGGCTTCTCGACTGGAGCCTAGCCGGACGACGAAGCCACTTGTAGAGCGGCCAGTCCAAAACTGTGCCGGCTCGATGAGGAACCGCGCGGGCGGCCAACTTCTCGTGGCGATGAAACCCTCGTCGCCTGAAATGGGTGCTGAATTCTCTAGATTTTAGGTGTCGCCACGCTATGATCAACGACCTATGAAGTTCACACTTCCCTTTCACACAGCAACTCAAGCGCGCATCTTGCCAAGAAGATCGCGCGCGCAGCCTCGAACGATGATTTAATCCACACCTACCGCTCGCCACGAGGTTTCCCCGGTTCGCGCTTACCTTCGCCTCGTGCCGGGTCGGTGCGTTTGCGTTGCGCAGCGGCTGCCAATTCCCGGAGCAGATGCTCACGGCGCGTTTCCGGATCGGGCATCTTCGCCACAAATTCCCGCACCTTGATCGCAAGCGCACGATCACTACCCTTCCCGGTCTTTTCCAAATCCTTGGCATGAGCCAGGTATTGTGCCCGGATCTTGGCCTGCCGTTCTCGAGCCTTAGCCTCCCAAGGCCGCGAACCCGAGCCGCCACCCTTCGCCGCTCGAACGACATCGTCCCGAGCCCCCTTGTCGGTGTCCGGGACCACACCGCGCCGACGCAGCGCCACCACCGTCCCCTTGTCGTGCTTGCGCACCTTCCCCCGCGTCCGCCGCGGCGTGGCCTCGGCCGCGACGCCGCGTAGCCGTAGCTCGCCGGCAAACCGCTCGCGCCAGGTCGCCAGATCGGCCTTTCGGGGGTTCAGGCGCTTTCCGTTGTAGCCCTGCGAGCGCACCGTCAGATGCACATGCGGGTGCTTATCATCGAGGTGCTGCACGAAGACATAGTCGTGGTTCGCTTCGAACGTCCCGATAGCAAACGCCCGCACGGCGTCTTTCACCGCGATCGGATCGGTGCCCGGCGGCATCGACAGGATGACGTTGACCGACACGCTGCCATCGCGGCGGCGCTTGTCGTCCAGCACCGCGTCGTCCGTCCAGCGTAGCTGGAGATCCCTGAGACCCTCTCGGCCCTGCATCAACGAACCCTGCTCGGTCTCCGCCGTCAGTTCGCCATTGCGCATGATGTATTCGAGATGAGATTTAAGATGTCCGGCGTCCTTGGTCCGTCCGGTGATCTTCACCATCACCTCCGGCGCCCGGCCCACGATTCGTTCAAGCCGCGCCCGCATCGCCGGCGTGACCCGCTGAGGCGCGACTGGGTCTGGAATGTCGGCCTCGGACACACGCGGCCGGCGTACCGGCGTCCGCCAGACGTAGGAGATCGGCGGAAGGTCATCGAGAAGCTCTTTGGCATGCTTCCCGCTCATCACTGACCCTCCCAATAGGTGCTGGTTCGATCCAGCACCTCTTTCAATTCGCCCTGTAGCGCTTGGAGCGCGACTTGGGCCTCGCTCAGCACCTTCCAACTGTCGGCGCCTGGATCGAGCTCGCTACGGTTGGCTGCACGAGCGATCTGATTGATGTTGCCTCCGATCCGATTGAGCTCCCGCGCAATCGTCCGCAGCGCCTCCCGCTCGCCCGCCGACTGCTGCGCCGGCGCGCCAAGACGGGACCGCACCAGCGACGTGATCCACTGCGTCCGCGTCATCCCGCGTGCGGACGCCAGCTCGCCAAGCTGACGCAATTCGCTCTCTCGAAAGCGCACCGTTACCTTCTGCGGCGCACCGACCGCGACCGGCGCACGCTTCGATTCCGGTGCGCCGACTGCGCGCTCAAGCAGCCGACGGATAAGGGCGGACTTCCCGCCTTCCGTCGCCGCCAGTGCCGCGAACTGAAGCGCCAACTCATCCGAAACCCGCAACGTCAGCGTCGGCATCAGGGCGTCCTCTCACAGCCACGAAAACCATCGGCGCGCCGAAGCGCGTCGCCAAGTCAAACTGACGTAATAATTCGCTGGCGGCAAGCCTATCCTGCACTAGAAACTAATCACAAGACTCTCAACAATCCACCTCGGTTAACGATTCGTGAAGGGACGGCGCATGAACGCAGCCGGCAGCCCACAGCAAACCGGCGATGCTGTCGCTGGCTTAGGAAATGACACCGCCCTTGGAACGACGAAGTGTGGTTCAAACCACATGGCGGTCGAGGCGCTGGTCTCGCCGCATCAACCGATGAGAACCGCTTCGATCCGAAGCGCGGTCACGCTGGCATCCTCTACCGAACCGTCATCGAATGCGACGCGCGCAAAACCTTGGCTGCTCGCCATAGTATCGTCGAGCACCAAAGCACCGTGCCGCTTGCCGACACGGACCCGCACGACAGCCACACCCTTTGCAGCAACACGCGATTGCGGTGCCATCGCTGCTGGAGCGCGAGCACTCCGGTCAGGTCGATGACCGGGCTCGGTGCTCTCTATGGCGCGATCCGGCTCGTCGGAGTTCGCATCGATCGATCCAGCCGGCGTGCCGGATGATCGGACCGTCGCCGCAAACTCTCTCGCCTGGGCATCGGTGAAGGCCGTGCGATCCTCGATCGCACGCTCGACATCTCTCGGCTCCTGCCGCCAGGCCTGATAAAGTTCGTAGACCGCGCGGATCGAACTCGTCGCGAGCATCTCCTGCAAGAAGGGCGGCATCTTTGGCACCGCGCCGTAGCGCGAAACCCAGTCGCGCGGTTTGCCGAGACGCCGGGCGATTTCGGTCTGCTTTTCGCCGGCCTCAAGCCGAGCCGTGATGAACCGGGCGATCTCGCTGGGCTTGAGATCGTCGCGCTGAATGTTTTCGACCATCTGAGCATAAGGGTTAGCCTCAGCGTCGTCCTGGACGAAGACGGGCGCCTCGACCAGCTCGGCGATCTTCGCCGCCCGGTAACGCCGCGCGCCCATCACGATGATGTAGCGCTCGGCCTGATCAGAGCGCTTGACCACGATCGGCTGGAGAATGCCCTCGATCCGGATCGACGCCGCAAGCTGCTGCAGTTCATCCTCCGGAAACTCGCGCCGCGGCTGATCGGGATCCTCGTCGATCAGCTCCAGCGCGATCTTGAGCGGCCGGCCATCCGACGCGTCGCCGGCAGCGACATCCGCAAGGTCCTTGAAGCTCAGATCCAGCGCCATGCCATCAACCCATCTGCTCGACGATGCGCGACAGCACGAGGCGGATTTCACGGCCGGCCTCCTGCGCCGAGCGCTTCTTCAGCTTCCACACGGGCACGCCGTCGGCGACCGCTTCCGCATAGCCGTCGCGCGCGACGATATGGCCAGGAAAAACGTATTTGCCGGCCTCGCGCAAAAGCTGGTCGAGATGCGCCCGCTGGCGCGGCGACTTGGTGTTGAAGTTCGACGGCAGCAGCCCGAGGAACTTCATGTCCGACCGGCCATAGCGCTTCTGCACGCCGATCACGGTCTGGAGCAGGCCTTTCATGCCCTTCACCGAGTAATCCTCGAGATAGATCGGCGACAACACATGACTCGCTGAAACCAGCGCGGCCACGCTTCGCAAGCCGAGCGATGGCGGCGTGTCGATGACGCAGACGTCGAAAGCCGCACTGCCGGCCCGGAGGTTGTCGCGGAACTGCTGGATGCCGGCTGAATCGCCGCGATCGACATCGGTGAGGGAGCTGTCAGAAGCCGCGAGCGTGATGCCGTCTGCCCCACCAGCGACTGCAGCCCTGCCCTGTCGGAACAACTCGGCGGCAGTCACGCCGCCACGATGACGCTTCATCGTATCGGTGGCGTTGCCCTGGGCATCCGCGTCGATCAGCAGCACGCGGCTGCCGGTTTCGGCCAGGTGCCAGGCGAGATGCACGGCAAGCGTCGTCTTACCGACGCCGCCCTTCTGGTTGTTGATCACGATGATCTTCATGCGAACGCGACAGAGCCCCGACGATTTCAATCGGAGCGTGTTCTGGCCGGAGATCGCGGCGATGACGTGACCATGTGGTTTAAACCACACCGGTAAGAGGCCATAGACGCCAAGCCTGCGCGCAGCAGAGCAAGCGCAGGCCAGGGCGACATACGAAAAGCCGGCCTGACGCACGTTGCCTCAGACCGGCCGTCTCGGATCGTGATGCTCAGAATGGCAGTGCGGCAAGCTCGGCAGCGTGGACCGAAGCCCAGCCCTCGACATCCGCGAAGTACCCCGTCTCCGCAACGCTGCGGTCTTGCTCGGTCAGGAACTCAAGCTCGCGCTTTGCCTCGCGCCGCTCGCGCGGTGTCAGGCAGGCATTGTTCAGTTCGGCCTTGAGTTCGGCAATCTGCTGATCGATCGGCATGGTCATGAGAACCTCCTTCGTCTCGAATGGACGAAGGCGCGCCACGCGTCGGCGGAGACCGGGTCAAGGATCGGCGCAGCCGACCGCCGGAGGCGGCGCGTGGGGGAGCCGAAATGCGAAGCATTTTGGGGGTACCTCGCGTCCTTGAGGCGGGCTCCGCCGGCCGTACCATGGCACGACCAGAGAGCCCCTCCAGTTCACGCGGGAAGCACCAGGGCCGCTGACACGGCGAAGATCGCACGATGAACCATGTGTGGTTTGAACCAACAAATGCCGAGATATGGTTTGAACCACAAATCACCGGATCGCAGTTTCAGCGTGTCGGATGCGGTTCAAACCATCCGTGCGCTGACGGCTCCTAGGTGTCGGCTTTGGTTTGAACCAACAAGAGGACTGACGAGGGAAAAGGCGAGGTGGTTTCGCCGGCGCGGCCGGGGGGCTCGAGGATTGGCCCCGCCTCACGGCGGGGCCATCTTGGACTGGAGGCTCAGTCGCGGGTTGGCCGGGACCAGATGAGCTGGAGGCCGTCGCTGCCCTCGACCTCAATCAATGTGGCGTAGATGGCGGCCGGGAAGCTCGGATCGTCGAGCTTGACCGAGAGATAGTCCCGGCCTTCGGTCGAGGTCTTCTGCCATGCCGCGCCGAACTCTACGTTGCCCGCGAGGATTCGGAAGGCCGGACCCTTCTCGGACGACCGCTCCGGACGCACCATCTTGGCTTTGACGTTGAGGTTGAGGGTCTTGATCGTGCCGTTGAAGCCGTCGCCGTTCGAAGTGAAGCTGCCGATGATCGCCATGGCGTAATTCCTTCTGGTTGCTCGAGGCTATCGCCCATCGCGGCCTCGATGGCAGTCGAAAGACCGGAGGCGCTCGACCTGCATCCCGAAGGGGCCGCAACGCAGTGAAGGACGGCCGGGGACGGCTTTCTTGTCCCGCGAGGAATGGGACCGCAGGGCCCAGGGGAAGAAAGCCGCTCCTGGCCGTTGCAGGTGTGAGAGCGAGACGGCGCGCCAGCGACGACGGCATTCGGTCAGACATGCCCATCGAGGACGCAGTGGGACGCACGGCCCTTGGAAACAGCTGAGGAACGCATGGTGGTAGCGCCCATCAATGATTTCGAACTAGCTCCGGCATCATCGAGCTCAACCACTCATGCAGCCTTCGCGATCGAGCCAGCCTGCGGCTGAAGCCCGTGAAGATAAGCGACGGCCCGCTGTGCATGCGCCGCGGCTCCAAAGATGAAGCGCTTGTCGCTGGACAGAACCTCGAGCCAGGAGGCGAGATAGCTGGCGTGATCTGGACGCGGCTCCAGCTCCGGTACGATGCCAAGATCGGCGCAGAGGAAGCAGCTTCCGAGTTCCGCGATCAACTCCTCGCGCGCCCGCTCGCTCCGATCCTTGCCGTAGCGGCTGAGATCGCGGTTCACGCGATGCGCTGCGGCCGTCCAATGCGTCGCCTCATGGCTCAGCGTCGCGACATAGGAACCCCCATCGCGAAACGTCGCGAAAGGCGGCATCTGGATGTGATCCGTCGCGGGGGAGTAGTAGGCGCGGTCGCCGCCATGTCGGATGACGGCGCCGATCGCGGCGAAGAAGCGATCGGCATGATCGATCCGCTCGATCGGATCGCAAGTCGGTTCGGATTGATCGCGATCGTTGGCGGGCACGCCGTCGATCTGCTCGGCGTTGAAGACCGTGTAGGATTTCAGGAACGGAATCTCGCGATCGACCCTGTCGCCTGAGGCATCGGTTTCGCTTTTCTTGAAGCGGCTGGCGAAGACGACCGTCGAGCCGGTCTCGCCCTTGCGGACCGCGCCGCCAAGTTCGAGCGCCTGCTTGAACGTCATCCAGACCGGCGAGGCGAAGCCGCGCGCTGCCGCTTCAGACCAGAGCAAAAGCACGTTCATCCCGCTATACGGCAAACCGTTGTGCCGCAGCGGCCGCGTTACGCCTCTGCTGCTGTTGCCTGAGCGCCATGGCTGCATCCAGGGGCGCACGCCCTTCTCCAGATCGGCGAGGATCCTGTCGGTGATGCGCGCATAGATGTCCGCGCGCGACTGCTCTTCTGACCTGCTCATGTCCAACCTCCATCGTGGAGGTCGCGCCGATCGCGACCCCGTCACGGAGGTCGAAAAGCCGGGAGCCCAGGCGGTGGCTGCACCCGGAGGGCTGGAACGAAGTGAAAGACGGCAAAGCCGTTGCAGCCAATGCCGTCTCGGCTAAGACCCTCGGCCGGGACGGGTCGCGGTCATTGCGGCCAACCCACTCTTCTCTGCTTCGCCAGGTTCGCCTTTAGCTCTGATAGATGACGAGCGGGGCTTGATGCCCCGCTCGTGCCGGCTCAGCCGAAGGCGGCCATCTGAACCGACGCCGCCTTGCGATCAAGGGATGGACCCGTCGTCTCAGCGGCTCGCTCGAACGGCTTCCACCGTTCGCCGATGACCTGCTCGTAAGCGGTGACTGCGCCCTCGGCCGCCATCAGAAGCGCGTGCGCCTGGACGCCCATGTCGGCTGCGAATTCTCGCTTGCGCTGGGCTGGACCGTCGAAGCCGACCGGACCATCGACATCCTCGTCGCGCGCATCACAGGCCGACTTGGCCGTGGCGTCGCGCGCCTCGGTGACCGCGCGGGAGTAGAACTGCCCGGCGCCATGGGCCGAGCCGACATAAGCGCCGACGATGCGCTGCAGGTGGATCTGCATCGCCCGCTCGCCGAGCCCGTCCTGCAGGCTGGCCGCCGTCTCCACGATCAGCCGCTCGTGCATGTCGCGGATGCCGTCGCCGTCGAGGACCGGGAGCCCGAAGCTCTCGGAGATGAGGAGCGCCTGTTGCTGGTCGGGGCAGGCGAGCCGGGTCATTTCGATGGTCGTGCCCTTGCGGAGCGGAATGACGCGGGCGGTCTGCCGGAGCGATTGTGCGGTCTTGGCCATGAGGTGTTCCTTTCTTCGGTTGCGCCCTCGGGGCAGGATCGGCGCTTGGCCGTCGTCCCCTCGGGTGCGGTCGATCCGAACCGTCGAAAGCCCTGGCACTTCACAGGTCCGGCCTTTGCCAGGCGAGCGGATGTGGCTTGCGGACAAGCAGGGCGTAAGCCCTCGCGAAAGGCCGGCCGCCACGCGGCGCGGCACGCGGCCTTGAAGCGCCTGGCCGACGGTTCAGACCGCAGCAAACCCGAGAGGACGAGGGCCAGCCCGGCCTAGCCTCAGTCACGCCACCGAAACGGACAGCCCAGGCCACGCCGCCACGCAGCTGACTGGTTAGGTTTGAGGACCTAGCAAGACGACAGATCGCGTCTCCCGGTCACGCCGCGCGCGATGACGGTGTCCGATGCCGCTCGCAATGGGCGGCGATGGCCCGGTCCTGCCGCGCGAGCTTGCGAGAGAGTGCGTCGATCTCCGGCTGACGTTCGGCCGTCAGTGCAGCAAGCGTCGAGCGATAGCGCTCCAAAACCAAGCGTCCGCCGGGCGCGTCGCCTCGCCGATCAGCTTGCCGCCTCTGCCGCGTTCGCGGGACCAGCGCGGTCGCGCGGCGCGTGATCTGCCGGTCGATCAGCTTGAGTTGGCGCTGGATCTGCCGGCGCGCTTCCTCCATGCGGGAAAGCTGCGCCAACGTCTCGGGGGCGATCGTCATGACGACGTCCCGCGCTGCCAGCCGATGAAGCTGGAGGGCCCGGCGTAGACAGCGTGACGGGATGGATCGATGACGAATCCGAACCGGCCGACGGCATACTCGTCCGCTGGAACGAGAAAACGACGCTCCTCGGTTCCGGCCCCGCGTTGGCCGCCTGGCGTGGCGACGCATTCGACAAAACCCTTCCGATGACCGGACGCAATGGCCGAGACCACGATCCAGTCGCCGGCATGCGCCTCATGAAAAGCCCGCCGGTCCTTCTCATGAGATTCACCCGGTCTAAGAACGGTCCCGAAGATCGCCTCCCACGCATCTGGCCAGCTATCCTTGGTCGAGCGCTCAGCGCAGCGCCGCTCGAAGCTGGTGAAAAGCTCGGGGAAGCTGATGGCGACGATCGCCCAGGCGCAGTCCTCCTCGTACCAGCCGCCCTTCGCGCGCAGCAGGGGATGAACCCTGCGATTGCGCTCAGCCGAGAGTTTGAAGCCGCCATGGCCGGCGGTGGAATGCGATTCGACGCCCTCGGCGTAGACTGTCGCGCCCTGAGAGAGGCCCCATGGCGTCTGCGACCTGCTGCTGATCTCCATTCGACCAAGAGCCCGCTTCTCGCGAAGATGCTCAGCATGCTCCAGCACCTTGGCGCGGAACGCGGCTTCATTCTCCAGGCTGCCGGAATGGCCGTAAAAGTCGGATCGACGCCATGTCGCGAGTGGCCGCGCGATCTTCCAGCCTGTCGCGAGATAATGACGCCCATCGTGCGTCGGCAGCATGGCGAAGGCACTGTCGCCGACCCGGGCGACCGGAAACCGCTCGGTTGATCGCCCGAACTCGACCTCCGGCGCTTCGGGATCCGCGCCGGTCGCGGGGTCGCAAGCCAATGCGCTTGTCATGCCGCCCTCCCCTCGACGACAGCGGCCCCGACCTCATCGGCCGTGACCTCCTGGAGCACGGCGCGCGGATAGCCATGACGAGAGAGCCATTCCTCCGCCGCCGGGAGATGCGACGCGAGATGGACAAGCTCGGCATCCTCGCCGGGCCGATCGAAGACACGCACCGACCCGATCGCCGGGCGCTCGACCACGTTGAAGTGCAGGCTCGAGCCCAGCGAGAAGCTGCGATGGACCCGGATCGCGACGACGCCGCCGGCGCCAAAATCGGCCTCATGCAGGGTGAAGCTGGCGGACAGGCTGAGAGTGCCCATGCTCCTGCTGGGCTGCTTCCGGATCAGGCGGCCCTTGCCATTGCTGGTCAGCCAGGCCGCGAGTTTCCTGGTGAAGCGCTCAGGCGGGCGCGGTGTGCCGTCGGACCAGGCAATGATCGAGCCGATGGGTGCATTGTCATGGATGGCGTGCGCGGACATTTTTTGTCCTCCGTGATGGCGCTGCGTGAAAACGAAACCGCCGCCGGCATGAGGCCGGCGGCGGGATGTCGATCGGAAGAGAGCGAGGAGGTCGGGGTTATTCCGCCGCGACGCGGTAGGCCTCGTCGATGGCGTCGAGATCAACGTCGTCGAGCGCCTCTGCATCGCCGGGCCCGATATCAGGATCGTGCGCAGTGGCATCCGCGTCCTCATCCGCGACGACGATGCTCTTGGAGCGCCACGTCGCGACCTCGGCTGCAGTCGGCGCAAACACCGCGCTGGGATGAACGAAGCGCGTCTCCCCAAAATGCTGAACGAGCGCGGCGCGCGTGTCCTTGACCCGGGCGCGGGGAAGCACGGACGTGTCCTTGCAGGAGCGCTCCAGCGCCTGGCGTGACAGGCAGGACAGAAACTCCTCCGTGCCCATGGTCGGCAGAAAACCGTCCGCGCCGATCGCGTCGCCGGCGAAGCGCGCAACGATGCCGCTATTGGTCCGGTTTTCGCGAGCCGAAAGGACATCGATCAGAGCCGAGCGCGCCGCGACCCGCAGCGTGTCCCTGTCGAAGGTGAGCTTGCCGTCCTTGCCGACGAGGCCAACGGCATGCCGCTCCATGCGGGCAAGCCCGTAGACGTCGTCGGACGCGCCCGACTGGACCGAGATGTTGCGACCGGCAAGCGCGAGCACGAGCAGCGCCATCAGCGTGTCGTCCTCGATCGGCGCCCGCGCCAGCGCCTCATGCAGCGCATCGGTTCGGAGGTCGCCGATCATCTCGACGCCATTGCGCGTCACGTCGGGTCGCGGCTTGGCCATCACGATCGTGTCGTCGCCACCCTCCGCGTCGTCGGCGCCCTTGGCCTTCTTCGGCTCCGGCAGCCGAAAATGAACGCTCTGCACCTTGCCCTCGCGGTCGAGATACATCGCCGTCCGGTCTCTCTTGCCCGGCTTGCCGTGAACCCGTTCGGCCTTGGGCGGCAACACGACCTGACCCCAGTTGTTGACGTCGGTGATGACGCCGCGCTTGGGTAGGTGGATGGTCATCCATTCCTGCTGGGCGCCGAGGAACCCTTCCACGTTGGTGGTGTAGCGGCTGTCCTCATCGGCCGGCGCGAAGAGATCCTCGACCCATGAAATGCCGTAGGCCTGGGCCAGATCGTCGCCGAAGCTCGCGTCGCGCGCGTACATGCGCTTCTTCGACAAAGCGTTCGCGACGCTCCACCAGGAGACCTGCGGATCGCCTTTCTTCGGCTTCTGCGCCTTCCAGACGTCGCGCTGCTCGTCGAGGTTAGCTGCCGCGATCGCGCGCAGTTGCTGCTCGCCCGGCATATCGCCTTTGGCCATGTGGTCCAGCATTGCGGGCAGCACATTCGCCAGCAGCCTCAGTTTCTTGATCTGGCGCACCGGCAGTGCGAGCGCGATGCCGATCGCTTCCTCCGTCCAGCCGAGCGCGACGAGACGCTCGATCGCCCGCCACTGATCGACCGGGTTCAGCGGCTCGCGGGCGATGTTCTCGACCATGTTGCGCATCGCGCCGTTGTCGTTCGCCGCATCGACGACGAGGACCTCGATCTCATCGAGACCCGCCGCGATCGCCTGCTTCACACGACGATGGCCTGAATCGATGATGTAGCCGTTGCCGCCATCGGTCTCCGGCGCGATCACCGGCGGCTGGACGAGGCCGACCGCCTTGATCGTCGCCAGCAGCAGCGCATCGGCCTGCGGCGTCGATTCGGTCTGGCGCGCGCGATCGGGGTTCTCCTTCAGTGCGCGCGGATCGACTTTCATGAGATGCATGGGATGCTCCTTGAGAGGTTGCCGGACCAAGGCCTTGACCTGTCCGGATCAGTCTTCTTCCCGAAGACCCCTCCCAGCCCGCGGAGCGGACAAGCCGGTGCAACTGCGGCCGAGCATCTCGGTTCGGATGGCCAAGCGGGGCAAAGCCCTGCGCGGGACAACGGACCGGGATCGCGACGGCGGCGGTTGAGCGTCAGCGTCACCGGAATGGCCGGTCGGCGAGCAAGGTTCATTTTTCTCTCTCGCCCCGCTTTCCGCCCTTCTGCTCAGATCAAGCTGCGACAGCCGGCATCGCTTCGGGTCCGTCCATATCGCTCGCCAGCGCCGTCTCGATCTCGACCAACTGTCGGCGCTTCTCCGCCAGCTCCTCGTCGAAGGCGAACTCGCCACCCTCGCGCGACCGATACGACGCCAGCCGGCGCTGGGCCTCAGCGAGACGCTGACGATACCGCTCCCGCTCGCCTTCGAAATCTCCAAGCGCATGTTCGAGCCGCGACACCGCGCCGAGCGGTGTCACTGTGACCGGCAGGTCGACCTCGTGCTCAGCGCCGGTTCGAAGTAACATCGTCTCATAGCGATAGCCGTCGCGCCCGCCGCGCTGGCCGCTGAACTCCAGGTCAAACCCGCCGACCGTGGCGACGGTCACCTCGCTCTCCTGCCGCATCTGCACGAGGGTCAAGATCTCCTTGAGCAAGGCGCGACCGGCCTTCTTACGCTCTACATAAGCCTTCCCCGCCACGGTCATCGCGAAGGCGTCGGCGGCCGTCGGCACGAGCCGCTCGATGTCGCGCCCAATCTCGTCAATCCGGCGGGTCGCGACCGCGCTATCCCGTTCGGCATCGCGAAGCTGCCGACGCACGGCGAACTGATCGTCCTGATGGGCGGCACGCAGGCGCTCAAGCCGGGCGATCTCGGCCTCAAGCCCCGCCTTCTGCATCAGGCGCTGATCACCCGATGCGATTGCCTTGGCCATGGCGAACTGGCTGGCCTGGCCCTCGCCCAGATCCTCCAACCGACGGATCGAAGTGTCGCCAGAGAGCGCCGCAGCGATGAAGCGTGCCTTGCGCTCATTGTTCTGCCACATGGTCGCGTCGAGCGAACCTTGCGTGGCGTAGGCAAAGATATCGACCTCATCATGCTGATTGCCCTGCCGCACGATCCGGCCTTCCCGCTGCTCGATCTGCGACGGCAGCCAGGGCACGTCGAGATGATGCAGCGCTTTCAAGCGGAGCTGCGCGTTGACGCCTGTCCCCATCGTCTCCGACGAGCCGATCAGGAAGCGCACCTTACCGGCGCGGACATCACCGAACAGGCGCTGCTTGGCTTCCGACTTCTTGAAATCCTGCATAAAGGCGATCTCGGAGGCCGGCACGCCGCGTCGGACCAACTCGTCGCGGATCCAGCGATAGGCCGAGAACCCCCGGCTCTTCTCGACACTGATCGTGCCAAGGTCGGAGAAGATCATCTGCGTGGCGCCCGGCACCTCGAAGGGCTTGCCATCGGGCCGGACATAGGTTGCGTCCGTGGTTTCCCGCCAGATGCGTAGCGCGTTCCCGATCAGGAGGTTGAGCTTGTT
>LNFM01001522.1_pt1 | contig 52309 bp, 44 predicted proteins | sample 596031 | NCBI WGS metagenome assembly LNFM01 (sample SAMN04254537, study PRJNA301005) | activated carbon metagenome | isolation source: dual media filters at the Ann Arbor, Michigan drinking water treatment plant | place: USA: Ann Arbor | reverse complement strand
AAGCCCGAGCCCGCCAAGCCCGAGCCCGCCAAGCCCAAGCCCGCGAAGCCCAAGCCCGCGAAGCCCAAGCCCGCGAAGCCCAAGCCCGAACCGAAGCCCAAGCCCAAGCCGAAGCCCAAGCCCGGCCCGACGATCCCCGGCTTCGGCAACGGCCCACTCGTGCCGCCATGAACACGCCCCTCGCGATCTGCTTCGTGTGCCACGGCAACATCTGTCGGTCGCCGACGGCCGAGGCGGTGATGCGGAAATTCGTGGAGGACGCAGGGCTCGCCCACGCCTTCGAGATCGACAGCGCGGGCGTCAGCGCCGAGCACGAGGGCGAGCTCGCGGACGCCCGCAGCCGCGAGGCGGCGGCGCGCCGCGGCTACGCGATGGAGGGCCGCGCGCGTCCCCTGGTCCTCGACGACTTCTCGCGGTTCGATCTGCTGCTCGCCGCCGACCGCGAGAACGTCCGCCGCATCGAGCGACTCGCCGCCGGCCTCACCGGCCCGCGACGCGCCCGCGTCCAGCTGCTGCGCGAGTACGATCCCGAGCGCCGCGATCGCCTCGAGATCCCCGATCCGTGGTCGAGTGGACCGGTCGCGTTCGTGCAGGTGCTGGAGATCTGCGAGCGCAGCTGTCGCGCGCTGCTCGAATCGCTGCGGCCGGACCGCGGCCAGTCGCCCCGCGGTTGATCCGGTTTCTTGGGCCGCCCACGGTTGGCCCGTAGCCTTCTATCGTGGCCGACCCGCAGCACCGCGCCCTCGCCCGCCTCGCCCTCCGACGCGTCGCGGTGCCCCGCGGTGACGCCCCGGCGCGCAACACCGCGCGCAGCGAAGCGCCGCGCATCGTCAGCGAGCCATGGCCGCCGTCGGAGCCGCCCTACAGCCGCACGCTGTGGGGCTCGTTCCTGCCCGACCGCCGCGCGGGCCGCTCGACGCCGCCCGGCGGCCTCGAGCGCCGCCGCGGCTGACCACGTGGCGCCCGTGATCTCGTCACGGCGCCAGGGGACTACCCCCAGGGCTTGATGCGGATGTCGCCCGGCGCGTCCACAAACGGCGCCGCGTTGGCCGACTGCTTGCGCACGGCGATGTCCTCGCCCGTGCGCGTGACGAACACGCTGGTCGCCCAGTTCGCGTCGTCCCGCGCCGGGTAGTCGGCGCGCGCGTGGGATCCACGGCTCTCGGTGCGGAACTCCGCCGCCGAGATGATGACCTCCGCGATGTCGAGCAGGTTGCGCTGCTCGAGCGCGAGCACCAGATCGAACGGCGCGTCGATGCGCACGCCGGACTCCAGCTGATCGCGCTGGCGGTGGACGAACGCCCGGGCGCGCGCGAGCTTCTCGGCGTCCTTCTGGACCAGGAGCTCGCGCCACATCTCGGTCTGCAGCGGGCGCAGCAGGTCCGACGGCCGCAGGCTGCCGGTGCCCGCCCGCAGACGAGCCAGCCGCGACAGCAGCAGCTGGTCGAGGCGATCGGCGTGCAGCTGCGGACCGGGTCGATCCTTCGCCACCGCCGCGGCGGCCGTGCCCGCGCGCCAGCCGAACACCTGCGAGCCGCCGAGCATCGTGCCGCCGAGGCGATCGGCGCCCTGCCACCCGCACGCCTCGCCGCACGCGAACAGCCCCTGCACGCGCGACTGCGTGTGCTCGTCGATCCGCACCCCGCCGTTGCTGGTGTGGTGGTGCAGCTGGATCTGCAAGAGGTCGCGCTCGAGGTCGATCCCGATCGAGTGCATGTACTCGACGAAGACCTCGGGCTGGAAGCCGCGGCGCGTGCCCGACAGGTCGAGGTAGACCGCGTCGTTCTCGGTGCCGCGCCCGGCGAGGATCTCGCCGTGGATCGCCCGATCGAGGTGGAGCGACGCGTCGCGCGACGACACCGGCCAGTGCATCGCCTTCAGGTTGCTGACGTCGATGAGGCCGACGCCGTCGGGCAGGTAGTCGGCGACGAACGCCTTGCCGTGCCGGTTGAACATCCGGTACGGCTCGGCCATCTCGTACAGCATGACCATGGCCTGCGTCGGCCACGTGGTCGCGAGCCCCTGCTGCATGAACTCCATGTTGAACAGCTCGGCGCCGGCGCGCAGCGCCATCGCGTAGCCGTCGCCCGTGTTCCCCGGCGGGTTGAAGCTGTACCGGAAGAGCTGCCCCACCCCGCCGGTGGCGAGGATCACCGCGCCGGCGTGCACGGCGAACGGCTCGCCGTCGTCGTGGATCCCGACCGCGCCGAAGCAGCGGCCGTTCTCGACGATCAGATCGGTGAGGTTCGCGTGCTCGACGACCTCGGTGTTCGTGCCGGCGATGACCGCCTTCTGGATCTGCACGATGTTGTTGGTGCCCTTGGTCGCCTCGTTGGCGGGCATCGTCGCGAGCATCTTGCTCTGGAACCGCAGACCCATGCTCCGCAGGCGCTTGATGGCCTCGCCGACCTCGGCGACGAAGATGCCGCACAGCTTGGCGTCGGCGGTGCCGAGCCCGGCCTGGATCATGTCGGCGAGCGTCGCCTCCGGCGGGTTGAACAGGCCGCCCTGCGGACCGACCGTGCGGATGGTCCAGAAGTCGGCCTTCGGGTTGCTCGTCGCCCCGGCCCCGCGGACCCCGGGCACGCCGAACTGGCCCTTCACCGCCAGCATCGTGCGCACGCCCGCGTCGTGGGCCGCGATCGTCGAGGCGGTCGCTGCACCGCCACCGCCGACGACGAGGACATCCGTCTCGTAGGTCTTCATCGGCCGCGAGGATGCCGAGCGCCGCCGCCGATGTCCACACGCGGGGCCCGCCCGGACTACGACGCCGCGCCGTCGGGCGGTGCCGGGCCTTCGGGCAGCGCCGCGTCACCGGTGAGCAACGCCCGGGCGTCCGCGATCGCGGCCGCGGTGCCGACCAGCGCGAGCACGTCGCCCGGCCGCAGGGGCTCGGTGCCCGACGGGACCGCGCGCGAGCCGCCCTCGCGATCGATCGCGAGGACGGTCGCGCCCGTGCGCCCCCGCAGATCGAGCTCGGCGAGCGTGCGACCGCACGCCGGCGCCTCGGCGTCCAAGGCCACCGACGTGATGTCACCGAGGCCCGGAAGCGCGCGCTCGATGTGCTGGGCCTCGAACCGCTCGGGCGCTCCGCCCGTCTGTCGCAGCAGCTCCGCCACCGCCTGCGCACCGGCGCGCACGTGGCCATCGAGCTCGTCCGCGCGGCGCCAGAACAGCACCGCGACGACGACCAGGATCGCGAGCAGCACCGGCGGCCCCAGCCAGGGTGGGAGCATCGGCTGCGTGATGGCGAGGACGGGCAGCGCGAGGACCAGCAGCGCCGCGAGCTGCAACACCACCACGAGCACGCGCCGCGGCGCGAACGCGAGATCGGTGCCCTCGCTCGCCCGCGGCAGCGCGGCGCGGGCCAACGTCGCCCCGATCGCGCGGACGCAGCGGAGCATCCCCACGAGGAACGGCACCGACGCCGCGGCGGTCAGCCCTCCCCATGCGATCACCGCCGCATCGGCCTCGACCCCGATGCCCGCCGCGATGCGAATCGCCCACGGCCGCGCCACGGCGCCGCCGACCACGACGCCGACCAGCGCGACCGCGTCGATGATGGCGAGCCGCACGAAGCGACGCATGCCCACGATCCGCCGCTTGCGACGCGCCTCGACCAGCGACGCGATCCACGACTCGTAGAGCGCCGCGACCGTGTGCACGCGATGCGGCAGCTTGCGATCGATCCACGCCGCGATCGCGTCGGCGTGGCGCACCGCGAGCGGCGTCGTGGTCGCGGTGATGATCGCGACCACGACCACCAGCGGCACGAGCTTCGCGTCCGCGACCTCGGTGTGCACGCCGAGCTGGGCGAGGATGAACGAGAACTCGCCGATCTGGCCCAGCGCCAGGCCGGCCTGCAGCGAGCGGCGGATGCCGTTGCCCCCGACGAACGCCGCCAGCGCGACGAGGACGAGCGGCCCGAGCACCACCACCACCGCGACCACGAGCGCGAGGTGCCAGACCTCGAGCACCAGCCGCGGGTCGACCATCATGCCGACCGAGACGAAGAACACCGCGGCGAACAGATCCCGCACGGGCGACAGCAGCGGCTCGATGCGCCCGGCGAGGCCCGAGGACGCCGCGAGCGATCCGGCGACGAACGCCCCGAGCGCCACCGAGTAGCCGGCCTTCGCGGCGAGCAGCGCCATCGCGAAGCACAGCCCCGCGGCGGCGATGAGCAGGGTCTCGCCGTGGCCCATCGCGGCGACCATCCGCAGGGCGCGGGGCACCACGAGCTGCCCGGCGACCACGAGCACGGCGAGGAAGCCGAGCAGCTTGCCGGTCGTGATCGCCAGCTCGAGCGGCTCGAGGCCCGAGCCCGACGCGACGGTGGTCAACGCGGCGATCATCACCACCGCGACGAGGTCCTGGATGACCAGCACGCCGAACACCAGCTCGCGCGTCGCCGACGGCACCGGGTGATCCTCCAGCGCGCGCGCGACGACCATCGTGCTCGAGATCGCCAGCGACGCGCCGAGGAAGACGCTGGGGAGAACCGCCCAGCCGAACGCGCGGCCCAGCACGAAGCCGATCCACAGCATGGCGCTGACCTGCACGAGCCCGACCAGGCCCGCCTTCGGGATCGCCGCGGCCAGATCCCGCGGGCTGAAGTGCAGGCCGATGCCGAACATGACCAGCACCACGCCGAAGTCCGACAGCGCCGCGACGCGCGTGGCATCGGCGAACAGTGGCAGGGGCAGGTACGGCCCGACGATGAGCCCGGCGAGCAGGTAGCCGAGCACCGCCGGCTGCCCCAGCCGACGGAAGAGCACGGACGTCACCGCGGCGACCCCGAGCGTCAGCGCGAGGTCCTCGACGAAGGGCGAGGTGCTACCGGCGGCGAGGATCACGGGCGAGCACCATGGTGCCACGGTCCGCGCGCCCGCCGAGTCACCGTTTGGCGAGCACCGTGGTGCCACGGCCCGCGCGCCCGCCGAATCACGGCTTCGCGAGCAGAGCCGCGAGGTCGACGCCGTCGAGCACGTCCTGCGGGATCCGGTTGCGCGTGATCTCGCGATCGGGCCGCAGCGGCCGTGTGGCGTCGATCCCGAGCTTGCTGCTGCGCCCGCGGGGATCGGTGCACGACGGATCGAGCGGCGTGCCGCGCATGTCGTGGAAGATCCGCACGGCGTCGGCCGGCTGGCACTGCAGCGCCATCGCCGACAGCACCCGCGGCAGATCGTTGGGGTCGACGTCGTCGTCGACCACGATGACCTGCTTCGCGTAGACGTCCGCGAGCATCGCCTCGATGATGCGCCGCGGCTCGTCGTCGTCCGTCTTGCGGACCGCGACCACCGCCGTCAGCGGCGCGACCAGGGCGACGCGCGTGACGCCGGGCACCGCCGCCCGCGCGTCGCGGAGGCTGCGGTGCTCGAGCGCCGGCATCGACAGCATCAGGTGCTCGAGGTGCCCGGAGACGATGTCCTGCACGATGGGCGCGGCGCGGTGCGTCATCGCCTCGATGCGCAGCACCGGCGACTCGGTGGCGCCGGTGCCATAGCCGGTGAACTCGCCGAACGGACCCTCGACCATGCGCTCGGACACGGAGATCGAGCCCTCGAGCACGAACTCCGCCAGCGCCGGCACCCTCAACGCGGGATCGAGCAGGCAGCGCGTCACCGCCAGCGGCGCCCCGAGCAGACCGCCGATCACGTCGTACTCGTCGACGTCCGCTCGCCCGGCATACAACGCCCCGAGCGACCACGCCGGGTGGGCGCCGAGGAACACCGCCACCGGCACGTCGGTGCCGCGGGCGCGGTGCTTCTGGAAGATGCCGTCGAGGTGCCGGCCCGGCTCGATGAAGATGCCGGTCGTGTTCGCCGACGCGATCATCAAGCGGTGGTAGCTGAGGTTGGTGACGCCGTCGTCGGGATCCCGCGCGACCACGATCGCCGCGGTGAGGTACGGTTGCGGCGCATCGTCGGCGTGGTAGCGCAGTGCGGGGAATCGATGCAGGTCGACCTCGGCGCCGCGCATCACCACCTGCTGCACCGGCGCGTCGTCGACGAGTACCGGCGCGATGGGGCTGGTCGCCGCCGCGGCGTAGCGGGCGGTGACCTCCTTCATGCCGCAGCCGAGCGCCAACGCGAGCCGCCCCATCGATCCGCACACGTTGGTCACCAGTGGCCACGCGCAGCCCTTCACGTGGTGGAAGACCAGGATCGGCGAGCGCTGCTTGGCCTCGAGCTTGGTCAGGATCGCGGCGGTCTGGTGGTTGGGGTCCACCTCCGCCGCGACGTCGGCGACGTCCGAGGGCCGAGCCTTGCGGACCTGCTCGAGGAACCCGCGCAGGTCGAGCTCGGAGGCCCCGCTCACGCCCCGCCCGCGACCTTCTTCTTGAGGGCCGCGCGGCTGATCTTGCCGGAGTCGGTCCGCGGGAGGTCCTCGACGATCTCGAAGGCCTTGGGCACGCGCACGAACGGCAGCGCGTGCAGGCAGTGCTGGCGGAACTCCGCGAGCTCCACCGGCGGGCCCTCGGTCAGCACCACGTAGGCGACGATGCGCTCGCCGAGCAGCGGATCCGGCAGGCCGATCGCCGCGACCTCGCGCACCCGCGGGTGCCGGGCGATGACGCTCTCGATCTCCTGGGGGAAGATGCGCTCGCCGGCGCTCTTGATCATCTCGGAGCTGCGCCCCGACAGGAACAGGTGGCCGTCGTCGTCGAGCCAGCCGAGGTCACCGGTGCGCAGGCGACCCTGGGCGTCGATCTTGCCCAGGGCCCGCTCGTCGCCGCTGACGTAGCCCTTCATGATGTTGGGCCCCGACGCGACGACCTCGCCGATCGTGCCCGCGGGGACCGGCAGGCCGTCGCCGCCGAGGATCTCGACGAGCACGCCCGGCAGCGCGCGACCGAGGCTGCCGCGCCGACGGAACAGATCGTCCGGTCCGATCCACGTGATGCGCGGCGCGGCCTCGGTCTGCCCATACGCGACGTGGATGCCGACCGACGGCATCGCCGCGTGCAGGCGATCCAGATCCTCGGCGCCCAGCGCCCCGCCGGTGCACAGCACGTACTCGAGCTTGGGCGGCGGGCCCGCGACCAGCTTGCTACGATCGAGCAGCTGCTTGAAGTGGTACGGCACGCCCGAGAACCCCGTGGTGCCGTATTCGACCAGCTCGAGCAGGACCTTCTGCGGGAACTGGAAGCCCGCCGAGAAGTACACGGTGCCGCCGATCATCGCGTGCATCAGCAGCTGCATCCGACCGTGGATGTAGTACAGCGGCACGACCATCAGGATGCTGTCGCGATCCGACAGGTGCATCAGCGTGTTCGCGGCCTGCAGGTTCGAGATGAAGTTGCGATGGCTGAGCATCACGCCGTTGGGACGGCCGGTGGTGCCCGAGGTGTAGACCACCATCGCGACGTCGTCCTCGCCCACCGACGGGTCCGACGGGGTCGCGCGCTCGGTCGCGAGGATGTCCGCGAGCGTGTGCAGCCCCGCGCCGCGGGCATCCGCCAGCGGCGCGACCTCGTCCGTCGACAGCCAGATCGACGGCAGCTTGAGCGGATCTTCGGTGTCGCCCGGCTTCGCCAGATGCGCGTGGGCCTGCTTGGCGTCCATCGCGATCGCCTTGGGGCGCGCCTCGTCGAGGATGCCCTGGATCGTCGGCCGCCCCGCCAGCGTCGGCACGTCGACGTTCTGCGCGCCTGCCTTGAGGATGCCCCAGAACCACACCAACGCCGGCAGCGAGTTGTCGTGGAACATCGCGACGCGATCGCCCGGCCCGATGCCGAGCCGACGCAGGCGCATGGCCACACGATCGCTGTCGGCATCGAGCGCGGCGAAGCTCGTCGACTCGCCACCGGGGAACACGGCCGCGGGCTTGTCACCCAGCCGCACTGCACTCTGGCGGAGGAGATCGAACAGGCGCACGCGACCTCAGGCTTTCTTGCGCCGCTCGACGTAGGCGGCGAGCTTGGCGACGCTGCCGAAGTTGTCGGGGACGATGTCGTCGATCTCGACGTCGAAGCCGTACTTGCCCTCGATCCAGACCACGATCTCCATCACGGCCGTGGAGTCGACGATCCCGCCGAGGTTGGTTTCGACGTCGAGCTCCGGGGTGTTCACCGCGAGTTCGGTCTTGATGTACGTGAGAAGGTCGTCGGATGTCGCCATCGTTGGGTGTCGCTTCGGGTGTGGTTCTACACTCGACCGATCCGGGTGGGATCGCCAATCGCGTACTTGCGCACGCGATCTCGACTCACGCTGGGCGGGTCGCCCCCGGGCTCGAGGACGTCCTCGGCGAGGAGGAACGCATTTTGCCCCTTTCCATCGAGGTAATCAAACCCGGGGACGCAGCGGCCGAAGATCTCCGAGGCGCGCGAGAGCACGCCGGTCTCGCCGACCATGGTGCCCAGGCTGCCGGCGACGCCCGCGGCCCGGGCGAACTCGTGGATCGCGGCGGCCCCGAGCATGCCGCCCATCTTGCCCAGGCGGATGTTGAGGATGTCGGCGGCGCCGGCCTCGACCACGCGCCGGGCGTCGTCGAGGGTGCAGACCGACTCGTCCGCCATCACCTTCATGCCGAGCTCCTCGCGGATGCGCCGCATCGTCGCGAGATCGTCCGCGGCCACCGGCTGTTCGACCGAGGCGATCGGGAACCGCGCCAGGGTCTCGAGCCGCATCATCGCCTCCTCCGCGGTCCACGCCGCGTTGGCGTCGATCCGGATCGGGAGATCCCCGAAGACCCGCGCGACGATCGCCATCCGCGTCTCGTCGTCGTCGGCCCCGACCTTCACCTTGATGTGACGTCGCTTGCCGAAGCGCAGCGCGGCGCAGTGCCGCTCGAGCTTGCCCGTCGGCACCTCGAAGCCGATCACGATGCCGGCCGGTAACGCGGGACCGAGGAAGCCGCCGAGGACCTGCTCGAGCCCGACGCCCGCGGCCTGCGTCGCGAGATCGAGGAGCGCCAGCTCGAACGCGCCGAAGCAGGACAGCCTGCGGCCGGCCCCGGGCAGCGCGTCGCGAAGCGCCGCGATCGCGCCGGGCACATCGGCGAGCGAGTCGGCGGCCTCCGCCTCGAGCCACGCGGCGGCCATCGCCGGCGCGTCGCGATCGAACAGCGTGTCCAGATCCTCGCCGGTCACATAGGCGCGCGGCAGCGCCTCGCCCCAGCCGACGCGGCCGTCGTCGCCGTGCGCCGCCACCAACACCAACTCCGTGGTCGTGCGGTGCGACGCGGCGTGGCCGAACCCGCCGCGCAGCGGGATCGCCAGCCGCCAGAGCTCGAAGCCGCTAGGTCGCATGGAACCGCTCGAGGACCTCGAACTGATCGCCGAAGCTGGCGTCGCGCGTGAGGTGCGTGGGCTTGATCTGGCTGTCGCTCGCGCCGCCGGCGAGCCGACGCTGGCGCCGCGCGTCGAAGCTCCCGGGCTTGAGCACCGCGAGCTCGGGCGCGGCGAGCCGCTCGGAGCTGCGCTTACCGCCGTACTCGATGTTGCGCTGCTCGAGCGCGTCGTCGAGCCGCGATGGGAACGCCGCCTTCGCGCGCGCGTCGGCGGGCCGATCGAACTCGACGTACGCGATGTAGCGCGGGAACCCGCCCTTCGCGGGTGCGAGCGTGAACCCGACGATGCTCAGATCGAGCGCCTTGGCGACGTCGCCGATCGCCAACGTCACCTGGTCCTCGGTGAGCTTCTCGCCCGTCAACGAGCACGTGGAACCGGCGCGGTGGAGGAACTCGATGCACGGCGTGCGCTCGACGAACCCGCGCACGCGGACCACGTCGCCGATGTTGTAGCGGTACAGACCGCTGCCGTTGCTCAACACGAGCACGTAGGTCTTGCCGTCCTCGAGCTCGTGGGGCAGCAGCACGTCGGGGTCGGCCCGATCGGCCTGGTCCTCGGGGATGAACTCGTAGACGTGGACACCGACGGCGAGCGGCCCGCCGCTGCGGCCGTCGTCGATCGGGATCGCCATGATCCCCTCGGAGGCCATGAGGATGTAGTCCCGCCCCGCGATCGGGCCGAGCTGCGGCGCGAGGAGATCGAGGTACGGCTGCAGCATCGGGCTGCGCCAGCAGATCGCGAGGCGCAGGGCCGGCCACAGCCGGTGGGCGAGCAGGCCCGGCCCCTCGCGCAGCGCGGCGAGCTCGTCGGCGCGCGCCGGGTTGCCGCGGTAGCGCTCGGCCACGTAGCTGCGAACGACGTCGCCGCAGCGCACGTGCTCGCCGAGGCCGCCGGTGCGGACGTCGTCGCACAGCTGCGCGCCGTACTGGGCGATCTTCTGGAAGAGCAGCAGGATCGTGCTCGGGTTCAGCGTCATGATGACGCTGAACTCCTCCTCGAGCAGGATGCGGGCGATGGCGTAGTAGCGGCTGTCGCTGTCGCCGATCTGCGCGACCGCCTTGGGGATGATCGGCGCCTGCGTCATCGACGTCGCCCGGGTCACGCCGGCCCAGTAGGCGCTCTCCGAGCTGCACGGCAGACCCGAGCCCGGCGCGCGCACCGGCTCGCCCGAGTCCGAGAAGTTGGTCACCATGCGCCCGGCCTTCGCCGCGGCGTGCCGCGCGAAGACCTCGGCCCAGTAGATCCCGAACGCCCGCGACTTCGCGCGCACGAACGTGTTGGTGACGGGGATGTACTTCGACTTCGCCGTCGACCCCGAGGTCAGGAAGAACCGCTTGACCGGCTCGACGGTCAGCACGTTCGCCTCGCCCGCGACCACGCGATCGATCCGCGACTCGAAGCCCTCGTACTTCCGGATCGGCACCGCGCGCTGGTACTCGGCGAAGGTGCGGATGCTCGCGAAGCCGTGCTCGACGCCGAACTCCGACGTGACGTTCGGCGCGAGGATCATCGACTGCAGCAGCTCTTGCTGCACGGCCTCGGGGCGGCTGAGGCCGGCGAGGAAGTTCTGGGCTTCGCGCGATCGGAATTCACCGGTCATGGAGGTCATTCTCGGGGCGGCAGGTCACATCGAGGTTCCACCGCAGACGTTCAGCGCCTGGCCGTGGATCCCGCGGGCATCGTGTGACATCAGGAACACGGCGAGGGCGGCGACCTCGCGGGCGGTGATGAGCCGCTGCTGCGGGCTCTCGGCGATGACCTTCTCGAGGTACTCCTCGGTGGTCTTGCCGAACATCTTCGCCCGCGCCGCCATCGCCTCGTTCTCGTCCTCGGCCTCGACGTGCCACGGCCGGATCGAGTTGACCGTGATGCCGAGCTTGGCGACCTCGCGGGCCAGCGATCGGGTGAAGCCGTCGACCGCGGCCTTCGACGAGGCGTACGCGCTGTAGTAGCTCGCGCCCAGCTCGGCCGACACCGAGCCGACGTTGATGATGCGGCCCTGCTTGCGCCGGATCATGTGCTTCAGCACGGCCTGGGTGAGGTTCACCAGGGCGAAGACGTTCAGCTCGTAGACCGCGCGCCAGCGATCGGCCTTGCCCATCATGACGTTGGCGACGTAGGTGGCCGCGGCGTTGTTGACGAGGATGTCGATGCGGCCGAAGCGCGCGGCCACGCCTGCGACGAGCTCGGCCGTCGCGGTGGGGTCGGTGATGTCCGCCGGCCATGCGGTGGCATGCCCGCCGGCGGCTTCGATCTCGGCGGCGACCCGCTCGACGTCGCCGGCGGTGCGCGCGACGAGGACGACGTGCGCGCCCGCGGCGGCGGCCACCCGGGCGATTTCCCGGCCGATCCCCCGCGAGGCCCCGGTCACGATCGCGATCTGCTCGCTGAGGTCGACGTTCACCGAGGCGCAAGGGGACGCCGAGCCCGCGTTGGTGTCAACGTGAGATGGCTCAATCCCGGCGAACCCCGCGGCGACGGGCGTGCGGATGCGCCGGGGTTGCTGCGATCGGGGCCCGTCCGTACGACGCGTCACCGCGACGGGCCGGCGGCTCGGTGTATGGTCCGCCGCGTCCATGCGCCACAGCCCGTTCCAAACCGCGCCGTCCGATGTCCACAGCGTGCTCGGCCAATGGATGCTCGTCGACGGGTTCGACATCGTCTACGACACCGCGCGCAGCCACGACGTGCACCTCGTCGACGCGACGACGGGGACCGAGTACCTCGATCTCTTCTCGTTCTTCGCGAGCATGCCGGTCGGGCACAACCACCCCAAGCTGCGCGAGCCCGAGTTCCTCGCGCGCTTGATGGCCGCGACGCTGACGAAGGTCTCCAACTCCGACGTGTACACGCCGGCGATGGCGGACTGGGTCAGCGCGCTCGGGCGCACGATGCCGGCGTCGTTCAAGAACCTGTTCTTCATCGAGGGCGGCGCGCTCGCGGTCGAGAACGCGATGAAGGTCGCCTTCGACTGGAAGGTCCGCAAGAACATCGCCCGCGGCCTGTGCAGCGGCGCCGACGATGATCTGGTCGGCACGCAGATCCTCCACTTCCGCAACGCCTTCCACGGGCGCTCGGGCTACACGCTCTCGGTCACCAACGGCTTCGCCCGCGAGAAGACCCAGTACTTCCCCAAGTTCCCGTGGCCGCGCGTCGACGCGCCGCCCGTGCGCTTCCCGTTCGACGCCGAGGCGCTGGCCGCCGTCGTCGCGGCCGAGCGCCACAGCATCGAGCAGATCGAGGCGGCGATCCGGACCCACGGCCACGACATCGCGGCGATCCTGATCGAGACCGTGCAGGCCGAGGGCGGCGACAACCACTTCCGGCCCGAGTTCTTCCGCGCGCTGCGGACGATCTGCGACGAGAACGAGATCCTGCTGATCTTCGACGAAATCCAGTGCGGCATGGGCATCACCGGCAAGTGGTGGGCCTTCGAGCACATGGGCGTCGAGCCCGACGTGTTCTCGTTCGGCAAGAAGGCCCAGGTCTGCGGCATCGCCAGCAACGACCGCGTCAACGAGGTCGACTCCTGCTTCAAGGTGCCGAGCCGCATCAACTCGACGTGGGGCGGCAACATCGTCGACATGGTCCGCGCGACCCGCTACATCGAGATCATCGAGCAGGACGATCTGCTCACCCGCTGCCGCGAGAACGGCGAGTACCTGCTGGAGCGCCTGCGCGCGCTCGCCTCGCGGTTCCCGGTCGTCAGCAACGTCCGCGGTCGCGGCCTGATGTGCGCGTTCGACCTGACCGACCCGGCCCAGCGCGCCGCGTGCGTGCGGGCCTCGCTCGAGGACGAGCACCTCATCATCCTGCCGTGCGGCGCCCGCAGCATCCGCTTCCGTCCGGTCCTCGACATCGAGCGCGCCCACATCGACGAGGCGATGGACCGGCTCGCGCGCGTCCTGACCAAGATTTCCTGATCTCGCCGCTGCTCGTTCTCGCCGCCGCTCGTTCTCGCCGCCGCTCCAGGAATTCCCATGCGTCTGCTCGTCCTGGTCCCCGACCTGGTCCTCAAGGGGCCGTTGCGCTCCTTCACCGAGTTCCTCGGCCGCCACCCGCGGGCCGCCGCGCTGCCGCGGCCGCTGCTGCGCAAGCTGCTGGTCCACCCGAGCCTGCACACCTCGGTGGCGTGGGGCGGCACGCTCAACAACATGCGGCACGCCGCGATCGCCCGCTCGCTCGGCGTCGACGCACGCCTGGTGTGCCCGAGCGGCCGCGACACCTACGGCGAGTTCAACGTCGCCGACGTGCCGTACATGAAGTGGACGGATCGACGCGACGACGACGTCGTGCTCGTGCCCGACTTCTGCTCGGACCTCGCCGACGAGGTGAAGGGCAAGGCGATCGTGTACCTGCAGGTGCCGATCCACCTGCGCCGCGACTTCGACTACATGCACGAGCGCTTCACGCTGTGGACCGACTCGCCGCACATGCTCGGGCTGTGCAAGAAGGTCTACCCCGGCAAGGACATCCCGATCGTCCCGAACATCGTCGACGACCGCGCGTTCCCGTTCATCCCCCAGTCCGACCGCGAGCCGGGGTTGATCCTGGCGTTCCCCCGCAAGGGCCCCGAGTACATCGAGGCGACCAAGGCCCACTACGCGAAGCTGGGCGGCAAGTACTGGCACTTCGAGCTCATCGACGGCATCCCGCTCAACGAGCTCGCACGGCGCATGCGGCGGCCCCAGGCGTTCCTCGCCTCGGCCGACGTCGAGGGCTGCGCGCTGCCGCCCCAGGAGTCGATGGCGTGCGGGATGATCGTCGTCGGCAAGTCGGCGAGCGGCGCCAACTTCTCGATGGAGCACAGGAAGACCGCGATGATCGCCGAGACGCCCGAGGCCGCGGCCGAGTCGTTGATCGAGATCGAGGACGCCGCGCTGCGCGACTCGATCTCGAAGAACGCCCACGCGTTCATCGCCCGGTACTTCCCCAGCGGCGAGCCGCGCGAGCACTGGCGCACGACGCTGAAGAACTACGGGTTCAAGCTGAAGGAGTGACGCCGTCGGGCCGATACGGCGGCACCAGGGCGTGGGGCAGGCGCAGCTGCTCGCGCAGCGCCGCGACGCAGCGGGCGGCGGCCAGCCCGTCCCCGAACGGGTTGTGGGTCGCGACCGCGCGGGCGTACGCAGCGGGGTCGCCCAGCCAGCGCTCGCACCACGACAGCAGCAGCGCCGGATCGTAGCCGACGACCACCGCCGCGCCGGCGTCGACTGCCTCGGGCCGCTCGGTGGCGACGCGCGTGACGAGCACCGGCTTGCCGAGCTCGGGCGCCTCTTCTTGGATGCCGCCCGAGTCGGTGATGACGAAGTGCGCGCGGCCGATGAGCCAGATCGACGCGGGGTAGCCGACCGGCGGGCACACGTGGACGTTGGCGGCGCCGCCGAGCGACCGATCCACCTCGGCGCGGACGTGGGGGTTGAGATGGACCGGATAGACGATGTCGATCTCGGGGTGCCGCGCAGCGAGCTCCGCGAGCGCGGCGCAGACCTGCGCGAGCCCGCCGTCGAAGCTCTCGCGGCGGTGGCCGGTGACGAGCACCAGCCGCGCGTCGGGGCGCAGCCGCGGCAGCAGGGCGAGCACCTCGGGGACCGCGGCGCCGTCGGCCGGCAGCCGCGCGCGGATCCACCGGACCGCGTCGACGACGGTGTTGCCGGTCAGCGAGACGCCGGCCGTGACGCCCTCGGCGCGGAGGTTCTCGACCGCGCGCCGCGACGGACACAGGTGCAGCGACGCGAGCTGCCCGACGAGCACGCGGTTGGTCTCCTCGGGGAACGGCGCCGCGCGGTCGTGGGTGCGCAGCCCGGCCTCGACGTGCGCGACCGGGATGTGCTGGCCCGCCGCGGCGAGCGAGGCCCCGAGCACCGTGGTGGTGTCGCCCTGCACCACGATCCACGCGGGACGATCGCGCACGAGCACGCGCTCCACCTGCGCGACGACGTTGCCGAGCAGCGCCCCGAGCCCCTGCCCCGGCACCATGAGCCCGAGATCCTCGTCGGGCACGATCGCGAAGGTCTCGAGGAACGGGGCCAGCAGCTCGCGGTGCTGGCCGGTGCTGCACACCCGCACGCGCCAGTCACGGCACCCCTGCGCCGCGTGGATCACGGGCGCGAGCTTCACGGCCTCGGGCCGCGTCCCCAACACGAACATCACGGTCGGCGACTCGCTCGAACCCACGCGGGCCCGAGCCTAGCAGCGGGCGCCCCGCGACGCAGCCGCCGATCGCACGAATCCCGGCGATGGCAGGGGCTCGACGGGGGGCGCGAGGACGATCGTGGTAGGGTTCGGCCGTGCGCGTGATGGTCACCGGCGGGGCGGGTTTCATCGGCAGTCACGTCGTCGACGCGCTCGTCGACGACGGGCACGACGTCGTCATCGTCGACGACCTGTCCTCGGGCAGGCGGAGCAACCTCAACCCGCGCGCGCGCTTCGAGCACGTCGACATCGTCGACGCCGCCGCGCTCGAGCGGGTGTTCGCGGCGTTCGAGCCCGAGGCCGTGACCCACCAGGCGGCGCAGACCTCGGTGTCGGTGTCGACGCGCGAGCCGGCCCGCGACGCGAGCGTGAACGTGGTCGGATCGGTCAACGTGCTCGAGGCGTGCGTCCGCCACCGGACGGGCCGCCTCGTCTTCGCGAGCACCGGCGGAGCGATCTACGGCGAGGTCGAGGCCCCGCGCCTGGCCCGCGTCGGCGACCCGACGTTCCCGCTGTCGCCGTACGCGTGCAGCAAGCTGGCGGTCGAGCACTACCTGCGCATGTACACGGCCGTGCACGGCCTGCACACCACCGTGCTGCGCTACGCGAACGTGTACGGCCCACGGCAGGATCCCCACGGCGAGGCGGGCGTGGTCGCGATCTTCAGTCGCCGGCTGCTGTCCGCGCTCGCCTGTCGGATCAACGCGCGCAAGGACGTCGGCGACGACGGCTGCATCCGCGACTACGTGTTCATCGCCGACGTGGTGCGCGCGAATCGCCTCGCGCTCGCGGGGACCCTCGGCGACCGGACGATCAACGTCTGCACCGGCGTGGCCACGACCACGCGTGACATCGCGGAGGGCCTGATGTCCGCGCTGGATCTGCGCGCGGCCCTCGAGCACGGCCCGTGGCGGCCGGGGGATCTCGAGCGATCGGTCCTCGACGCCGCGGCCATGCGCGAGGAGATCGGCGAGCCGGTCGGCCTCGGGGACGGCCTGCGGCAGACCGCGCAGTGGTTCCGCGACCACCCGGACCCGCTGCCCTAGACCTGCGACCCCCAGCCCCGCCTCTCGACACGCCCCGGGGATCCCCGACGGGACATCGCCCTGGCCACGCGAACGTTCAGAACGGCGTCTACAGCACGCGCGCCGGGTTTGACAGAGCCCCTCCCCCTCCCTAAAGTGGGGTGCGCCCATACAGTGCGTGGGGGCTGAAGTGCGCTCGAGGACCTCGCACGCTGGTCGCACACCGGCAAGAGGACGTTTGTGAGCTACGAACCGCGTGCAGCGTTCGCGGGGCAGATCGCCGAGGTCTCGGTGGTCGAGCTCCTCCAGACGATTCTGCAGGGCGGGCACACCGGCGTCGCGCGCTTCGAGACCCCCGTCGGCGCCGCGACCCTCTGGTTCCGCGAGGGCGCGCTCGTCGACGCGGACATGGGGCGCCATCACATGGAGGGCGCCGTGGCGCGCCTGCTCGCCCTCGAGAGCGGCACCTTCGAGGTCGAGTTCAAGCCGATCACGCGTCGGCAGGTGATCACCGCGACCACGGCCGAGATGATCGCCTCGGCGCCGCCCCGCGCGGGGACGCCGATCGCGGTGCCGCAGGACGACAACGACGTCTCGAAGAAGCGATCGCGGCGGGCCGGCGTGTCCTGGCACCCGACCGGCGGCGGTCGACCGCGCGCCGAGCCCAGCGGGCCCGTCGCCACGGTGCGCGCCCCGACCGATCGTCCGGCCACGCCGCCGCCCCTCCCCGCGACCCCGGTGGTCCCGCTCCCCGCAGGGGTCTCGGTGACCGTGGTCCCGACCACCGCGCCCGTGGCGGCGGTGCCCGTGGCGACGACCGTGCCCGCGCCGTCCCGGCCCCCGATCCCGGCACCCGCTCCGGCCCCCGCTCCGGTGCCCCCGCGGGCAGCGACGCCGGCGTCGACCTCGGCGCGGACGCCCGTCTCCGCGCACGCGCCGACCGCCGCGGCGATCCCCGCCGCGCCCCCGCCCCTGGGCGAGCCGATGCCGACGCCGCGACCGGTCCCCGCGGCCGCGGCCCCGAGCTCCCCGACCCCGGCGCCGATGGACTCGTCCCCGCGTCGCACGGTGCTCGGCGTGCCGATGGCCGGCCAGATCGAGCCGCCGCGCCAGGTCCTCAGCCCCAACGAAGAGGACCGGACGCTGATGCGGCCGGGCCCGCAGGCGCCCACGATGTTCGTGCCCCCGCCCGGCCCGACCGAGGTCCCGACGGGATCGAGCCTGCAGCTCGAGCCCCGGCCCGCGCAGTGGGGCACCGACAGCATGCCGGCGGTGGCGGACCCACCCCGCGGCTCGACGATCATGGTCCCCGTGGCCCCGCCGGCGACGCCGCCCCCGGCGGCCCCGGTCCCGACACCGCCCGTCGCGGCCGCCCCGGCTGCGCCCGCGCCGTCCGGCACCGCGATCGCGAGCGGACGTCGCCCCGCGGCGAGCGGCGAGTTCGAGCCCGCCGAGCCGACGGTCCTGGCCCGCGCGCCCGGCTGGACGCCCGTCGGCCTGCCGCCACCGCCCGCCAACTCCGGGCAGACCGTCGTCGTGAGCCCGGAGGTCGGCCCCTCGCAGACGATGACCGCCGGCTCGATCCGCCGCCCGACGCCGGCCGTCGCCGCGCGCCCCGGCGGTGCCCGTCGCGGGGAGGACCGCGCGGCCGCGGTGGCCGGCGCGATCGGCATGGGCATCCCGCCGATCGATCGCCGCCCCGTCGCTGACGGCGCGCGCCTCGATCAACAGGTCGAGGCCGCGGGCGCCGCGGGGCTCACCGGCGCGTCGGCCCCCGCCGTCGTCGGCCGCTACGAGGTGTTGCTCCGCATCGCCCGCGGCGGCATGGGCACGGTCTACCTCGCGCGCGTCACCGGCGAGGGTGGGTTCCGGCGGCTGTTCGCGCTCAAGGTCGTCCGCGACCACCTGAGCCAGAACGACGAGTACGTGCGGATGCTGCTGCAGGAGGCGCGCATCGCCTCGCGCCTGCACCACCCCAACGTCGTCGGCATCGTCGACATCGGCACGCTCGCGAACCAGCACTACCTGGTGATGGACTACGTCGAGGGCTGCACGTTCTCGGAGCTGCTCAAGGTCCATCGCCGCACCCGCCCTCCGCACCTGGTCGTGCCCATCGTCCTCGACGCGCTCATGGGCCTGCACGCCGCGCACACGCTCGTCGACGACGACGGCTCGCCGCTCACCCTGGTGCACTGCGATTTCTCGCCGCAGAACATGCTGGTCGGCACCAACGGCGTCTGTCGCATCACCGACTTCGGCATCGCGAAGGCGACCAACGTCATCAACGAGCGCCCGAGCATCACCCGCGGCAAGCCGGCGTACGTGTCGCCCGAGCAGGTCGTCGGCCGCCCGCTCGATCACCGCTCCGACATCTTCTCGGCCGGCGTCGTGCTGTGGAACGCGCTCACCGGCGAGCAGCTCTTCAGCGGGGACACCCCCGAGCAGACCCTGCAGTCCGTGCTCAACCGCCCGGTCGTACCGCCGTCGACGGTGGGCCTGCGGCCGCCGAGCTGCTTCGATCGCGTGTGCCTGCGCGCGCTCGAGCGCGACCCTTCGCGGCGCTATCAGTCGGCCGAGCAGATGCTCATCGACCTGCGCCGCATCGCGATCGCCGAGGACTTCCTCGCGCCCTCGTCGGACGTCGGTCGGTGGGTGACCGAGACCTTCGGTCGTCAGCTCGAGCTGCGCCGCCAGGCCGCCGGCATCTCGCGCGGCCTCAGCAGCGACAGCCAGCCGATCAGCGTGCCGGAGCTCGGCCTCGGCGAGGCCGAGATGACCTCGGAGACCCGCACGTTGCCCGCCGACTACGGCGCCACCCCGGTCGAGAGCCACGCGTCGAAGACCACGCTGCTGCGCTCCGACGTCATCCCGGTGGTGAACCCGCCCGCGCCCGCGCTCGAGCCCGAGGGCCCCGCGATCGGCAAGGCGCTCGTCGTGATCGTCGCGGTGGCCGCGGCCACGATCGCGATCGCGATCGCGATCCTGCGACCGGAGTGGATCCAGGGGACCACGACCGATGCCCCGGCGCTCCCGCTGGACGCCGCCGCGGGGGACACCGACGGCGCCGACCCCAAGGCCGATCCGTCGCGCAAGCCGGACACCAAGGGCGGAGATGCGAAGGCCGGCGATGCCAAGGCCGGCGACACGAAGGCCGACGATGCCAAGGCCGACGATGCCAAGGTCGGCGATGCCAAGGCCGACGATGCCAAGGCCGGCGACGCCAAGGCCGGCGCCCCGACGGCGACGGACGCCAAGGCCAGCGGCGCCACGCCGCCACCGCCCGAGGTCACGCCGCCCGCGGGCGACGCGACTGCCAAGCCGAAGAAGCCGAAGAAGCCGAAGAAGCCCGAGCCCGCCGCGGAGCCCAAGGCCGAGCCGCCGGCGGTCTTCGAGGTCCCGCCGCCGCCCGACCCGGGCGAGGTCCTCGACGGCCCACCCGGCTGATCCTCAGCTCGCGCCCTTGTGGAACAGCACGACGGGGATCGTCTTGAGGATGATCTTGATGTCGAGCCACAGCGACCACGTGTCGATGTAGCGCAGGTCGAGCTGCATCCACTCGTCGAAGTCGACCTGGTTGCGGCCGGACACCTGCCACAGGCCGGTGAGGCCCGGCTTCACCGAGAGCCGCCGCCGCTGCCACGCCTCGTACTGCTCGACCTCGGACGGGAGCGGCGGCCGCGGCCCGACGAGGCTCATGTCGCCGACCAGCACGTTGAACAGCTGCGGCAGCTCGTCGATGCTGGTCTTGCGGATGAAGCGACCGACCTTGGTGATCCGGGGGTCGTGCTTGATCTTGAACACGGGCCCGCCCATCTCGTTGAGGTGCTCGAGCTTCGCGCGCAGCTTCTCCGCGTCGACCACCATCGAGCGGAACTTGTACATCGTGAACTTGCGACCGTTCCGGCCCGCGCGGACCTGGCCGAAGAACACCGGCCCCTCGGAGGTCACCTTCACCGCGATCGCCGTCGCGATCATGATCGGCGCGGCGAGCAGCAGGCCGATCGAGCAGCCGACGATGTCGAGGATGCGCTTGACGGCGAGCCGCGCCTCGTCGGTCGGCACGCGCCGCAGCCCGAGCATCGGGTAGTCGAAGCCCGAGACGTTCGCGACCTCGACCGTGCCCGACGAGGGGTACTGCGGCGGCAACGACAGCAGGACGTCCACGCCGCGCTCGTCGCACGCCGCGATCGCGTCCTTGAAGATCTCCGGCTGCTTGCCCTGGACGGCGAACACGACCTCGTCCACCGGCTGCCGGTCGAGCAGCCCCGCGAGGCTGCCGACGAAGCCGAGCTGCGGGCGCGCCCGCGGGTCGGGGGCCTCGCCGGGCAGCTGCACGAAGCCGACGACCGACACGGCCCACGGTGAGTGCCGGCGCAGCGCCTCGGAGAAGGCCACCGCGGTCTCGCCGGTGCCGACGATCACCACGCGGTGCCCGTCGCCCCGACGGTGCCGCAGCAGCTTCGAGGTCTCGACCAGCGCGACGCGGCCCAGGAGCAGCGCGAGGAACTGCGCCACGCCGAACATCACGACGAAGCTGCGCGCGACGAACTGCAGCCGGAACAGGAACATCGCCAGGATGAACAGCAGCAGGCCGATGAGCGTGGCCTTGAGGTAGCGGAACGCGGCGGTCGTGTAGCGCAGCCGGAGATCGCCGCTGCGGGCGTAGTAGAACGACAGCCCCCAGATGGGCACCAGGCCGATGATCAGCCACTGGTACTGCGAGGCGTCGATGCCCGGCGGCACGCCACCGACCGACGCGAAGATGCTGGTGATGATGTCGAGCCGGGCCTCGCTGCGCGCGAGCCAGTCACGCACGAACAGCGCGGCGAAGAAGGCCGCGGCGCTGACCAAGACGTCGTATGCGGAGACGATCCTTCGCAGGAAGGCGGAGCGTTTGCGCCACATCGTTGGGGTCGACGGGGCGTCACCGGCCCCGTCTCGTCGCCGGATGGTGTCACCTTTCTCGCCGACGCGGAAAGTCGCTCCTTCGGCTCGAAATCGAGCCGTACCCGCACGAACGGCGTTCCTGTCGGGGTGTCCTCCCGACCGCGTCCTCCCGATGGGCGCGAGCGGCGGCGGCGGCAACCCTCCGCGCAGCGACCGCGAGGCCGGTGGCGGACGCCGAGCGTTCGCACTACGATAGGGCACCCAATGGACGGAAACCGAACGGTTCGCACGGTCGTCCCTGGCGCAGTCATCACTGGCCGCACGATCGCGCCCGGAGAGCCCGGCCTCGACAAGATGCTCGAGGTCGTGGGCTCCAGCCCCGATCCCCTGACGCCGCAGGCGTTCCTGCTGGTGCTCACCGGTGCCGAGCCCGGCCGACTCTTCGAGCTGTCGCGCCCCGAGCTCGTGATCGGCCGATCGAAGTACGCCGACATCCGCATCAACGAGCGCGCGCTCTCGCAGCAGCACGCGAAGCTCGCGCGATGGGGCGACCACCACCGGCTGTACGATCTCGGCTCGACCAACGGCACGTTCGTCAACGATCAGCGCATCACCGAGGTCGACCTCCAGCCGGGCGACACGATCCGCACCGGCGAGACCGTGTTCTCGTACATGGCCGGCTCGATGCAGACCGCCGCGCCGGACTCGACGATGATCGCCCCGGGCAACGCCGCCCGCGTGCGCACGCCGAACCCGGCCGCGATGGTGCCGGTGGCCCGCCCGCCGACGATCCCGCCGCCCGGCGGCACCGCGCTGGCCCGCCGCGATCCCGCCACCGGGCTCGTCACCGCGGTGCCCACCGGGCGCGTGTTCGAGGTCCCGCTGCCGCGCACCCGCGAGGAGGAGCCCGATCTGCTCGGGCACGTCCTGCGGCTGTTCGCGTTCCTCAACCGCTACTGGCTCTCGCTGGTCATCTGCACGGTGTTGGGCGGCTTCGCGGGCGCCGCTTGGTACAAGTACAACAAGCCGCGCGTGAAGGCCGAGTTCGAGCTGTTGCTGGTGCCCCAGGCCACCGACAACCCGCTCGAGAACGGCCACCGCATGAGCTTCGAGTTCTTCCGCTCGGCGCAGCGAAACTTCGTGCGCCCGGGGCTCGTGCTCGAGACCCTGCGCGAGCTCGGCGACACCGACGTGCCCGAGTCGCAGCTGCGCGACTACGCCGGCCGCCTCGAGTTCAACCGCGTCTCCGAGTACTCGTACACGGGCGCCTTCGAGGCCGCGACCGAGGAGGAGGCGACGTCCTACCTCGACACCCACCTGCGGCTCTACCTGCAGACCGAGGTCGATCGCACGATCAAGGTCCTGCTGCTCGAGGTCGAGACGATCGAGCAACGCCTCCGCGAGACGGACGAGACCCTCACCGCGACCGAACAGGCCGTGCTCGCGTTCCGCCGCGAGCACACCGACGGCCTGCCCGAGCAGGGCCAGGAGTTCTACTCCAACCTCATCGCCCTCGGCACCGAGCGCGGACGGGCGGCCTCCGAGGTCGCCCGCGCGGCCACCGAGCTGCGCCTCAGCCGGCAGCGGGTGAAGAGCGAGTCGCCCATCATCGAGAACCGCCTCGAGGAGGCCCGGCCGTACGAGACGACGATCACCGACCTGAAGCGCCAGCTCGCCGAGGCCAAGGCCGCGGGCAAGGGCAACATGCACCCGGACGTGATCGCGCTGAAGAACCACCTCAAGCAGATCGAGGACATGCGCGACGACGTCCTCGCCCATGGCGGCTCGGCCGAGAAGGTCGTGCGGGCCAAGAACCCGCTGTACAAGGACCTCCGCCTGAACGCCGACGCGGCCGAGGCCGCCCACGCGATCGCCCAGGCCGAGCTGGCGCGCCTGACCAACGACTACGAGCGGACCAAGGCCATCACCGCCAAGCTGCCCGAGCTGCAGGCCGAGTACGACGAGCTGCTGCGCTCGTACGACTCGACGAAGAAGATCCACGGCAACCTCTTCGAGAAGCTGAACGCCAGCCGCACCCAGCTCGACATCGAGCGGGCGAACGTCGCGAGCCGCTTCGACATCGTGTCGCCGCCGAGCGTGAAGCCGATGCCGTGGGTCAAGCTGATGGCGATGCGCCTCGGCATCGGGCTCGCTGGCGGCCTGTTCTTCGGGCTGTTCCTGGCGTTCTCCCGCGAGCTGCGTCGGGTCATCTCGGCGCGCCTCGCCGCGCGCCGCTAAAGCCGAGCCTCACGGGCCGGCGGGGAGCTCAGCTCCCGGCGCGACGGCTCGTGATCTCGCGCCGGCCACGGGCCGTGCCCCCCGAGATGCGGAAGGCGACGTAGCCCCACGCCTCGTAGCGCGTCGTGGAGAAGCTCTCCGACGCCAGGTGCGGCGCGCGGATGCTGACCCGCGTGCCGAACTCGACCTGCTTGGTGTCGTCGATCGCGTAGATGACCGGCGTCGTCAGGTTCGCGAGGGTCTCGGGGATGTTGAGCGCGTCCCGGGTGTCGATCGGCTCGCGCGTCGCCGCGGTCACGAACGTCGCGTTGATCCCGACGGCCCAGCGCGGCGGCAGGGCCAGGAACGTCGACGCGTTCAGGCTCGAGCGGTAGAGCAGTCGCCCCGAGGCCGCGTCGAAGATGCCGAACATCCCCGCCGCGATCGCCCCGTCGAGGGTGTAGTGCGTCCGCGCGCGCAGCCGGCCGTCGATGCCGATGCTCCCGACCGGGAACGCCGCGCCTGCGCTGTCCGTGGGGTCGTCCTGCCGCGCGACCACGCGGCTCACGAACACCCCCGCGTCCATGTTGAGCCGGAGGTTGCGCCGCAGCTGGTGGGCCCATCCAGCGCGCGCGTCCACCGAGAGGAACACCGCGCCCGGATCGAAGTCCGTCGTGGACGTCACCACGGTGAGCTGCACGCCGTCGCGTGGGCCGAGCTGGTGGGCCGGCGCGAGCGTGAGGCTGCCGTAGTTGCGCGACGGGGTCGTGCGCACGCCGTCGTCGCCGAGGATCGGCCGCTGCGTGCCGCCGGCGAAGCGGATGTCGAGGCTGGTGAGCCGCGTCAGCGCCCCACGGAACCCGACCGCGCCGTCGAAGATCGCGACCGAGAGCACCGTCGCATTGGGCACCCGCGTCTGCCCCGTCGAGAACGCGAGCCCGGTGGCGCTGTAGTCGAGCTCGCCGTAGCGCCCCGCGGCGCTGCTGCTGAGCTGCCAGTTGCGGTTGATCGCCCGGCCGTACGCCAGCTCGCCGTTGTGGAAGAACAGCGGCCGCTGCAGCGACAGCTGGTTGGGCAGGCGCAGGAACATGCGCGGCGAGTACGTCAGCGAGAGGACGCCCCGATGCCGCCGCTGCCGTCGGCGCAGATCGACGTTGGGCGTCACCACGAGGGCGAACGCGGGGCTCGAGGAGGACGTCGGGGTGATCGGCGCCCAACCCCCGCGGACCTCCGTCGACACGCCGCCGCCGACGTCGGTCCGCGCCGCCGACGGATCGATGAGCAGCACCGCGAGGATGAGCGACCCGAGCATCGTCGTGGGCGCCTACTCGACGACGACCACGTCACCGTCGCGCAGCTCGAAGTCGGCGCTGCGCTCGACGCCGCCGGTGAGGTCGGCGTAGCGGAAGCGGATGCGCTCGCGCTTGGGATACTTGCGCACGACGTAGATGCCCAGGGGGTCGGCGAACTCGGTCAGACCGCCGGCGAGCGCGAGCGCGTTGAGGATGCCCTCGCCGTGGTTGATGTCGAAGCGGCCGGGGCCCGCGACCTCGCCGAGCACCGTCACCACGGGCAGCCGGGGGTTCACCACCGACACGCGCGCGTCGGGGTTCACCACGATGCCGTTGAGCCGCGCGTTCAGCTTGCGCGCGGCGGCGTCGGGGGTGAGACCCTCGACCTCGAAGGGCCCGACCAGCGGCAGCACGATCGCCCCGTCGGCGCCGACCTCGAAGGGCGCCGCGGCGCGGAGCTCCTCCATGCGCGGCACCGTCACCGAGATCGTGTCGCCGGGTCGCAGCGGCAGCGTGCCGACCGGCACCTCGGTGCGCGGCACGTCGCTCGCCCACACGTACGGGTGGCGGGGCTTGCAGCCCGCCGCGACCAGGAGACACAGCGCGATCGAGAACGTCCTGCGGAACGACACGGCCGCGCGATGATAGCCCAGGTCCCGCGGGCGAAGCGTGACGGATCGCGTCACGCCCCGGGGGATTGCGGCCGCCCGAGGGCGTGGCGCAGGAAGTCCCGGAGCATGTGCGGCGGATCCCGGTCGGGCTTGCCCTGGATGCGCCGACGCAGCCGCCACAGGCCGAAGCCCGCCACCCAGCCGAGGTTCGCGAGCGTCAGCTCGGCCTTGCCCCCCTGCTTCAGGAAGTAGTAGCGGCGCGAGTCGAACCAATAGCGCGGCATCGGCCGGGCGGTGTTCTTGATCCCGGTCGCCGCGGCCTCTTCGTGGCGCACGGTCGCCTCGCGCACGAACCAACGCTCCCAACCCGCCTCCGCCGCGCGGCGACAGAGATCGGTCTCCTCGAAGTACAGGAAGAAGTTCTCGTCGAAGAGGCCGACCTGCTCGAGCACCTCGCGCCGCATCATGGAGCTGGCGCCCGTGACCCAGTCGACCGGCATCGTGCGGTCGCACGGCAGGCCCGCGACCCGCCAGCGCTCGAGCGCGCGCGAGGCGAGCCCGAGCTTGAGGGTTGCCTCGACCTCGCCCAGCGGGCTCGGGAAGCGGAACGCCGACACGTGCGTGGTCCCGTCGGAGTCCTCGACGTGGCTGCCGGCGATCCCCGCCTGAGGGTGCGCCTCGAGGAACTCGACCAGGCGGCGGATGGCCGAGGGCGCCGCGATCGCGTCCGGGTTGAGCAGGTAGACGTACTCCGGCGGATCCTCGGCCCGCAGCGCGCGACGGATCGCGACGTTGTTGCCGTAGCCGAAGCCGCCGTTGCGCTCGGCCGCGATGACCTCGACCGGCACCTCGGCGCCGCCGGCCCGCATCGCCTCGACCCCGTCACGCAGCGTCTCGTAGGAGCCGTCGCCCGAGGCGTTGTCGACCACGCAGATCCAGCCGCCCAGCGCCCGCACGTCGGGCAGCGCGCTCTCGATCGCGCGCAGGGCGAGCACGGGCGTCTTGTAGTTCACGATCACGACCCAAAGCTTCATCGCGCCCCCATTCTCGGATCCCGCGCGGGGTCGTACCCGTACGGCGGCGCGCCCGTCAACCCGACCGGGGGGGCGAACCGCGGATCGACGCGCGGATCGAACCGCGGATCGGGGCGCGGGTCGGGCAGCAACTCGGGCCGCGCGGGCGGCCCCACCCCGCCCGACTGGCCCGTGCCGCCCTCCGTGACGCCCGCGAGCGCCCCGGCGAAGAAGTACGGCAGCACGGTGAAGAAGCCGTTCGGGAGCATGTCGATCGCGCTCACCGCCACGAGCAGCGCCATCGTGTCGACCAGGGCGACGGTCCCCGGATCGCGGAGCTTCCGGCGACGGCGGAACGCCGCGAACACCGGCCACACCAGCAGCCCGAAGCTGCCGACGAAGCCGACCGTGCCGCGGATGCCGTAGCGGATGATCCACTCGCCGTCCGTGACCGAGATCTCCTTGCCGCGCTCGTCGTAGATGCGGTTGCGGTTGAACCCGCCCCAGCCGAACCACTTCCGCGGGCTGGCGCGCTCGATCAGGATGTCCTCGTTGTCGAACCGGAACGCGAGGGACTCGGCCCGGTTGACGCTGTACTTGGCGGCGAACTCGACGAGCTCACGCGCGGGGAAGATCTGCGTGGCGCGCAGCGACGGGTAGGTCACCACCAGCAGCGCGAGGATCACCGACAGCCGCGCTGCCGAGGACGTGTCGCGCTTCATCACGAGCGGAATCGACGCGAGCGCGTAGAAGTTCGACGCCGCGTTGCGGGAGATGAGCAGCACGCCCCAGAGTCCCCAGACCAAGGTCCCGCCGCTCAACCCCGCGACCTTTCGACCCTCTCGCTTGAGCAGCGTCGCGCCGAAGATCGACGTCAACAGGAACATCGCCAGGGCGAGGCCCGAGATGAGGAACAGCGTCGACTTGAACCCGCCACCGCGCATCGCGTGGGCGAAGTCGCTGGCGTGCGCGCCGTAGACCCAGCGGTGGAGCTGCGGCGAGATCCGCAGCTCGAGGAGCATCGGCAGCAACAGGGCGACCATGGTCCCGACGACCACCGTCCACATGATGATCGCCTCCTCGCGATCGCGGACCAGCGCGCGGCCGAGGTGGAACGGCAGCAGGATGCCGAGCGCATCGCGGACGATCATCGACGGGATGTCGTAGTACGTCAGGCCCTGCAGCACGAACTGCGGGGTCGGGATGCCGTCGTAGCCCATGCCACCGCCGATGACGATCGGATCGGGGTTGGTCAGGGCGGTGCCGAAGTTGCCGACGATGACGATGAGGAAGAACCGCTCGCTGCCCCCGAAGGTCTTCGCCCGGCGCAGTTTGTCGCGCAGGAACACCACCGAGCCGAAGTACGCGGCGAGGCACGCGAAGCCCTGCTTGTCGAACGGCGGCAGCGCCGGCGGGTCGAACATCGCCCGCTCGGGCAGCACCATGATCCCCACGACGAGGGCCACGAACGCCGCCTTCTGCGGCTTCATCGTCCCGAACAAGGCGAAGCAGATCGGGATCCACAGGATGAGCGCCGCGTAGGCTTGAACGCCGACGTTCCCCATCCGTCAGCTCCGCCGCGGGCCCGGGGCACGCATCGCATGCGCCGGCGCGGTCCCGCACGAAGGCACGGCGAGGCGCGCCTCCGGGGTTGGCCCGCCGCCGTCGACCCGTCCTTGGATCTGGACCCGCACACCCCTCACGGCCCGCGATGTTACCCCGTGTCCGGCAGTGCGGACACCCGAGGTCGAACCGCGGCGAACCCCCGAGGTCACGCGTGCGGACATCCGTGCGCGCCCAGCACAGCCCCGCACTCGGCCCCACCGAATGCACGCCGCGCCGCGCCAGGCGCTGGAATCGGCCCGTCGTCCTGCTACCATGGGCCAGTCCCCAAGCGTCAGGCTGCGCATCCTGTGGAATCCTCGGACGATCGGCGCAAGTTCACGCGCATCAATGTGCCGCTGTATTTTCGGCCGGCGAGGCGTCGCTTGCCGCGGCGCCAGGTCGTGGACATCGGCCTCGGCGGCGCCCGCGTCTACAGCGACGAGCCGCTCGCCGTCGGCGCGCGCTTCGAGATCGAGCTGTTCCTCCCCGACAACACGTCGCTGACGTGCCTCACCGAGGTGGTGTGGGCCCGCGCGATCGAGGGTGGGAACCCGGCGAACTTCGACATCGGTCTGCAGTTCCTCGATGTGCCGCCCGCGGCGATCGAGCAGCTCCAGGCCCTGCTCGGGGTGTAGCGCGCGGCGGCGCGGCGGCGCCCGCGAGCGTTCGCCCCGATCAGTCCATGCGCGCGAGGACGTCGGCGAGCGCCGTGCGCCAGTGCGGCATGGGCCCGAGCACGGCCTCGGTGCGCGCGAGGTCGAGCACGCTGTAGGGCGGACGGCGGGCCGGACGGGGAAACTCCGCGGTCGTGCAGGGCTTCACCTCGCACGTGGGTGCGACGGTCTCGGCGATCGCCCGCGCGAACTCGTACCAGGTGCACTCGCCACCGTCGGTGACGTGGACGATGCCCCGGACCCCCGACTCGACGAGGCGGCGGGTCGCGCTCGCGAGGTGCTCGGCGCTCGTCGGTCGGCCGCGCTGGTCGTCCACCACCGACAGCGTCGGTCGCTCGCGGGCGAGCCGTGCGATCGTGCGCACGAAGTTGTTGGCCCATGGCGCGTACAGCCAGCTCGTGCGCACGAGCAGCGACCGCGCCCCGGACGCCCACAGCTTGCGCTCGCCGACCGCCTTGCTGCGCCCGTAGGCGGACAGCGGTCGCTGCAGGCCGTCGACCGGATACGGCGACGTGGCGTCCCCGTCGAACACGTAATCGGTGCTGTAGTGGACCAGCAGGCAGTCCGCCGCCGCGCAGCGCTCGGCGAGTGCACCGACCGCGTCGCCGTTGATGCGGGTCGCCGCCGCCTCGTCCCGCTCGGCGCCGTCGACGTCCGTCCAGCCCGAGCAGTTCACGACGACCCCGCCGGCGCGCAGCGGCAGCGCGTCGAGGTGATCGGCGCGCGTCAGATCGAAGCTCGGGAACGCGGCGTCGTGGTGGGGGATGCCGGCGCGGTCGAGCTCGGCCCGCCACGCGGTGCCGAGCATCCCGTCGTGGCCGATGAGGACGACGGGCGAGCGCGTCATGTCGGGCCGCCGTAGACCGGCAGGCGCTCGCGGGCGAGCTCCGCGAGCCGCCCGAACGCCTGGTCCTTCGCCGACACCAGCGGCGCCTCGATCGGCCACGCGATGGCGAGGTCGGGGTCGTTCCACGCGACGCCGAACTCGGTGTCGCGGTGGTACGCCTCGGTGCACTTGTACGAGAACAGCGCGACGTCGCTGGTGACGCAGAAGCCGTGGGCGAACCCCGGCGGGATGTAGACCTGGCGGTGGTTCTCCGCCGACAGCGTGGCGCCGACCCACTCGCCGAACGTCGGCGAGCCGACGCGCACGTCGACGGCGACGTCGAACACCTCGCCGAACACCACGTGCACGAGCTTGCCCTGCCCCCGCGGATGCTGGAGATGCAGGCCGCGCAGGATGCCGCGCCGCGACATCGACACGTTGTCCTGGACGAACGTCTCGGGCACGCCGACCTCGGCGTAGCGCCGCTGCGCCCAGGTCTCGAGGAAGTAGCCGCGGTCGTCCCCGAACACGTCGGGATCGATGACGAGCATGCCCGGCAGCTTGGTGCGCGTGACCTTCATCGACCGGCCCCCTCCTCGCACAGCTGCAGCAGGTAGCGCCCGTAGTCGTTCTTCGCCAGCTTCTCGCCGAGGGCGCGGAGCTGGGCGACGTCGATCCAGCCGCGCGAGTAGGCGATTTCCTCGGGACACGCGATCTGCAGGCCTTGGCGCTGCTGGATCGTCTGGATGAAGTTCGCCGCCTGGATGAGCGCGTCGGGGGTCCCGGTGTCGAGCCACGCGACACCGCGCCCGAGCAGCTCGACGTGCAGCGCCTCGCGCTCGAGGTAGAGCCGGTTGAGGTCGGTGATCTCGAGCTCGCCGCGGGCCGAGGGCTTCAGCGACGCCGCGAGGTCGCAGACCTGCTCGTCGTAGAAGTACAGGCCGGTGACCGCGTAGTTGCTCCGCGGGACCTTGGGCTTCTCCTCGAGCGAGAGCACGCGGCCGTCCGGCGCGAACTCGGCGACGCCGTACGCCTCGGGGTTCTTCACCCAGTAGCCGAACACCGTCGCGCCGCGCTCCCGACGGACCGCCTGACCGACGAGGTCCTGCAGGCTGTTGCCGTAGAAGATGTTGTCACCCAGCACCAGCGCGCAGCCCTTGCCGTCCGCGAATTTGCGCCCGAGCAGGAACGCCTGCGCGAGGCCGTCGGGGCTGGGCTGCGGCACGTACTCGAGCTCCATCCCCCACTGGCTGCCGTCGCCGAGCAGGCCCTGGAACATCGACTGCTCGTGCGGCGTGGTGATGACGAGGACCTTCCGGATCCCGGCGAGCATCAGCACGCTCAGCGGGTAGTAGACCATCGGCTTGTCGTAGACCGGCATCAGCTGCTTGCTGATGGACTTGGTCAGGGGGTGCAGCCGGGTGCCGGAGCCACCGGCCAGGATGATGCCTCGATCGATCATGGGGACTCTCCAAGCGCGGGGGTCAAGCGACGGTCAGCGACGATCGTAGTTCTGCTCGATCCAGTTGCGGTACTCGCCGGTCCGCACCTGGTCGACCCACGCGTGGTGGTCGAGGTACCAGCGCACCGTCTTGCGCAGCCCCGTCTCGAAGGTCTCCTTGGGCGACCAACCGAGGTGCTCGCGGATCTTCGTCGCGTCGATGGCGTAGCGCAGGTCATGACCTGGCCGATCCTTCACGTAGGTGATGAGGCCGAGCAGCGCCTCGGCCGGGCGCCCGGTCTCCTCGGCGAGCACACGGCACAGGCCGTGGACGACGTCGATGTTCTTCACCTCGTTGTTGCCGCCGATGTTGTACGTCTCGCCGACGGCGCCGCGCTGGACCACGGTCCAGATCGCCTCGCAGTGGTCCTGGACGTACAGCCAGTCGCGGACGTTGGTCCCCTGCCCGTACACCGGCAGCGGCTTGCCGTCCTGGGCGTTCATGATCATCAGCGGGATGAGCTTCTCGGGAAACTGCAGCGGCCCGTAGTTGTTCGAGCAGTTGGTCAGCTTCACCGGGAGCTTGAACGTGCGGTGGTACGCCCGCACCAGGTGATCGCTCGCGGCCTTGCTCGCCGAGTACGGGCTCGAGGGATCGTAGCGCGTGTCCTCGGTGAACATCCCCTCGGCGCCGAGCGAGCCGTAGACCTCGTCGGTGCTGACGTGGTGGAACAGCCCCTGGCCGTCCTTCCAGATCCGCCGTGCCGCCTCGAGCAGGTTGAACGTGCCCTCGATGTTCGTCCGCACGAACTCGCGCGGCCCCGAGATCGATCGGTCGACGTGGCTCTCGGCGGCGAAGTGGATCACGATGTCGGGCGCCTGCTCGTCGAACAGGGCGTCGACTGCGGCCGCGTCCGCGATGTCGGTGCGACGAAAGACGTAGTTCGCAGCGCCGGCGATGTCCGCGAGGCTGGCGAGGTTCGCCGCGTACGTGAGCTTGTCCGCGTTGACGAACGTGTGCTCGGGGTGCCGCGGCACCAGGAGATTCAGGAAATTCGCGCCGATGAACCCGGCGCCGCCGGTGACGAGGATTTTCATGGGTGGTGCCCGCGTTCGCACCGCGGGCGGCGGCGCAGACGTCGACTTGCTTGATAGCAGGGGTGCGCGCCGCGTCGCAAGCCGCGTCCGGCCCGCCCGGCGGTCGGTGCACGGGGCCGGACCTCCGCCTCACCTCACAGCAGGACCAGGAACGCGAGCAGTGCACGGCGGGCCTCGGCGTCGAGGCCCGCCGCCGCGTCGCCGCCGGCATGGGCGAAATCGGGCCGCAGGCGCACGCCCGCGAGGACCTCCTCGAGCGTGCGCGCGCTGCCGTTGGTGAAGTAGGGCCGTTTGATCGCGAGCCGTCGCAACGATGTCACGCGCGCGCCCTCGGGATGCACATAGGGAGTGACGCCCGTGCGCACGCGGGTCTCGCTGGCCCAGACCAGCGGTCCGACCGGCGACAGCACCAGCGACGGCCACCGCGATGGATCCACGCGCGTGGTCGCGTCGTCGGTGATCGTCCGCGCCTGGTGGCACGACTCGCAGTGCTCGGCGAACAGCCGCGCCCCCTCGCGCTCGAGCACGGTGAGCTCGGTGCGGCCGAACACCGCGGGCGATGGCTCGTGATCGAATGCGACGAAGAAGCTCATGAAGGCGCGCCGCAGCGCCTCGGGCCCCATCGGCGCGTCGACCCCCAGCACCGCGAGCCACGGCGTCGACGCCGGCGACACCGAGAACTGCGGGCCCTGGGGCGACCCGCGGTTGGCGACGTCGAACTCGTTGTCGACCATCACCGCCAGCGTGCGATCGAGGGCCCGCGAGAAGTGGGGGCGGTTGACGAACAGCCCCAGCAGCGGCTTGGTCGCGGCGTGGATGTCCTCGCGGCCGGTGAAGTGCACGCGGCCGTCGACCGTGCCCTCGAAGTGGCAGGTCTCGCACGTGAAGCGGCTGCGCTGGCCGGCGCTGTCGGCCCCGGGGGCGAGCAGCGCGGTGAAGAACAGCGCCTCGCCGACGCGCACCTCGGGATCGCGGGGCGCCGCGGGCCCGGACGGCGCGGCGAGCCGCACGTCGCCGTCGTCCTCGATGCGGACCCAACGATCGAGCAGCGGGTTGGCCCCGAGCCAGCCGTCCCCGACCCGCGCGAGCTGGCGCAGGCCGGGCGCCACCGTGCGGTGCGTCGGCGGGCCGAGCGTGCCGTCCGCGAGCAGCTCGACGCGGGTCATCCGCTCGCCGCCGTAGCCCGTGATCGTCAGCGCGATCGCGTCGCCCACCAGCTCGACGCCGACCCACTTCGGCGTCACGACGCCCCAGGATCCGACGTTGATCGCCGCGAGTCGCTCGGCGCACAGCGCATCGCCGCAGCGCGTCACCGACAGCACGAACACGTGCGGGTCGACGTAGCCGAAGGATCCATCGCTGCGATCGAGGGGATGATCCTCGACGCCACCGCCCGCGACGATCCATCCGTCGCCACGCGCGACGACGGTCGCCGACCACCACGGCCCGTCGTGGACGACGCGGGTGCTCCGGGTCGCCCGCGTGCCGGAGGCGTCGAGCTCGGTGAGGGCGAGCCCGCGATCGAACAGGCAGACCGCCGCCACCAGGCCGCCGCCGTGGGCGAGGCCGATGGGGCCGCCGCAGTCGGTGACGCCGAACGCAGCCGTGCCGGCGGCGCCACGGCGCGACCGGGGGAACGCCAGCACGCGATCGGCCCCGCAGTCGGTGGCGAGCAGGCCCCACGGCGCGGCCACGAGCTCGCGCCCGCGGGTGATCCCCGGGAGGACCACCGGCGTCGGGGCGCCGAGCGCCTCGCCGTCCCGCGCGACCCGGACGACCTCCCCCCGCGCGCCGACGACGTAGGCCGCGCCGTCGGGACCGATCGCCACGGACGACGGGGCGTGGGGTCCGTCGACGCGCGAGCGCTCGACGCCATCGCGATCGAGCAGCACGATCGCATCGCGCCCGCGCAGCACGCCGATGGCCGAGGCCTCGTCGAGCGCCGCGATCGCGAACGGGTCGTCGCCGGCCGCGGCAGACCAGGGACGCCGCGTCAGCGGGTCGAAGCTCGCGCGACGCTCGTCCTCGTAGGCGGCCAGGCGGGCCGCCGCGTCGGGGACGACCTCGGGCGGGGCGCTGCTCGGGGCGCTGACGTGCCCGGGACCGGAGCCGTCACACGCCAGGACGAGCGCGGCCGCGATGGCCCACGGGCGCACGGCCCGTCACCAACCGCCGTCTTTCTTCTCTTCGGCCTTCTCCTCGGCCTTCTTCTCTTCGGCCTTCTCCTCGGCCTTCTTCTCTTCGACCTTCTTGTCGTCCTTCTTGTCGTCCTTCTTGTCGGCCTTCTTGTCGTCGGTCTTCGCGTCGCCCGACTTGTCGCAGGCGACGGGCACGGTGCCCACGACGAGGGCGAGCAGGAGGTGGGCGAGCGGGGTTCGGATGGTGCCGGTCATGGGGGCGTCCTCGAGGTGGCGCCGCGGGGTCCGGATCCATCAAGGGGCCTTGCGGCGCGAGACGTCGCGCAGCACGCCGGAGACCGCCCGCAGCAGCGTGAGCGAATCATAGGGCTTGTCGAGGGTGCCGTCGATGCCGACCTCGCGCAGCTTCGCCTCGCGCGCCCGCTCGATGTACCCGCTCGAGATCAGCACCCGGACGTCCGCGTTGTGGGCCCGGATCCTCCGCAACGCCTGCTCGCCGTCGAGGTTGGGCATGTCGAGATCGAGGACCACGAGGTCGATCTCGGCCTCGTGCGCCCGGAACGTCTGGACAGCCACCTCGCCGTCCTCGGCGATCAGCACGCGGAGACCCGCGTGCTCGAGCACCCGGCGTGCGGCGTCGCGGACCAGCGCCTCGTCGTCGGCGACGAGGACACAGCCCACCAGCGGCGTCGCCTCGTCGAGCGTGCGCCGCTCGGCCTGCGGCCGGCCGTTGCGCAGCGGGAGGAACGCGAACACGCACGTGCCCACGCCGGCCGAGCTCGCGATGCCGATGTGCCCGCCGTGATCGCGGACGATCGCCAGCGCGGTCGCGAGGCCGAGCCCAGTACCGACGCCACGGGGCTTCGTGGTGAAGAACGGATCGAACGCGCGTCGCCGCACGTCCGGCTCCATGCCCACGCCCGTGTCCTCGACGGTGATGAGGGCGAGATCCCCGGCGGGGATCATGAACTGCTCGTCGAGCATCTCCGAGGGGATCGCGGTGCAGCGCCGCGCCGAGATCCGCAGGGTACCGCCGTCCGGCATCGCCGAGATCGCGTTGAGGCCGGTGTGGGCGAGGACCTGGGCCAGGCGCGTCGGATCGCCGCGCACCACGAGCCCTGGCTCGGCGTCGATGACGAGCTGGATGTTCTTCGGCAGGCCCCGGCCGAGGAGCCGGCCGGCGTCGGCGAGCACCGCCGCGAGCTCGAGGGCGTCGCGCGTCCGCGGGCCACTGCGCGCGAACGCCATGAGGTCGTGGGTGAGCTCGCCGGCCCGCCGCGCGGCGACCTCGATGTCGGCGAGCACGCGGCGCACGTCCTCCTCGCGCCACTCGGTCATCGACTGCACGTGCGAGACGTTGGCGAGCACGGCCCCGAGCAGGTTGTTGAAGTCGTGGGCGATGCCCCCCGCGAGCTCACCGAGCGCCTGGAGCTTCTGCGCCGCCACGCGCTGGTCCTCGAGCCGGTCGCGGACCGAGAACTGCAGCACCGTCTGGCCGCCCATCGCGATCCGATCGCCGACCGCCAGCGTCGCCTCGTCGATCCGGGAGCCGTTGACGAACGTGCCGTTGCGGCTGCCGAGATCGCGGACGACGTAGACACCGTCCGCGCTCCGCGTCACCGCGGCGTGGCGACGCGAGACCCCGTCGTCCTGGATCGCCAGGCCCGGCGTCGCGCGACCGAGGACCACGCCCTCGCCCAGGGGCAGCGTCTGGCCCACCGCCGGTCCGAGCAACACGACCAGCTGGTACTCGTGCAGTCCGGCGGCGGCCGACAGCGGCGTGCGACGCACGGAGAGCGTCGTCAGCTCGATGTCCGAGGCCGAGTTCACAGCGCAGCAGTATACCGAAACGCCGACCACGCGGCCGAACGGCCATGCGCTCGGGCCGCTCACGCAGCGCGCGTGTCGGCGAGCAACATCAGGGCAGGACCAACAGATCCGTGCGCATGCCGCGGGGGAGTGCGGAGCGCAGCGTCAGCAGATCCGCGTCCTCCAGGGCCACGCAGCCCAGTGTCCAATCCGAGCTCGCACCGCCGCCGTGGATCAGCACGGCGCCGCCGAGCTTCGTCGACTGCGGCGGGACCCGACCCTCGCGGACGTCGGCGAGGATCCGATCGCGGGTCTTGCTCGAGATGCGACCATCGGACGCAGCCGCGCGGGCGTCGTCCGCGTTCGGGTAGTGGATCGCGATCGCGTGCTCGAAGCTCGACCACGGCTTGTCCGAGGTCCGATAGAGCCCCTCGGGGGTCTTGCCGTCGCCCTGCACCTGCTTGTGCCCGGCGGGCGCGAAGCCCAGGGCGACGGGGAAGCAGTGCGTCGCGTCGCCGTCGACGAACACGAGGAGGCGACGCTGCGCCTTGCGAACGACGACCAGCGTGCCGTGCCGACGGCGGCGGTCGTCGACGGGCAGCAGCGCGGCGCCATCGTGGAGCTCGTCGAGCGACGCGACACAGCCCTCGGTCACGGGCTCGACCGCGGGCGGGGCCACGGGCTCGGGCGCCGGCGTCGGTGGCACGGGCGACGGCGCGGGACGAGGGGGCGTCGGGGCTGGCGCCTCGGCGGCTGGCGCCTCGGCGGCTGGCGCCCCGGCGGCCGCCGCCCCGGCGGCCGCCGCCCGAGACGCCAGGGGGAGCTCCGGGCCCTCGCCGACGGCGACCGTGGCGACCGGCCCGCTGATCGCAGCCTCGGCCGAGCACGCGCCGAGCAGCAGGCCGCAGGCCCAGCCACCCGGGAGTCGCCGCGATCGGAGGGGACGCCCGCGCATTCCTGCCAAGATACGCCCCAGGCGGGCCCACGTTCTACCGTGACACCCGTCTGTGACCCGCTTCTGCCATGATGGCCGTCCCCGTGACCAAGCCCCTCGACGCGGCCGCGAATGATCCCGTCGAACCGACGGCCGCCACTCCCGCCCCCTCCCCTGACCCCGCGACGACCCCGGCGCACCCGCCCTCGCCGCGCATCCTCGGCAGCTGGGCACAGCCCGCCGACCCGCTCGCGCCCGAGGCCTACCTCAACCGCGAGCTCACCTGGCTGAACTTCGCGTTCCGCGTGGTGCACCAGGCCGCGGATCCCCGCACCCCCCTGCTCGAGCGCGTCCGCTTCCTCGGCATCGTCGGCAGCACGATCGACGAGTTCTTCATGAAGCGGATCGGCGGGCTGAAGCAGCAGATCGCCGCGGGGCTCACGGATCCCGGCGCGGACGGTCGGACGCCGGCCGAGCTGCTGGTGGAGTGCTACCGCAGCGTGCGCGAGCTCGACGCCCGCATGCGTTCGGTGTGGAGCGATCTCCAGGATCCGCTCGCGGCCGAGGGCGTCGGCGTGCGGCCCTACGCGTCGCTGGCGTCCGCCGACCGGCACGCGCTGCGCGACGAGTACTTCCGCAACGTGTTCCCGCTGGTCACGCCGCAGGCGATGGACCCGGCGCACCCGTTCCCCTTCATCTCCAACCTGTCGCTCAACCTGCTGGTGACGCTGCACTACCCGAACGACGCGATGCCGCTGCTGGCCCGCGTCAAGGTGCCCGTCGGCGCCGGTATCCCGCGGCTGCTGCGGGTCGGCACCACGTGGACGTTCGTGACGCTCGAGGACGTGGTCGCCCACAACCTCGATCTGCTGTTCCCCGGCATGATCATCGAGAGCTGCACGGTCTTCCGCGTGACGCGGAACGCCGTCACCGAGGGCGACGAGGATCTCGCCGACGATCTGCTGGCGATGATCGAGTCCGAGCTGCGCGAGCGGAAGTTCGCGCCGATCGTCCGGGTGCAGCTCGCCCCGAACATGCCCACGCTGCACCGGGCGCTGCTCGCGTCGAAGTTCGGCCTGCGCGAGGCAGAGGTGTTCGAGACCGCCGGTATCATCGGCATGCGCGACCTCAGCGAGCTCGCGAGCGTTCCGCTGGCGCACCTGCGCTACGTGCCGCACCGCCCGGTCGACCACCCGGAGTTCAGCGAGGCCCGCAGCGTCTTTCACCAGATCCGCGACGCGAAGGCGATCCTCGTCCATCACCCGTACGAATCCTTCTCCAGCTCGGTGGAGCGGCTCCTCCGCGAGGCCGCCGAGGACCCCAAGGTCCGCGCGATCAAGATGACGCTGTACCGCACCAGCGCGGACACCCAAGTGGTGCGTCACCTGGTCAACGCGGCCCGCAACGGGAAGCAGGTCGCCGTCGTCGTCGAGCTGAAGGCCCGCTTCGACGAGGAGGCCAACATCCGCTGGGCCGCCGACCTCGAGGAGGCCGGCATCCACGTCAGCTACGGCGTCGTCGGGCTCAAGACCCACTGCAAGACCATCTTGGTGGTGCGGCAGGACTCCGACCGCCTCCGCCGCTACACGCACGTCGGCACCGGCAACTACCACGCCGGCAACGCGCGGGGGTACACCGACTTCGGGCTGTTCACGTGCGACGACGAGGTCGGCGAGGACATGACCGAGCTGTTCAACTACCTGACGACGGGGTACCGGCCGAAGCGGCGCTACAACAAGATCCTCGTCGCGCCGAAGATGTTGAAGACTGCGCTGCTCGAGAAGATCGACCGCGAGATCGCGGTGCACGTCGCCGAGGGCGGCGGCTCGATCCAGCTCAAGCTCAACGCGCTCGAGGACACGGACATGATCGCGGCCCTCTACCGCGCCTCGATCGCGGGGGTCCGCGTCGACCTCATCGTGCGCGACGTCTGTCGGCTACGGCCGGGGATCCCCGGGCTCTCCGAGTCGATCCGCGTGATCAGCATCGTCGGACGCTTCCTCGAGCACGCGCGCATCTACTACTTCCGCAACGGCGGCGCGGAGGAGTACTACATCGGGTCGGCCGACGGAATGCGCCGCAATCTCGAGAGTCGCGTCGAGACCCTGGTCCCCGTCGAGGCGCCGCACCTGCGCCGCGAGCTGCGATCGGTGCTGAAGCTGCAGCTGGCCGATCGGTGCAGCGCCTGGGACATGCGCTCCGACGGGAGCTACGTGCAGCGCCAGGGCGCCGAGCGGGGCACCCACGAGCTGCTGATCGATCGCGCGGAGCGACGCCACCGCGAAGCGACCCGGCTCAAGCGCCGGCGCCCGCGACCGATCGCCGCCGGCCAGCGCGAGTGATCGCGCCGGCCGCAGCGATCGCGCCGGCCAGGCCGCGGGGTCGCTTCACTCGGCGTCCGGACGACCCTCGGCGCGGGCCGCAGCGCCCATGCTGAGCTCGTCGACGTTGGGCGACATGCCGCCCGAGGGGGCCGACAGCCAGCTGCCGACCTTCCTGTAGTGGACGCCGTACGCGAAGCCGAAGACCAGGCCGTACATCGCGATCCACGGCATGATCGACGTGTTGGTCACGATGTGGATGAGCCGGATGCTCATGTCGATGTTGGCGTGCGTGCCGTACTGGCTGCCCCACACGAGGATCGCGACGCCGCCGAACACCATCGCGAGCGAGTAGAGGTTGGTGTGGGTGAGCTTGCCCCACAGCTTGCCGCGGTCGTCCTGGCGGAAGAACTCGAGGCTGTAGCGGATCGCCGAGTGGCCGATGAAGTAGATCGCCGTGAGCGCGCCGTCGAACGGCATGAGCGGCAGGATCGCGTACATCACCGCGAACATCGCGAGGTAGATGCACAGGGCGTAGAGCTGCGCGGGGTGGATCTTCACGTTGTGCAGGTGGGGCGCACAGCGGACGACCTTCGAGTCGGGGCTGGTGTAGCGGACGCCGAAGCGGCTGTCGGTCGGGCGACCCCAGCAGCAGCCGTAGACGTAGCAACCGAGGCGCGCGATGGCCTCGCCCAGGGGCAGCGCTAGCGCGGGCGCGTCGAGGAGCCGGAACACCGGCACGTCGGCGATCACGGCGACGGCCCAGAGCCCGACGACGCCGCCGGCGATGCCACCGTGGAGCATGTAGCCCGGCTTGACGATGGTCTGCAGCGGGCGACGGAAGAGCTCGCGCCACTCGAGCAGGATGCTGAACAGGCGCAGGCCGACGAGCACCGCCGGCACGACGACGAAGAGGTAGAGCTTGGCGATCAGCAGGACGTCGAGCCCGGCCATCGCGTCGTACCAGAGCGAGCCTGCGAACCCGGTCGCGAACGCGGCCGCGGCGAGGAAGGCGTAGGTCGTGAAGATCCAGTTGCCGACCCGGAAGAGGATCGTCCGGTTGTGGAAGTCGAGGGTCCAGCGCTGCAGGATCGACATCGGGCGCGGGGCGTCGATGGCTTCGGTTGCGGACTGTGGCGCGTTCGACATTGCCCCGGGTTTTCGCCCGGGTCGGGCCGCGGAGTCAAATCCCACGGGCGCGATCCACGGCGCGGATTCGGCCCACCGGGGCCGGGCGCGCCGACGTGCACACCCGGGCGAACCCGCCCCGCCCCGGGGCCCGGGGGCCCGCCAGCACCGTCCTGCGTCGGTTTGCGCCCGCGCGCCGGTCCACGGGTGTAGCGTGCCCGGACGATCCCAGTGCACGCGTGCGACCACGATCACGACGCAGACGATGAGCCGGCCTCGACCGGCTTCCTGCCGATCTCGTTGGCGCTAGCACTGTTCATCACCGGCCTGTTCGCCCTCGACGTGTTCGAGCTCGGCTGTGGCACGCCCGTGACCGCGTCGACGCGGTGATCCGGACCACGCGCGCGTCGGCTCACCGCTCGGTGGAGATCCACGCGTCGATCCCCGCATCGTCGGCGCGGGCCTGATCGAACAGCTCGCGGGCCGCATCCCGCTCGCCTGCGCGCTCGAGGCACAGGGCGAGGCCGGCCCGGGCGCGGGCGCGCTGCTTCGGCGTGCCGGTCGCGACGACGCGCTGGTAGTCGGGCCGCGCCGAGGCGCAGTCGCCCCGACGCCGCGCCGCGTCGGCGCGCGCGAGTCGGTCGACCGCGCCCTCCTCCGCGGGGGTCGGGCTCGTGGGGGGCTCGACGTTCTTCGTCGTCGGCTTCGCCGGCGACTTCGGTGCCGACGCACCCGGCACGACCGTCGGCGGCGGCCCTGCGGCGCCGCTCGACTTCGACTTCTTCTCGCGCCGTGCGACGAGATCGTCATCGTCCTTCGACGCGTCCGGGCGCGCGCGGAGCAGCTCGGGCTCGGCCGCCGGGGCGCGCTCGGCCGCGGCGGACTCGGCGAACTCCAGCTCGTCGCGCGCACCGGCGCCTCGCAGGTCGTCCCCGCGTTGCACCGTCGACGCATCGGCGAGCGGTGGCGAGGCCGGCGCGGCGGCGGGTGCCGGCGCCGAGCTCGGCGGGGGCTCGGCGCGCGCGATCGTCTGCGACGCGCTCGACGACGACTTGGGCTGCTGGGTGATGATCACCGCGACGACGGCCGCGCCGGCGAGCGCCGCGACGGACGGCACGATCCAAAGCGCACGTAGCCACGATCCACGGCGACGTGGCACCGGTGCGGACACGACGGGGTTCGCCGCGGCCGCCCGGGCCTCGGCGAGCACCGCCGCGATCACCGATGTCGGCGGCTCGTGCTCGCGGAGCAGCGCCTGAGCATGACGCTCGATCGCGCGGTAGCGGATCAGCGCGCCGTGGATCCGTGCGCGCGCATCGTCGTCGAGCTCGGCCGGCATGCGCGGCGCAGCGTCGGCCGGCAGCTCGAGGGAGTCCTCGAGCACGTCGAGCTCGGCGGGCACGAACGTGCGCTCGTTGTCGGAGACGGGCATGGGCGGATGCGTGCGATGTCCCTGCAAACGTCGGCGCGGGTGGTTCGGTCTACCAAGTCCGATGGGTTCCGAGGGGCGGCCGCCCTGTAGCATGCCCCAGGACGCGGCGAAACGCCTCGATCGGGGCGCCGCAGCGCGCCGCCTTGCGCCCGCGTGACCAGGGACACTAGATTTGCCGGCGTGCACGCCCGAGTCGCCGCGTCGCTGCTCGGGCTCGTCGCCGCGTCGTGCGGCCCGACGCGATCGGCGTGGGTGGATGCGTCGCCGATTGCGATCGTCGCGCCGCCCGTGGTCGAGGTGTCGCCGCCCATCGTCGAGGCGAAACCGGAGCCCCCTCGCGTCGGTCCGCTGCGACGCGAGGCGCCGATCCTGTTCCAGCCATCGCTCGTGCACGCCGCGATCGCACCGCTGTCGCGCGCGGTCCGGGGCGGGGCGGCCGGGCGCGACGGGGCGGCCCGGGTCGAGCTCGGCTGCCGGCGCGGCGTCACCGTCGTCGATGCTGCCGGCGAGCGACCCGTCGGCGGCGCCGCGACCCGCGTCGTGATCGCGGGAGACGGCCGCGAGGTGGCCCGCGAGCACGCCGGTCGGATCCACCGCACGCGCCTCGGGACCCGCGAGGTCCCCTCGGTGCTCGACGGCGCCGACGCGACGTACCTCGATGCGCCCGACGGCCCCACGCTCGCGTTCCATCGCGGCTGTGAGTGGTTCGCCGCGGCGAGCGGGGGGCCTGCTGTGTCGATCGGATCGAGCTGCGGCGCGCCGATCCGCGTCGAGCGTGGCCGCGCCCGCCTGTGGCTCGCCGAGTCCGCGGGCGCCGACGCATCGGGGCTCCCGGCGATCGTCGGACTCGAGCCTGGTCGACCGCCGATCACGATCGACCTCTCCGCGTCACCGGGGATGTCGGCGCCGGCGATGTCCGCGGACGCGTCGATCCTGTGCGGCACCTTCGTCGACGCCGGCCACGACATCCTCGCCTGCCGACTCCGCGACGGCGGCGAGTTCGAGACGGTGGCCAAGGACGTCTTCGGCACGGCCCACTTCGCCGACGACGCTCGCCGCCTGGTGTTCACCGTCGGCGACCGCGCCCACGTCCCGCGCGAGCTCCACCTCGTGGACTTCGATCACCGCATCGTGCGTCGGCTGGGCCGCGTCGCGCACCATCGCCTCGCGTTCCTGGCCGGCGGCGAGCACGTCGTCGCGTTCGATGGGGCCCGCGGCCTCGTCTTCGAGCTCGACACCGGCTGGGTGACGCCCTTCGGCGAGGAGGCCGACGACTGGGTCGCGCTGGGCGACGCCGATCGGCCCGGGACCTTCCTCGCCTCCCGCCTGCGGACGCGCTGCGCAGAGCTGGTGCGCGTCGAGCTCCCGCGGCGCGACGCGGGCGGATGACGCAGCGCGACCCCGCTCCCCCTTCGGCGCCCTCGAGTTCGCGCAGCGCCACCTCGATCTCGCGACGTAGCTGCGGATCGGCGAGCTCGGCCAGCTGGCGCGCGGTGCGGCCGCGGGCGAGGATCTCGGCGACACGCAGCCCCACGTAGTAGCCCGCGCGCTTGGGAAGGTCGTCACGCTGGCCGCTGCCGCGGAAGAAGTCGCGGTACACGTCGGCGTCCTCGCTGTCGAGCTCCGCGCGGAGCTCGGCGGCGAGGCGCGGCATGATGGCGTCCGCGGCCGCGACCATCCCGGCCGACATCAGGATGTCGGAGAGGCTCGCGCCGGGGTTGAGCTCCCGCGACACCCACACCGCGAGCCCCTCGCCCCACAGCGCCTGGTAGATGCGGCTCGGCCCGGGCCCGAAGGGTGCATGGGTCCCGAAGTGATAGACGTGGAAGAGCTCGTGGTGGAACAGGGGCGCCAGGCTGGCGGACTCGCCGTGCAGCTGCGCGATCTTGTCGAGGCCGAACACGAGCGCTTCTTCGCCGTCGACGTCCCGCACCGCGCCGTCGAACACGAGCAACGACACCGTGAAGTAGACCTTGCCGCGCCACGCGAAGTCCTCGAACGCACTCGTGAACGTGGCCCGATGCCGCGGCAGCTCGTCCTCGAGCTGCTCGCTGAGCCGACGCATCGTGGGCACGAGCGGCGGCACCACCTCGAGCAGCGCGTCGACGCGCGGCTCGAGCTCGAATGGGGCGCTTCGGTCGATGCTGAGGACCGCCTCGCCGAACAGCGCCGGGTGCCGCGCGACCACGAGCTGGTCGAACAGCTCGCGCTGGCGCACGCGGGGCTGGTCCGCGGCGGCGGCCCAGAACGCCCACCAATCGGGCATCACGTCGATGGTCGTCCACTCCGCGGGGGAGCTCGCGGCGGGGGCCGTGGCGACCGGCGCCGGCACGCCGGGCGGCACGACACGGCGCGGGGTGGGCACGCACGCCGAAACGAGCGCGACGCAGAGGTAGAGCCCCGAACGACGCATCCTGCGGCTCAGCACAGTCCTGCGGCAGCGCGATCGAGCTGCTCGTCGAGCGCGCCGAGCAGATCGCGATTCCCGTCCTGGCTGTACGCCGCGAGCTTCTCGGCGCACGCGGGGACCTGGGCGAGGAAGTCGCGGACCTGCTGCGGATCGGTGATCTCCTCCGCGTGACGCCCATAGCCGAGGTGCGCGAGCCAGCGCGCGTTCAGGGTCTGCTCGAACTGGTTCTGCAGCGGCACCACGAGCATCGGCTTGTGGAAGTAGACCGCCTCGCCCATCACCGTGAAGCCACCCCCGGCGATCACCGCCCGCGACGTCGCGAGGTCCTCGATGAACCCCGCCTCCGAGAACGGTCGGTGGCGGAGGTTCCCCTCGACGCGCTCCTCGGTGAGGCCGCGGTGCATGCCGTAGACCCGGCACTCGATGTCGATGCCCTGCAGCACGCGCGCGAGCGTGTCGTGGCCCTCGGCGGTCTGGTACACGAGCAGGTGTTCGCCCGCCCGCGGCGTGGTCGCGAGGATCTCGGGCCGCAGGATCGGCGGGTGCAGCGACGTCCGCTCCTTGCGGATCTCTGGGCGGAAGAACGTCGTGATGAGGTAGTGATCGCAGAACGGCAGCTTGCTCTTCACGAACGCGCGCGCGATCTCGAAGTTGGCCGTCTCACCCGCGAGCACCTCGGGCGGGTGCGTGCACCGGTTGATGATCTGCATGTTGTCGATGCTGAACACGGGCAGCCCATGGACCTTGGCGTAGAGGTAGGTCCATGACTCGAAGTCGCTGATGACCACCTCGGGCCGGAACTCCGCGAGGAGCTCGAAGTAGGCCTCGATGTTGCGGGGCAGCCCCGCGGTGCCGGCCAGGATGTTCGACCACAGGGTCCGCCCGAGACGGACGCGGTTGTCCTCGGTGACGAAGTGCAACCCGTGGATCCGGTTGACGCCCTCGAAGTGCTTTGCAAGAAAGTCCTTCGCCCGACCCGAGGTCATGATCTCGACCTCGTGCCCGGAGGCGACCAGGTGCTCGAGCACGACCCGCGACCGCGTCGCGTGGCCCATTCCCTCCCCGACGACCCCGTACAAGACGCGCATGCCCCAAGACGATACTGCAATGGCGCCGCGGCTGCGGGTGTTCGCGGAGACGGCGGACTGGCGGCGGCTGAGCAGCGCCGAGGTGCTGGGGGCCCTCGCCTCGCGCGGCCTGCAGCTGGTCCTCGCGGTGCGCGACGACGACGACCCGCTCCCCGTGGTCGCGGCGGCCCGCACCGCGGGCGTCTCGGTCGCGCTGTGGCCGATGATCGCCGACGCCCAGGGCCGCTGGGCGAGCTGCGCCAACGCGGAGGCGTTCGCCGACCACGCCCGCGGGCAACTGCGCCGGCTCGTCGACGCCGACGCGGCGCCCGACGAGCTGTGCATCGACCTCGAGCCACCGCTGCCCATGGTGCGCCGCATGATCGATCGCGACGGCCGCTGGGATGGCATCGTCGGCGACCGAACCAAGGGCACCGCAGAGCTCGCGCGACTCATCGCCGACGCAGGCGCCCACGGCATCGCGAGCTGGGGCGCGGTGGTCCCGATGATCCTGAGCGACCGCCCGAGCGCGCCGTCGTGGCAGCGGATCCTCGGCACCCCCGTGGATGCGCTGCCGCTGCAGCAGGTGTGCGTGATGCTCTACACCTCGCTCATGGTCGGGTACGCCCGCGGCACGCTGCGCCGCGCGGACGCCGAGTACCTGCTGGCGTCGGGCGCCCAGCGGGCGCGCGAGCGCTGGGGACCGCGCGCGTCGGTGGCCCTCGGCGCGGTCGGACGCGGCGCCCTGGGCGACGAGGCGGTCTACGGCGACATCGAGGAGCTGCGAGCAGACGTGGCCCTCGCCCGCGCCGCTGGCATCGACGACCTCGCGCTGTTCGATCTCGGCGGCGTGCTGCAGCGACCGCGCCCCGAGGCGTGGTTGGACGCGTTCGCGGACCCTTCGTCGCCCGCAACCCCGCCGCGCGCGAGCCGACGCGGCCGGATGATCTGGTGGATGTCGGCCGCGCTGTCGCGGGCGGCGGCCCTGCGCGCCCCGAAGATCACGCGGACGTGAACTCGACGACGATCGGCGCGTGATCCGACACGCGTCCGTTGGGCATGTCGCGGGGCAAGGTCAGCGCCCGCAGCGGTCGCAGGCCCCGGCCGGCGAAGTGATCGATGCGCATGGGCACGCAACCATCCCAACGCCGGAGCTTGCGCTCCATCCACCGGAACACGAAGCCCGGGAGGTACTGCAGGCTCTTCTCGCGGACCTCGGGGTCGCGCAGGTCGTACAGGAGCGTCCCCGCGCGGGGATCGGTGAAGCCCTCGCGGGCGAAGCCGGCGGCCGCCAGCACCCCGAACACGCCGCGCTCGAACACCTGCTCGGGCGTCATGTACTGCTCGATGGTGCCCGAGAACCCGAACCGCGCCAGCTTGTGGGCGATGTCGACGCCGAGACCGATCTTGCTCCCGAGGTGATAGGTGTTGGTGTTGAAGTCCCCACCGATGAGGACGCGCTCGGTGCCCATGCGATCGACCGCCGCGATCACCGAGCGCAGCTGGTGGGCGCGGTGCGACGGCGGAGCGAAGGGATCGAGGTGCACCACCGCCACGGCGAGCGGACCGCCCGGCGCGTCGAGCTCGCACAGCAGCGCGCGCTTGGTGCCCAGCCGCTTCTCGATCGCGCGGAACTTGTCGGTGAACTCGGGCAGCCCGACGGTGACGACCCGACGCACCGGCCACCGCGTGAACAGGGCCGCGCCGTGGAGTCCGGCGTGATTGGGCTCGCGCGTGTCGAGCTCGGCGCTGTCGCCCGGCGCGAGCACGAGGTGGTAGTTCGCGAAGACGTAGCCCATGCCAGTCGCGCGGGCGACCTCGGCTGGGACGTTGCGGTTCGCCGAGCGGCCCATGCCGATGTCGAGCTCGGTCAGCAGCAGCAGGTCGGCGCTGGCGACCTCCGGCTCGTCGCGCAGCGCGGCCATGAGCGCGGAGAACCGCTTGCCGCGCTCGACGTTCCAGGCGACCGCGCGCACGCTCGTCGGGGGCGCGCACGGGGGCGCGCACGGCCGCAGGTCCCACTCGAGCCCGGCGAGCACCCGATCGATCTCCGCCTGCACGCGCAGGTACGTCGCGTCGCGCTCGAGCGCCCGACGCGAGCGCACCCGCGACAACGCCTCGAAGTGCGGCGCGAGCCCGTGCTCGAGCACGCGCTGCGCGACGTCGGGGACGAGCTCGAGGACCTGGCCGGGACGGAAGCGACGACGCGCCGGGATCAGGCGCCGCGCTGTCGTCGGGGTCGCAGATACCTTGCGAAGCCGGCGGTGATCCTTCGCCACAACCATCGCGGTAGCAGACGGGCGCCCCACGACGCAAGCCCGTACACGACGCCGGGCACGGTGAACGCCCAGCCGCGGGCGAACGTCGCGATTGCCTGCTCGGCGCAGACCTCGGCGCTCACCGTCGCGAAGCCCGGCGGGTGCACCGGCACGGTCCCCTGCGCGACGCCGTGGAACTCGGTGGCGACGGGACCGGGCAACACCTGGGTCACGCGCACGCCCGTGCCCGAGAGCTCGGCGCGCAGCGTGTCGGTGAACCCCGTCATGTAGTGCTTGGTGCCGACGTAGGTCGCGAACCCCGGCAGGTACGTGATGCCGAACCCCGAGCTGACGTTGAGCACACCGCCGCGCCCACGCGCGACCATCCCCGGCACGAGCGCCTGACACAGCCGCGTGGGCGCGACGACGTTGACGGCGATGAGCTCGGCCATGCGCGGCCACTCGGAGTCCTCGACGAAGTTCTGATCGCCGAGGCCCGCGTTGTTCACCAGGATGTCGATGTCCGCCGCCGCCGCCCGCAGGGCGAGGGCCTCGAGCGCGACGCCGTCGGCCAGGTCGCAGGGCCACAGCTCGACGACCAGCCGCGGGTGGGCAGCGCCGAGCTCCGCCGCGAGGCGCTCGAGACGCTCGAGCCGGCGCGCCACGAGGACGAGGCGGCCCGCGGTGCGGGCGAAGCCGCGGGCGAACGCCACCCCGATCCCCGACGAGGCCCCGGTGACGAGGACCGTACCGCCGAGGGGGTCGCCCATCAGCTCTTGATCTCGACCGCGGTGGCCATCAGCACGTGCTCGTCGCGGGCCCCCGCGACGGCGTTGGGATCGCCGCCGCGATCCTGCTCGAGGTGCTTCACCTGGGCCTCGTTGAAGGTGCGCTTGGTCAGCTCACCCTCGACGAGCACCGCCTTGCCGCGGGCGTCGATCGGGACCGCGAACGCGTGGTCCTTCATCATGACCCGCGCGGTGTTGGTGCCGTCCTTCACGACCATCCAACAGCCCTTCTTCTGGCACACGGCCTCGACGGTGCCGCTGACGAGCACGGGACCAGCGGCGGCGCTGCCGATCGCGGACGTCAGGGGCACGGCGGCCGCGACGGCGAACGGCGCACCGAAGTGTCCGGTGCTCTGGCTCGGCGCGTCGGGCTCGGCCTTGCCACACACGCCCGCGCCGTCGGGCTCGGTGCCGGTGTAGATGCATCCCGCGTGGGCGCCACCCTCGGCGTGCGAGGCGTTCGCGACGGCGGTGCCGTCGGTCGGCGCGGCGGTGTGCACGGCCGCGGTGGGCGTGTCGGTCTTGGCGGCGGGCGGCGTCGAGACGTCGCGGGCACAGGCAGCGACGAGGAACGAGCCCAGCAACACGGTGCGATGCATCGTCATGGCCCCGGATGATGACGCAGGCACCGCAGGCCGCAAGGGGGGTGGGACCCCGGAGGCGTGCGGAACCCCTCGGATGCGGCGCCCGGAGCCTCCGGACGCCGCAGGGCAGGACCGGACCTAGCCCGGGTCAGATCCCGGCGCCGGCCGAGCCACCGGCCGAGCCGCTCGCCGACGCCGAGGCGCTGGCCTTGACCTCGATCGAGACGTCGACGTTCGCCGTGACGCTCGCGGCGGCGTCGATCGCCGCCTTGAACGGAGCGGCGACGCACGCGGTGAGGCGCGCACCGACCTTGGGGTCGGACTTGAGCGAGACGACGGTCTTCTGCACGCCACCGACGACGGCCTTGATGTTGCCGGCCACGCCGATCGCCTGGTCCTTCATGCCGATCGCGATCTTGAGGACCGCGGGCAGGTGCTTCTCGAGCGCGCCCTTGTACTGGGCCACGAGCGCCGCGTCGGCGCCACCCTCGATGCGGACGCCGACCTTGGCCGGGGTGCACTCGAGCTTCGCGCTGATGTCGGCCTCGCACTTGGCGTTGCACTCGGCGCTCGCCTTGGGCGGCTCGATCTTCCCGTCACACTGCGGGGCCTTCATCTTGACCGAGCAATCGCCCGAGCACGTCCCCGAGCACTTGCCGGCGGCCTTCATCGCACACGAGCCGCTGCAGCTGCCGCCGCAGGTGCCCTCGGCCTGGGCCGAGCACTTGCCCTCGCACTTGCCGCTGCAGGTGCCGCCCTTCATCGACTTGCCGTTGCACTTGCCGTTGCACTCGCCGCCGCAGGTGCCGGAGAACTTCGCGTCACAGCTGCCCTTGCAGGTGCCGTCGCACTTGGCCGCGACGTCGAGCGAGCAGCTGCCCGAGCACTCCGCCTCGCACTGCCCCGAGAGCTTGCCGGGCTCGCACTTCACCTCGACGGAGCCGGGGTCGACGCTCGCGTCGCACTTGCCGACGCACTCCGCCATCGCGTCGAGCGAGGCCGAGCAGCGCGGGGGCTCGATCTGCAGGGCGATCTTCGCCGAGCCGCCGAGCTTGCCGCGGATGTCGCCCATCGCCGAGATCGCGGCCTTGCACGCGTCGGGGCCCTTCTTGTAGTCGCCGGGCTTGCCGAGGTCGGTGGCCAGCCCGCCGCAGGCCGCGACGAGATCGGCGTCGAGCTTGTCGGCGAAGCCCTTCAGCAGGGCCGCGGCCTCGAGGCCGCCCTTGATCTCGCCGCCGATCTTGGCGTCGACGCCGAACTCGGCGGCGAAGTCGATCTTCGTGATCGCCTCGATGCTGGAGATGTCGGGACAGCCGGCGGCGGCCTTGGCGAGGTCGCCAGGCACCGCACTGCCGATGTCGCAGGACGTACCGACGAAGAGGCCGCAGACGGCACCGAGGACGAGGGAGCGCAGGGTCGTGTTGTGGGACATGGGGGGAGCCTCGCGGCGCGGAGCTTATCAGTTCTTCTCGACGATGATGCCGACCAGCGGAGGCGGCATCTCCAGGCTGCCGCCGACGGCGACGAACGTGCCATCACCGGGGCTCCACACCGCGTGCAGGGTGAGGAGTGTCGGCACCTCCTCGGCCATCGGGCTCGTCGATCCGGGGGCCACAGCCAACACCGTGCCGCCGATGCCCACCGTGTGGGCCTCGCCGGCGGGATCCATCCACACGCCGTTCAAGCCCGCGTTCTCGGCGAGATCCGTGACACTCCACGCGGCGCCGTCCCAGCGCGCCAGCACGCCGCTCGCCCGGCCGCCGACGGCGAGCAGCTCGGTCGGCCCGGTACCCCAGAGCGAGATGATGTCGGAGGTGGTGTCGATCGGGACCCGCGTCCACGCGGCGCCGTCGTAGTGCAGGACGAGGCCCACGTCGCCGACCGCCCACACGTCGTCCGCGGCGAGACCGAAGACCTTGAACAGCGCCTTGGGATCGCCCTCGAGTACGGGGAGCTCGACGTTCTCCCAGGCCGCGCCGTCGAAGTGGCACAGCACGGGCGGGCGGTCGAACCCGTCGCCGCCGACCGCCCACACGTCGTCGTCGGCCACCGCCCATGCGCCCCACAGCGGCAGCACGGTCGCGCAGCCCTCGACCGTCCACGCGGTCGCGTCGTCGTCGCCCGTGCGCCGCAGGATCGCGCCGCGCTCCCCGACGGCGACGCGGATCGTCGGACCGCCGTGGATCCAGTTGAGCTTCGGCGTGTCCGTCGGCAACGCGAGGGTCGACCACGCGCCGGCGTCCCGCACCAGCATCGTCCCGACCGACAGCCCGCCCTCGCCCTGCTGCCCGCCGACCGCGTAGACGCGCGCGGCGTCGGGGCCCCACACCGAGAAGATCGCCCCCTCGTCCTCGCCGGCCTCGTACACGACCTCCCAGCCGCCCTCGACCGCGGTCGTGGACCCGTCGACGGCGGTCGTCGGTGAGGTCGGATCGGTGCCGGTGCCGGTCCCGGTCGCGGAGGTCGAGCCCGCGCTGGCCTCGGCATCGCTCGTCATCGGACTCGACGTCGCCGCGGTGCCCGGGTCGCCGCCGCCTCCGCCGCCACAGGCCACGCCCGCGAGCGACGCGGGCAGCCAGCGCAGTCCAACCGCGATTCGACCGACGATTCCAAGGGACAGCCGTGCCATGACGCGAGCCGGGTATAACACGGACATGCGCTTCGAGTTCTCCTGGGTGGTGGTGGTGATGGTCGGCCTCGGCTGCGGCTCGTCGACGCCTGCGACGGACACGGGCGGCACCGAAGGCGCGTCGACGACGACGATGACGACGTCGAGCGACGGCGAGGACAGCAGCACACCGATCACCTCCGCCGAGTCGTCGTCGAGCAGCGGCGGCACCTCGACGATGGGCACCTCGACCGGCGACGCGACCACGGGCAGCACGGGCCCCGGCGACACGACGTCGACGGGCTCCGACGGATCGAGCTCCGAGTCGGGCAGCGACAGTGGCTCGGAGGGATCGACCACCGGCGTCGTCGAGGCCCCGTGCACCGCCGGCTGCATGGTCGAGTTCGAGTGCGGCGCCGAGTGGAAGAGCGCGGAGGCGTGCACGACCTGGTGTGAGGGCAACCTGATCGAGGCCGCGATGTTCAGCGAGTTCTGCGAGATGGCGTGGGCCAACCTCTCGGCCTGCTTCGGCACGCTCAGCTGCGACGAGTACGCCGAGTACGTGTCGCCGACGATGTTCCCCTACCCATGCTCGAACGAGGCCGACGCGCTCACGTTCGAGTGCGAAGGTCAGTGACGGCCGCGCGCGGGCG
>LNFM01002774.1_pt1 | contig 52316 bp, 40 predicted proteins | sample 596031 | NCBI WGS metagenome assembly LNFM01 (sample SAMN04254537, study PRJNA301005) | activated carbon metagenome | isolation source: dual media filters at the Ann Arbor, Michigan drinking water treatment plant | place: USA: Ann Arbor | reverse complement strand
CTGAACCAGGTGCTGTACGCGCTCGCCGATTTCCACGCCGTGTCCGAGCACTTCCTGTCCGAGTACGACCGCTCGGACCGCGGCGAGATCAAGATCACCGACCTCATCAGCGGCTTCATCAATTTCAATGAAGAGACCGCCGAGATCCCGGAGATTCCGGAGCCGATCGAGATCGTCGAACCGGTGGCCGGCACCGAGGAAGAGGAAGGCGCTGAAGAAGCGACCGACCCGATCCCGAACCAGCTCGATCCGGAAGAAGTGCGCACGCGCTTCGAGGAATACCGCCGGCTGTTCAAGAAAGTGCAGGCCACCGCGAAGAAGAACGGCCGCGCACATGCGCGCACCGATCAGGCCCGCAAGGAACTGCAGGAGTACTTCCTCCAGTTCAAGCTGATCCCGCGCGTGTCCGAAGCGCTGGCGAACATCGTGCGCGCCGTCGTCGACGAAATCCGCCAGCAGGAAAAGGCGATCATGGACATCTGCGTGAAGCAGTGCCGCATGCCGCGCAAGGACTTCCTGGCCGTGTTCGTCGATGCCGAAACGAACCCGAACTGGCTGAAGACGCTCGTGAAGCAGAAGAAGCCTCACGCCAGCGCCATCAAGGAACGGATGGAAGAGATCGAAGCCGCGCAGCAGCGCCTCGCGAACACCGAGGAAACGGCGGGCGTGTCGATTGCCGAGATCAAGGACATCAATCGCCGCATGTCGATCGGCGAAGCGAAAGCCCGTCGCGCGAAGAAGGAAATGGTCGAGGCGAACCTGCGTCTCGTGATTTCCATCGCGAAGAAGTACACCAACCGCGGCCTGCTGTTCCTGGATCTCATCCAGGAAGGCAACATCGGTTTGATGAAGGCGGTCGACAAGTTCGAATACCGCCGTGGCTACAAGTTCTCGACCTACGCGACATGGTGGATTCGCCAGGCGATTACGCGTTCGATCGCCGACCAGGCGCGCACCATCCGCATCCCGGTGCACATGATCGAAACGATCAACAAGCTCAACCGCATTTCGCGCCAGATCCTGCAGGAAAAGGGCCGCGAGCCGACGCCGGAAGAGCTGGCACAGCGCATGGAAATGCCGGAAGACAAGATCCGGAAAGTGCTGAAGATCGCGAAAGAGCCGATCTCGATGGAAACCCCGATCGGCGACGACGAGGATTCCCATCTCGGCGACTTCATCGAGGATCAGAACATCCAGGCGCCGGTCGACTCCGCAACCTTCGAAGGCCTGTGCCGCGCGACGCGCGAAGTGCTAGAAGGCCTGACGCCGCGCGAAGCCAAGGTGCTGCGCATGCGTTTCGGCATCGACATGAACACGGACCACACGCTGGAAGAAGTCGGCAAGCAGTTCGACGTCACCCGCGAACGGATCCGGCAGATAGAAGCGAAGGCGCTGCGCAAGCTGCGTCATCCGTCGCGTTCGGAACGTTTGCGCACTTTCCTGGATTGATGCTTCCTACCCGGCGTCCGCACAGGGCGCCGGGTGTTCTTCCTCGACGTTTTCCCAGCACGGGCCTGTAGCTCAGTCGGTTAGAGCAGGGGACTCATAATCCCTTGGTCCTCGGTTCGAGTCCGAGCGGGCCCACCATTTCAAGCTCACTTCCCACATGGCGTCCGCGCTGCGTGCGCGACACAATAGGCATCGGCGAGCGCCGCATCTGGTGCACTTGCCTCGGTTGACGTGTTCGGAGGTGGACATGAACGAAGCCTGGGCGGGCGGCTGTGCCTGCGGTGCCATTCGGTATGCCAGTGCGGCCGATCCCGCGTTCTCCTGGAACTGCCATTGTCGCGACTGCCAGCGCGCGAGCGGCAGCGCATTCTGCGCCGTGCTCTACGTGCCCCGCGCAGCACTGACGGTGCACGGCGAGGCGACGTACTTCGAGGTGCGCGCTGAAAGCGGCCGCCGCGTCAGTCGCGGCTTCTGCCCCACCTGCGGCTCACCGCTGTTCATCCAGGCAGACCTGGTGCCCGACCTGCAGGGCCTGTGGGCCGCGAGTCTCGATGAGCCCGCGCGCTTCAAGCCGCAGGCGGATGTCTGGGTGTCGCGTGGACAGCCGTGGGACTGCATGGCCAGCCCTCTGCAGAAAATTGCCGAAGCCCCGAACGACGAAGAATTTCACGCGCTGCTCGCGCATGCGCAAGCCCGCGTACCGCTCGACTGAAACGACTAATCACCCACTAGTGGCCGTATTCGGGCGGCATTCGAATTCGGGGACAGATTTATTTTTCGAATCGCTCCGCCCTCTCGCAATCAAATGATCAAATAGATCTGTCCCCAATTACTGTTTAGTGATCGACCATGCGCACCCCATTTCGAACCCTCATCGCGGAAGCCGTCACGCCCGACGGCGAGGCCCTGACCCTCACACTCGAGGGGGGACATCACGTGGTGCGTGTGCGCAACGAGTTGCTGATGTCGAGCCGCGTCAGCGGGTCGGAAGAAGCACTGGCGAGGCTCGCGCTCGGCGAACCGGTGATCCACAGGGACATGCGGGTACTGGTCGGCGGTCTCGGCATGGGGTTCACCCTGCGCGCGGTGCTCGAGGCAGTCGGTTCTGATGCACGCGTCGATGTGCTCGAGCTGCTCGCCCCGGTCGTCGACTGGAATCGCGGCCCGCTGGCGGCCCATGCCGGACAACCGCTGGCGGATCCCCGCGTGACGGTGATCGTGCGCGATGTGCTCGCGCATCTCGAGGAAAGCGATCAGGGCTACGACGCCATCATTCTCGACATCGACAACGGACCAGAGGCCTTCACGGTCAAGGCCAACGACAGGCTCTATCAGCCGACAGGCCTCGCCACGCTGCATGCCGCGCTGCGTCGTGGGGGCGTGATGGTGTTGTGGTCGGCGTTCAGAAGCCCGCCGTTCGAAAAGCGGCTGCGCGGCGCAGGGTTCGATGTCGACTGCCAGACGGTGCGCTCGCGCGGCGCGGTGCGCAAAGGCGCGCGGCATACGGTGTACAGGGCGCGTCGCCTGCTCGCCTGATCAGGCAGCCCGGATCTTCGTGCCCGCCTGGCGGGCACTGCTGCCCGTCTCACGCAGGGGTGCGCCAGCACCCCCAGCGTCTTCCAGGCCCTCAGCCGTCAGGCATCGAAAAAACCGCGGACGCGGTTCAGCAGGGTCTCGCATTGCTCGAGCGGCGGTTCGTGCCCGCACTGCGGCAGCATCAGCACCTCGGCGTTGGGAATCGAGCGGCGGAATTCCTCCGCATAAGCCGGCGGGATCAGCCGGTCATTCTCGCCCCAGACCACGAGGGTCGGTGCGCTGATGCGATGGATACGCTTGCGCAGCCCTTTGTCCGGAATCGGCCAGATCACCTTGCCGGTGCAGCCGAGCGTCCAGATGAAATTCACCGTCCACAGGGCCTCCGCGTCTTTGCCGCTCGGCGGCATCATGCGGCGCACGACGCGGGGATGTTTCTGGTCGTAGAACAGGACCTCGAGAATCTCGTTCATGCCGAGCGCGCACCAGTCCGCGCAGGTGTACGGCGCATCTTCGCGCCACAAGCCGATGGGCGCCATGAGCACCAGGTCTTCGACGGCCTTCGGCCGCTGCGCGGCGAGTTCAGCGGCCAGCATGCCGCCGAACGAGTGTCCGATCAGGCGAAACTTCTTCAGACCGAGCCCGTCGATCAAATCCTCATACGCGATGACCGCATCCCACAGGTTGTCGATTTTGTCGATGTCGTTCGGGCGCCCCGGCGCAGTGCCCGGGAAGTGCGGAACGTAGACCTTGTAGTGATCGGAAAGGGTGTCGAGGAAGTCGTCCCAGTAATAGCCGCCGGCCGAATGCAGGTACAGCACGGGCTTGCCCTGGCCGGCGACGTTGACCGTCATTTCGAGTTCGCCACCGAGGACCGGGACGATCTTCTTGCGAGGCTTCTTCATGCGTGATCCTCCGTTCCGGTTCAGGCCGCGGCGCGTTGTTCGGCCTTGCAGGCCTCCGGCCACCAGCGGTCTTCCCAACCCTCGTTCTCCCAGATCGGGCGCAGGTGCGGCAGCACGCTCTTCGAAATTCGTTCGATGTTCTCCATCGTCTTCTGGTGCGACAGCGAGCCGAATTGCGGCAGGATCATCAGGTGGCCGACGCGCAGCGTCTTGACGATATTGATCAGACGCTCGGTCACGGTCCGCGCCGAACCGCAGACCACGAAGTCGCGATCGTTGAACGTCGCGTAGTTCATCTTCTTGAGCTCGTCGTACGGCGGGAAGGGTCGCTTGGTCAGCAGGTGCGTGAGGCTCGCGTGGGTCATGTGGCCGGGCGGCAGCAGCAGCTGCTCGGGCAGATGCAAACCCTTGTGGTAGAAATACTCGGCGGCCGGGCCATACTCTTGCGCGGCCTTCTCGTCGGTATCGGACACGCCGACCGGAATGAGGAAACCCATGCGATACGGATTGCGATCGCGGCCTGCCTCTTCGACTTTCTCCCAGTAGCCGTTGACCATGTGCTCCGCGCCCTTGGCCCCGAAGTAAGTCAGGTAACAGTAGGAGTAGTCGTTCTTCGTCACGAAGTCCCAGGTGCTCGGGCTCGCGTTGCCCGGGACCCAGATCGGCGGGTGCGGACGCTGCACCGGCTTGGGCCAGATGTTGACCATCGGCAGCTGATAGAACTTGCCGTTGAACGCGAACTGCTCCGAGGACGTCCACGCGCGTGTGATCAAATCGTGGGCCTCGTTGTAGCGCTGGCGCTGCTCGATCGGCGCCATGCCGTAGCTGTACGAGAAATCGCCGCCGAGGCCAACCGGGAAGCCGGCCACCAGGCGCCCTTCGGAGATCGCATCGAGCATCGCATACTCTTCGGCGACCCGAATCGGCGGATTCAGGAACACCGCCGTCTCGCCCATCTGGATGATGGCGGTCTTCGTGCCGCGCGTCGCGCGCGCGAGCGCTGCGCCCATCATGTTCGGGTTCACCATGAAGCCATAGGCGTTCTGGTGATGTTCGTTGGTACACACACCGTCGAAACCGGACTTCGCGGCGAACTCGAGTTCATCGAGCGTCCAGTTGTAGTACTGCGACACCTTGTGCCGGTCGGCCACTGCGTCGAACGGCAGGGTGAACCACGCAGATTTGTGTTTCTTCTCGAAGTCGGGTTCGAGATCGCGGTAAGGCATCAGGTGGAAGCAGGCAATTTTCATCGGCGTTCTCCTTCGTGGCCGGAAGCGAGGGCGATGGCCGGATTATTCAGATTCCGCCGTCTGACGACAAGCGTTGCGCCAGCTGCACCGAATGGTGCGTTGCAATGCGAATGCGACTACCGGGTTCGCGGATTCAGGTGGATTCGGGGCGGATTTTGGGGGACACCCACGCTGTGGTGCCGTGATGGGCCGCAAGCCGGCGCGTCATACGCGTCATACGGGAGCATGCATCGATGCGCCACACGCTCTGCACATGAACGCCGGTTCCAACAGATCATCCGGGATCGGAAATGTCGACCCCACCTGTTCGGCATCGCACGGACACGCCCGCTGCGGTGAGCGACGCTGGAGTTCGCGCAATCGCCCCCTCACTTCCTGATTGGAGATCACATCCATGAGCCAGCCACTCCAACCGGCAAAGTTGCTTGCCACGGCCACCCTTCTGTTGGCGCTCAACGGGTGCGGCGAGCCAGGGGCGACGTCAGCGGCGGAGAACATCGCCGACAGCGACATCACGAACAACGTGACGACGGCGCTTCATCAGACGTCATCACTCGCACAGGCGGACATCACCGTCGTGACGAAGAAAGGCGATGTCCGGCTGACCGGCACGCTAGACAGCCAGGCGCAGATCGATGATGCGCTTGGCATCGCGCGCGCCGCCAATGGCGCGCACACGATTCACGACGAACTCACGCTGAAGAACGCACAGCCGTGAAGCGCTGAATTCCAGGGTGGATGCCTGGACATCCACCTGCTGAACCAGCACTGCGGCACAGCACGCAGGCTGAATGGTTGAGCGCCCACATCGATGGTTGGCCAGGAACCCGGATCGAGCTCACGCTCATCGAGACAGAGCGTGTCCCCGCAAAAGCTCAGGGACACCCACTCATTGAATTCAGAGTTCAGAGTTCAGGGACACCCACTCATTAAATTCGCACCGTGCCGCAGCATGCGGTCCGGACGATGGGTGTCCCCGGGTCCGGACGTTGGGTGTCCCCGAACTACGCCCGATGGGTGTCCCCAAACAACTCTTCAGCCTGCCGCCACCGCGCGCTCGCGACCCACGTTCGACGAGTGCCGCAGCTCGAAACCGCGGTATTCCTCCCTGACCACACCCCCCAGCACTTCGCGATAGGCGCCGAGCCCCGCCATGTAGAACATCACGGTATTCGGTTTGCCGGGAATGTTGGCGCCGAAGATCCAGCTGTCGCCCTGGGCGAACAGCGTCTGCGCAGCGATGTCGGCGCAGGTCGCGGTCCACGCGCTCTCTGCCTCCGCAGTCGCTTCGATGCTCTGCGCGCCGTGCTGCTCCGCGTGCTTCACGCAGTCGGAGATCCATTCGACCTGCGTCTCGATGCTCGGCGGTAGATTCGTGAACGGACCGTTGGGGCCCAGGATCATGAACATGTTCGGAAAGCCGGTCGTGGTCATGCCGAGATAGCTCGTCGGCCCGCGCTGCCACTGCTCGCGGATGGACCTGCCACCGCGGCCGCGCAAATCGATCTTCACGTAGTTGCCGTCGACGGCGTCGAAGCCCGTCGCGAAGATCAGCACGTCGAGTGCGTGCTCGACGCCGTCGGCCGTCACCACGCCCCCGGCGGTGATCTCGCGAATCGGGTTTTCCTTGATGTCGACCAGCGACACGTTCGGGCGGTTGAAGGTCGCGTAGTAACCGCTATCGCACAGCGGGCGTTTGGCGTACACGCCGCGCGGTGTGAGCTTGCGCGCGGTCTCGGGGTCTTTGACGATCTGCGCGATCTTGGCGCGCACGAAGGCCGCCGCCGCCTCATTGGCCTCGGGGTTCGTTGCGATGTCGCCGAAGGTGCCGAACATGTAGCGGAAACCGCCGCCCGCGTCCCACGCGCGCTGGAACACGGCCTGGCGCTCCTCTTCCGACACGCTCATCGCGGGCACCGTGCTCTCCTCGAAGCCGAAGGCCACCATCGAGCGCTTGGCGCGTGCCCAGATGGCGTCGTAGTCGCGCTTGATCGCGTCGATCTCCGCCTGCGGCACCTTGCCGTTGCCGACCGGCACGCTGTACTGGGCCGTGCGCTGGAACACGGTCAACTGCGCGACTTCGGGCGCGATCGCGGTAATCACCTGCAGGCCCGTCGAGCCCGTGCCAATCACGCCGACGCGCTTGCCCGCGAGCGACACGTTCGACGGCCACGCGCCGGTGTGATAACGCTCACCGGTGAAGCGCTCGAGTCCCGGGATGTCGGGCAGGTTGGTCGCGGACAGCAGGCCCAGCGCCGTCACGAGATACTTCGCGCTGCACAGTTCGCCGCGATCGGTGCGGATACGCCAGCGGCCGGCAGCCTCGTCGAAATGCGCGGCCTCGACGCCGGTCTCGAACTGGAAGTCGCGCTTCAGGTCGTAGCGCGCGGCGACGTGCTCGAGATAGGACAGGATGCGCGGCTGCGTGACGTAGCGCGTGTCCCACTCCCAGTCCTGGAGCAGATCCCTGTCAAAGGAATAGCAGTACAGATAGGTTTCGGTGTCCGACAGCGCACCCGGGTAGCGATTCCAGTACCAGGTGCCGCCCACGCCGGGCGCGCGTTCGAAACCGCGCACGGTGAGGCCGAGTTCGTCGCGCAGTTTGCGCAGCATGTAGAGCCCGCCGAAGCCCGCACCGACGACGACGGCGTCGAAGTCGGTGGTGACGGCGACATTGGTCGTCCGAGTGGTGGACTGTGTCATTGGCCTTCTCCCCGGTCAGCTGTTTTGTAAGGATGATCTGCCCAGAGTAGAGCAGCATCCGTGCCACACATCGGTGCATGAGATCTGCTGCGGCAGCTCCCACGTAAACAACAGGTTGCCGCATGCTGCGCCTGCAGCACGGGCGATCGGCGAAGGCAGCGGACTGTTCCACGATCCGACCGTGTGTATCATCCGACTGTCCCATGAGACACACGACACAGCGGTGACACATGCGCGAATCAGGCGCGGTCGCGAACCTGCCCGACACCTTCGACAGCGCCCGCGTAGACGAGGCGTGGCAGCGCTTTGTCGCGGGCCAGGCTGTCGATGCGAGCGCCGTGCGGGCGCCGATACTCGACTCCTGGCAACGTTGCCGGCAGGCGGGCGTCGATCCGGCCCGAGTCTGCCCTCCGTGCATCGGCGACGCGTCGGCAGTGGCGGCCCTGCGTCAGACCAATCGTGAACTCCTCACCGCGGCTGACCACACCTGGGCGCTGCTATCGCCGACGCTCGGCGCGAGCGAGGTGGTGTTCGTCGTGGCCGATGCGCGCGGCGTGGTGATCGACGTACAGGGCAACGCGGCGCTCGTCGCCGCCGCCGCCGCGCGCGGCACGGCGCCCGGGTTCGACTGGCGCGAAGCGGTCAGCGGCACCAATGCACTCGGGACTGCTGCCGTGCTCGGCCATCCTGTCATCGTGCATTCCACCGAACACTATTGCGCAACCGGCAAGGTCTGGGACTGCGCCGCCGCGCCGGTGCGCCGCCTCAGCGACGGCACCTTGCTCGGCATCGTCGACATCACGAGCATGGGCGGCCTGAGCGACCACCACTCGCTCGCGCTCGCCGTCACGGCGGCCCATCAGGTCGAACACACGCTGCACGCGCAGGAACTCGCGCGGACACTCCGCCTGTTGCAGTGGTACCGCACACCGGACATGCCGTGGCAGCATCGGCCTAGCCTGCTGCTCGACGGCAAGGGCGGCGTGATCACGGCCAACGACACGGCGCAGGCCGTCTGCGACGCGCTGCCAGCTCACTTCGAGCTTCGCGACGGCCTGCCCGTCGTGCCCTCTGACGCAGCGGTGACGATCATGGCGACGGCGCCCTTCCGAACCGGCAGCGAGCCCGTCGCGGACGGCGTGCCCCAATGGCACGGCGGCGTCGTCACGATTGCGGCGAACGCGGCACACGCCAGCAGGGGCGACGACGTGGAACGCCCCGCGCGGCGCTTTCATCCCGCGTTCCACGCCATCGCAACCCAGGATCCTCACCTGTTCGATTTGATGGGCCGCGCCGAGCGCATGGCGCGCGCGAACGCGCCCGTGCTGCTGCATGGCGAGACCGGCACCGGCAAGGAACTCTTCGCGCGCGCGATACACCTCTGCTCGAGCGTATCGGCCGGCCCCTTCATCGCGGTGAACTGCGGCACGCTGACGAAAGAACTCGCCGCAAGCGAACTGCTCGGCTACGAGGCCGGCGCGTTCACCGGGGCGTCACCCAAGGGGCGCATCGGCAAGTTCGAGCTCGCGAACGGCGGCACGCTGTTCCTGGATGAGATCGGCGAGCTGCCGCTCGACGTGCAGGTGCACCTGCTGCGCGTACTGCAGGACCAGATCATCGTGCGCGTCGGCGGCAACGTCGAGCGTACGGTGCGCGTGCGCATCATTACCGCCACCCATCGCGATCTCGAGCAGGAAATCGACGCCGGCCGCTTCCGCGCCGACCTCTACTTCCGCCTGAAGGTGTTCGCGCTGAGCCTGCCATCACTGCGCGACCACCGCGGCGACATCGGGCTGCTGACAGAGCGCTTTCTCCAGCACCTGCAGGGCGTTTACGGGCTGGGCATCAAGACCGCGTCGGCCGAACTCGTCGAGGCGCTGACGCAGTACGACTGGCCGGGCAATGTGCGCGAACTGCTGGGTCTCGTCGAAAGCATGTACATCCTGAGCGAAGGCCCGCGACTCACCGCGCGCGACCTGCCCGAGGAGTTCCTGCGCAAGCGGCGCGACCCGCCACCGGCTCTCGCGCCCGCTGCCGATGAACGCACGCAGATCCTCGCGGCGATTGCCGAGGACGGCCACAACATGTCGCTCGCCGCGCGCCGCCTTGGCATGTCGCGCAGCACGCTGTACCGCAAGCTCGCCCTCTACGGCATCGACGCGCGCGGCAGACCGTAGGGTGTCAGAGCGACGCTGCCGCCGCCCCCGGCGAGTGGGGCGTGTGACGAGGCTCGCCGTGCTCATGATCCCTGGCTGCTGTCGTCACCGTCGCGTGCCGTGAAAGCGCACGGTGCCGCCTGCGTCTGCTTGGCGGCGTGGTGACTCGTGCTGCTGGAAGGGCCGTTTCGAAGCTGTCATGTACGCCCGCTGCAGTATGCAGCGCGGCACCCGGGAGTTACCCGGACACCGCAGGTCCCGGGCTTTGCTACGCCGCGACCGGGCGCCACCAGGATGTTCTGGGGGCGAGTGAGAGAAGCGCGTCATGACCGGTAGGCAGGCAAAGGGAACCCGACTTTATCGCGCTCGCTTCGTCGATGAAGCGGCCCGGCTTCGCGTTCAGCCGACGCCGGGTAGACACGGCTACCAGGGCCTCAGCCCGGCGTGGAACACACGGGCGGCTTCCGCGATGCCCACGGCCGCGCGACTTCCAACTGGCCGGCTAGGCGGAACAACAAATCTTCCTCACCGTGCCGGGCAGCGAAATGCAGGCCAACGGGCATGTTGTCGGGCGTCCAGTGCAGGGGCAGCGAGATGGCCGGCTGCCCAGTGGCATTGGTGAGGTAGGTATAGGGCGAAAACTTCGCGCTGCGCCGACGCAGTTCGAATGGATCGCCGGCATAGACCAGTGTGTTCAATGGCACGGGCGGCTGACCCAGTGTCGTGGTCAACAGGACGTCATGGCGCGTGAAGAATTCGCAATACAGGCGAGACTGCTTCTGGACGTCCTGGAGCGCGAGCAGGTAGTCGGCAGCGCTCTGCCCACGGCCGCGTTCCGAGAAGGCCCATACGAAGGGTTCGAAGTGTTCCGGTGCAGGGACCTTGTCCGTGCGGCGTGCCCAGTCCATCACCGCCCAGTTGACCAGTGCGGCGAGCATCGTCGTGAACTTGGTCCACATCTCCATGGCGTCGAATTTCGGCGCATCTTCGACCACTTCATGCCCCAGGGACTCACACAGTTTCGCCGTCTCGTGTACGGCCTTCACGCATTCCGGATCCAGCGCATCGCCCAGGGGTGTCACGGTGGAAAAACCGATTCTCAGGCGCCCTGGATCCCGCGTGACCTCCGTGGCATAGGGCCGCCCCGGCGCGGTCGGCGTGTAGGGTTCGCCTATGCCTGGTCCGGCGATGGCGTCGAGCAGCGCTGCGCTGTCGCGCACGGTGCGCGTCAAGGCATGCTCGTTGAAGCTGCCGGCGAGCACGTCTCCGTAGTGCGGCGCGAGCGTGACGCGGCCCCGGGTCGGCTTCAGGCCGACGAGCCCGCAGCACGACGATGGAATGCGAATCGAGCCACCGACGTCGTTGCCATGGGCCATCGCCACCACCCGTGCCGCAACCGCCGCGCCGGCACCGCCGCTCGAACCGCCTGGCGTGCGGCTCAAATCCCACGGATTATGCGTCGCGCCGAACATGCGCGGTTCTGTCGTAGTCCCGATCGCGAACTCCGGCAGGTTGGTCTTGCCGATCGTGATGAGACCCGCGCGACAGAAGCGCCGGTAGATTTCGGAATCTTCGCTCGGGATATAGCCTTTCAGGAACGCGGAACCCTCGAAGAACGGAAACCCGGCGACTTCGGCGCCGAAGTCCTTCATCAGGAACGGCACACCAGCAAACGGCCCATCGGCGAGCGGGCGCCGCGCGGCGTCCCGGGCATGCTCATACATGTCGGTGATCACCGCATTCAGGCTGCCGTTCACTTCTTCGCATCGCCTGATGGCATCTTCCACCAGTTCGAGCGGACTCACCTGTCCTGTGCGCACCAGTGCGGCCTGCGCGGTCGCGTCGAGATCACCGTAATCTGTATTGGCCATGTTCGTCTCCTGCTGGGTCGTTCGAGGTTACCCGACGTTGACGCATGCTGACAGCGGCCGCTCGTCCGTCGGGCTGCGGGATTCGGCCGTGACTGGGGTTCCGTCGCGAGATGGCCGGGCACGGCATCGTCGGCGTCGTGAGTCACGTTGCCGCGAGGATACAGCGCTGGGGTCGCCCCGAAGTTCGAATGATGCGATCAGCGCCTGGCCTGACGCGGCAAGCCGATCGCGCCTCAGGCGCTAGTCTCGCCCACCATCATGGAAGCCCGGGATCCGCGGCATTCGAAAGGCCGCTCACGGGGTCCGCGCTACACCCCGGCGACGAGATGGCGCACCACTGCGTCAGCCGCTGCTTCACGGCTACCGACCATCGGGCGGCGCTCGCGGCTGCGCAATGCCAGTGTCCGGTTGGCCGCAGCGCCGCGCCTTTCCGGCAAGCTGTTGCCTACTCGAACATCAGCACCGTGCGCGTGACTTCGCCCGCTTCCATCGCGCGAAACGCGTCATTGACCTGGTCGAGCGGCGTGTGGCGGCTGACCATGCCGTCGAGATCGAGCCGGCCCTGGCGATAGAACTCGAGATAGCGCGGCGCGTCGAGCGTGAAGCGGTTCGAGCCCATCATGCAGCCGAAGATGCGCTTTTCCTGGAAGAAGTGCGCGGGATTGATCGACACCGTTTCGCCCATCGGTATCGCGCCGACCAGCACGGCGGTACCGCGTGGCGCGAGGCAGTAGAACGCCTGCTCCAGCAGCTTCGGCACGCCGACCGCTTCGAACGCGAAATCCGCGCCGCCTTTGGTCATCTTCTTGAGCGTCTTCACGACGTCGATGCCGGCCGGGTTCAGCGTGTCCGTTGCGCCGAATTTCTTCGCGCTCGCGAGCTTCGCGTCGAGCATGTCGACGGCAATGATCTGGCCCGCGCCGGCGATGCGCGCGCCCTGGATGATCGAGATACCGACGCCGCCGGCACCGAACACCACCACCGACGAGCCCGGCGTCACCTGTGCGGTGTTCAGCGCGGCGCCGACGCCGGTCGTGACAGCGCAACCGACGAGCGCTGCGCGATCGAGTGGGATGTCCTTGTCGATCTTCACCACCGCGCGGTGATGCAGCAGCATCGCTTCGGCGAAGCCGCCGAGATCGACGAACGGGTGGATCAGTTCACCGCCGCGCGACAGGCGCGGCATCTCGTCCGCGCCGCGCGCGCAGGCACCCCGGTCGATGCACAGATGCGGCCGGCCCTGCACGCACTGTGCGCAGCTACCGCAGAACAGCGAGGTGCAGGCGATCACGTGATCGCCGACAGCAACGTTGCGCACGCGCGCACCGACCGCCACCACCCGCCCCGCCGGTTCGTGCCCGAGCACCGACGGCATCGGCGTGCCAATCTTGCCGTGCAGGGTGTGCAGATCGCTGTGACAGACGCCGCAGGCAACGGTCTTGACCAGGACCTCCTCGGGGCCCGGATCGGCGACATCGATGTCTTCGATGGCGAGCGGACGGTTGGATTCGCGGTAGACCGCAGCCTTGATCTTCATGGGCACTCTCTCGCTTCGGCTGCCGGATGGCAGTGCGTGATTATGGATCAGTTCGCCGTTGCACCCGAGAGGGCGAAATCAGTCAGGATGCCGGTTTGAGCACTGACCCCGACGGCGTTGTGCCGCATGCACGCTGACGCAGCGCGGGCGGCCCGCGTAGCGCGTGGACCATCCTGGACCATCCTGGGACACCCACCGTATGACCAATCCGACCAATACTGGGACACCCACCGTATTGAAAGCATGTCTTCGCCCCGTTAGCGTGTGAGTTGTCGGCAAGGACGCCGGCAGTCTATCGGGAGAAACAAGGATGACTCGTGCCCGTTCATCGCTCGTGTCCGCGAGTGTTACGCCCTATTACCACTGCATCGGCCGCTGCGTGCGCCAGGCTTTCCTCTGCGGTCGCGACCCCGCTTCCGGTAGATCGTTCGAGCACCGCAAGGCCAGCATCCTCGAGCGACTCGCGTTGCTCACCGAAGTCTTCGCCATCGATCTCTGCGCCTATGCGTTGATGAGCAATCACTATCACCTCGTGCTGCGCCTCGCGCCGGGCCGAGCCGCCCAGTGGACGGCTCGTGAGGTCGTCGAGCGCTGGCGCCAGCTCTACACGGGCCCTGCCTGTGCCGCGAGCTACCTGAACGGCGCGACGCTCGACGCAAGCGAATCCGCCCTGCTTGCCGATTGCATTGCCCGCTGGCGGGGGCGCCTGACGGACCTGGGCTGGTTCATGCGTTGCCTCAATGAATTCATTGCCCGCCTCGCCAACAAGGAAGACGGTTGCACGGGGCGCTTCTGGGAAGGCCGCTTCAAGTCGCAAGCGCTGCTCGATGAAGAGGCGCTGTTGACGGTGATGGCCTATGTCGATCTGAACCCGGTACGGGCCGGGATAGCCGACTCGATCGAGACGTCCGAGTTCACGTCCGGCCAGCAGCGGTTGCACGAAGTCATCGCCACACCCAAAGCGGACGTCGGGAACGTCAAACCTGCCTTGCGGCCCTTCGCCGGGGCGATGCGGCAGGGCGAAGATGCCGGCCTGCCGTTCAACCTTCAAGACTATCTCGACCTCCTGGACTCGAGTGGCCGCGCCGTGCACCTGCGCAAGCGAGGCGCTATACCTGACTCGACGCCGCGTCTGCTCGAAAGCCTTGGCCTGTCGCCCGGAGAGTGGCTGAACAGCGTCGCCGAGTTGCACACGCGCTTCCGACTCTTCATTGGCGCGCCGCATAGACTCAAGAGCCTGGCTTCGCGGTGTGGCTGGCGCTGGATTCGGGGGCAGACCGCAGCACGACGGCTCTATAGCCGCATCAACGAATAGCAGCCGGCCCATTCATCACATTGGAACTGGGGCAGCGCAACGTCGCGGAATTCGCGGCCCGGAGGGCCATGGCCGGAATTCAGCAGCCAGCACCCGAGAACGAACCACGAGCCCCAGCGTGTTTGGCCGTCGCTGGTTTATCGGCTTGCGAAAGCGCTAGGTACTGAAGTCGGGAGGTGGATGTGCGACATTTCCGCTGCTTGCAACAAGAAGTGGGTGTCCCGAATTTCCAATTTCCCCGAATTTCCCGAATTTCCCACACGCAAAGAACGTCGGGCGCTGGGTTTCCGACGTCAGCCCAACCTACGCGATGTGCCTGGCCGGGAATCGGTAAGGAGGCAGCGCTTCGTGGCTCTCCAATGACTGACGTTATACTCGCCCTGTCCGTATTCAATGATCGGAGGATCCCTCATGCCAGCCATCGAAATTCGCCAAATGGTCCACGCCAACATCTGCGTGCGCGATATGGACCGTACCGTCCCGTTCTACGAAATGCTGGGTTTCGAGAAGTTCGCCGATCAGATCTTCGAGGAAGGTGCCGGCGTCTGGCGTGGGCTCGGGCTCGAATCCAACCGACGCTTTCGCGCGGTGTTCATGAAGATTCCCGGCGACAAGCCAGTGCCATTTCTCGACATCATCCAGTTCCTGGACCAACCCACGGCGGGCGAGGCTTACAAGACGCTCGACAACGTCGGCATCGTGCGGCTCTGCTTCGAAGTCGCCGATATCGAAAGCGTTGCGAGGCACCTCGCCGAGCGCGGCGTCGAGTTCGTCGGGCCCGTATCACCGTACGAAACGGCGCCGGGGGTGAAGCCTTCGGGCGTCGAAGCAAAGTTCCTGTGCGTCAGGGATCCTGACGGCACCGTGATCGAGTACGCGCAGTTCGCGCAGGATGCACTCGATGTCCTGAAGCCATAGCCGGCGCGACAGCCCTTGTCTGGTGCGGCGCACTTGCGATGTGCGCCAAAGAGCTTGAGCGCCGCACTCTTTCGGCCGAAGAATCCTCGGCGGCGCTGCCAGGCAGCGCGCCAAACGGACCAGATCATGGCGCCGCACGTCGTCCTGGGCGCGGCCCCGGAGACATCCGCCCTCTCCATCCTCTCCAGCGCCGTCGCAAGATTTCAGGTCGAAGGCGGACGTTGCACCAGTTTCGTCACACACCCCCGAGTTGCTGGGCACGATCTCATTGCGCGGCAACCTGCCTGCCCCTGATTGCCGCGATCACCGGCGCATTCGTCGACAAGGCCAAATCTAGAGCGCCGAAGCGTGCACCAGAATGTGGGTGTCCCTAATTGCTTCCTAATTGCTGACGCTTCGATTGTTAAGTGGGTGTCCCCGATTGCTATCGTCCCCGATTGCTATCAACTCCGTCCGGCGCGCCGTTCAGCCACTGCATCGACCGGGCGGCATCCCGGCGTCATCCGCGCACCGCCACGGTCCTTCGCGTCGTGATTCCGCATGCGAATTGTGCGTCGTCTCATGTCGTCTCACGCATTCGCCGTGCGGACGACACTGAAGCTTCGTCTGATTCAATCACTTGCGCCGACAGTCCTCGCGTGGCGCGCCGCTTGCTAGCACCCCGCACCAGTCCGCTCACGCGCGGCTGCCACTTCACACACCGAACCAGGCGGGGAAATCAAAATGCGGAAGAAGTCGGGAAAATCATCGCTGAAACGACAGGCAGCGGGGCGGCTGCTCGGTCTGGCCTGTGCACTCGCGGCAGCGGGTGCGCAGGCCAACAAACCGCTGGACCTCGAACGACTCACTGCACCGCAGGTGCGTGCGATGCTCGAGGCGGGGACATTGACCAGTGAGGCGCTCGCACGCGCCTACATTGCGCGCATCGAGGCCCTGAACAAGCGCGGCCCCGGTCTGAACGCGGTGACGCAGCTCAACAAGCAATGGCTCGCCGAGGCCCGCAAGCTCGATCAGGAGCGGCGCATGGGCAAAGCGCGCAGTCCTGTGCACGGCATGCCGGTGCTGATGAAGGACCTCATCGACGTCAAGGGCATGTACACCTCGAACGGCAACTACTCGCTGCGCAACTCATTCCCGCAGAATGACTCCGGTGTCGTGGAGAAACTGCGTGAGCGCGGCGCGCTCGTGCTCGGCAAGCTGGGCCTGTCGGAGTATGCGAACTTCTTCGGCAACCAGCCGTCGGGCTTTTCGAACCTCACGGGCCAGGTGCTCAACGCGGTCGATGCCGACCAGAATGTGAGCGGTTCGTCTTCGGGCAGCGGCGCGGCCTCTGCGGCGGCGCTGTCGCTGCTGGTGATCGGCACTGAGACTTCAGGTTCGATCATCAGCCCGTCGGCGGCGAATGGCATCGTGGGCCTGCGCCCGACGGTCGGCCTCGTGCCGGGCGTCGGCATCGGCCCGATCTCGGCGTCGCAGGACACCGCCGGTCCAATGGATCGCACCGTTGCCAATGCCGCCTATACGCTGACCGCCATTGCCGGGCCCGATCCCGAGAGCAGTCTCGACGGCCTCTGGGGCCTCACACCGGCGGAAGACGACATCATCATTCCCCCGCAGCCGGTCCCGTTGCCGAACTACCTGTCGGCGCTGGATCTGAACTTCGTCAACGGCAAGCGCATTGGCTACAACGGCGATCTGCTCGATCCCGTCACCGGCGCCACAACCCCGCTCGGCGAAGCCTACAACGCGCTGGTCGCGGCGGGCGCCATCATGGTGCTGCGTCCGGTCCTCAGCCCGGCATTGACCTTTCCACCCGGCAACATCCTGACGACCGAGGCGAAGCGGGACATCAACCGCTATTACGCGAATCTCGGACCGAACGCGCCGATCAAGTCGCTCGATGAAGAAATCGCGAAGAACATCGAGGAGGCCGACCAGGCGCTGAAGTTCGGTCACAACACGCACCTCAATGCGAACGCCATCGATCTCGGCGACCCGACGATCGCCGCCAACTACAGAAACGCACTGCTGCAGGGAAAAATCATCGCCCGTCAGAGCATCGACCGCCTGCTGACCAACGATACGCCGAACGATACCAGCGATGACTTCATCGCGATCGTGGGCTCGGCGCCGAACGGTCCGCGTGCGGGCTATCCGCAGATCACGGTGCCGATGGGTTACAACCCGACCACGCGCCGCGCGGTGGGTCTCAACGTCTATGGCACGGCCTACAGCGAGCGTGATCTGCTCGGTGTCGCCTACGTGATCGAGCAGGGCACGCTCAAGCGCCAGCCGGTCACGGAGATCAATCCGAGCATGTACCGTTGCGCAAAGACGAACCCGAAACCCGCCTTTCACCAGCGCGGCGCCTGCAATCCCGACTACGAGGCGATCGTGCCGTCCGTGATTGCCGGCCCCACCACCACGACGCTGCCGTTCCCGCTCGAAACGGAAACGGTCCAGAGCCTGCAGGCGCGCATGACGGCCGGCACGCTGAGCGCCGAGACGCTGACGCGCGCCTACCTGTCGCGCATCGCGCTGACGAATGCCGACGGCCCGGCGGTCCAGGCCGTGCGCCTCGTCAATCCCGGTGCGCTCAAGGAGGCCAGGGCCATGGATCTCGAACGCAGGCTGCGCGGCGCGCGCGGGCCCCTGCACGGCATCCCCGTGATCGTCGACGACTCGATGGACGTGCGCGGACTGCCGACCACCGGCGGCTCGATCGCGCTGCAGGGCCTGTTGCCGACGGGTGAGTCGACCGTCGTCGCGCGCTTGCGTGCGGCCGGCGCGGTGATCGTCGGCAAGGCGAACATCAGCGAGCTGAACGGCGTGTTCGACGAAAACATGCCTGCCGGATACTCCTCGCTCGGCGGCCAGGTGCTGTTGCCGTCCGATACCGACAAGACACCCGCAGGCTCGTCCGGCGGCTCGGCGGCCGCGACCGCCTCCGGTCTCGCTGCGATGGCGGTCGGGCTCGAGACCTCCCCCGATACGGCGCAGCTGATCGGCCCGGCGAGTGTTGCCGGCGTCGTGGGTCTCAAGCCGACGGTCGGTCTCGTCAGCCGCAAGGGTGTGCTGCCGGTCGCGAAGTCCCAGGATGCCCCGGGACCGATTGCGCGCTCAGTCTACGATGCGGCACTCCAGCTGCAGGTCATTGCAGGCCCGGATGTGGCCGACCCGGCGACACTGGGACAGCCGCCGGTACCGAACTACCTGGCCGGCCTCGCGCCGGGCGCGCTCGCCGGCAAGAAGATCGCGTTCGTCGCCAATGCGAACGCGGCCTACCAGGCGGCAATCGCAACCCTGACGGGCCTGGGCGCAACGACCGTGGAGGTGACGATCGCGACGCCCGCTGTGAACCCGCCGAGCATCGTGTTGCGCGAGTTCAAACGCGACCTCAATCAGTACCTGCCCACGCTGCGCGGTCGCGGTGCGAAAACCCTGCAGCAGATCATCGACTACAACGTCGCGAATCCGGTGGAGGGCCTGAAGTATCAACAGCGCGAACTCGAGGCGGCGAACCTGCCCGACCTGTCGACATATGCCGCCGATCTGGCGGACGGCAAGGCGGGCACGCAGCAGCTGATCGACGGGATACTCGCGGCAGGAACCGCGGATCCGGCGGATGACCTCGCCGCGATCGTGGTGCCGGCGGGCAACGGCATCGCGGCGAGCCCACTGATCGGCCATGCCGATCGGGCCGGCTATCCCGTGCTGACCGTGCCGGCCAGTGAGGGTACTGGCAACCAGGGACGCAATCCGGTGGGCGTCAGCTTCGTCGGCACCGCGTTCGACGAGGCCGAGCTGCTCTCGATTGGACATGCGTTCGAGCAGGGCTCGTCATTTCAGCGTCGGGCGCCGAGCGTGACCAACCCGAGCATGTACCGCTGTGTGCCGGGCAGCGCCTTCTTCACGAAGGAACTCTGCCATCCCGGTGACCGGGTGCTCGCCATGCCGTAACGCGGATCAGCCCGCAGCTTCTGGCATCAAGCCGGCGCCACCTGTGGCGCCGGCTTTTTTATTGGGGCGGTCCCGGTAGGGCCAATTGGACCGATCAGGGATTGCAGCACCGACGGATGTCGGCGTGGCACTCGTCGAGTGAGAAGGGAGGCAACGGGGCGGAAGCGCGCCGCCGTCCGTGGCGTGCGCAGGCCGGGAGGGAGAAGGAAATGTCAGGTGCGGCGGCGGCGCGCGGCGAGCACCGCGCATGCCGTGCCGAGCAGTGCGAAGGCAGGCGGCAAGGGCACCGGCGCGGCCTCGATGGTCAGCTGGTAGAGATAGTCCGTGGACGTCGAATCGCCGATGAAGTCGAAGTCGGGATAGCCCGCGATTGCCGCGAAATAAGTACCGGCGACGAGCAGGTCGTAGCTGAACGAAGCGTCGTAGCCGGCCCCGCCGTCATCGTTGACAGCCAGCAGCTCCCCGTCGATGTCGAAGAGCCCGATCAACGGATCGTTGCCGAGCAGCGGTCCTTCGGGCGTGGAGACAGACAGTGTCACCCGCATGTTCGGTCCGACGGTGAATCTGTAGAAGTCCGGCAGATCGTCGTCGACGAGGAGGCCGCCGAACACGGCGCCACGCACCCCGAACACATTGATGATCTCGAAGTTGCCCGAAATATCGAGCGCGAACGGGTCGACGTTCTGCGCCGTGACGAAAGTGGCGTTGTCGAGCGCCAGGTCTTCGGTTGCGGCCTGTGCGCCGGCGCACACCGTGCCGAGCAGACACAGGGCGCCGAGCGTGGCGAGTGGGCGGGTCATGGACATGGATGCACTCCTGAATCGTGGTGATGAACTCACCCGATCCTCAGCAAGAAGCGGGCCTTCGTGCGGGCCTTGGGCCCACCGTCATTCCTGCTTCGCGTGCTTGCCGCAAGTGCCTTTGCGCGCGGACTTTCCACGCGGATTCTTCTGCAGCTTCGGGCTGTCGGCGGTGGGACTGCCCCGCACCGGGATGGCGCCCGGCACGCGGCGTCTGCTGCAAACGGGCGCACGTGGAGCGCGTTGACGACACGCAGAACCGTGTCGCCACGCGTCGATGACACCCGCGCCGGCAGTCGAGGCTTCAGCCCTGCGACGTGTCCCGCAGCATCACCGCCACCAGCGCAATCACGGTGAGCGGCAGCAGCCAGCTCGTCATGACGGAGGTCAACAGGGGCAGCGAGGGGTTCTGCTGTGCGACCAGCACCAGATAGCTCACGTACGCCACGTAATGCAGCAGGAAAACACCGCCTTCCCAGCGCGCGATCTCGCGCCCGCTCATGAACACCGGCAGGCAGGCCAGGGCCACCGCCTGCATCACCCAGAGGTCGAACGACATCACCGAGGCCGGTATCACCAGGCCCGCACCGCCTGCCGCCAGGCCCGAGAGTCCCACGCAGCCCAGGACATTGAAGGTGCAGCTGCCGACCACGTTGCCCACCGCGATATCGCGCTCACCCTTGACGGCGGCCATGACTGAAGTGGCCACCTCGGGCATCGAGGTCCCCGCCGCCACGATGGTCAGGCCGATTACCACGTCGCTCACGCCGAGCGTCTTCGCAAAGATCACCGACGCGCTGACCAGCCAGTTCGAACCGAGCACGAGGAGCACCAGCCCAATCACGATCAACCCGAGTTGCACCGGCAGCCGCGCGTCCCAACCACCTTTTTCTGCCGGCTGGAATTCGGCGGCGTACTCGTCATTGGCCGCCTTCGTCTCGCTGCGAGACTGCACGATCAGGAACACGGTGTAGGCCAGCACCAGGGCGAGCAGCATCGCACCATCGAGCATGCCGACTTTGCCGTCGAGCGCGAAGACCAGCAGCAGCAGGCCCGCCCCGAGCATGATCGGCACCTCCTGACGGATCAGCTGGATGTTGACCACCAGCGGCGTGATCAGGGCGGAGAGCCCGAGGATGAACAGCACGTTGAAGATGTTGCTGCCCACGACATTGCCGATCGCGATGTCGGTCTGGCCGCCGAGCACCGCGCCCACGGAGACCGCCATCTCCGGCGCGCTGGTGCCGAAAGCCACGATCGTCAGGCCCACCACCAGCGGCGAAATGCCGAACGACAGCGCGAGCCTCGACGCCCCGCGCACCAGCAGCTCCGCGCCTGCGACCAGCGCCACGAGGCCGCCGAGAAACATGAGTATCGTCATAAGGAATCCAGCTGAGGGCCTGCCGGCCTGCGCATTGCGGCGTGACATATCACTTGGGAGCTGCCGGGCCTGGTGTGGTCCAGCGCGGCGAGTATCGTCAATCCGCTCCGGCATCGCCAGATCTTCGAGGGCGTTACGCCGTGATCCTGTTGAGGGCATTGCACGGAAACTGCCTCACCAGGCGGCACGAAGCGGGGGTCCGGCATGGCAGCGACCTGTCGAGTGCCGCTGCAGGCGTGCCGTCACTGATCGCCATCAAGCCAGTGGGACGGTCGGATCGGCATCATCGGCTGCATGAAGCACCCGCATCGATCGCCGCACAGAGGTGTGTCCTGGCCCACTTCGCGACCACGACATGCTGCGCAGTGCCGGGCGGGGTGTGCGGTGGCGATCCCCTCGACAGCGCGGTCAGCAGTCTGGTGGCTGGCATCAGCCGGCGTCCGGATTCTGTTGCTCATGACCTGTGTCACGTTGGGCGCCTGCACTGCCACTTCCACGATGGTGGGCCACAGGGCGCCAGATGTCGGCAGCATCGTGCCCGGCGTCACGCGCGCCGACGCGGAACGCATGCTGGGCGTGCGACTCTGTCGTCTCGGCGTGGCCGATGCCGTGACCTACGATGTCTACCAGTTCGACGCGTCACGCCCAGCGAATCCGGCGGCAGGTGCAGCCGTGATGCTCGCCGACTTGTTCACGCTGGGCCTCATGGAGACAACGCCACGGGCACATCGGCGAGCATGGCCAGTCAGGCAGGTGGCGATCGGCTACGACGACACGAACCGGATCCGCTTCGTGTCGAAGGCCTGGGCAGGCACGAGCACTGACTGCGGCTGCATGCGAAGCAGATTTCCGAGCGACACCGGCATCCCTGCAACGGCGATACCGGCCCCGCTGGCAGGTGCCGCGACACTGGACGCAACGTTCGCCTGGGATTCGGCGTTCACCGTCATTGTCGACGGCCACTCCGTCGCCGGCAATCCGACGAGGCTCAGCGCCGGTACCCACGAGATCGAGTTCAGATCGTCGCTGCGCGGCAGCTTCATGTACGGCGCATCAGGGAACGGCTACGCCATCTATGCCGACGTCACCCTGCAAGCCGGGCGCGCCTATCGCCTGGAGCACGAGCCCTATTCGGTCGCCAGCGGCACCCGCGATGTGTTCTGGATTCGTGACACCGAAAGCAACGAAGTCCTGCATTGCACCGGGGGCTGATTGGCGGTGAAGCTGCGGACAGCGCGGCGGAAACCACGCGAGCCGCGTGTCACCATTTGGCGTGAGGCCCGGGTGTCCGATGTCTCCCGGGCTTCTTGCGGGCCGGCCGGTGTCCACAGATGTCTTCACACTCCTGAACGCCTGCCGACACCGCTACCGCCGCGGCGTTTACGGTCAGCCCGGCGCCTGGCTCGCGACCACAGGCACGGGCAAACACTGCGCCCGGCACAAAAGGCTTCGTGGACGCCGTCGTGCGGATGGCGCCCTCGAAGCCGAGTCCGATGCTGGTGATCAGCATGCTGAATCAGCGAGCACGCTTGTCTGTGCAACCGCGCGGCGTGGCGTCGTCGGCTTGCCACGCTGTCCGGAGAACCGCCTCACGGTGACAGGCGCGCCCGCGACTCCCCGTCGCCCACTCCGCCTCGCCACTGCCCTGGTGTCGCGCCGAACCAGCGCTTGAACGCTTTGCGAAAACTCGCGGCGTCGGCGAAACCGAGGCGCGCGGCAACGTCCTGCACGCGGTTCGTGCGGTCGGCGAGGAGTTCCGTGGCGCGGGATTTCAGCACCTGCTCGGCCTCGGCCTGAAAGCTCGAATCGATCGCGCGCAGGCGTCTGATGATCGTGCGCGTCGAACAATGCAGTCGTGCCGCGACCTGTTCCAGCGTCGGCAGGCCGCTCGGGCCGGCCTGCGCGAGGGCATCGGCGAGCACCATGCGCACGCGGCTGACGACATCGCGCTCGTCGATACCGCTGGCAGCGGCCGCGCAGCGTTCGAGCGCGTTGCGCCAGGCGATGGCGTCGAAGTCGATGTTCGGAATCGCGCGCCACGCGGCCGGGATCACGAGTGCGTTGGTCGGCCGACCGAATACGATCGGGCAGTCGAAGTAGCGGCCGTAACAGTCGCGATGGGCCGTTGGCGGATACGCGAGTTCGACGCGCGCGCCGCGCATCGGCGCCGGCCGCATCACCCGCACGTATTCGTGCATCACGAGCAGCGGGATCTCGATCAGCATGTGCGTGGCGGCACCGAGATCGATGCGCGGCATCAGCGTGCAGTGGAACTCATCGCGCTCGATGCGGCTGCGCCAGTCGAGATAGGGCACGCGGCCCGGCATGTAGCGCACGAACACGTCGAGCCCGTCGCCGAGTGTCGGCGCCGTCAGGCCGGCGACGGTGACCGCGCCGTGGAAGTTCTCGGCCATCCGCTTGCCCCACTGCAGATGCCAGTCCGGGCCTGTCCGCAGCGGCAGGACATTGGCAATGCAGCGCAGGGCCTGACGCACCGTCAGCGGGTACGGGTAGGTGGCGAGTTGTGCGGCGGGGATGCCCGTGCCATCGGCAATCACCTCATGCTCGACGAACTCCTGGGCCAACAGCCGGATGTAGGTGTTCGGCATCAGCACGTGGTCGAATTCGTCAGGCGTCATGGGGGAATTGTCACGAATTAACCCCTTCCTTGTCACCAGCGACGGCTGTCCGCGTCGATTTTCGGCGCTGATACTGCGTGTCATCTCACGGCATCCCGCCGCGCTATCGCAAGGAAAAATCATGCAACGCAACAATCACTTGGACGCCATCGTCGTCGGCGCCGGCATCGCCGGCCTGTACGCCATCTATCGCCTGCGCGAGCTCGGCCTGTCCTTCCAGGCCTTCGACGCCGCCCCCGATGTCGGCGGCACCTGGTACTGGAACAGCTACCCCGGCGCGCGCGTCGATTCGCAGTCCTATGTCTACCAGTACTGGTTCTCGGACGAGCTGCTGAAGGAGTGGGACTGGAGCGAGCGCTTTCCGTCACAGCCCGAGACCGAGCGCTACCTGAACTTCGTCGCCGACAAGTTCGAACTGCGCCAGCACATCCGCTTCAACACCCGCGTTGCCCACGCGAACTGGGACGAGGCGGCGGGCCTGTGGACGGTGGAGACCGAAGCCGGCGAGCGCTACACGGCGAAGTACTTCGTCAGCTGCGCGGGCATGCTGTCGGCGCCGAAGGTGCCGCCGTTTCCGGGACACGAACAGTACAAGGGTGTCATTGCGCACACCGCGCGCTGGCCGCGCGGCATTGATTTGAAAGGCAAGAAGGTCGGCGTGGTCGGCACCGGCGCGACGGGCATCCAGGTCATCCAGACCATCGCGGGCGAAGTCGCGGAGTTGAAGGTCTTCCAGCGCACGGCGCAGTACGCGGTGCGCATGAACAACGAGCGTTATGACGCGAAGCGTTTCGCCGAATGGCGCGCGCAATACCCGCGCCTGCGCGAACACGTGCATCACACCTTCGCCGGCTTCGACTTCGACTTCCATCTCCCGTCCTGGCACAGCCTGACGCCGGCGCAGCGTCGCGAGGAACTCGAGAAGCTGTGGACCGACGGCTCGCTCGCGATCTGGGTCGGCGGTTTCCAGGAATCCCTGATCGACCCTGCGATCAATGAGGAAGTCTCCGAGTTCGTGCGCGAAAAGATTCGCGCGCAGATCAACGATCCGAAAGTCGCCGAGATGCTCGTACCGCGCCTGTACGGCTTCGGCACCTACCGCGTGCCGCTGGAGAATGGCTACTACGAAGCCTTCAACCGCGACAATGTCGAAGTGATCGACGTGCGCGCGACGCCGATCGAGCGCTTCACCGAGAAGGGTCTCGTGGTCAACGGCCGCGAGTTCGAACTCGACGTGGTGATCCTCGCGACCGGTTTCGACGCCGGCACCGGCGCACTCGCCCGCATGGACGTGCGCGGCCGCGACGGCCGCTCGCTGACCGAACTGTGGAGCAAGGACATCCGCTCGACGCTCGGCCTGCAGGTGCACGGCTTCCCGAACCTCTTCACAGTGGCCGGCCCGCTCGCGCCATCGACCGCGTTCTGCAATATGACCACCTGCCTGCAGCAGCAGGTGGACTGGGTGATGAACTGCATCACCTGGCTGCGCGCGAACGGCAAACGGGCGATCGAGCCGACGCGCGAGCGTGAAGACGAGTGGGTGCGCCACCACGATGAAGTCGCGAACTCGACGCTGCTGATGCGCACGAAGTCCTGGTACACCGGCGACAACATCGAAGGCAAGCCGCGGCGCCTGCTGTCGTACATCGGGGGTGTGGGCAACTACCGGCAGATCTGCGACGAAGCGCAGGCCAGCGGCTACCAGGGGTTCAAGGTCGCCTGAGCCTGCGTGTGAGTGCGCTGGAGCTGTGGCGACGCTGCAGGTCCGGCGCATTCATCGCGGGGGGGTGTGACGCTGACGATGAACGCGTTCACTTGGCGCGGCATAGGATGGGCGCCCCCTCCTCCCTCCCCATTCGTTAATCCTCGCTCAAGAGCGTGGTGATCTTCCACCTGTGGTTCGGTTCCATTTGGGCTTGAATCCGATATTCCGCGCTTCCTGCGCTGCCTCTCACTCGCACCCGCGCCTTGATCTCGGCACTCAGGTCATAGGATGCATGGTTGAATCCCGAAAAAAGAAGATCCATTTCGTTCACCGTGCCTACTTCCAAGGCTAAGGCGTTTTGTTCTTGCAATTCATTCCGCAAGCTTGCCCATTCCTCGGATGACTCAAACCGGCAATAAATGGCCGTGGACCAGATCAAAGTTATCAAGGCGGCTCCGCCGCCCCAATAGCTGAGCCGTCTTGTTTTTCTTCCATTGGTCATGGGCATAAACCAGCAACAAACGATGGGTGCCCCGGATTTTCGAATCTCGAACCCCCCAGGTCCTTCCCGACGATGTGTATCTTCTTTCGCCCGTGTCGGGCTTCCTCCGTCTGCCCAACGGTCATGAGGTCGCTGCCTCACGCGGCCTGTTGAAAGCTCGAGGTAGCCCGGGTGCAACGCAGTGGAACCCGGGACCATCAGTGTCTGACAGGCTGATCCCGGGATCCGCGCTGCGCGCGACTCCCGGGCTACTTCGCACGGGACCATGGCCAGTGGCCGATATTTGCGCTCAGCAATTGATTGGGTGGCCCCGCTGGCGTCCTTCCCCGCCTCTGCCCTTATCCCTCACAGCGCCGGATGGTGTCGATGCCAGTCGGTCACGCGCTGGTACGCCCAGCCGGCCTGCACCAGCAGATGTTCGGCGAAGTTCGCGGCCACGAACTGGAACGCGATCGGCGCGCCGTCGGCGGTCTGGCCGCCGGGCAGCGTGATCGTGGGGCTGCCGGTCAGGTCGAACGGGCAGGTGTAACGCAACATGCCGGCGAGGAGATCCGCGTCCTCACCGAACTTCGACATCAGTTCAACCGACGGCGCGGCGACCGACATCGCCGGGATCAGCAGCAGGTCGACGGACTGGAACAGCGCGTGCACACGGCCGGAGAACTCGGCGCGGCGCAGTTGCATCTTCTGGAAGTCCATCGCGCTCAAGGACCGGCCGACGTCGATCAGGCCCGCGAGCCCGGGGCCGTATTCGTCGCGGCGCGCGGGGTAGGTCGCTTCGTGCGCGACCGCGGTTTCCACTGCGCACAGCGGTGCCCAGTCCTGCGTGACCTGTTCGGCGTCCGGAAACTGAATCTCCTGAACTACGCCGCCGACATCCGCCACCACGCGCAGCACGTCGAGCAGCGCCGCGCGTGTCGGCGCATCGACGCGCTCGAGCGTCCACGCGCGATCGATCCCGACGCGCAGACCCGTGAGCCCGCGCGTCATCAGCGCCAGGTAGTCCGGCACGGGCAGCGGCACGGCAGTCGGGTCACCCGGATCGGCGCCCGCGATCGCGGCGAGCATCGCGCCGGCGTCCGCTGCGCTGCGCGTCATCGGGCCGATGTGATCGAGCGACGCGGCAAGTTCGAACGCACCATGGCGGCTGACGCGACCCCAGGTCGGTTTCAGACCGGTGATGCCGTTCGCAGCCGACGGAAAGCGAATGGAGCCACCGGTATCGGTGCCGAGCGAGCCGAAGCACAGGCCCGCCGCCGTGGCGACACCGGAACCGCTCGACGACGCGCCAGACCACAGCGACGGCCCCCACGGATTCGTCGGCGGCGTGATCGACGGATGGTGATCGGCGAACGCGCCTTCGGTCTGCTGCAACTTGCCGAGCAATACCGCGCCTGCTTCGCGCAGACGGCGCACCGTGGTCGCGTCTTCAGTCGGGCGGAAGTCGCGATGAATCGGCATGCCGTGCGAAGTCGGCACACCGGCCGTCCACAGCAGGTCCTTCACCGCAATCGGGACCCCGTGCAGCGGGCCGCGCGCGCGCCCGGCGGCAATCTCCTGGTCCGCCCGCTGGGCGTCTGCGAGCGCCGCATCCCCCATCAGCGTGACATAGCTCAGCAGGCGCGGATCCAGCGCCTCGATGCGGGCGAGCATCGCGCGGGTGACGTCGACCGACGAACGTGCGCGTGACTGGATCTGGCGCCCGACTTCGAGCAGTTCGAGGTAGTGAAGATCGGTGTCCGCCATGTCGGAGCTCTCCTGGCGCATCACGCCGTTGTGCGATCGAGGGGGATAAGGGCAGGCCGCGCTGCCGTCGGCCGTTCCGCAATATCGCGAACGGGATGGTGGATCGTCAAACCCCAAGGCGGGGACCGACGGTTCGCCAGGGTCCGGACACCCACCGCAGCGGACGCGCCGCTGACAAGCCGGGCGCGGGCAGCCGTTTGCATGCTGCGGCACGTCGGCGGCGCGAACGATGGAACGATGGGTGTCCCCGATCGCGATGGAACGATGGGTGTCCCCGATTGCGCGCGCCGATTGCGCGTCGCTGCAAGCTGCGTCACGTCGTCAGCGCAAAAGATGGGCGTCGCTGATTTCCCCCGATGACGGGCCAAGGGGTGGGTGTCCCCGATTAGTGCCCGATTAGTGCCCGATTAGTGCCCTTGCATGCTGCGGGAGGTCGTCGGTGCGAACGATGCGCACGATGGGTGTCCCCGAATGCGGTGCGCGGCGCAAACGGTGGGTGTCCCCGATTACTGATTACTGCCTGCCAATTGCTGCCGTTGACCGCGATGACCGGATGATTGCGCCGCAGCAGCGCGGCGTCGAAACCGGCCTGCATTGCCTGCCATCGGTCGACACGGCATCTTAGGTGTCCGAGCCACGCGCGCCTCGACGCGGTGCGTTGCCCCCCGCCGCGCCGCGCGCGGCCTTGCCCTGCCCGCCCGGGCCCATGACGACACAGGAAGGATGAGACCCCATGATCGATTTCGAACTGCCCGCTGAACTGGTCGCGCTGCGCGACCGGGTCGATGACTTCATCAAGTCGAGGGTGGTCCCGCTCGAGCACGACCCGCGGCAGCGGCCCCACATCCATGAATCCCTGCGCAAGGAACTGGTGGCGCTCGGGCGCGAGGCAGGCCTGTTGTCGCCGCACGCGCCGAAGGAATACGGGGGCCTGGGGCTCGATCATCGCGGCATCGCGGTGGTGTTCGAGGCCGCGATGTGGAGCCCGCTGGGCCATCTCGCGCTGAACATCCAGGCACCGGACGAAGGCAACGTGAACCTGTTGATGCGCGTGGCGTCGCCGGCGCAGAAAGCGCGCCTGCTGCCGCCGCTCGTCAACGGCGAACTGCGCACCGTCTTCACGATGACCGAGACCGCGACCGACGGCGCCGGTGCCGATCCATCCCTGCTGCAGACAGTCGCCCGACAGGACGCGGACGGTTATCTCATCACCGGCAACAAGTACATGATCTCCGGTATCGAAGGCGCCGGCATCAACATCGTGATGGCGCGCACGATCGATATCACGGATCAGGATGTCGGCGCGTCGATGTTCCTCGTGGAGATGGATGCCCCCGGCTTCAAACTCGACCGCGAACTCGAGACGCTCGACTCGAACACGCCGGGCGGCCACTGGGAAGTGTCCTTCGACCAGGTGCGCGTGAAGCCCGACCAGGTGCTCGGCGAAGTCGGGCGCGGGTTCGCGCAGGCGCAGCTGAGGCTCGCACCGGCGCGGCTCACCCACTGCATGCGCTGGCTCGGTCTCGCGCGACGCTGCCATGCGATCGCGGTCGAACATGCCGGCAAACGGCACTCTTTCGGCAAGACGCTCGGCGAACATCAAGGAGTGGGCTTCATGCTCGCCGACAACGAGATGGACCTGCACATGTGCCGTCTCGCGATCTGGCACTGCGCATGGCTGCTCGATCAGCACCAGCAGGCGCGCAACGAAACGAGCATGTGCAAGGTCGTCTGTTCCGAAGCGCTGGGTCGCGTCGTCGACCGCTGCATGCAGATTCTGGGTGCCATCGGCATCACCGGCGACACGGTGATCGAACGCTGCTACCGCGACATCCGCTGTTTCCGGATCTACGACGGCCCGTCGGAGGTTCATCGTCACGCGCTGGCGCGACGCATCCTGTCGAAACGCGCCTGAAAACCACGGCTCGCCCAAGCGCCGCGTTCGCAGGTTGGGCTGACGCAGGAAGCCCAACGCGTGCGCGCTCGCAGCGCTCCTGGTACCTGCAAAAACATGCCGTCGACCGCGACCGGAGGATCGGCGTGTCTGGGTGCACACAGAGACGCCGAAGTTGGGCTTCCTGCGTCAGCCCACCCTCCTCGATCACCCGAGGTGTTCGCCCGGGCTCAGGGCCGGACAGCACACTGATCAGCGATCACGCGGCGCCCGTCACTTCGCGATCACGCTGACATGCGCCGCCACCACGCGCCAGCCGCCGTGGCCGGGCGCCGCCGTGCGCAGCCAGGTCTGGCTCTGGCGGCCGATGCTGGCCGCGCCGTATGAAGGCCGCCAGAACTCGGTCATCGCAGTGCCGAAGTCGGTGCCGTAAGTCGTGATCACGATATTGCGCAATTCGCGCGCGAGACCCTGCGCCGGGCGCGCCGCGCGAAACGCGCGAATGGCGGTGATGCCATAGAGATTCTCGCCGCCGCCGTAGCGCACGGTGAATTCGGAATGCCAAAACAGTGCATCGAGCGTCGCGATGTCGTTATCGACGAGTGCGCGCTCGTAGGCCTCGAACACCGCCGCGAGTTCGGCGCGGACCGCGGGCAGGTTGATCTCCATCAGCGGTCTGCGCGTCAGCGGCGCGTTCAGGCCAGCGGTGCGATCGGCGCGCGACACCACGGCTCACGCGCCAGCGCCGCCGCCACGCGCAACGCGAGATCCTCGCGCCACGGTGCAGCGATCACCTGCACCCCGAGCGGCAGATGGGGCGCACTCGACTGCGCGTTCCACACCGGCACCGTGACAACCGGCAACCCGATGCACGACAGCGGCTGCGCGAGCAGGCCGAGACTCGGCCGTGCCGGCAGGCGCTGCGTGCCGAGCGACAGCCACTCGGTGCCGAGCAGCGGCGCGACGCAGGGCGTCGCCGGTGCGAGCAGGACATCGACAGTGTCGAACACCTGCGCAACCTCGTGCGCGAACCGGCGCCGCACGCGCTGCGCCTGCTGCACCCAGCCCGCCGGCAGCAGCGCGCCGGCGAGAAAGCGATCGCGCGAGAGCGGCTCGAAGTCGTCCGCGCGCGTGCGCAAATCGGGCAGGTGCAGATTGGCGCCTTCGGCATTCGTGATCAGGAACGCTGCAGCGCGCGCCCGCGCGACCTCGGGCAGCTCGATGTCGCGCGTGACTCCCAGCGCCTCGCGCACCAGTGAGACCGCCGCCAGTGCATCTGCATCGGCCATCTCGCGCCACCAGCCACCGAGCGTCGCTAGGCGCAGGCCGCCGAGGTCGATGTCATCGAGCACGGCACTCACGGGCTCGGCCGCGCGCGGCGCGCAGCCGGGATCCTCGGCGCACCAGCCCTGCATCAGGTCATAACAGAGCGCGAGATCGCGCACGCTGCGCGCGAACGGCCCGAGGTGATCGAGACTGGCGACGAAGGGATAAGTCCCCGTGCGCGGCAGCCGGCCGAAGGTCGGCTTCAGGCCGAAACAGCCGCACAGTGACGCCGGTACGCGGATCGATCCATTGGTGTCCGAGCCCAGCGTCAGCGGCACCTGGCCGGCTGAGATCGCCGCCGCCGAGCCGCCGGAGGATCCGCCCGCGGTACGCGCGAGGTCGTGCGGGTTGCAGGTCGCGCCGTAGTGACTGTTCTCGGTCGTGAAGCCGTAGGCGTACTCGTCCATGTTCAGCGCGCCGACGAGGATGGCGCCCGCTGCCTCGAGCCGCCGCACGAGCAGCGCGTCGCGCGCGGCGGCCGGTGCATCGCGTTCGATCTTCGAGCCGGCGAGGGTCGGCAGGCCTGCGATGTCGAACAGGTTCTTCACCGCGAACGGCACGCCGGCGAGCGGCAGCGTGTGTCGATCGGGCTTCGAGTCGACCATCAGCGCGCGCGCCCGGGCCCGCGTATCGAGCACGGTCGTGAACGCATTGACGCGATCGTCAGTCGCCGCGATGCGCGCGAGGCAGCTGTCGACCGCGTCGCTCGCGCGCAGCCGGCCGGCGCGCACCTCGGCGGCGATCGTCACGGCGTCGAGCGTGCAGGGTTTCATTCGCGCGCGGCCGGCGCGACGGGCACGAACACATTGGCCCCTTCGTCGTCGCGACCGAGTGGCAGGCCATCGACCAGCGCCGCCATGTCCGCGGCGAGTGCGACGTAGCGCAGCACGCCCGGCATTTGTTCGGGCGTGAGCCTGAGCCCCAGCGCATCGGCGTTCGCTCTGACCAGGGCTTCGATCTGGGCGGGGGTGAGTGTCATGCGGAGACGTTAGCAGATTACATGCCACGCGTGGCCTGCTTATTGCAGCCTGCTTCGCCCACAGACTCGATCACAGGAGCCGGCATGCGCGTCGTCACGGTGACAGCCGAACCTCAGGCGCTCAGCGTCGATCTCGATCGCACGGCGCTCGTGATGATCGACATGCAGCGCGATTTCATCGAGCCCGGCGGCTTTGGCGCAAGCCTCGGCAACGACGTGTCGCTGCTGCGCGCAGCGATCGATCCCTGCCGCCAACTGCTCGCAGCCGCGCGCGCTGCAGGCCTGCTGGTCGTCCACACGCGCGAGGGCCACCGACCCGATCTCAGCGACGCGCCCCGCGCCAAGCTGGAGCGCGGCGCACCGAGTTTGCGCATCGGTGACAGCGGTCCGATGGGCCGCATCCTGATTCGCGGCGAACCCGGCCACGACCTCATTCCCGAACTCCGTCCGCGCGACGGCGAACCCGTCGTCGACAAGCCGGGCAAGGGCGCGTTCTACGCGACGGACTTCGGCGCCCTGCTCAGCGGTCGCGGCATCGAGAACCTGATCGTCTGCGGCGTGACGACCGAAGTCTGCGTGCACACCACGGTGCGCGAGGCGAACGATCGCGGTTACCGCTGCCTGGTGCCGGCGGACTGCTGCGCGTCGTACTTTCCCGCCTTTCACCACAGCGCACTCGCGATGATCAAGGCCCAGGGCGGCATATTCGGCTGGGTCACCGACGCCGCGGGCGTGATCAACGCCATGAACCCCTTCACTCCATGAACCTCCGACAGAGGAACGACACATGAGCGCAACGCACGCGAACCCGCGCACCGGCCCCGCCCTGTGGGTCAGCGGCGACTGGAATGCCTACTTCGGATTCGGCACCAATATTCTCGTCAACCTGCTGGTGTTGACCGGTCTGCTGCGCTTCGTGCTGAAAATGCCGGACGAGATCGTGTTCGGCCGCATCCTGCCGGCAGCCGGGCTGATGCTGTTCCTGTCGACCATCTACTACGCGTATCTCGCGTTCCAGCTCGCGCAGCGCACGGGCCGCAGCGATGTCTGCGCGCTGCCCTCCGGGATCAGCGTGCCGCACATGTTCGTTGTCGTGTTCGTGATCATGCTGCCGATCGCGTCCACCACCGGCGATCCGATCAAGGGTTGGGAAGCCGGCCTCACCTGGGTGTTCGTGCAGAGTTTCGTGCTGATGATCGGTGGCTTCATCGCGCCGGCGATACGCCGGATCACGCCGCGCGCGGCGCTGCTCGGCACGCTGGCCGGCGTGTCGATCGCGTTCATCGCACTCAGGCCCGCGCTCGAGATGTACATGACGCCGCTGCTCGGCGTGGTGTGCTTCTCGGTGATCATGGTCAGCTGGTTCGGTGGCGTGCGCTGGTTTCGCGGCATCCCAGCCGGACTCGTCGCCATCGCGCTGGGTTGCCTCATCGCCTGGGGCTCGGCGCTGCTCGGCAAGCCCATCGGCGGCATGAGCCTGGCCGCGCTCGGCGCATCCTTCGCGAACTTCGGCTTCTCGGTGCCGCTGCCCGCGTTCGGACACGTGTTCGCCGGCTTCGAGTTCCTCGGCGTCATCCTCGTCACCGCGATTCCGTTCGGCATCTACGACCTGGTCGAAGCGATGGACAACGTCGAGAGCGCAGCGGTCGGCGGCGACAGCTTCCCGACCACGCGCGTGCTGACGGCTGACGGCGTGGTCAGCCTCGTCGGCTGCCTGATGGGTAATCCGTTCATCAACGCGGTGTACATCGGCCATCCCGGCTGGAAGGCCATGGGCGGGCGCATCGGTTATTCCGCGGCCACGGGCGTGACCGCGCTCGTCCTGTGCTGGTTCGGCGTGATCTCGGTGATGACATCACTGATTCCGGTCGTCGCGATTGCGCCGATCCTGCTCTACATCGGCATGCTGATCGGCGCGCAGGCGTTCCAGGAAACGCCGCGCAGCCACGCACCGGCCATCATTCTCGCATTCATGCCGCACCTCGCGGCGTGGGGCAAACTGCAGATCGACAACGCGCTGGGCGCGGCGGGCACGAACGCGGCGGCGGTCGGCCTCGACAAGCTGGGCCAGACCGGCGTGCTCTACCAAGGCCTCGAAGTGCTCGGCGGCGGCGCGATTCTGGGCGGGCTGATCCTCGGCGCAATCGCCGTGTGCGTCATCGAACGCGAGCTGCAAAAGGCTGCCGCGTTCGCCGCGGCGGGCGCCGCACTGACCTTCTTCGGCTTCATGCACGGCGAGCACATCGGCGTCGGCCAGAGCCTGGACGTCGCGCTCAGCTATCTCGGCTTCGCCGGGGTGCTCGTCGGCTGCGCGAAGTTCGCCGTGACCGAGCCGGCCGCCGCGCACCCCGAACCGCACGAAACGGCGATGCCCTCGGGCGTCTGAACCGCGCGCCGGTCCCGCGCCGGCACGCCGTCCTGCGGTGTCGGGCCAGCCCCTGCGCTGAGCCGAAACGCCGTCTGCGACGTAACGCCTCCATTCATCACCCCGGCACGCACCCGGCAGACTGGCAGCGCGGCCACCGCATGCCGCGATAACTTCGGTGCACAGGCGGGTTGAGCCGCGGACACGCCGTCCGCGAACCCTGATTCTTCATCACGAAAGGGTCACCGCCATGATCAAGGTCCGCGAATTCCTGGACTCGAAGTCCAACGAGCTGTTCGCCATCAGCCCGGACGAATCCGTCGCCGCTGCGCTCGCCATTCTGTCCGCCCGTCGCATTGGCGCCGTGCTGGTCCTGGACGGCACGCGCCTCGTCGGCATCCTGTCCGAACGCGACTGCGCGATTCGGGTCTGCATGCCGGGCCTGCAGGCGGGCACGATGCGCGTGCGCGAGGTGATGACTGCCGCCGTGCTGAGCGTTGGCCCCAACCAGCCGCTCGAGGACTGCATGCAGCTGATGATCGAACGCGACATCCGCCACGTGCCGGTGATCGAGCACGAGCGCGTGATCGGCATGATTTCGATTGGCGACGTCGTCAAGGAAACGTTGAAACAGCAGCGCTGGCTCATCGGCCAGCTGCAGGCGTATATCGGCGGCACCTACACCTCGGCGGGGGTCGCACGCAGCTGAGGTAACGCTGCGGCCGGCGCGGCAGCAGCGCGCATCGCCGGCTACGGGTGCCGCGGTAACGGCGGCACGCGCCGGTGCTTCAACGGACAGTCCTGCCCGCCCATTCGAGCAACGCGTGATGCAGGCAGGCGACCAGTTCGCCCTGCCCGCGACGGAAAGCCGTGAACCTGCGGATGACAGCAGCCTCCGCCCTATGGCACGGCAGCGGTGTGCCCGGCGCCAACCACCGGACGCGCCGGCATCAGCCGCTGCCACTCGTGGCTCGCGGCGGCTTCGATCACGATGGCCCCGCGGCGCGGGGATGACCAGGGTGCGCGCGTGCAGCCACAGCCGCTGCACGCCGAGCCACTCGGCGAGCGCGCGATTCAGCGGGCCCTTGCCGTGGGTGCTGTCGCCGATCAGGGGATGCGCGAGATGTTTGAAGTGGCGGCGGATCTGGTGGCGTCGCCCGCTCAGCGGCTCGACCTCGACCAGCGCCACGCGGCAGGTCGGGTGGCGGCCGACGGCAAGCGGCCATTCGTGACAGGCCAGCCGGCGATAGCGGGTGACAGCCGCGACACGCGGCTGGCCGGCGGACGGCAGTTCAGGGTCGCGGGCCAGCGCGTAATCGATTTCGCCGGCGTCGGGCGGCCAGCCGCGCACCAGCGCGAGGTAGCGTTTGCTCACGCTACCGGCTTCGAACGCCGCGCCCAGCGCGCGCGCAGCCTCGAGGCTGCGGGCGAACACGAGCACGCCGGAAGTCGCCTTGTCGAGCCGGTGCACCGTCCACAGCGGCTGGGCGAGCTGTTCGCTCAAGAGCGCGAGCGCGCTGCGGGTTTCGTGGGCATCGAGCGAGGACGGATGGACCAGCAGCCCCGGCGGCTTGTCGATCGCGACGAGATCCTCGTCGATGTGCAGGACCGTCAGCTCGGTGGACGTGTTCATCGCATGCCTGCCCAGCGGGCCCGCCACGCCTTCGCCACGGTCAACAGAAGTTCTGCGTGATCAGCACTTCGTAGTCCGCGTTGAACGCGAGGCCGATGCCTTCGCGTTGCCAGTGCGGCGCGAGCATGTTCTGGCGGTGTCCCGCGCTCTGCAGCCAGCCGCTGACGACCTTTCTGGCCAGCGCGGCATCATCGAGCCAGTCGTAGTGGCGCCGGCCTGCGCTGTCGATCCGCACGCGCCGGTACAGCGTGTGCATCGCGATGTTTTCCGCGCCGACATAAATCTCCTCGCCGACCTGCACCGCGCATTCGTAAGCCGCCTGCTCGTAGCGCTCGCGCATCGACGTGCCCTCGGGGCTCGCGTGCGAGAAATAGTCCCGCCCGACCATGTCCGTGCTGTGCTTCTGCGCGATCGCGGCGAGTTCGCCGTGCCAGGCGAGCGGTGGCAGGCCTTCGCGTTCGCGCGCGAGGTTCACTTCCTGGTGGATGCGCGCCGCGAGCGCGGCGGCGTCTGGCGCGATGTCGGCCATTGCCGTCAGGCACCAGCCGAGCAGCATGACGAGCATCGGGAGCCACCTGCCCGCGTGGCGCTTGTCCGCGACTTTACCGCCTCGATGGTCCATGGTCAGGGTCTCCCGGGTCGTGATCCCGCAGAAAGGCAGCGCGCGTTGGCGCGCGAGCCGTACGCGGGCTGCATCGAGCATGATGCCTGGCGTCCGCGCTAGCGATTGCCGTGTTTGAGCACACCGCTGCGCGTCAGTTCGTCCAGTCTCTCCGCACTGTAACCCAGCGTGCCGGTGAGCACGTCCGCATTGTGTTCGCCGAGCAACGGCGCCGTCAGATCGGGCAGTTCGGGCTGCGCGGAGAAGCGCAGCGGGAAGCCGGGAATCGCGAATTCGCCGAGCAGCGGATCGCTGATCGTGCGCACGGTGCCGCGCGCGCGGAAGTATGGATGATCGATCGCATCGGCCGGGCTCAGCACCGGCGCAGCCGGCACTCGATGGCGCTCCAGCAGGTCGAGGATGTCGTCGTTGCTGGCGAAGGTACCGAGCCAGGCTTCGATGATCGGCGCCAGCTCGCGCTGATGTTCGACGCGCGCCGCACCGTCGACGAAGCGTGGATCGTGCTCGAGGTCCGGGCGCTCCATCGCGCTGCAGAGACTGGCCCACTGGCCCTGCAATGCGAGCACCACGAGATAGCCGCTCGGCCCCTTGAACACGCCGAACGGCGACACCTGCGGATGGTGCGAGCCCTTGCGGCCGGGCACGTACTGGCCCTTGCTCAGCGAGCTGCCCTGGACGGGGATCTCCATCATGTGGAACATCGAGTCGATCATCGAGATGTCCAGCCACTGGCCGAGTCCCGTGCGTTCACGATGGAACAGCGCGTAGCCGATTGCCGAGAACGCGTGCACGCCGGAGGACACGTCGGCCACCGACACGCCGGCAGGCAGGGGCGGCCCGTCGGCCTCGCCCGTCATGTGCATGACACCGGCGAAAGCCTGCGCCACCCAGTCGTAGCCCGTCTTGTGCGACAGCGGGCTGTCGCGGCCATAGGCCGAAATCGACGCCATCACGAGCCGCGGGTTGATGGCCCGCAGGTCGTCCCACGCGAGTCCCCGTTTCTCCATCACGCCCGGGCCGAAGTTCTCGACGACGACATCGACCGTGGCCACCAGTTCGCGCACGATGGCGAGCGCCTCCGGGCGGCGAAGGTCGAGACACACGCTGCGCTTGCCGCGATTCTGCTGCACGAAGTAGCCGCTGCGACCGTCGATGACGAACGGCAGCTGGCGTGACGGATCGCCGCCCGGCGCCGGCTCGATCTTGATGATGTCGGCGCCCATCTCCGCCATCAGGCGCGTGACCGTGGGGCCGGACAGGTACTGGGTGAAATCGAGCACCCGGATGCCTTCGAGTATGTTCATGCGTGCCTCGCTGGGAGCGGCTGCGCGGCGCCAGGCGCAGCGGCGTGATCGGGACGGTGCGTCATCGACGCCGACGGCGGGACGGGCCCGCTGCCGCGTAGAGTGCCCGAAAGTCTGCAAGCGGGGCCAGCCTCGCACGGCGCGTGGCCCGTCAGGCCCAACGGCCGGCAGCCCGCACGTTCGGGGGCTTACGTGCGGCCGGTTCGCTTGCTAAGGTCCGGGCCTCAGCATCACCCGCAGACCGGAGTGTTTCCCCGCATGAGCGCAGCAGCGACCCATGACTTCCGCATCGTCATCATCGGGGCCGGACCCGGCGGCATGTGCACCGCAATCAAACTGCTGGAAGCGGGGATCAGGGACTTCGTGATTCTCGAGAAGGCGACCGGCGTCGGTGGCACCTGGTGGCACAACCGCTACCCGGGCGCCGAATGCGATGTGAAGTCGCATCTGTATTCATTTTCGTTCGAACTCAAGCGCGACTGGACGCGGCCGTTTGCCGGCCAGGCCGAGATTCTCGAATACCTTCAGGGCGTCGCGGAGAGATACGGCATCCTGCCCTACGCACGTTTCGGCCACGAAGTGCGCTCGGCGCACTGGCTGGACGACGCTGCGCGCTGGCAGGTCGAGACCGTCGACGGCCAGGTGTTCCGCGCGCCGATCCTCGTCAGCGGCATGGGCATGTTCAACGAGCTCGAGATGCCGGACATCCCGGGGCTCGATGAGTTCAGCGGCACGCTGTTCCACTCGGCGCGCTGGGACTCCGCGCACGATCTGACCGGCCGGCAGGTCGCTGTGATCGGCAGCGCGGCGAGCGCCGTGCAGTTCGTGCCCGAGATCGCACACCAGACCGCGTCGCTGCACCTGTTCCAGCGCACCGCGAACTGGGTGGCGCCGAAGGACGACAAGCCCTACACGGCCGACGAACTTGCGCATTTCGTCCACGATCTGAACGCCATTCACGAGTCGCGGGCGACGATCTACAAGGAGCTGAACGAGTTCATCCTGTTCAACAATCCGCAGCTGCAGGCCGACATGACGCAGCTTGCGCTCGACAACATCGCCGTGGTCGAAGACCCGGCGCTGCGCGCGAAGCTCGTGCCGACGCATCCGTTCGGCTGCAAGCGGCCGCTGTTCTCGAACCTCTATTACCCGGTGTTCAACCTGCCGCAGGTCGAACTCGTCACCGATCGCATCACACGCCTGAGCCGCACGGGCGTCGTGACTGCCGACGGCCGCGAGCGCAAGGTCGACACCGTGATCCTCGCGACGGGCTTCAAGGTCACGAAGTACCTGTCGGCGATTGAGGTCACCGGTCGCCACGGGCGCCGCCTCGACGAGGCCTGGAGCGACGGCGCGCAGGCCTATCTCGGGATCACCACGAGCGGCTTCCCGAATCTTTTCATGCTGTATGGCCCGAACACCAACAACGGCTCGATCATCGCGATGCTGGAGATCCAGGTCGATTACATCCTGCGCCAGATCCGGCGTCTCGAGCGCGAGCAACTGGCGTTTCTCGATCTGCGCGCGGAGGTCGAAACGCGTTACAACGACTCGATGCAGCAGGAGATCGGCGCCGTCGAGGTCTGGCAGGCGAACTGCGGCCATTACTACAACGCGGCCTCAGGGCGCATGGTCACCCAGTGGCCGCATACTATCGACGAATTCGCCGCACGCACCGTGCGGCCCGATGAAGCGGTTTACGAAGCACAACGCGCAGCGGAGGCACACGCATGAAACTCGATTATTCGATCAGCGCCGTGATCACGGGCGGCGCCTCGGGGCTGGGCGAAGCCACGGCGCGGCTGCTCGCGTCGCACGGCGTGCGCGTCGCGATCTTCGACGTCAACGTCGAGCGTGGCGAGATGCTCGCCGAGGAGATCAACGGTGTGTTCTGCAAGGTCGACGTGACGTCCGCGGCGGATGTCGACGCGGCGTTCGCGCAGGCGCGCGCGGCGATCGGGCAGGAACGCATTCTCGTGAACTGCGCCGGGGTCGGCGGCGGGGCGGCGAAGACCGTCGCGCGCGATCGGCAGACCGGCGAGATCCGCGAGTATCCGATAGAGAACTTCGAACGCATCATCCAGGTCAACCTGATCGGCACCTTCCGCTGCATCACCAAGAGCGCGGCCGGCATGCTGAGCCTGCCGCCGCTGCCGGACGGCGATCGCGGCGCAATCGTGAACACGGCGTCCGTCGCCGCCGAGGACGGCCAGATCGGCCAGGCCGCCTACACGGCGTCGAAAGCCGGTGTCGTCGGCCTGAACCTGGTCGTCGCGCGCGATCTCGCGAGCGAAGCGATTCGCTGCAATACCATCCTGCCCGGCATTTTCGACACGCCGCTGCTGCAGCGCGCGGCGGAGAGTGTGAAGGCGAGCCTCGCCGCGCAGGTACCGTTCCCGAAGCGCCTCGGCCTCGCCGAGGAGTACGCGCAACTTGCACTGACCATGATCACCTGCGGCTATTTCAACGGCGAAGACGTGCGCCTCGACGGCGCCATTCGTATGGCGCCGCGCTGAGCCCGGGATTGACAACTGCGCTGGTGGTTTCGAAAAAAATTTGCCACCGAGAACACAGAGAACACAGAGAAATAGAAGAATTGATGGATGGGTACATCGGTTCCAGCATCGGCACGATGCTAGCGCTTGCAGTGGCATCACTTCATCTATTTTTTTCTCTGTGTTCCCGGTGTTCTCTGTGGCCAAATGACCCAGCGCCGAACCCGGCACAACTGAACAGTGAAAAGAGGAGCATCAACAATGACCGAAGCCTGGATCATCGATGCCTGCCGCACGCCGCGCGGCGTTGGCAAGGCCGGCAAGGGCGCGCTGGCGTCTTTCCATCCACAGCACCTCGGCGCCGCCGTGCTGCGCGCGATAGCCGAGCGCAACCGGCTCGACACCGCCGCGGTCGACGACATCATCTGGGGCACGAGCACGCAGCGGGGCCAGCAGGGTGGCGATCTCGCCCGCATGGCGGCGCTCGACGCGGGCTATGACATCCGCGCGAGCGGGGTCACGCTCGACCGCTATTGCGGATCGGGGATCACGGCGGTCAACTTCGCCGCGGCCGCGCTGATGTCAGGCATGGAGGATCTCGTGATCGCCGGCGGCACCGAGATGATGTCGACCTACGGCAACCCGGGCGTCAAGGATTCGCCGTTCATGGACAGCGGCAACCTGCGGCTGCGCGAAGTCCATCCGCAGCCGCACCAGGGGATCTGCGCCGACGCGATTGCGACGCTCGAAGGCATTTCGCGCGAAGCACTCGACGCGGTCGGTGTGATGAGCCAGACGCGCGCCGGCCGCGCGATCGCCGAAGGCCGCTTCGCGCGTTCGCTGGTGCCGGTGTACCGCGAAGACGGCACGCTGGCGCTCGACCGCGACGAACTGCCGCGGCCGACCACCTCGCTGGATGACCTCGCGAAGCTCAAACCCGCGTTCGAAGCGATGGGCAATCATCCGCTCGACGAACAGGGCACGACCTATCGCGCGCTGGTGCTGCGCCAGTATCCGACGCTGGACATCCGTTACGTGCACCACGCCGGCAACTCGTCGGGCGTCGCCGACGGCGCCGCCGCGCTGCTGCTGGCCGCACCGGACTACGCGCGCGCGCACGGCATGAAGCCCCGCGCGCGCATCGTCGCCACCGCCAACGTCGGCGACTCCCCGACGCTGATGCTGAACGCGCCGGTGCCGGCCACCCGCAAGGTGCTCGCGAAGGCCGGGCTCACGCTCGCCGACATCGACCTGTTCGAGATCAACGAGGCGTTCGCGGTGGTCGCGGAGAAATACATGCGCGACCTCGACCTCGATCGCGACAAGGTCAATGTCAACGGCGGTGCGATCGCGCTCGGTCATCCGATCGGCGCGACCGGCGCGATGCTGATCGGCACCGTCCTCGACGAACTCGAGCGGCAGGACAAGCAGTTCGGCCTGGTCACGATGTGCGCCGCCGGCGGCATGGCACCGGCGATCATCATCGAGCGCATCTGAGCTCAGGGGTCCCGGGCGACAGTGCGTGCACCGGGATCGGCTTTTTTGCCACCGAGAACACCGCGAACACCGAGGAAGACGAATTTTACTGGAGGGCTCTGAAACGCCGGCGCGCCGGGTGGCCAGGGCGTTTCAGCGCGGCAGCATCAATCCCTTCCTTCTCGGTGTTCTCGGTGGCCAAATCAACCCGCATTTCCTCCGGCACTGCCGTCCCGGAGCGCGCTGCGTCAGTTCCCCACCGCTTTCATCAGCGCCGCATGCTGGTCGAGCAGTTTCAGCGTCGCTTCATTGCCGTCCGCCGGACAGGCGAGGATCACGCGATGCACGCCGAGGTCGCGGTAGCGCTTCAGTTCGTCGACGTCGGTCGGTGCCCAGAAGAATGAGATCTCGATGTCGGACAGCTGGCGGCCGTGACGGGTGAGGCGCACTTCGAGATCGGCGAGTTCGGCGGCGATGTTCTTCATCTGCGCCGGCAGCGGCACCCAGCCGTCGCAGTAGCGCGCCACGCGTTCACGGCCCCACGGCGAGGCGGCGCCCATGATGATCGGCGGATGCGGCTTCTGCACGGGCTTCGGCCACGACCAGATCGAGTCGAAATTCACGTGCTTGCCGTGATAGCTCGAGTTCTCCTGCGTCCAGCACGCCTTCATCGCTTCGATGCGCTCTTCGAGCACCTGCCAGCGGTCGGCGAAGGCCGTGCCGTGGTTCTCCATTTCTTCGGCGTTCCAGCCGGCGCCGATGCCGAACAGGAAGCGGCCGTTGGACAACATGTCGAGCGAAGCAACTTCCTTGGCGGTGACGATCGGATCGCGCTCGGTGATGAGGCACACGCCGGTGGCGACCTTGATGGTTTTCGTCGCGATCGCCGCGGCGGTCAGTGCGATGAACGGGTCGTGGATGTGCCAGTACTCCTGCGGCAGATCACCGCCGCCTGGAAACGGCGTGCGTCGGCTGGCCGGAATGTGCGTGTGCTCGGGAAACCAGACCGAGTCGAAGCCACGGTCCTCGGAGGCGACGGCGAAGTCGTCGGGACGCATCGCGTAGTCGGTGGAATAGAGCATGGTGCCGAATTTCATGGCGGAAGACTCCTGATCTGCGTGCGGTGACGCCGCGTGCGGGCATGACAATATTGGGTCTCGTCAGGGCAAAGCGTAACAGGCGCCGCGAGGACGGTCAGGCGCGCGATGCCCAGACCGACCCCGGGGGCGGTGCCCCTGCTCAGTCGGGGCGGCTCTTGCCGCGCGCCGCGCCGCGTCGCCGGGGTCCGGCGGCTGGCGCTGGCGCAGGCCTTGCCGCGGTGCGCTGCCGCGGCGCGGCGGTGGTGGTGGCCTTGGCGCGCGCGGTCGTGCCCGCAATCAGCGCCTGTACTTCCGACGGTGCGAGATTGCGCCAGCGGCCTGGCTTCAGATGGTCGAGGCGGATGTTGCCGATTCGAATCCGGCACAGTTGGCGCACGTGGTAATCGAAGGCCTCGCACATCAGCCGGATCTGCCGGTTCAGGCCCTGGACGAGAATGATGCCGAAGGTGTAGCGATTGATGCGGTAGAGCCGGCAGGGCAGCGTCCTGGTGTTGTGGATGCGCACGCCGCGCGCCATGTTGGCGAGAAAGGTCGGCGTCACCGGTTTGTCGACGACGACGAGATACTCTTTCTCGAGCTTGTTCTCCGCGCGCAGGATGCGGTTGACGATGTCGCCGTCGCTGGTCAGCAGGATCAGGCCTTCGGAATTCTTGTCGAGGCGACCGATCGGAAAAATGCGCGAGGCGTGGTCGATGAAATCGACGATGTTGCCTTCGACGTCGCGTTCGGTGGTGCAGGTGATCCCGACCGGCTTGTTCAGCGCGAGGTAGACGCGGCTGCGCTGTTCCGAGGTCCCGGCGTCGGCGATCGTGTCGCCGTCGACCTGCACGACGTCACCGTCGCCGACCTGCGTGCCGATATCGGCCGGGGCGCCGTTGATCGTGACGCGGCCCTCGGCAATGAGGGCGTCCGCCTCGCGCCGCGAGCAGCGCCCGGACTCGCTGATGTACTTGTTGAGTCTCATGCCCGTTCCGAGTCCTGGGGTAGGAAGGCGAGTCCGGCATGCCGCCTGGCGGCCGCCGTGCGCGGTTTCCCGCGCGGCACGGAGTATAAGGCCAGATGGGGGCCACGGGGGTTCCGCGGCGGGCGCGTGGCGCGCCGTCAGGCGCGGATGGCCTCCAGGCACAGCACGGGCCGCGCACCGACGACTTCGACGCTGGTCATCAGGCCCTTCGGGATGAACAGCAGATCGCCTGGCTTCAGCACGCGAGCCTCGCCGTCGAGCGAGATCTTGAGCTGGCCTTCGACGACGGCCTCCACGCTGTCGACCGGCACGCGACGCGACGGCGGGGTCTCGCCCGGTCGATAGGTCTTCGGCGCGGCGTCGTAGCCGAGCACCGCGAGCTTGTGTCGCACGCTGTCGGCGGTCAGCTGGCCTTCCTGTGCCGTATCCCAATGTTCGACGCGGATGCTGTCCATCGTGCGATAGCGCACGCTGCGATCGCCCCCCTGGAACTGCGCCTCGTACAACGCCGCTTCGACCCGCTCACGGAGCACGACCGGCGTGATGTCGTTGTTCGGGATCACCGTCGCCATGCCGACGGTGGCCGTCAGCGGCTTGCCCGCCTCGGCCGGATCCGCCAGCACGCCGAGCTGGCGGATGCGCGAACGCACGGCGTCGGCCAGCCGGTTCACATGCTTGTGATCGGTTTCGGGAAACAGCAGCGCGAATGCGCCGGGTCCGAGCCGCGCGGCGACGTCGCCCGGCCGGTTGCCGGCGTTGCGCAGCACGTCGCTGATCTTGCGCAGTGCCGCTTCGTGGGCCAACCGGCTGTGCTTGGCCTGGAAGTCATCGAAGCGGTCGAGCGACACCAGCATCAGGCTCAGCGGCAACTCCTGCCGGCGCATGCGCGCCCACTCGCGATTCATCACGTTGGCGAATTTCTCGGCGGTCAGCAGGCCCGTCTCGGTGTCGTACGGGTTGATCCGCTGCAGCACCGTCGACAGCGCGCCGGCTTTCGTCCGCAGCACTGCCAGTTCCTGCGTCGCGTTGCTGAGCTCACCGGCCAGCGTGTCCTTGGTCTCGCCGACCGCGCGCGTCTCGACCTTGAGCACCTGCACCTCATCGCTGAGACGCTCGGTCAGCGCCTCGGCAGCCTGACGCTGCGCCGTCTCGGTCTCGAGCGCGGCGAACAGGCCGTGCAGGCGCTGCTGCACGCCGAACGCGGCCCAGCCGACGACCGCGAGCATCGCCGCCGTGGCGATGCCGGCGAGCGTGCCCGTCACCAGCATCAGGCCGGCCAGCGGCGCACAGGCACCTACTGCCAGCGCCAGCAGATGGTAACGCCCGGCAGGCACACGCCCTGCCGCCAGCAGCGGCGCGGCAGCGGCAAGCAGGACCGCGACCCCGGTCGCGGCGGCAATCGTGTGTGCCCCTGCCGCCCCGATCCCCCAGACCACGCCGTTCGCAGCCCACAGCGCCAGCACACCGGGCAGGCGATCGCGCAGCGCCGTCACGGCGACCAGCGCGAGCGCCCAGGCGGCGCACCAGGGCCAGGGCACATCGGCCAGGGCGGCCGCGGCCGCCACCGCCGCGAGCAGGGCGAACGCCGCCTGCGCGAGCAGCGGCGACGCCGGACCGTCTGTTGACGTCGGGCCTGCCGTTGCCGGCGCCACCGTGTGCGAGTCCAGATTCAATCGAGTCCCCCTGAGGTGCATCGGGCACCTGTCGAATTCACTGACAGGCATGCGTATCGGCAGCGCGGCACCAGGGGTTGAGAGGCACGCGATCGTCCACGCGAACTGGCGCGCCGGCGCAGACCGGGGGCATCGGGATCGAAAGGGAAGTAAAACATGCGCCCGGGTTGCCCCGGGCGCCAAGGTCAGGCAGTACAAAAAGGGGTGCAAAAACACGTCGGTACCACCGGCATTGCGCCGATCAGCAGGACGGTTTTTGAACGCGGCGAACCGCGTTCTAGATGGCAGCAAGCACACCCCGCCGCCGGGCTGACCCGGCCGCAATGGAATCCTTACTCCCCCCTCCACTTCGCGATGACAATTCTATGAACGGGGTCTTCCCGAACCATCGCCCAAATTGATTAGCCTAAGTACACTCTGCAGGCGATGAGCACACTGCTGGCCCTCGATCAGGGAACGACGAGTTCACGCGCCGTCGTGCTCGACGACACCCTGCGCGTGCTCGGCAGCGCCCGGCGCGAGTTCGCGCAATATTTCCCGGCCCCCGGTCTCGTCGAGCACGATGCCGTGGAAATCTGGCAATCGATTCACGATGTCACGCTCGAGGCCCTGGCTGCCGCGGGCGTCGGCGCCCGCGAGATCACGGCGGTCGGCCTCACCAACCAGCGTGAAACCGTGGTCCTGTGGGAGCGCAGCAGCGGACGGCCACTGCACCGGGCGCTGGTGTGGCAGGACCGGCGCACCGCCGGGCTGTGCGAGCAGATGACCGCCGACGGTCACGCGGCACTGATGCGCGAGCGCACCGGGCTCGTCATCGACCCCTACTTCTCCGCCAGCAAGCTGTGCTGGCTGCTCGACCACTGCCCTGGCGCGCGGGCCCGCGCCGAACGTGGTGAACTCGCGTTCGGCACCACCGACAGCTGGCTGATGTGGCAGTTGAGCGGCGGCCGCGCGCACCTGACCGATGTCACCAACGCGGCCCGCACCCTGCTCTTCAACATCGACACCGGCGACTGGGACGATGAACTGCTCGCCCGCTGGACGATTCCGCGCGCGCTGCTGCCGCGCGTCGTCGGCTGCGCCGAGCCGCTGTTCGACATCAGCGGCCTGGGCGACCTGCGCTGTCCCGTGGCCGGTGTCGCGGGCGATCAGCAGGCGGCGCTGTTCGGCCTGCAGTGTTTCGACGCCGGCGACGCCAAGTGCACCTATGGCACGGGCTGTTTCATCCTCGTGAACGCCGGCACCACGCGGCCGCAGGCCACTGGCGGTCTGCTGACGACTCCCGCGTGGCGGATCGGCGGCACGACCACCTACGCGGTCGAAGGCAGCGTGTTCATGGGCGGCGCGACGATCCAGTGGCTGCGCGATCAGCTGGGCATCATCGCGGGCGCCGGCGACGTCGAGGCGCTCGCGGCCAGCGTGCCGGACAGCGGCGGCGTGGTGCTGGTCCCCGCCTTCACCGGTCTCGGCGCGCCGTACTGGGATGCGCAGGCGCGCGGGCTGCTGATCGGCCTCACGCGCGGCACGGGCCGGGCACACATCGCGCGCGCAGCGCTCGACGGCATCGCGCTGCAGGTCAGCGACGTGCTCGACGCGATGCGCCCGGCGCTCGCCGCGCCGCTGCGCACCCTGCGGGTCGACGGCGGTGCCGCGCGCAACGACCTGCTGATGCGCATCCAGGCGAGCCTGCTGGGACTCACGCTCGAACGTCCGCACGATCTGGAAAACACCGCACTCGGCGCCGCCGCGCTTGCCGGCCTCGGCGTCGGCCTGTGGCCCGACCGCGACAGCCTGCGCGCGCACTGGCATCCAGAGCGATGCTTCGCGCCGGCCGAATTCGCGCTGGACGCGGGCCTGCGGCGACGCTGGCGCCGCGCAGTCGAGCGCTCGCGCACCTGGGCCACGGACGACGCATGAAACGGGAGGCGATGCTCGCGGCGGCGTGCGGCGCTGCCGACGTCGTCGTGATTGGCGGCGGCGCCACGGGCGCCGGCATCGCGTGGGAAGCCGCGTCACGCGGCCTGCGCGCGGTGCTGCTGGAGGCGCGCGACTTCGGCGCCGGTACGTCGAGCCGCAGCACGAAACTGATCCACGGCGGCGTGCGCTATCTCGCGCAGGGCCGGCTCGGCCTCGTGCGCGAGGCGCTGCACGAACGCGCCCTGCTGCGTCACAACGCGCCCACACTCGTGCGTGCGCTGCGCTTCGTCGTGCCGGTGGCGTCCCTGCTGGAGCGCGTCAAGTTCCGCGGGGGCCTAGCGGCCTACGATCTGCTCGCCGGTCACAGCGATTTCCCGCGCTCGGCCTGGCTGTCGCGGCGCGAGATGGCGGCCGCCGTGCCGGGCCTGCGTGCGGAGGAGTTCGCGGGCGCGGTCAGCTTCCACGACGGCCAGTTCGACGACACGGCGCTGTTGTTCGCGGTGTTGCGCGCGGCCGCGGATCTGGGCGCCACCTGCGTCAACTACGCCGAAGTCACCGCGCTGCTGAAGCGCGCCGACGGGCGCGTGTGCGGCGTGGCCTATCTCGACTGCGAGAGCGGACAGACGCACGAAGTGCAGGCGCCGTGCGTGATCAATGCGGCAGGGCCCGCGGTGGGCGCGGTGCTCGCGCTCGACGGCGGGGACGCCGGGGCGTCGGTGCAGTTGAGCCGCGGCAGCCATGTCGTGGTCGGCGCGGGCTTCCTCGGTGGCGACACGGCGGTGCTGATGCCGCGCGTCGACGATGGACGCGTGATGTTCGCGATTCCCTGGCTCGGCCACACCCTGCTCGGCACGACAGACCTGGCGCAGGACGCTTTCGAAGCCGAACCCACGCCGCGCGCGGCGGAGATCGACGCGATCCTCGCCACCGCCGCGCGTTATCTCGCGCGGGCACCCGGTCGCGCCGATATCACGGCGATGTTCTGCGGACTGCGGCCGCTGGCGGGCACGGGCGGCGCGCCGACGGCGCAGGTCTCGCGCGAACACGCGCTGACGCGCGCGGCGAGCGGGCTGGTGACGATCACCGGCGGCAAGTGGACGACGTTTCGCCGCATGGCCGGCGCGACCCTGGATTTCGCACTTGCCGCGAGCCCGCTCGCGGCCGGCCCCTCGCGGACCGCCGACTGCCCGCTGACGTCACCGCCGATGGCCACTGCCGGACCGCACCTGCCGGGCCTGGCCTGCACCGAAGCTGCCTGTCGCGCGGCCGTCCGCGAGACGATGGCGCGGCGCACCGAAGACATGCTCGCGCGCCGTTGCCGCGCCCTCTTCACCGATGCGCGCGCGGCCCTCGCCGCCGCGCCGCGCGTCGCCGCCATCGTCGGCGAAGAACTCGGCCGCAGCGCGGAGGAGGTGACGCAGGATCTCGCCGCTTTCAGGCGCCTCGCGGCGCGATATATTGTCGACCCCGTTGTCGATCCTGGCCCGGCCGCAGACACCTGATCCGCCGGCATCGGCACCCGAATCAACGCTGAAGCGCAAGCGCCCGCGCGGAGCAAGTCATGGCACGCAGCATCAAGACGAAAGCGCCGGTGTTCGGCGGCTTTACACCCCAATCACTCGAGTTCCTGCACAAGCTTTCGCAGCACAACGACCGGGAGTGGTTCCAGGCGCACAAGCCCGCGTACGAGCGCGACGTGCTCGAACCCGCGCTCGATTTCATCCAGGCCCTCGAACAGCCGCTGGCCAGAATCTCGCCGCGGTTCCTGTGCGTGCCGAAACGCATGGGAGGGTCGTTGCTGCGCATCTATCGCGACACGCGCTTCGCGCGCGACAAACGGCCGTACAAGACCAATATCGGCATGCACTTCCGGCATGACGCGTTCCGCGACATCCATGGACCGGGCTACTACTTCCACATCGGCCTCGATGAATGCTTCATCGGCTGCGGCATCTGGCATCCCGATCCGCCGACTGCCACGCGCATCCGCCAGCACATCGTCGATCAGCCGCGCGCGTGGTCGGCCGCACGCCGGGTGGCGGCAGAGGGCAGCGGATTCGCGTTTTTCGGTGAATCGATGAAGCGGGTACCGCGCGGCTTTGCGGCGGAGCATCCGGCGGTCGAGGATTTGAAGCGCAAGGATTTCATCGTCACGCGGCGCTTTCACGAAGGCCTGCTGTTCGAACCCGACATCGTCGAGTTCGCCGCCGAGAGCTTCAAGGCGGCCGTGCCACTGATGCGCTTTCTATGCACGAGCCTCGGCGCCAAGCTCTAATTCGGCCGGTTCAGCGGCCGGACGGCCGCCCTCATTCCCATTCGACTTCGCGATAGGCCTTGCTGACGTTGCGCGTGTGGGGCTCGTTGAGCAGCCAGTCGGCCGGCGGATGCGCCGCGGCGTCGGCGGTGAGGTCTTCGAGGAAGGTGCCCGCGGCAACGGCGTCGCGCGCGGCCTTCAACAGCCGCGCCAGGTAGTCGCGTTCGGGCCCGAGGGCGTCCGGCCATGGCGCGGACACCGGCCCATGGCCCGGGATCACGCGGGCCGCCTTGATCCCGTGCGCGGTCTCGAGCCAGGCGAGCCAGCCGCGCAGGCTGCCATCGAGCACCGGCAGGCGCTCCATGAACAGCAGATCACCGCTCCACAGGCTGCCCGTGGCGACATCGAAGACCGTGAGATCGGCGGCCGTATGCGCCTCGGCTACCGCCGTCAGCAGCAGCTTGCGTGCGCCCAGATCGAGTTCGAGCGTGTCGTCGACGGCGACATCCGGCACGCCCGGCGTGGCGCCCGCGAGCTCGGTGGCGAAACGCTCGGCGAAATACGTCTGGCTCGCGGCCAGCGTCGGGGCCAGATTGGTGTGGCCGACGAGTGGTGCCTCGTCGGCGGCGAAGGCCGCGTTGCCGAGCACGTGGTCGAAATGCGCGTGGGTGTTGATGACGTAGCAGACCGGCAGCGCGGTCCGCGCCGCGATCGCACCGCGTAGCGCCCGGCCGGTCGCGAGGCTGCCGCCGCTGTCGACCACCGCCACGCAGCGCTCGCCGACGATGAAACCGATGTTCGCGCTGTCGCCGCGCGCCGGGTCCTCGATGCCGACGTGGCGCCCATGGTGCACGAACACGCCGGGGGCGACTTCGGTGACGGCGAAAGTGTCGGCGTTCGACGCGTGGGCGGGTGGCTCGGGCGACAGGCACCACACCCCCAGCAGCGCCAGTGCGGCGCACAGGGGGGAAAGGACGGGATCAGGCCTGGCGCGCGACGGCGAGCGCCGTTTCCGGCTGACGGGCGATGTCGAGATTGCGGTAAAGGCTCGCGAGAATTTCACGGCCGTCCTTCGTCTGTTTCAGGTAACGCTCGGAATCGACGATGAATGGTGCCACATTCCGTTCGAAGAAGGCGGGATAGGCGCTCAGCAGATCGCCGGGCCGGCGATAACCGGTCTGGCGGTTGAACCCGATCTCTTCGAATTCGAAGAAGACGGCGGACAGCTTGTGCAGATAGCGCGGATCGGAGAGCTGGCCGATCAGATCGGCGCCGCGCACGAGCCCGGGATAATCGCCGTTCTGGCGGTACTGCGGATCGTCCGGCACCGGGAAACGCGTGCGCTCGATGCAGGCCTGCACGGCGGCGGTGTCGACCAGCGCATGCGACGAAGCCGCGAACTGTTCCGAGATGTAGCGCTTGCCGCGGTCCACGTGCAGCGGCATCAGCGCCGCGTCGCTGGAACCCGCGGCCAGCCGCACGGAGTGATTGCCGATGCCGGTCGACAGGCGCTCGACGCCATCGTTGGCGCAGATGCCGCGCACATAGCCGATGTCGTGACAGAGCAGGGCCGTGATGACGTTCAGCCAGTCTTCGCGCGTCACATCGGCGGCGACGATCTGACGACCGAGCAGGATCTGCATCCCGACCACCGTCACGTACACGGAATGTTCGACGTTGTGGTAGAGCGCGTCGGAGGTGGCGATGCTGTGGAGGGCGCGGTGGGCGATGTTCGCAGCCGCACTCAGATGGCCGGAATCCGCACCACCGAACATCACGGCGTAATTGGACCCCAGGCGGTTGGCGACCTCTGCGGCCAGCATCTCGGTGATGTTCAGCATGCCCAATTCCCCGCGCTCAACCTTGCGAATCCATTGCAATGCGGCCCCGTCTTCGGGCCCGTGACGCCCTTTTTAGCGGCTTACGGGTATCGAAGTATAGGCA